>Ga0209125_1000064_pt1 | contig 180164 bp, 173 predicted proteins | sample BarGraIncub1131A_FD_184503 | JGI IMG/M metagenome (GOLD analysis project Ga0209125, IMG submission 184503) | Arctic peat soil microbial communities from Barrow, Alaska - Barrow Graham LP Incubations 11-31A (SPAdes) (version 2) | ecosystem: Environmental > Terrestrial > Soil > Wetlands > Peat... | reverse complement strand
TATATGGATTATTATAATAATTACCGATATCAGTGGGGACTAAAAAAGCTGACTCCTGTACAATACAGAAATCAGCTTATCGCCGCCTAGGCTTTTTTTTAATGTCCTTGACACGGGGTCCATTTCAAACATTGCGTTTCGGTGTAAGGTTTTTTTATTATTTTGATTTTTATTTGTTCCTTCTAAATCTTATAAATTAAAATACCAAACCCCTTTATCAATCACCCTAGCCGGAATCCCTACAGCTGTGGATTCATGGGTTGTATCTCTTAATACCACCGCATTGGCACCAACCTTAGTTCCCGGGGCAATGTAGATATTCCCCAATATTTTTGCTCCAGATCCGACAACAACACAATTTCCAAGCGTGGGATGGCGTTTGCCTTTGTCTTTTCCGGTGCCGCCAAGGGTGACTCCCTGATAAAGAGTAACGTTATCGCCAATAATGGTGGTTTCACCAATGACGACTCCCATGCCATGGTCAATAAAAAGATTTTCACCAATCTGAGCTCCGGGATGGATCTCAATACCGGTTTTTTTTCGTGCTCGCTGGGATAACCAACGGGCGGCAAAAAAATGTCCGTTTTCATAAAGCTTATGCGCCCTTCGATAACTTTTTAAAGATTTAATATGAGGGTATAAGAAATAAACCTCAATGGCAGATCTCGCCGCTGGATCCTTACGCATGGTCACGTTAATATCGTTCATCACTGCCTTAAAACCTGAAAACATATTCCTCACTCCTTTAATTCCAAGTATTCCACCTGGAATTAATTAAATTATAATTTGGTCCTTATTTTTTGTCAATAGATTTTACATAAAAGCCCTTTATTTTTAACATGATTCGTGTTTTAATAATATAGAATAAGGTTTTAATTATTAAAATAATAATCTTGGAGGTTCAAAATGAACGAACAATTAATTGAAATACTCAAGTCTAAAAAAGGCTTTCTCTGTGACATGGATGGTGTGATCTACCACGGCAATCGGCTTTTGCCAGGAGTCATCGAATTTGTGAACTGGCTTTATGCCGAAGATAAAAACTTCCTCTTTTTAACCAATTCCAGTGCCCGGTCGCCCATTGAATTAAAGGAAAAACTCAATCGCCTTGGTTTGGAAATTGATGAAAGTCATTTTTATACCAGTGCTTTAGCCACTGCTAAATTTATAAAAGATCAATGCCCGGGAGGCTCTGCTTACGTGATTGGAGACCCTGGACTGATGAATGCCCTATATGATGCGGGCATTACTATGAATGATGTGAATCCCGATTATGTCATCGTTGGGGAAACACAGAATTATAATTACGCTAATATTTTAAAGTCCGTGCGGCTAATCCAAAAAGGTGCCAAGCTCATTGGCACTAACCCTGATTTAACCGGCCCTGATGAGGAAGGAATTATTCCTGCCTGTCGTGCGTTTGTGGCCCCCATTGAACTTGCCACAGGGAAAGCAGCCTACTATGTGGGAAAACCAAATCCTTTAATGATGCGTACCGGCATAAAACGCCTAGGTGTTCATAGTGCCGATGCTGCCATTATCGGAGATCGCATGGATACAGACATCATTGCCGGCATCGAATCCGGTTTGACCACATTTTTGGTTCTCAGCGGCGTATCCAGCCGTAAAACAGTGGATGATTTTCCTTTTCTTCCTGACCATATTTTAACAGGCATTGATGAAATTGTTTCATCTCTGGGTTTAAAATAATTATAATTAAATAAGCCAAATAAAAAAAATCAAAATTTCAACTGAGTCACCTCGGTTAAGAAATTTTGACTTTTTTATTTAATTATGATCTATTTTTTTAAAATCTCAATTAACTCATCGATGGTGCTTTGAACGTTAATCCCGGTGAGAAAAGCGCGACCATTGATGATTGGAATATCTGATTCCCCTTCCAGCTGACAGGTACAGACAATGGCGTCCGGGTGAAGCTCCTGAGATTTTTTAAATGCCTCAGTGGCTTTTGCTTGTATGGTTCGGCATTCAATGCCATGTTCTTTGGCAATTGTTTCAATTTTTTTTGCCACCACCGTGGAGGTTGCCAAGGCTGTTCCGCATGCAACTAAAATAAGTTTCATTGAATTTCCTCCGATTCAAAGTTTTTAGATCTTTTATCCTATAATAATACTTCTAAAATGACTAACATTTTCTTTCATGTTGCCTTTAAAAAGACAGGAACCTGAAACTAAAACATTGGCTCCAGCATCGACTATTTCTTTAAGGGTTTCAAAGTTCACGCCACCATCAACCTCTAAATCAATGGAACGGTTATGTATCATTTTTCGACAGGCTTTGATTTTTTCAGTGGTTTCGGTAATATAGCTTTGACCTCCAAAACCCGGATACACTGCCATTAAGAGGATCATACTGATCTGATCAAGATAAGGCTCTAATTGTGTGAGTGGTGTATCGGGTGATAAAACAAGTCCCGGTTTTACACCTTTTGCCACAATGGCATCAATACAAGCCTGAATATCCCCCTGGGATTCCACATGAACGGTAATAATATCGGCACCGGCATCGGCAAATTGATTAATATATTTCAAAGGCTCACTAATCATTAAATGCACATCAAATGGAAGGGTGATTGTTTTTCGAAGCTGCGCTACCTGGTCCGGGCCCATGGTGATATTTGGTACAAAATGGCCATCCATAATATCCAAATGGAGGAGATCTGCACCACTTTCCATAACTTTTTTTAAATCTCTTTCGAGATTGGTAAAGTCTGCACTGAGCATGGATGCTGCTATTTTATAATTCATGAAATTTTCTCTTTCTTATCATTATTCACTCTAATCTGCTTAAATGAATGGTTAATTAGATTGTAAATGCTTTTCGGATCTTTTGCACCCTTTATTTTTTGTAACATCGTTTTATTTTGAATGATGGTAATGATGGTTTGCAGGACATTTATTTGTTTTACCGGATTATTAATGGCCAATAAAAAAATGATCTCTGTTTGGATTTCTTCTTTTGGGTTCCCCATGCCAGAAAAAATTACCGGTTTTTCCAAAGTAAGAATTGAAATACCTTCATTCAGCACAAATTTTGCTTCAGTATGAGGAAGTGCAACCCCAATGAATGTGGGTAAGCCGGTGGGAAAACTTTTCTCTCGTTCCATTACCGCCTCAAGAAAACCCTCACTGACAAAGCCCTGCTCTTCCAATGGCTTTGCAGCCATAGAAATGGCTGCAAATTGATTCTTTGCAAAATAATTGACCTTTATTCGATTTTCCTGGATTAATGATTCCATTATTTCTTTTCAGTATCAACCTTGAGGCTTATCTGTTTGTTGTCTTCTTCTTCCTCAAAATCATCCCCTGGGGCCTCCTTATAAACTTTAGAGATTGTTTTAATGGATTCTTCGGGTTTAAGTTTCATGAGTCGAACGCCCTGGGTATTACGGCCGACTGCCGTAATATCATTGCCTGCGAGTTTAATAACAACCCCCTGGTTATTAATCATCATAATTTCACCATCACGGCTAATTACACAGAAACCAACCAGCTCTCCGGTTTTTTTGGTAACTTTATAAGTTTGAACCCCTTTACCGCCGCGTTTCTGGGGACGATATAAATCGGAAGCACTGAGTTTTCCATAGCCATTTTCACTGACACAAAGAACAAAGAGCTCTTTTTCAACAATGTCCATTCCGACTACCACATCGTCTTTACGAAGATCAATGCCGCGAACGCCAATGGAAGTACGGCTTATGGATCTCACTTCTTCAGAATTAAAACGAATGGCATATCCACTTTTGGTTCCCATCACAATTTCTTCATCCTCAACAACCAGGCGAACATTAATGAGCTCGTCGTCGTCTCGGAGATTAATGGCAATAATGCCATTTTTTCGTGATGTATCATATTCGGTTAAATTTGTTTTTTTAATGATTCCCTGTTTGGTTGCCATAATCAGATATTTATCTTCAGTAAATTCTTTGACTGGAATCATGGTGGCAATTTGTTCCCCTGCTTCCAATGGCAGGAGGTTAACAATGGCCGTGCCACGGGCTGTACGTCCGCCTTCTGGAATCTCAAAGGCTTTTAACCGATAGACTTTACCAAGATTGGTAAAGAACATGAGATAGTGATGAGTGGTGGTGGTAAAGAGATGTTCAACAAAATCATTTTCCCGGGTGCTTAGAGCTGTAATCCCTTTGCCTCCGCGTTTTTGGGAACGATAATTATCTGCGGTGATCCGTTTCACATAACCAATATGGGTCATGGTAATGACGACTTCTTCTTCTTCAATAAGATCTTCAATTTCAAAGTCTTCCACATCAATATCAAAAGCAGTTCGTCGTTTATCAGCAAATTTCTCTTTAATTTCCAATAATTCTTCTTTGATGATATTTAAAACTAACTGTTCATCCGCTAGAATGGCTTTTAATTTGCCAATGGTAACCAGCAGTTCTCTATATTCTTCTTCAATTTTTTCACGTTCAAGACCGGTTAAGCGTTGGAGACGCATATCCAAAATAGCCTGGGCCTGGATATCTGATAGCATAAACCGTTCAATTAGTTTTACTTTTGCTATTTTTCCATCGGCAGCAGCGCGGATGATTTTAATAACCTCATCGATATGATCCAGTGCAATTTTCAGGCCTTCTAAAATATGAGCTCTGGCTTCCGCTTTTTTTAAATCGAAAATAGTTCTTCTGGTAATAATTTCTTTTTGATGCTCAATGTAGTAAAATAACATTTCTTTTAAATTAAGAACCTTGGGTTCATTCTTAACCAATGCCAGCATAATAATCCCAAAGGTATCCTGTAGTTGGGTATGCTTGTATAACTGATTAATAATAATGGTTTCATTAGCATCTCTTTTTAAATCAATGACAATGGAAATTCCTTTTTTAAGATCGGTTTCATCTCTTAAATCTGAAATACCCTCAACCTTTTTTTCTTTTACAAGATCGGCAATTTTTTCGACCAATTTGGCCTTATTGACCATATAAGGAATTTCGGTAATAATGATTTGTTTTTTTCCTTTTTTGGTTGTTGTAAATTCAACTTTTCCCCGAACTTTCACCCGTCCCCGGCCGGTGCGATAAGCACTTTTAATGCCCGATTTACCCAGAATAATCCCTGACGTTGGAAAATCAGGGCCTTTGACATGCTGCATCAGCTCATCAATGGTAATCTCCGGATCATCGATAATAGCCACGGTTCCATCAATGATTTCGCCCAGGTTATGAGGTGGAATATTCGTTGCCATTCCGACCGCAATTCCTGACGAACCATTGACTAAAAGATTAGGGTATTTTGCGGGTAATACTGTTGGTTCCGATTCTGACTCATCAAAGTTTGGTATAAAATCAACGGTTTCTTTATTAATATCCCGAAGTAATTCCATGGCAATTTTGCCCATTTTTGCTTCGGTATAACGCATGGCTGCCGGACTATCCCCATCAATGGAACCAAAGTTTCCCTGACCATTGACTGTGAGATATCGGGTTGACCAAGGTTGGGCCATCCTTACCATGGCTTCGTAAACAGCGGTGTCACCATGAGGATGGTACTTACCTAGAACATCCCCAACAATACGAGCCGATTTACGAAAGGATTTTTCCGGTGACAATCCTAATTCACTCATGGCATACAATATCCGGCGGTGCACTGGTTTTAAACCATCTCTGACATCCGGTAAAGCACGTCCGATAATAACGCTCATGGCATAGTCAATATAGGAATTTTTCATTTCTTCTTCTATGTTAACGTGTTTTATTCGATCAAATTCAATTAATTCTTCCATTTATATTTTTACTCCCTTATGACTAAATGTCCAGATTCTTAACTTTTCTAGCATTACGTTCGATGAATTCTTTTCGTGGCTGAACCTTGTCACCCATGAGGATGGTAAATATTTCATCCGCATAGGACGCTTCTTCAATATTGACCTGAAGCAGGGTCCGCACACTGGGATCCATGGTGGTTTCCCACAGTTGGTGAGCATCCATTTCTCCAAGACCTTTGTAACGCTGGAGGCTGACTCTGGAGCGATCTTCCACTTCTGCTAATTTCTTTTCCAGGCCGCGATCGGTATAGGCATAATCAACATGTTTTCCCCTGGTTATTTTATAAAGGGGTGGCTGGGCGATGTACACATATCCGGCTTCTATCAGCCCGGGCATATAGCGGTAAAAGAAGGTTAACAGCAGGGTTCTGATATGGGCCCCATCGACATCCGCATCAGTCATCATAATAATTTTATGGTAGCGGGCTTTTTCAACATTAAAATCTTCTCCAACCCCGGTACCAAAGGCGATAATCATGGATTTTAACGAATCGGTGGTTAAAATTCGATCCAATCTTGCTTTTTCAACATTTAGAATTTTACCACGCAGCGGTAAAATCGCCTGGGTTTTAGAATCTCGACCGGATTTGGCGGAGCCGCCAGCTGAATCCCCTTCGACAATGTAGAGCTCGGATAACGCGGGATCTTTTTCACGACAATCGGCTAATTTACCAGGCAGTGCGGTGGAATCCAAAGCACTTTTTCTTCTTGTGAATTCGCGGGCTTTTTTCGCCGCTTCTCTTGCTCGAGCTGCGGATAATGTTTTTTCAATAATACTTTTGGCAATAGCCGGGTTTTCTTCCATCAGGGCTGAAAGCTGATCTCCTACAATGGTTTCAACAATCCCTTTGACCTCAGTATTTCCCAATTTTGATTTCGTTTGTCCTTCAAATTGTGGATCCAGTAATTTGATGCTGACAATGGCTGTTAGACCTTCTCTTGCATCTTCACCGGTAAGATTCTTATCATTGCCTTTTAAAAACCCGTTTTTTCGGGCATAGCTGTTAACACTCCTTGTTAAGGCACTTTTAAAACCGTTAAGATGGGTTCCCCCTTCAGGTGTATTAATATTATTGGCATAGGAAAAAATGTTTTCGGAATAACCGGTGGTATATTGAAAAGCAATTTCAATGGCATAATCATTTTGCTCTTTTTCAAAGTAAGAAATTTTATCATACAATGGATCTTTATTGCGATTCATATATTCCACATAAGAATGAATTCCACCTGAATAGCAATAAGTTTCTTTTCTTTTCGGATCCTCTTTTTCATTTATAAGTTTTATGGAAAGTCCCTTATTTAGAAAGGCCAGTTCTCTCAGACGATGCTCTAAGATATCAAAATCAAATTCAGTTTCTTCGAAAATATCTTTATCCGGTTTAAAATAAATGGTCGTTCCTGTTCGATTGGTGGTTCCTGTAACTGTTAAATCACCAATTGGTTTTCCTTTTTCAAAATTTTGAAAAAATATCTGACCCTTTTGTTTAACTTCCACAGTGAGCTTTTCGGATAAAGCATTCACCACTGAAACACCAACCCCATGGAGACCTCCGGAAACCTTATATCCTCCGCCCCCAAATTTACCGCCGGCATGGAGCACAGTAAGTGCCAATTCCACTCCGGTTTTTCCCTGAGCATGGTTCATTCCTGTTGGAATCCCACGGCCGTCATCCACCACGGTTATGGAATCATCTTCATGGATGGTTACCGTAATATTTTTACAAAAGCCTGCAAGGGCCTCATCAATACTATTGTCCACAACCTCGTAAACTAAATGATGCAGTCCCCGTAAGCCGGTGTTCCCGATATACATTCCTGGTCTTTTTTGAACAGCCTCTAAGCCCTCCAGAACCTGTATCTGATCCGCGGTATATATATCTGTATTCTTTTCTTGCATTTGTTTCCTCCTAAATTTCATGGTTTTCTGATTCAAGTCTTTGTATCTTTCCCTGATGGATATGAATGCTGTTTTTTTTAGTAGGCATTTCATCTAATTCGTTAATCACATCTTCTGTACAGGTAATAAAGGCTTGAGTTTTAATTAAAAGCTTTAGTATACTTCTTTTTCTGGTTTCATCAAGCTCTGAAAAAATATCGTCTAAAAGCACCACTGGATATTCTCCGGTGTTTTCGTAATATATCTCTATTTGTGATAATTTCAGTGAAATAGCCGCCGATCGTTGTTGGCCCTGTGATCCATAACGTCTGGCGTCTTTCCCATTAATTTCAATAAGGATATCATCCACATGAGGTCCGTATATGGTGGATCCTCTTTGAATTTCTTCTTCCTGACATCCTTCCAGGCGTTGTTTAAAAATATTTTTAAGCTTTGACGCATCACCAAGTGAGTCAATAATATTATTTTGATAATAAAGAGACAGATTTTCCTGTCCCTGACTCAATATTTTATGTAGAATACCGGCTTCTTTATTTAATCGATGTAAATAACGGATCCGGTGATTCATTAGTCGTGTGCCAATGCTGACGAGTTGTTCATCCCATACACCGAGGGTTGCTCTGAGACTGGGTTCATATTGAATGTTTTTTAAAAGCTTATTTCTTTGGTTTAGAACTTTCTCATAGTCCCTGAGCAGGTAATGATATTCCGGACGAAATCCGGAAATTTCCTGATTTAAGAAACGGCGCCGTTTATCAGGCCCTTCTTTGACTATTTTTAAATCCTCGGGTTCAAAAAGAATGGTATTAAAAATTCCATTGATTCTTTCTCTTTTCCCTGTTTTATCATCCAAAAGGATTTGCCGTTTGCCGCCATGATTTTTCATGGTTAATTTATGTTTGACGCCGGCACTAATCACATGAGCATTAATAAAAAAATCATCATGCTCCCATTGGGCAAGTTCCGACACATTCGAGGCACGATGACTATAACCCCGCGACAAAAAAAACATGGCTTCAATGAGGTTTGTTTTTCCCTGGGCATTTTCACCAACAATCACATTTATTCCTTTTTCAAAAGAAATCATTTCATTTTCGTAATTGCGAAAATGAATCAATTGTAAATCTTTAATGAACATTAGGAAATTGGCCCTTTTACCTCCAGGGATTCACAATCTTTAATTTCAACAATATCACCATTTCTGATTTTTTTACCTCTTTGCGTACATAAATCACCATTTAAACGAACTAATCCATCGGCAATCATAAATTTCGCATCACTGCCATTAGCAACAATTCCGGCAAATTTAATGAGCTGATCCATTTTTATATAATCTGTTTTAATTTCAATAATTTGCATGTTTTTCCTCACTCATAATATTTTTAACAAAAATGAAAGAGCTTTACATAAATCCCCTTTATTTCTGTCAAACTTCATTAAATTCCCCTATATAAAGATTTAACTAAAACATTATAACATAAATTTAAAAAATAGTCTGACAAATCAGTTATTTATCTTAAATAAAACCCTGATTTTTCAGACTATTTCATTTTTCACATTTAATTTTCTTCCGCAACTCTAACAGGTAAAATAAGGTAAATAAAATCATTTCCTTCGGCAGGAAGAAGAACCCCTGGCCCAACGGATGTGGTCATGTCCATAATAAAATCTTCACCATCAATGACACGCAGGGCATCAATTAAAAATTTTGAGTTAAATGCAATTTTTAGGGACTCCCCACTATTAACAATGGGAATTATTTCAAAAACATCCCCAATATCTGCATTTGAAGTTAAAATTAATTGGTCCTGATTGAAATCCATTTTAATGAGATTATTTTTTCCTTCCCTGGCCAGCAGTGCTGCTCGCTCGCTGCTTTCCAAAAGCAAACGACGATTGACACGAACCTGGGTTGTTTTTTCAACAGGTATAATCTGTTTGTAATTAATAAAATCCCCTTCAAGTAGCCTTGAAGTAAATTGAGTATTCTCCATTTCAAAAAATATTTGATTTTTTGAAAATTTTACAGTCACTTCTCCGGAATAGTTTGCTAAAACCTTATTAATTTCAGATAAGGATTTTGAAGGAATAATAACACTGAGATCTTCTTCAAGACTTTCCTTTATTTTCCCTGAGCGAAGGGCAAGACGATAACCATCTAAAGCAATAAGATTGATGTCATTACCCTGGAGCTCAATTTTAACCCCGGTGAGTACCGGAATATTTTCATTGGTAGCCACTGAAAATAAAGTTCCTCTTATCAATTCTCTTAAAACCGAGGATTCTATGGAAAAAATATGATCTTCAATTATTTCAGGAAAAGCTGGAAATTCATCGGTGGCCAAACCTTTTAATGTAAAGTTCGACAAAAGACATTCAATCTTCATTTGATTATGATCATCACTTTCAAAAAAAACCTCAGAACCTGACATCTTTCGGATGAGTTCACCGGTAATGGTTGAAGAAAGCACAATCTCACCTTCGTTTTCCACATTAGCTGGAATATTAATTTCTACACCAATTTCTAAATCGGTACTTCTTAATAATAAGTTGTTGTTTTGAACACTAAAAAAGATGCCTTCAAGAATCGGGAGAGTTGTTTTTGAAGATACTGCTTTTTGGGCTATATTTAAAGCCCCAATTAAACTTTCTTTTGAACAATTAAATTTCATAAGGATACCTCAACTTTTAAATTTTGGGACACCCCTTTAGTTATAATACTATATATAATTAATAGTAGTAATAGTAGTAGGGGGTGTGGATAGTGTGGATAACTCCTCAAAGCTATTCAGTCAATCAAAAATCATAATTTTTACAAGGGGATAAGTTGTGGATAAACAGTCTATCAAAAGGGTATGGATTGTTGATGGATTATTCGCCATGGATTTCACGTTGTATTCTAAGAATGAGGTTTTTAAAATCAGTACTATTTTCCATCTCTTCCGCAATTTTTTGGCAGCCATGAATCACCGTAGAGTGATCTCTACCACCAAATTCATCACCAATACGAGGAAGGGAAAGATCAGTAATATCCCGGGTGATATACATGGCAACCTGTCTGGGAAGTGAAATTGCCCGGGTTCTTTTTTTGGAATTCATATCTTCCACAGTAATATTAAAATATTTTGCAGTGACTTCCTTAATATATTCACTGGTAATAACAATGTCTTCTTTATTTCTAAAAATATCCTTCAGGGCATTTTTAGCAGATTCTAAATTAATAGGAGCGTTATGAAGTTTTGAATAGGCAAAAACCGTTGTTAATGCCCCTTCGAGCTCACGAATATTTGAATGAATACTATCTGCTATAAAACTTAAAACCTCATTAGGTATTTCATCACTGAAAGATTCAGCTTTTTTTCGGATTATGGCAATACGGGTTTCAAAATTCGGCGCGTAAATATCAGTAATCAAGCCACTTTCAAAGCGTGATCGAAGACGTTCCTCCAGGGTTTGTATTTCTCTGGGAGGCCGATCGCTGCTAATGACAATTTGTTTGTTTTCCTGATGAAGAGTATTAAAGGTATGAAAGAATTCTTCCTGAGTTCCTTCTTTTTTAGCTAAGAACTGGATATCATCAATTAAAAGTATATCAGCATTTCGATATTTATTTCTAAAGGCAATATTCGTCTTATTTTGAATCGCATCAATGAATTCATTGGTGAATTTTTCACAAGAAACATAAATGACTTTTTTTTGAGGTGCATAGGACAAAATGTAATGTCCGATGGCCTGCATTAAATGGGTTTTGCCTAAACCAACACCACCATAAATAAATAAGGGGTTATATCTTTCTGAAGGCGCTTCAGAAACGGCCACACAGGCAGCGTGCGCAAAACGGTTATTTTCTCCAATGACAAAACTATCAAACGTATACTTCGGATTCATGGAAGTGCTGCGATTCATTGAGGTATCATCTTCTCTGGATGTGACTCTTGCCTGGGTTGTTAAATTGCTTTCGGGAATCATCGCATCTTTTTCTTTCAATACAATTTTAACTTGTCCTATTTTTCCGGTGACTTCTGCCAGAGCATTGGTTATGAGTGGAATGTGGCGACTTTCTAAAATGCCTTTTTCAAATTCATTTTCCGTTAAAAAATAATAGGTGTTATTGACGTAGTTAATGGGTTTGATTTTTAAAAACCAGGTATTGAAGCTTGTTGAGCTAATGTCAGGTTTAATAATTTCCAGGGCTGAATCCCATGTCTTTTTAAAAGAAGTGTCCATTAAATTGAACCTCCAGTTTCCTAAATTTAAGAATGGCGCTGTGGATAAATCCGAGATTTATGCACAGAATATCTATTTTAATGTGAATAGGTAAATAAATCAAGGGAATAATTGTAATATCTGTGGATAATTAAAAAAAGTTATCCATAGAGAAAACCCGCCAAAGATGAGAATATTAAAAAATATACACAGGTTATCCCCAATTAATCCACAAAATACTGTAATTTGTGGATTAATTGATTAAATATCAACATTTGTCCACAAATCAGTGATACCAGTATAACAAATTGTGGACAAGCATTCAATCAAAAATAGAATAAACCTAAAAAATGGGAGTTTTGGATCATTATTTAAGAGAATAATAATATATCTTGACAGAAAATAGCCAAGATTATATAATTCTAGGGTAAAAGTATTATAAACTTATAAACGAATGAAGATAAAATGTAAGTCAGGGGGTGTCGAATTGAAAAGAACTTATCAACCAAAAGTAAGACAACGTAAAAGAGAGCATGGTTTTAGAAAAAGAATGTTTACTAAAAGCGGTCGGCTTATTTTAAAGAAAAGAAGACAAAAAGGAAGAGAAAAATTATCAGCATAGTCCTTTCCAGACCGTTTTTAATAAGCGGTCTTTTGTTTAAAGAAAAAAGGAGAATTCCTTTGGTGAAAATAAATTCCCTAAAGAAACAAAATGATTTTAACCGGGTTTTTAAAACAGGGGAAGTATTTGGAAATAAAACCTTTGTGATGTACTATCTCAAAAATATGATGGAAACGAACCGACTGGGGATTGTCGTCAGTAAAAAGGTTTCTAAAAAGGCTGTTGTCAGAAACAAAATCAAAAGAAGAATAAAAGAGGCGTTTCGTCTTAATGAAGAGTCTTTTTTATTAGGTTACGATTTTATAATTATTGCCAAAGGATCATGTGAAGAAGAAAAATACAGTCATTTAGAAAAATCATTAAAACATTTGTTTTATAAGAAAAATCTCATGAGGCGATAAAATGTTAAAAAAAATCCTAATTATAATTATCCGGGGATATCAAAAATTCATATCTCCCTTGTTAGGAAATAATTGTCGTTTTAGTCCAACGTGTTCAGAATATTTTATTTTAGCCGTCGAAAAATACGGTTTTTTCAAGGGAATCTACTTGGGTGGAAAACGTATTGTTAAATGCCATCCCTTTAATCCCGGGGGATACGATCCCCTTCCCTAATGCCAGGCATTAGCGGAGAACTACTTTAAGGAGCTTATTGAATGAATTTTTTATACCAAACTTTTGGCTGGGTTCTTTTACAGATCTATGATATTATTGGACACTATGGCTGGTCAATCATTATATTTACATTGTTGGTCAAGGTGCTGCTGCTTCCACTTAATATTAAACAAACCAAATCTATGAAGGATATGCAACGCCTTCAGCCAGAAATACAAAAATTAAGCAAGAAGTATAAAAATAATAAGGAAAAATTAAACGAAGAAACACTGAAGCTATATAAGACCTTTAAGGTTAATCCAGCCGGTGGTTGTTTACCTTTATTATTGCAATTTCCGATTTTAATCGGACTTTATGGAACATTGCGATCACCTGAACTTTGGGTATTTCCCAATGGTGCCATTAATTCCGTAGATATGTCATTTTTATGGATTCCCAATCTTGGGGCTCCAGATCCACTTTACATACTGCCAATATTAGCAGCGTTATTTACTTTCATTACACAAAAGTTTACGATGTCTGCAACAGTGACTAATCCGGATGATCCCAATGCAAAAACCCAAAAAATCATGTTATATGCGATGCCGATAATGATTGGTTATATTTCCATATCCATGCCTGCTGGGGTTGCCTTATACTGGGTTGTTCAGAATATATTTACATTCTTCCAACAATTAATTATGCTGCGGATGCCAGAACCTGACTACTCAATTGAAGAAGCAGAACGACGTGTGGCAGAAGCGGAAAAGGAAAAACGAGCAGACCTGGCAGAAAAACGAGCTGCCCACAATCCAAATGCTCAAAAATCAGGTAAAAAAGGTCAGAGTGGTGAAAATAAAAAGCCATTAACACGACCTGCTTCAGGTAAAGTTCAAAATAAAAAACATAGTCAAAAACCGGTCGAACCGCGTAAGACGCCAACTACCGAAATTCCCCAAAGAGATGCAACTCAGGAAGCAGATTATCAAAAAGCCAAGAGACGTTACGAAAACAAGTAAATAAAACCCAGAATACTTATAAGCTAAGGAGAGGGATATGAATAAAACAGTAACAGGTACTGGTAAAACCGTTGAAGATGCCATTAATCAGGGCTTACAACAATTGGGTGTTACCAAAGATCAGGTTGAAACAAATATCATTCAAGTACCAGATAGTGGTTTAATGAAAATTTTCGGAAAAAAAGAGGCCATTGTTGAAGTGACGCTTCTTAATGATCCGGAACAGCGAGCCACCGATTTTTTAACTGAAGTGTTTGACGCCATGAAAATCCCCTGTAAACTCAAAACCCGTCTCGAGGATAATGTATTATTCATTAATATTGAAGGCAATGACATGGGCATTCTCATTGGTCGCCGAGGACAAACCTTGGATTCGATACAATATCTTGTGAGCCTTGTGATCAATCGCCATAGCGAAAATTATGTTCGGGTTGTTCTTGACACAGAAGATTATCGTGCAAAAAGAGAAAAAACATTGGAGGATCTTGGCGAAAAAATGGCCGGAAAAGCCGTTTATTACCAGAAAAAGATGATCCTTGAGCCCATGAACCCATCAGAAAGACGGATTATTCATGCAAAGCTCCAGAACCACGAAAAGGTATATACATTTAGTGAAGGTGAAGAACCCTATCGTCGTGTGGTCATTCAATGTAAAGATAATAACTAAACTACCTTTTAAAGCACTAACGATGAATAGTTAGTGCTTTTTTTTTACCCAGTGGCTTGTGTAGCTTAGTCATTTTTTAAAACAAAATTTACAGTCTTGTCAGTGGGCGTAAACTAATATATCATTAACGATTAGGAAAGAATTAATAAGTCAGGAGAGAAATTTGGAAGTCTTATTACTTAACGACGATACCATTGCTGCGGTTGCCACAGGTTTAGGTGGGGCAGGCATAGGCATCATAAGAATCAGTGGAAAAAATGCCGTTGATATTGGGAATGTGCTTTTTGTAAATCCCAAAGAAAAAACGCTGAAAGGTGCGGAGAGTCATCAGCTTTTATACGGAAGAGTGAGGGATCCCATCACAAAAAAGGATATCGATGAGGTCCTGATTTCTAAAATGAAGGCGCCACACTCCTATACAGCAGAAGATGTGGTGGAAATTAATTGTCATGGAGGGATTGTTTCTCTGCGTAAAATATTAAGCCTTGTGATTAAGGCCGGTGCACGATTAGCAGAACCGGGAGAATTTACAAAGCGGGCCTTTCTCAATGGGCGTATCGATTTGACCCAGGCTGAATCGGTGATGGATATTATTAATGCAAAGACTGAGAAAAGTTTAGAATATTCGATTGGTCAGTTAGAGGGTCGGCTGTCACAAAAACTTGAAGAGTTGGATGGTGCCCTTGTTGGGATTCTGGCTCATATGGAAGTGAACATTGATTACCCTGAATACGATATTGAAGAAATCAGCTATGAATTCGTTAATAATGAGATTATTAAACTCCTGAAGATCATTAAAGAGCTTCTTTTAGTTGCGGAAACTGGAAAAATCTATCGTGAAGGTATTACCACGGCTATTCTGGGGGAACCAAATGTGGGTAAATCATCCCTATTAAACACCCTCCTCATGGAAGAAAAAGCCATTGTCACAGAAATACCAGGGACAACCCGTGATACCATTGAAGAGTATATTAATATACAGGGGATTCCATTTAAAATCATTGACACTGCAGGCATTCGCGAAACCGATAATTTAGTTGAAAAACTAGGTGTTGAGAAATCAAGAAAGCTTTTAAAACAAACGAATCTGGTTATTTTCATGCGGGATATTTCCAAAGAATTATCCCCGGGTGAGGAAGAACTGTTAGAGCTTTTAAAAAACAGAAAAACCATTTATATTGCAAATAAAACTGATTCACTTGAAAGGGCAGGCAATAAAATACCAACACCATGGATTCCCATGTCTTTGCTTAAGGAGCAAGGAATTGACATTCTTAAAAATAAAATGGTTGAAATGGTTTATGACGGAACTGTTAACCAGGATGCCAATTATCTTATAACCAACACTCGACATATTCAATTATTGGAGAAAACAAAAGGCAGTTTAGAAAATGCCATAACGACCATGGAAATAAAAATGCCAATAGAGGTCGTATCCATTGATATTATGGATGCTCTGGAGTCCCTGCGAGGAATCACTGGAAAAGCAGTTGGGATTGATATCATTAATCAGATTTTTAAAAATTTTTGTATTGGAAAGTAGAGGAAAATTAAATGACCTATCTAGGAGGAGAATACGATGTTATCGTAATCGGAGCCGGACATGCAGGTTCAGAAGCCGCACTCGCCTCAGCCCGACTCGGATGTAAAACCCTTCTTTTAACATTGAGTTTGGATTCAGTGGCAATGATGCCTTGTAATCCATCCATTGGTGGCACGGGAAAAGGACATCTTGTCCGTGAAATTGACGCTCTTGGCGGAGAAATGGGAAAGAACATTGATGCCACCATGATTCAATCTAAAATGCTTAATACCGGGAAAGGGCCAGCAGTCCACTCTTTAAGAGCCCAGGCAGACAAAAAAGCTTATCAGTTTCGAATGAAAGAAGTAATAGAAAACCAAGAAAACTTACTTTTAAAGCAGCAGGAAGCCACTGAAATTCTTGTGGAAAATGGCAAAATTATTGGGGTTAAGGTTCATACCGGGGCAGTTTATACCTGTAAAGCAGCCGTTATTTGCAGTGGTACCTATTTAAAAGGCCGTATCTTTATTGGGGATATTCAATACGACAGTGGTCCCAATGGCTTGTTTCCAGCCATGTCCCTATCCGATAGTTTGGAAAAGAATGGGATTGAGCTACAGCGATTTAAAACCGGTACCCCGGCTCGAGTCGATGCCAAAACCCTGGACTATTCTAAAATGGTCATTCAAAAGGGAGATGATCATATTGTGCCATTTTCATTTGAAACAGATCACATTGATATGGAACAAGTCCCCTGCTATTTAACGTATACCAATCCTGAAACCCATCAAATTATTAATGACAACATGAAACGTTCGCCATTATATACCGGGGATGTTGTGGGCGTCGGTCCACGATATTGTCCTTCCATTGAAACAAAAGTCCTTCGATTTAAAGATAAGGACCGCCACCAAATTTTTATTGAACCCGAAGGATTAAACACAAATGAAACTTATGTTCAAGGCATGTCTTCCTGTCTGCCGGAAGATGTTCAAATCGCTTTGTACCGAACGGTTCCCGGCATGGAAAATGTTGAGTTTATGCGTTCAGCCTATGCCATTGAATATGATTGTATTCATCCAACCCGATTAAAACCATCACTGGAATCCAAGGATGTTAAGGGTCTTTTCTTTGGGGGCCAAATTAATGGAACATCCGGCTATGAAGAAGCGGCAGCTCAAGGTTTGGTTGCAGGGATTAATGCGGCTCAATATTTACGTAGTGAACAACCTTTTGTGATTGATCGTTCCGAAGGTTATATCGGTGTACTCATAGATGATATTATTACCAAAGGCATTGATGAGCCTTACCGAATGATGACATCCCGGTCTGAATACCGATTATTGCTTCGCCAGGACAATGCTGATCTGAGGCTGACACCTATGGGACATACCCTTGGATTAATCAGCCAGGAACGCTACAATCAATTTTTAGAAAAAAAAGCAGCCATTGAAAATGAAATTAAACGCATTGCAGAAGTGATTGTAAAGCCAACCGAGGAAAACAATGTCATTCTGGATGGTCTCAATAGTTCGAAAATAAGACATGGGGTGGCTTTAAGTGAGTTAATTCGCCGGCCGGAAATAAAATACCTACAAACCAAACCCTTTGATCCAGAACGCCCTCTCCTTAACTGGAGTGTCATAGAGCAGGTTGAGGTAATGATCAAATATGAGGGATATATTAAAAAGCAGTTGCTTCAGGTAGAGCAGTTTAAAAAATTGGAAAATAAATATATCCCACAGGGCCTTGATTTTAGAACCATTAAGGGTCTTCGGATTGAAGCCATTGAAAAGCTTCATGAAATTAAACCCCAGTCCATTGGCCAGGCTTCTCGTATTTCAGGGGTATCACCAGCAGATTTGTCGGTTTTATTAATTGCCCTGGAACAACGAAGGCGAAACTCAGAAACTCATAAGGGAGAAAATAAAAATGAATAATAAAGTTGAAAAACTAATAAAAGCAGGGGCTGAACTTGAGATTAGCATTAGCGAGACTCAAGGGGAGAAACTGATTCAGTATATGGAAGAAATACTGGAAATAAATAAACACATTAATCTTACTCGAATTACGGAAGAAGATGAATTTATTAAACTCCATCTCCTGGATTCGTTAACCTTATTAAAATATATCAAAAATTCATCTGCGTCCATATTGGATGTTGGCACTGGGGGAGGATTTCCTGGGATTCCATTGGCTATTATGATGGAAGATGCCACCGTGACATTATTGGACTCCACTAAGAAAAAACTGATTGTTGTCGAAAATATTGCCAAAGCATTAAATATCAACAATATCAGGATCCTTCATGGCCGTGCCGAAGAATTAGGTCAAGATCGAAAATATCGGGAAAGCTATGACATTGTTACATCAAGGGCGGTTGCGAATTTAACACTCCTTTCAGAATATTGCTTACCCCTGACAAAAATAGGCGGAAAGTTTTTACCAATGAAAGGACGCGAATATAAAAACGAGATTACCGAAGCAGAGAAGCCTATAGAGATTCTGGGCGGTGAAATTAAAGCCTTGGAGGAATGTTTAATACTGCAAAGCGATTGGGTTCATGTTATAATAGTCATTGAAAAAATAAAAAAAACCCCTCGAATTTTACCAAGAACAAATGGGAAAATAAAAAGCGATAAGTTCCCGTTGTTATTGAAGTAATAAGAAGCGTTAAAGGATTTTGTGATAAAATTTTGTCGGCTTTGCAACATGTTTCACGTGAAACATGTCCTGATATTAATAGGCTTATACAATAGATGAAAAAAATCGAGAGTCATGTTAGTTTATAAGATTAATGGCAGATAATCAAACATCCAAACTGGCTGGTATCTGCAAAAGAATGATGTTTCACGTGAAACATCATTAAAAAATGCTTGGATTCGTTAAGCTGGGATTAATATAAATCAAGAAATAAGGAGTTGTGACATGGCTAAAATTGTGGCGGTATTCAATCAAAAAGGTGGGGTTGGTAAAACAACCACAACGATAAATTTAACCACTGCCCTGAGCATGGAAGGATACCGAGTACTTGTAATAGATATTGATCCCCAGGGAAATACCAGCAGCGGATTTGGCATTGATAAATATAATCTTGAAAAAAGTGTTTATGACGGCATTATTCATGGCGACAGTTTAAAAGAGATTATTTTAACAACTACCTTTGAAAAGCTCCATATCCTTCCTTCCAATCCGGATTTGGCAGGGGCAGAAATTGAATTAACGAATTTACCCCAAAGAGAACTTCGTTTAAAAAACGTTTTAGAAGATGTTGAGAAATATTACGATTTTATTTTTATTGATTGCCCACCCTCTCTGGGGTTATTAACGATTAATGCCTTAGCCATAACGGACACGGTGTTAATCCCTATCCAATGTGAGTATTATGCCCTTGAAGGCGTAGGGCAGCTAATGAATACCATTAGTTTGGTGAAACAGGGCCTTAACCCACAGTTGGAAATTGAAGGTGTGGTTATGACCATGTTTGACAGCCGTACCAATTTATCCAATCAAGTCGTTGATGAGGTTGTGGATTTTTTCAAAGAAAAGGTTTATGAAACCATGATTCCAAGAAATATAAGATTGGCAGAAGCTCCAAGCTATGGGCAAACCATTTTCGAATATGCAAACACATCAAAAGGATCAAAAGCGTATCTTGCCTTGGCAAAAGAGTTTATACAAAGACAGGAGTAAAAATGGTAAAAAATACAGGTCTAGGAAAAGGCCTTAGAGCTTTGATCCCAGATGAGGTGATTCTATCTGCCGAAGGTGAAGATCTAAAGGTGAATGTAGAAAAGTTGGTCTTTTACGTCAAAACAAGTAACATTCGACCTAATCCTGATCAGCCCCGTAAAAGCTTTGACCGCGGAAAGCTTGAAGAACTAGGGGCTTCTATTAAGGAACATGGGATTATTCAACCCATAGTTGTAAAACCTGATGGCAAAGGGTATACTATTATCGCTGGGGAAAGACGTTGGCGTGCTGCAAATATTGTGGGACTTAAAGAAGTTCCGGTCATTGTACGAGATCTTCCGGCCGAAGAAGTTTTAGAAATTGCGTTAATCGAGAATGTTCAAAGAGAAAATCTTAACAGTATTGAAGAAGCACTTGCCTATGAAGGTTTAATGGGGAACTTTAATCTTACCCAAGGGGAGATTGGTATTCGCATTGGTAAAAGCCGTACCGCAGTGGCAAATACATTGAGACTATTAAAACTGCCGGAATCCGTTCAAAATGATGTCGCCCAGGGTAGGATTAGTTCCGGTCATGCCAGAGCTATTCTTATTATGGAAGAGCCGGAAAAAATGGAGGCTTTTTCTAAAGAAATTATTGAAAAAGGTTTAAGTGTCAGAGAAACCGAAAAGCGCATTAAGAAACTGCAAATCGAAGGCATCGTTGCACCGTTACAGAAGAAAAAAATTGACACAACGGCTTATGTAATGGAAATAAAAGATGCATTAGAAAAAAGATTTGCCACAAAGGTCAATTTTAACAGCCGTGGGAAAAGTGGAAAAATAGAACTTTCCTATTTCTCACTTGAAGAACTCGATCGAATTTTAGCCCTTTTAGGATATGAAAAAAAGGAATAGAAACCCTTTGGAGAACATGCTATCTATAAATAATAAGAAATGGAGATAACCTATGAATCAAATAAAAAGAAAACGACGACTAACTGCCATTGAAGCAGCGGTTCTCGGTAACATACTGTATCTAATCATTGTTATAATTTTTAAAACTGTTTTCAATATTGTTGGCAGAACCAGTGGATTCAATTATCTATTTAATGGGATTGAACTGGCTGTTGTCGGATTATTTTGGATAATATTATTTGGACGTAATTTTAAAAATATTTACGCAAGTGAGAAACGACACTCGATAAAATATATATTTTTCACACTGATACCTATTATAATCCTAACAGGTGCCTTAACCTTAGTTTCACTGCTTTGGCCGGGACAGGACACCAATAGCATTTGGAATCAATTTACTTTTTTAGCTGCCCCAACAATTTTTTGGTATTTGCCCTATGGACTTATTTATCAATTAATTGGAAGTTATGTTTCAATCTATGTCTTTTTCGGAATCGCCCTGGGTGTGACTGTTATATTCCAAATTATCGGGATATTGGCAGGTCAGCGCATGGGTAAGAAATATCGCGAAGAAACATTGGTGGAAGAAGAAGCAGAAGAAAAACGCAATGTTTCAAAATCTCGAAAAGCAAAGAGACGATGGGATGGCAAAGGAAAAAAACCTCAAAAAGTCAGTATTGGTATGGAACGGCTTTCTGAAGAAATGGTTAATGAAGGCTTTAAACCCGGAGAACAGAATAGCGTGATGATGACCGAAGTGATGATTAAGGATGTACCGCAACAAGAAGATTCCGTAATATCAAAAATTTTCGATGAAGAGATAGTAAAACCGGAAGCAAATAAGAGTGAATCTGTTTCCATTAAAAGAACCATTAATCAGGAAGATAAATCTGAGAGCATTGAGCTAAATTCAACACAAAAAGTAACGTTTGAAAATCAGCCAGCAGCGGAAACCGTTGAGAATTCGGCAAATCAAGAAGAAACTGGCGAGACTTTGACATTGGAAAAAACCCTTTCTGCGGAGTGGAAGCTAACCCATCCTGAAGACCAGGAAAAAATCGAGGAAGAGAAACCTAGACCTAAAGAAACAGGGGATAAATCCTTCCTTAAAGAAACCAGTCAAATTCGAATTATCAATGAAGATGATATTGAAGAATATTACAGGAATAAAAAATGAGTTTGACAACAGTGGATTATATTTGTATCCTGGTCTGTATTGTTTCAGGACTTATTGGATATCAGCGAGGTGCAATAAAAACCCTAATTAGTTTTGGGGGATTTATTGCATCTTTTGCCATTGCCTGGATTTTTTCCCCCATGCTGGCAGATTGGCTTATTAGCTTAGGTGTGTTTGACGGATTAGTGAATATGATTAATATAGAAGCAGTGGCCCAATCGATTGTGAATGGGGTAGGTCAGCAAGGTGTTTTCGCCAGTGGCTCAGTGGGCGAAGCAATTCTCACCGGAGGCCAAAATATTACAGCCCAAAGTGTTGATATGATCACCCAAGCTCTGACCTGGGGGATTGCCTATATTATCAGCTTTGGGATTTTATTATTAGTGACTGCCATTGCTTTTGGAATCCTTCAAGTGATTTTTAGCGGCGTATCGTCTATACCAATTATTGGTGGCATTAATCGACTCTTGGGAGGAGCCTTGGGATTTGTTCTGGGCCTCGGTTTATGCGTCATTGTGATTTGGCTTTTAACTGCACTCACCACCTTTACCGGTGGTGCTGCAAATCTTCCGACCTTTGAAGGAAGTGCCATTGCTCAAGTGGTAACCCCTTGGGTGACGAATTTAATTGTATTAAATTAGGGAGTTTGTATGAATAATTTATGGAACAGTTTTAAAGAAATGGTCTTTCATATGGATGGTTCAAATATTTTAGAAAAGATACTGCTTTCTATTGTGGTATTAGTGGCGGTTGCCATTAGCCTAAATATTTTTTACAAAATCATTGATGGCATTTTCAATGACAATAAACCAGGGATTGAACCAAGAGAAGCCAGACGACTGGTGACACTGAACAATGTGGTTAAAACCTTTACCAGAGCCTCTGTTTGGATCGTAGCCATTATCATGATCCTTGGTCAGTATATGGACGTCGCATCTTTGCTGGCAGTTGCCGGTATCGGAACCGTGGCCATTGGTTTTGGTGCCAGAGGAATTGTAGAAGATGTGATGAGTGGTTTTGTAATTATCTTTGAAAATCAGTTTTGCGTCGGAGATTACGTCACTATTGATGAGACACATTACGGCATTGTGGAATCAATTGGAATTCGCACTTCCACCATTCGGGAGTTTACCGGAGGATTGTTTATCATTCACAATGGGAAAATTGATCGGCTGGTCAATTTTTCCAAAGGACATATTAAAGCGGTGGTTGATGTTGGGGTTTCCAATAAAGAAAATATAAACAATGTTATTGATATTATTAACGCCGTATGCAGTGAGGTTTTTGAAAGTCACGAAGACCTCTTTAATACCTGTCCTGAAGTTGTTGGGGTTACCCAAATGGACCCAACCGGAATGATCATTCGCGTTATTTCGGATGAGGATGCATCTGCCAAGGCGAAAGCTGAAATCATCCTTCGCCAGAAGATCAAAGAGGCTTTTGATCTTCACGGCATTGAAATTCCCAGCACTGTCTGAGTGATTTTTAACCAAGAAATTAGAGGAGTATCATGGAAATTAATGCGTATGTCCTGGGAGATCATGTAGAAATGAAAAAGAAACACCCTTGTGGTTCTTTTGAGTGGGAAATAATACGGCTGGGGGCGGATATTAAAATTAAGTGCTGCGGTTGTGGGCATATTGTGATGTTGCAGCGCTCTAAGTTTAATAAACAAATTAAAAAAGTTCTAAAAGATGAGAAATAAGGAGAATCATGATCAATTATATTAATGTGCAATGGCTTTGTGCGGCTGATTATTTTTCAAAGAATCTTAGGCGACTGTTTTTTATTTATCTGCTTCTTTTTGTGGCACTGGCGGTACTCACTGTGGCTTTATTCCAAAGCAATCCGGATATTGCAAATACCTATTATCAGGAAATCAGTAAGATGTTTGCAGAAAAAAATATGCTGGATAAAAGTGGCTTTGGTCTGTTTCTATCGATATTTGTCAATAATATTTGGGCCGGAGCAGTGGTCATTCTACTGGGATTTATTCCGTTTTTGTTTATACCCAACTTTTCATTTATTTCAAATGTGATGATCATCGGTGTCATGGGTGCTGTTTTTCAGATTAACGGTATCGGATTACTGCCTTTTTTTGCAGGGATTCTTCCCCACGGCGTCTTAGAGATACCGGCGCTTATTTTAGGGACCATCCTGGGGATTCATATCTGCCAAAAAATAACAAAAGTTATTTTAAGACGGGGATCTCCGGGAGAGTTTAAACAGGCTTTTTTTGCTGCGCTGCGTATTTTTTTACTTTGGATGGTTCCGCTGTTTGCTATTGCCTCAGGTATTGAAACATTCGTAACACCGATTATATTCACGGCATTGTTATAATTGATAGAAACCGAATAATAGTGGTTTTTAAAATAAATCATAAAAACCTTGTGTAGTTTTAAAGATGTGATATAATAAAAAGCTGATATCCTTGCTTGCTGGAAAAGTGAGCCATAGTCCATGAGGAGGTGAAATGGAATGAGAAAATATGAAACATTATTTGTTTTAAAACCGGATCTTGAAAAAGAAGTTATTGAAGAATTAATCGGTAAAGTTAAAACCATCATAGAAGCAGATGGTACTGTTGAAAATGTTAATGAATGGGGTAAAAGAAAATTAGCCTATGAAATTGAAAAGAAGTATCAAGAAGGATACTATGTTTTAGTTGAATTTAGTTCTGAAAACTCAGTATTAGATGCACTTGATCATTTATACAAAATTAACGAACCATTTATTCGTAGTATTGTTATTAAGAAAGAAAAATAGGGGGTATTTTTGTGAATAAAGTAATTTTAGTAGGAAGACTAACCAGGGATCCTGAAGTAAAAAACACCACCACAGGAAAAGCGGTAGCTACTTTTACCCTGGCTGTTGACCGTCGTTTTAAAAACAAAGATGGTCAAAAAGAAACTGATTTTGTACCTATTGTAGTATGGGGAAAACAGGCAGAACTTGCAGGTCAATATTTGTCAAAAGGCAGCCAAATCGGCGCTTCAGGACGACTGCAGGTCAGAAATTACGATGCACAAGATGGCCAAAAACGCTATGTGACGGAAGTTGTTGCAGATGAGATTACATTCTTGTCTTCAGCGAACCGGAAAGAATCCACCGGCGGTTACCAACAAGCTCCGGCACCTCGATCAGAAAACAATATATCAGCAATGGGATTGGATGAAGATTTCCATCTGATGGCTGATGATGATGATGTACCTTTTTAAGATAGGAGGAAAAAATAATGCCAAAACCATTTAAAAAAAGAAGAAAAGTTTGTGAATTCTGTGAACGAAAAGTAACAGAAGTTGACTATAAAGATGTTTTAACACTGAAGAAATTTATTTCTGAACGTGGAAAAATCTTGCCAAGACGAGCTACCGGCACCTGTGCCAAACACCAAAGAAAAGTAACAGAAGCTATTAAGCGTGCACGAAATGTTGCACTGTTACCTTATACAGCAAACATCTAGAAATAATATTAAAAGCTGCTCATTCAGGGAAAGAACCTGGGTGGACAGTTTTTTTAATATCTGGATTTTTGGACAAATGAGAATGGGAAAAAAAGATGGGCATTTTATATTATTGTGATATAATAGTTAAGTTAATCTGGGGATTTCTGATCAGGAACCACCAGGCGATAAATTTGTATTTAACCTATTTGGAGGATCAATGAAAACTCGAGGAATTACAGAGGGAGCAATGTTTTGTGCCTTGGCAGTTATTCTTGCCCTGGCCAGCTTTTACATCCCTTTTCTAGTGATATTTATGTTTTTTATTCCCGTTCCCATGGTCGTTCTGGGAAAACGACACGGCCTGATGGTCAGTATTATTGCCAGTTTGGCGGCAACCATTATTATTGGTTTATTTTTAGGACCGATTAATGCAATTTCATATGGAATCCTTTTGTTTTTTGTGGGCTGCAGTCTGGGTTATGCCTATTACCGGAATGTGGGACCCATACAAAAAATAATTGTTGGCTACATTGGCTTCGCATTGGTAGTGATTGCTGTGATTGTCAGTTATCAGTTGTTGATGGGAGTCAGTTTTACAACATTTTTGTTTCAAACATTTGAAGCCAGCAGCCAGGACGTCATGGCCATGTATAAAAATACCGGGGTTATGGATGCCAATCAGCTATTGCTGATGAAAGAATCCATGGACGCTCAAATGATTACCATGAAAATGATCATCCCCTCAGCCGTGCTGTTACTGCCTCTGGCTTTTGGGGTTGTTAATGTGGCCAGTTGTGACGCTATTTTAAAACGGCTTGGCTATACGGTGAAAGGGATAAAACCCCTAAAAGACTGGCGAATGCCAAAATCTTTAAAATATTTTTTGTTTATTTTTTTGATGGGTTCATTCCTCATTAGTATTTTTCAAGTAACTGCGATTCCGGAAATTTATATTACTAATATTATGAATTTAGTCTATCTGGTTTACTTTATCATGGGACTATCACTCATCTTCGACATTATGGCCTATAAAAAGCTGACGAACAAAGGGCTTAAAGTCTTGGTAGTTTTCCTGGCTTTGCTTTTGCAGTTTGTTGTGACCATGATTGGATTGGCAGACACCTATATGGAGATTCGTAAGATTTTTCGAAAAGAGAGCGAAGCCAAATGAAGGAATATAAAAAAGAATTAATCCGTTTTGCCATTGCAACCATTCTTATTTTGTCTTTGATTTTGGGATTTTATAATCTCTATATTAGTATTTTAGGTTTATTTATTTTTGTGGGACTTTTTATTTTTTATAAAAAGAGTAATCATCGGGATGAAATCCAAATCAATAAAGCCATTAATGAAATCTACAGTGATTTAGATAAAATCAATCAGGAACGTATGTATGAAATGCCTATTTCCATGGCTATTGTTGACGATGAAGGGATTATTTATTGGTACAATCAAGCCTTTGGAAAAGCCTTTAAAAAAGAAAAAGAAGCATTGTTCAAAAAAAACATTGTCGAAGAATTGAATTTTAATTTAGCAGAAGCGGTTAAAAAGGATGAGTTTACTTTTCATTATGATGAACGGGATTATGGTGTTGTCACCAATGCTTTTACTGATACAGTCCACAGTTTTGAGCTCCTCCATTTTTTTGATGTGACTGAACAAAGTAAGCAAAAAGAACTTTACCGCAAAACATCTCCCTTATTTTGTTATATTGTCATCGATAATTATGACGAAATCATTGAGCAGATCCCCAGCCATAAACGTTCGGCAATTTTAGGGCAAGTGGATTTAAAATTGAATGAATGGGCTAAAAAACTAGGAAGTGTGATGATCGAATATGAAAAAGATCGTTATTTAATGATTTTTGAACGAGGAAAGATCTGTGCTCTCCAAAATGAAAACTTTCAAATTTTAGATTTAGTTCGAGAAATTGAAAATGAAGAAAAAATACCCATTACCCTAAGTATTGGCATTGGAATTTCCGAGAAAATTTTGGGAATAAAAGAGTCCCAGGAAATTTCCCATGCAGCCCTTGAAATTGCCTTGGCTCGAGGGGGCGATCAGGCAGTTGTCCGTCAGGATGAAAAAATGTCTTTTTATGGCGGGAAAACCGAAGCCACTGAAAAACGCACCAAGGTTAAAGCGCGGGTTAAAGCCCATGGCTTGAAGGAGCTCATAAAGGAAGCCGACCAGGTTCTTTTAATGGGGCATCAAAATCCTGACATGGATTGTCTCGGCGCCGCAGTCGGGTTACTGGGCGCCTGTAAAGGGCTGGAAAAAAAAGGCAAAATTGTTATTAAGGAAATCAACTATTCCATTAAATCTTTGTTTGAGTATTTGTTAGAAAATGAAGAATACAAGGATGCTTTTATTACACCAAAAGAAGCTGAAGCTTATAATAAAAAAAATACCTTGTTGATTATACTCGATACCCAAAACGTGGATTACCTGGAATCTCCAAACTTAATTGATGAAATGGCGAAAATCGTGGTGATTGATCATCATAGGCGGTCAGGGAAATTTATTCAAAACACCCTGATGAGCTATACCGAGGCCTATGCCTCTTCAACTTGTGAACTTGTTACGGAACTGCTTCAATATTTTGAAGAGAAGAATGTGATGAGTGTGGTGGAAGCCAATGCCTTGATGGCAGGCATGTGTATGGATACTAAAATGTTCACTTTAAAAACCGGGGTGCGAACCTTTGAGGCGGCATCCTATTTAAAAAGAAAAGGTGCGGATACGATTATCAGTAAAATACTTTTGCAGGATGATCTTAACACCTATACGGCAAAATCAGATGCCGTTAAAAATGCGAAAATTTATTTTGACAATATTGCCATATCAACTTTTGAAAATGACACTGATTACGGTAAACTCATTGCCTCACAGGCGGCGGATGAACTCTTGAATATTAAGGGCATTGTGGCATCATTTATTATTCTGAAAAATGAAGACGGATTAACCATCAGTGGACGATCCATGGGTGAGGTCAATGTTCAGCTTATCCTGGAAAAACTAGGCGGCGGCGGACATTTGGCCATTGCAGGGGCACAGATCCCCGGTGAAAACAGTCTGGAAACAGGTAAAGACCTGGTTCTGGAAGCCATTGAAAAATACAAAAAGGAGAATGAAACAAAATGAAAGTTATATTGTTAGAAAATGTTAAGAATGTTGGGAACAAAGGGGATATTGTCGAGGTTAAAGACGGTTACGGCAGAAATTTTCTTATTAAAATGAAAAAAGGAATTATTGGAAACAGAGAGAATATTAAAATAGCAGAACAGTCTAAAGCTGATGAAGTCACCCGATTGGATGACGAACGCGAAGAGGCCATTGCCTTGGCAAAGGTGATTGACGAAACAGAAATTAAGATTACCGAACGTGCCGGAGAAGATGGTAAGCTTTTCGGCTCAGTGACCAGTAAAGACATTACCGAGGCTTTGGAAAAAGCCACAGGCATTAAGATTGATAAACGTAAGGTTGAGCTGGAAATGCCGATTCGAAATATTGGTCGCATCGAAGTAAAAGTTAAGACCTACCAGGGAGTGATGGGAACCTTAACGGTTTTGGTTGAAGGCGAAGCCTAGGAGAGAAAGCCGTGATGAATCCAAAGGTACCGCCCCATAATATCGAGGCAGAGCAGTCTGTTTTAGGCGCCATCCTCATGGATGAGTCCAATATCGGTCGGGCAGAAGAGTTTTTATCCCCAGATGATTTTTATCGCGGGGCACATCGGGAGATTTATAAAAGTATGCTGGATCTTCATAACGAGCGAAAACCCATTGATACAGTGACGCTCATGGACTCGCTGAGAAATCATGGCGTGCTTGATAAAATCGGCGGGATTGGCTATCTGAGTGAACTCATTGAAATGGTCCCAATTCACAGAAATTATCTTGAATATTGTCAGATTGTCCATGAAAAAGCAGTGATTCGAAGCCTTATTCATACCGCAACCCAAATCTTAGAGGAAAGCTACGGCCAATACGATAAGGTTGGGGACGTCATTGAAAGAGCCGAACAAGAAATATTTAAAGTCTCCCAAGGCCGTCGTACCGGGGATTTCGAAGGTATCCAGGAAACTCTGGGGACCACCCTTTCCCAAATCGAGGCCATTGAAAGTAACAAAGGAAAACTCACGGGGGTTGAAACCGGATTTGCCGAGTTAAACCATATTACATCAGGTTTGCAGGATTCGGATCTTATCATTGTGGCGGCACGACCTTCCATGGGTAAAACAGCCTTTGCCCTGAATATTGCTCAGAATGCAGCGGTTAAAGACAGTTGTTCAGTGGCCATTTTTAGTTTGGAAATGTCCAAGGAACAATTGGTTCAGCGTATGCTTTGTGCCACGTCACTGGTTGACAGCAATAATGTGCGAACGGGAAATTTGACCAAAGAAGACTGGGAACGCCTGGTAGTGGGATACAATACCCTCTACGGTGCAGATATTTTCATTGACGATACAGCGGGAATTACCATTTCTGAGGTGCGATCCAAGTGCCGGCGGTTAAAAACAGAGAAGGCCCTGGATCTTATAGTCATTGACTACATTCAGCTGATGGGTGGCGGTGGAAAATCCGAAAACCGGCAAAATGAAATTTCTGAAATGTCCCGGGGACTGAAAGCCCTGGCCAGAGAAATGAAAGCGCCTGTTATTGCATTATCCCAGCTCAGTCGTGCACCTGATGCCAGAGCTGATCATCATCCCGTTATGTCTGATTTACGTGAGTCAGGTTCAATAGAACAGGATGCTGATGTGGTCATGCTTCTTTTCAGAGAGTTTTACTATGATAAAAATCCGGAATTAAAAAACATTGCAGAAGTGAACATTGCCAAGCAACGTAATGGTCCCACCGGAACCATTAAGCTGGCATGGATCCCTGAATATACGAAATTTAACGATTTGGCAGTAGGCTTTGGTGAAGATGACTACGGTCCAGACGGATACGCTTAATAAAGGAAGTAACATAAATGAAATATGATGTCATTATTATTGGAGCCGGACCGGGTGGTATTTTCACTGCCATGGAGCTTGCCAAAAACGATAAAAGCTTAAAAATACTCATGTTGGAAAAAGGAAATTCCATTGAAAAACGGATTTGTCCCAAGCGAAAAACAGGAATATGTATTGGGTGCAAGCCCTGTAACATAACCACGGGTTTTGCCGGAGCAGGGGCCTATTCCGATGGAAAGCTGTCCTTGTCCCCGGATGTGGGAGGAGAGCTTCCAGCATACATTGGTTATGACACAACCGTTGATTTAATCAAATATACTGACAATATTTATCTCCATTTTGGTGCGGATGAATGGGTGAATGGGCTTGATCATCCTGAAAAAATCAGGGATATTCGAACCAAGGCCATTCAGAGCAATCTAAAACTCATTGAGTGTCCCATACGACATATGGGTACCGAAGTGGGATACACTATTTATAAACGCATCCAGGACCACTTAATAAATGATCTGGGAATCGAGATTAAATTCAGAACCCCGGTTCAAAGTCTTGTGGTCGTCAATAATGAAGTCACCGGAGTGATTGCAAAAGGCGAAACCTACTATGCAGATAAAGTGGTTGTCGCCGTAGGTCGGGACGGTTCTGAGTGGTTTAAAGCCATGTGTGATGAGTATAAAGTGAAAACAATGGCGGGGAAAGTCGATATCGGCATTCGTCTTGAAACACGCAATGAAGTCATGCAGGAAATCAATGATGCCCTTTATGAAGGGAAGCTGGTTTATTATACCCCAACCTTTGATGACAGTGTCCGGACCTTCTGTTCAAACCCCGGCGGGGTTGTTTCCACTGAAAACTATGATAATGATTTAGCAGTGGTCAATGGACATAGCTATAAATCGGAACATTTGAAAACAGACAATACAAACTTCGCCTTATTGGTATCCAAATGCTTTACAGAGCCATTTAAAGAGCCCATTGCCTATGGAAAACACATTGCCGGGTTAGGGAATATGCTGACGGGAAATAAGATAATGGTTCAGCGATACGGTGATTTTCTCCGTGGCCGCCGAACCACAGCAGAACGGCTCCTGAGAAATAATATTCGACCGACCCTTGTGGATGCGGTTCCCGGTGATTTATGCCTGGTACTGCCCTACCGTATTATGAAGGATATTGATGAAATGATCCAGGCCCTGGATCATGTATCTCCGGGTCTCGCCAGTGATGAAACCCTTCTATACGGAGTTGAGGTGAAGTTTTATTCAAACAAAGTTGAAGTTGATAAAAATTTCCAATCCAGTATTAAAAATCTCTATGCCATAGGGGATGGTGCCGGTGTTACCCGAGGGCTCATGCAGGCCTCGGTTAACGGTGTTTTTGTTGCCCGTAATCTGTATAAGGCCTAAGATGTCAGGAAAACTATATATTGTAGGCACTCCTATTGGCAATCTTGATGATATGAGTATTCGGGGCTTAAGAATCCTCAAAGAAGTGGATTTGATTGCCGCCGAGGATACACGTCATTCCATTAAACTTCTGAATCATTTTGAAATACAAAAAAAGATGGTGGCCTATCATCAGCATAATGAACAAAGGTCCAGTGAAGGCCTCATTGATTTGTTGAAACAAGGACAAAATATTGCCCTGATTTCCGATGCCGGAATGCCCCTGATTTCTGATCCCGGTTCAGTGTTGGTGAAAAATTGTGTGGCCCAGGGTATTGCCATGGAAGTTGTTCCCGGCCCCAATGCCGGGCTTTGCGGTTTGGTGCTTTCCGGTTTGGATACCCGGCAGTTTCTTTTCCTCGGGTTTCTGGGCAAAGAGAATAAAGCCATTAAAGAAGGTTTGGAACGAATCAAAGCATCGTTGGTTACCTCAGTTCTCTATGAATCTCCCCATCGTTTGTCAAAAACCATTGAAATTTTGGTTGATAATGGATTGGGCCATCGCCAAATGAGCATTTCCAGAGAAATCACCAAGCGTTTTGAAGAAACCCGATATGGCACCATTGAAGAGCATCATGCTTATTATAATGACCATACCCCAAGGGGAGAATATGTGCTTTGTATTGAAGGTCGAACCGATGAAGAGGGAACTCCTGGGCAAAACTTGGATCTTAATGCCTTGACCATTAAAGAACACCTGGATATTTATATCATCGACGGCATGCCCGAAAAGGACGCTATGAAACAAGTGGCCAAGGATCGAGGGCTTTCTAAACGGGATGTATATAATATCGTAAAGAGATAAAGAGTGAAAAATAAAAGGAGCGTCTATGTCACAAAAAACATTTTATATTACAACCCCTATTTATTATCCCAGTGGTAACCTCCATATTGGACATACCTATACGACGGTTGCAGCAGATACCATTACCCGTTTTAAAAAGCTGAAGGGTTATGATGCCTACTTGTTAACCGGAACTGATGAACATGGCCAAAAGATTGAAAAAGTCGCAGCAGAGGCAGGTATGACACCTCAAGCCTATGTAGATGACATTGTTGCCGGCATTAAATCCCTTTGGGACACCATGAACATCAATTACGATCAGTTCATTCGAACCACTGATCCTGAACATGAAAAAACCATTCAGCGTATTTTTAAAAAACTTCACGATCAGGGGGATATTTACAAATCCAACTATGAGGGCTGGTATTGCACCCCCTGTGAATCTTTTTGGACCGAAGGCCAAATCGTTGATGGAAATTGCCCGGATTGTGGACGACCTGTGGAAAAAGCATCCGAAGAAGCTTATTTCTTTAAGATGACAAAATATGCCGATCGTCTTCTAAAACACATTGAAGAGCATCCTGAATTTATTCAGCCGGAATCCCGAAAAAATGAAATGATCAATAATTTCATTCGACCGGGCCTCCAGGATCTTTGCGTATCCAGAACCTCTTTCACCTGGGGGATCCCAGTGGATTTTGATCCCGGTCATGTGGTTTATGTCTGGATAGATGCTCTTCCCAATTATATTTCTGCTTTGGGGTACCTTAATGATAAGCCGGATCTTATGGACCGGTATTGGCCAGCTGATGTCCATTTGGTGGGAAAAGATATTATAAGGTTCCATACCATTTACTGGCCCATCATTCTCATGGCCTTAGAATTACCCTTGCCTAAAAAGGTATATGGTCATGGCTGGATTCTGCTGAAAGGCGGGAAAATGTCAAAATCCGTGGGAAATGTTGTAGATCCAGTGGTGTTGGTGAATAAGTATGGCGTGGATGCTCTGCGTTATCATGTGCTTAGGGAAATGAACTATGGTTCTGATGGGGTTTATAATGAAGATCTGTTAGTCAGTCATATTAATTCAGACCTTGCCAATGATTTAGGAAATTTATTAAGTCGGACCCTGGCCATGACTGTGAAATACTTTGATGGGGTTATTCCCAAAGAACGTGAGACCGGAGAGTTTGATGAGGACATCATTGCCCTAGCCGAAAAAACCCCGGGTATCGTCAGCGACTATATGGATAAGCTTGATTTCAGCCGGGCTTTGGAAGAAATCTGGAAATTAATATCCCGTTCAAACAAATATATTGACGAAACACAACCCTGGGTTCTGGGAAAAGACCCATCTAAAAAATCACGGTTGGCCCAGGTCATGTATATCCTGACAGAATGTTTGAGAATTGTGACGGTGCTCATTTCATCAGCCATGCCTGAAACCTCAAAAAGGGTTGCAGAACAGTTGAAATGTTCAGTTGACTATTTAACCTGGGATAGTATTCAAACCTTCGGGGGATATCCTGAAGGAATAAAAGTAGAACGTGGCAATGTCTTGTTCCCAAGAATTGAGCTGGAGAAAAAAGAAGAGTCTTCTAAAAAAGAGAACAAGAAAGAAGTTAAAAAAGAAATACCAAAAGATAAAGAAGAACTTCCCGAAGGGCTCATCACCATTGATGATTTCGCCAAGGTAGAGCTTCGTGTTGCCAAAGTGGTTGCCTGCGAAGTCCATCCGGATGCTGACCGGCTATTGGTTCTCCAATTAATGGTTGGACAGGAAAAACGCCAGGTGGTTTCAGGGATAGCGAAATATTATAAACCTGAAGAACTTGTCGGGAAAACCGTGATTTTAGTGGCAAACTTAAAGCCGGTTAACCTTCGTGGCTTGGAATCCAATGGTATGATTTTAGCGGCAACCAAGGGAAAGAAGCTTTCTTTGGTTACCGTGGATGGTATTGACTCAGGAGGAAAAGTCTCTTAGAACCATAATAGGAAGAATAAAGAAAAAAGCCTGAAAATCAGAAAGTCATCGATGACTTGGATTTTCAGGCTTTTCGTTGAATTGATTTTTATATAAACTATAAACTTTTCATAGTATCAATATATTCTTTTTTATCCCGAACCCCAACGAAACGGTTCACAACTTCTCCGCTTTTAAAGAAAACCACGGTTGGAATGCTCATTACTCGGAATTCCTGGGCAAGGGTTTGGTTTTCATCCACATTAATTTTGCAAACTTTCATGCCCGATGGAAGCTCCAGAGCAATTGCATCAATGGTAGGCGCAAGACCTTTACAGGGACCACACCATTCGGCCCAAAAATCTATCATCACAGCCCCATCAAAAGACAGTACTTCGGTATTAAAATTTTCCTTGTTCAGGGTTATTGTTTTTTCATTAGCCATTTTATTTCTCCTTCTTTTTATAAAGTGTTCTATCATTATATAATACCTTTGATCAAGATAAAAGATAAATTTCTATAATTAAGGAAGACCCTTTGTGGTAAAATAGAAGTATGAAGAAAAGTATTTTAAAAAAACAATTAAAGGATTTGAATAAAATTAATCATTTTCGCTTCCATATGCCGGGACATAAAGGCCAGGGGCATGACTTTGATTTATTTGCCTATGATATAACCGAAATACCTGGTGCCGATAATCTTCATGATCCCCAGGGGATTATTGGAGAGGTACAGGAGAAATGCGCAAAGGCCTATGGCAGTGAAGAAGCCGCTATTCTTGTGAATGGCACCACTACCGGCATCCACAGTGCAATTTTAGGAGCCTGTTCGCCAGGGGAAAAGCTTCTTGTTCCAACCAATTGCCATCGATCTGTTTTTGGAGCCCTGGCCATTGGAAGAATTGAAGGAGTGTTCATTACCCCTGAATTTAACCCCCTCATGGGCTTTGCAAAAGAGGTGTCTTTGGATAGTGTTAAGGAAGCCATTATAAAATATCCGGAGAGCTGTGGAATGGTATTAACCAATCCCACCTATTATGGCACAACCAGTGATGTGCAAGCCATTGGGGACTATCTTCACGGTCAGGGGAAATTTCTTATTGTGGATGAGGCTCACGGGGCGCATTTGCATTTTAATCAAGAACTTCCTTTGGATGCCATTGCAGCCGGAGCGGATGTGAGCATCCAAAGTACCCATAAAATTTTAGGATCATTAACCCAAAGCTCATTGATCCACTTCCAGGGAATTCGAATTAATCGACAACGAGTAAAACAATTTCTTTCCCTGCTCCAAAGCTCGTCACCCAGTTACCCTCTGATGATTTCAGTGGAAGAGGCTGTGGATACAGCGTTTGAACATGGCGAGGCGATATTTAAAAAAATTATTAAGGCTCATAAGATGTTTTTTAAAAGCCAACCCATCAATGCTCCAATTACCCTTTACAGCGGGGATGACTCTGGCACAGGTTATGATCAGAGCAAATGGCTTTTTCATACCCGGGGAATTGCCGGAAGCCGGGTTGAAGAAATCCTTTCAAAAACCTATGGCATTCAGTGTGAGCTTTCAGGGAATAATCATGTATTGGCCATGACTGGCATTGGCACAACCCAAGACGCTTTGAAGGCCTTAACCAAGGCCATTAAAGATCTTAATAAACAGATAATCGCTGGTGAATTACAAGCTGAAACGCTTAGGCCAAGTCCTGATTTACCACAAGAATTTTTATTTGACGAAGCTGTAAAAACAGAAGTTCCTTTATGGAAAGGGCTGTACAGTCACAAGGAAAAATGTTCTTTGGCGGAAGCAAATGATCGGTTAGCCGGGGATTTTATTATTCCTTATCCACCGGGAATCCCGGTTCTCTTACCGGGGAGCCGAATCGACAAAGAAATGATTGCCAGTTTAAACCACCTTATGGATCATGGGATCAGCATTGTTGGCATTAATCAAAATCGGGAACTATTATTACTTGAAGAAAAGGGAGATCTGAATGAAGCCTAAAGGAAAGCTCATTGTCATCGAGGGAGTCGATGGCAGTGGAAAACAAACCCAAACCGAACTCCTTTACAAGCGGTTGATGGAGAATGGACAAAAAGTCATGCTGATTTCTTATCCCCGATATGACAAAGCGTCCTCGGCTATGGTAAAATTATATCTCAGTGGTGCTTTTGGAGAGAATCCCGGGGACGTAAGCCCTTATATTGCATCCACCTTTTATACCGCCGATCGATATGCTTCATATAAAGAAGATTATGAGAAATTTTTAATGGACGGTGGGATTGTTTTAGCCGATCGATATACCACCTCGAATATGGTTCATCAGGCAGGAAAAATAAAGGATCCGGTTGAACGCGAGGGATTTTTGGCCTGGTTGTGGGATTATGAATTCAATCTCTTTGGGTTACCAATACCGGATCGGGTTTTTTTTCTAAACATTCCACCTGAAATAAACCAAAAACTCATGAAAAATCGGGATAATAAAATCACCGGAAAAGCTGAAAAAGACATTCATGAAAAAAGCTCAGAGCATTTAAGAGATTCTTATGAAAGTGCTCTGGCATTAGTTAAAGAATACGACTGGACAGAGATCCACTGCATTAAGCAGGGTGAACTCAGAAGCATAGAAAATATACACGAAGAAATTTGGAACGAAATAAATATTAAGGAGCGTAAAACTAATGCTTGAAGATCAATTTACTTATTTAACAATGGCCTATTCAGATATAGATATGATCCTGTTAAAGAACTATTTAAGTGCCAATGGCATTCCGGTGATTACCCGGGAAAAGGGTTTTGGCGGTCCTATTCGCAGTATTTTTATGGGAAGCTTTACGCCTGCCCATATTGAAGTTTTTGTCAAAGAAAGCGATTATGATGAGGCTGCGAGACTTATTGATTACGAAGAATTTAGCGCTGAATTGGATGAAGAATTATGGATGGAAGAAGAAGACGAACCAAAAAAATCCCATTAATCAGGGGATTTAATGGAAGGGAAAAAGGATGCTTGGTAAAATTCAGGGACATCAAACCATTACAGAACACCTCAAAAAAGAAATCCTCACGGGTGGGGTAAGCCATGCTTACCTTTTTTCAGGTATTGATGGTGTCGGAAAAAAGAAAACCGCTTTAGAGTTTGCCAAGGCACTGCTTTGCTTGAGTGCTGAGAATAGACCTTGCGGCCACTGTTCGGTTTGTAGTCAAATTGACCATGGAAATCATCCGGATGTTCAGGTGATCACACCTAAACAAGGGGAAACAGCCATTAAAATTATTCAGGTTCGGGAAATGGTCAGTGGATTGTCGATTAAACCCTATACTGGAAATCAGCGGATGATTATCATTGATGGTGCCGATCGAATGACACCGGAAGCCCAAAATAGCTTGCTCAAATCTCTTGAAGAACCTTTATGCTACAATCTCTTTATTTTATTAACCAGTCATCCTCAAACCATTTTAACCACCATTTGTTCCCGATGTCAGAGCTATTATTTTCATCCTCTGGATCATGATCTGGTGGCTGAAATTCTTAAAGAAGAAACGGACTATGATAAAAAAGCCATTGAAGGAGTGCTGCATCAATCAGGCGGTTCCCCTGGAATGGGAATTTATCTTCTGGAAAACAGTGAGATTCAAGTTGAAAGAAAACATTATCTGAGAGATTTATACAGCCTTTTAAAGGGGGATGAGCTTAAGGTGTTTTCATTGGCGGAAAACCTGTCAAAGAATAAAGCCATGAGTGAAGAAATCCTCCGGTTTTTAATTCAGTGGTTTTATGAGGTTGGACTCCTTCTTCAAGGTCTTGAATTGCCAGAAGCAGCAATACCAGATCAAGCCCATGTCGCCTACTTAAGATTACTGAGTTATGAAAAAAATATGGTTATCTTGAAAACTTTGTTTGATATGATGGCGACTTTACAATATAATGTAAATTTAAGGCTACAATGGGAAAAGACATTTATTAAAATAATGGAAACTCAGAAAGGATACAACTAATGGGAAAATCAGTCGTCGGTGTACGATTTAAAAAGGTAGGAAAAATATATTACTTCGATCCTATGGAATTTGAATTAAAACAATTTGATCCAGTGATCGTTGAAACCGTCAGAGGAATTGAGTATGGAGAGATTGCTCTGGAAGCCCGGGAAGTCGGGGAAGAAGAGATTGTGGCTCCGGTAAAGCCAGTGATTCGTAAGGCAACCGAAAAAGATACAAAAGATTTTGAAAAGCTTAAATCACGAGAATCTGAAGCAAAGGAAATTTTCATTGCCAAAGCCCAGAAGCATAAGCTTGAAATGAAGTTGATTGATGTGGAGTATACCTTTGATCATAAAAAAGCAATTTTTTATTTTACTGCTGAAGGACGGATAGACTTTCGAGAGTTGGTAAAGGATTTAGCTTCAATTTTCAAGGTACGTATTGAGTTAAGACAAATCGGCGTCCGAGATGAAGCAAAACTTTTTAAGGGCCTTGGGGTTTGCGGCCGAACCACTTGTTGTGCCCAATGGTTAGGTGAATTTACACCGGTTTCCATTAAAATGGCAAAGGAACAAAACCTTTCCTTAAATTCTACAAAGATTTCAGGAATTTGCGGTCGGCTCTTATGTTGTCTCACCTATGAACAGGAATTTTATGAAGAAGTTTCGAAAAAACTTCCAAAAGTTGGACAGCGGGTTATTACCGCCGATGGCGAGGGCGAGGTCTTTAAGCTCAGTATTCTTGAGGAAACGGTTTTTGTTAAAATACAGATAAACAAAGATGAAACTGAGGTTATGAAGTATAAGTTAGAGGAAATTGAAGTAAAAAAGTTTGAGAAAGTTAAAAAAGACAAATAATCATCTTGATTTCAGGATAAAAAAGTATATAATAAGAATGTTATTAATGCTAAAAGGAGGGTTTTTCAATGGCTTATAAAATTTCAGACGAATGTATAGCTTGTGGATCTTGTGCGGACGTATGTCCAGTAGAAGCAATTTCTGAAGGCGATATCTATGTTATTGATGCAGCAAAATGTACTGACTGTGGTACATGTGCAGATGAATGTCCAGTAGAAGCAATTGCTGCTGAATAATTAGCTCCAATTACAAAAAAAGACACCTTTTGGATTAACCTAGAAGGTGTCTTTGACATTAACCCAGAACGAATTTATTAAATTTTTATTAAATGTGATTAAATATCAAAAATCAGGGTAAATAATAAATGAAACGAAAATAAAGAAATTTGATATTTTTCATATATCAAGGAGGAAAATAATGCAAAAATATGTATGTGATGTTTGTGGTTATGTGTATGATCCAGCCGTTGGAGATCCAGACAATGGCGTAGCACCAGGAACCTCGTTCAAAGATATCCCTGAAGATTGGGTTTGTCCGGAATGTGGCGTTTCTAAAGAAGACTTTTCTCCAGAAGCTTAAAACCTGTTAAAGCAATGACATGAAAAAAGAGCTGAGGCTCTTTTTTTTATGATGTAAATAGTGTATAATGAAGTTCAATCTTAAGATTCTGGAGGCATTATGGCAGTTAAAGCACGGGAAACCCTGGAAAGTAAACAGATCAGCTTACCAACAATGGTCATTCTTTTTGCTGTAATCATTGGTTATACTTTTTTATATAATCAATGGATTAACACATTAAGTGACTATCAAATTAAAACAGGCATTGGCCTTATTTCATTAACGGTGATGTTTATTGCCTTTTTATGGTCATTGCGATTCATTACCATGATGTTTGAAATGACATTAACCCATGACCGATTAAAAATTGTTCGAAAAATCTTTTTTTTGAAAAAAGAAGTGGCTAATATTGCAATGACCGAGGTGAAAGACCTCCTTCCATTGGAAGAGGCTAAAAGAGCTAAGGGAACAACAAAAAATTTGACATTAGGAAATATTGATGGTAAGAGAAAATATGCCCTTTATTTTGAAAGACAAGGAAAAATTTGTTGTGTAAAAGTCCAATGTTCAGGAAAATTTTATGATTTATTAAAAAAACAGGTTAAAATAAAATAGCTTAAGCGGGACTTAAGAATATTAGGGTATTATTTAGACATAACAAGTTACCCTCTTTCAAAGTTTTTAGAAAAAATCGAGTGCTTTTCACACGGCCTCGGTTTTTTTCTTTTTTGTATTTCAAAATCCATAAAAAGAGCTTGGCTAATTCTGGTCTGTAAAAGCAATAGGGCCTGTTTTATTTTCATTAATTCGGGTATAATATCAGTACTACCTAAACAGGAAAGGATATTCGCTATGGAAATTGTTGCAATTATGGGAAGTCATCGCAATGGACACAATACGCAAAAAGCTTTGGACTTTTTTTTAAACCAAATCCAAGGGTCTAATGATATTCATATCTATAACGTTAATCAAATACAAGTTGAGCCATGTAAAGCTTGTGATTATTGCATACCGCATCAAGGGGAATGTATCATTAAAGATGATGATATGACAGAAATCTATCAGAAATTTGAAACCTGTGATTTACTGGTGATAGCGAGTCCAGTGTATTTCAGTGCATTCCCATCAAAGATTAAAGCTATTATTGATCGTACCCAAATGCTTTATAATCTAAAGGATCGTTCAATTATAAAACAAAAGGAGATGGCAGTAATTGCTGTCGGAGGGGCACCCCATTACCCACGTCAGTTCCAGGCAATCGATAATACCCTGGAATGGTACAAAAAATCTCTCAATTGTCATGAAATTGGTTTTGCTCAGTTTTCCCACACGGACGAAGTGGGAACCATGGAAAATGAAAAATCATTGGAAGCATTGCAAGATCTTGGAAAATTAGTCAATGAATTTGCTAATAGCAAATCAAAATAGAAAAGGAGAAAAGACTATGGTAAAAATAATTGATGAAGGCGAATTTCGGGAACTTGTAGTAAAGAGTACAGGTGTTGTATTGGTTGATTTTTTTGCAACCTGGTGTGGGCCTTGTAAAGCATTGGCGCCGGTATTAACAGAAGTTTCCGAAGTCGTTAAAGATAAAGCTCAGATTTATAAGATTGATATTGATCAGAACCAGGCTTTAGCCAAGGAATTTAAGGTTATGAGTGTACCGAACATGAAAATCTTTAAAAACGGCAAAGTTGTTGAGAGTATTGTGGGTCTTCAGTCGAAAAACTATATTAAGGATCGATTAGATTATTTTGCCCACTGATTTAATACAACCATAAAAAAAAGATCACCTCATTTGAGATGATCTTTTTTTTGTGTCCGGACATTGCCATGGCTTCGTTTTGCTATTTATTTGCAATTTGAAAAAATTGGGAAGATTTTTGTAGTTTTTTAGTTCAAAATACTTAAAAAAAATAAGGAGATCGTTTTCATTTTCAGACAAATAAGCGAATTTGTAAAAGATTCAGACAACTCAGATCAATCGTTTAATTACAAGAATAAAACAGAGTGCTATACTTCAAAATGCAACAGAAAGGAGCGACCAATGAATAAAAAATTTATAAATAAAGCCAATATAGTTAAAATTATTGTTATTATCGGGGTGATTATTATTCCTCTTATGTACAGTTTTTTCTATCTTAGCGCATTTTGGGACCCTTATTCCAAACTTGATAATTTGCCCATAGCACTGGTAAATAATGATACCGGGGCTATGATCAATAATGAGCAAAGAAACCTGGGAAATGAATTTCTTGAAGAATTAAAAAAGGATGGTTCATTTAAGTATATTGTGACCAATGAAGAGGACGCGAAAAAAGGCACCGAAACCACTGACTATTATGCCATGATCGAAGTCCCAGAGAATTTTTCAACAGACATTGCCAGTGCAGCCGATATTAATAAACAGACGGCCACCATTGTTTTTTCGCCAAACGAAAAGAGAAACTATCTTGCAAGTCAAATTTTGAGTCGGGCAGAGTTAGAAATGGAAACCAGCTTAAGGCAAAAAATTTCAGGCGAAATTGTACAAAATCTAACTGGCCAAGTGGCAAAAGTTCCTGGTCAATTGGAGACCTTAAATAGTGGTTTAACCCAACTTTCAGATGGATCATCGGCATTGGTGTCCGGGTCTCAGACATTGGCATCAGGAACCCAGGCGCTGGAATCGGGATCGCAGACATTAGCATCAGGATCCCAAACATTGGAATCGGGAACAGCTGAATTTGCTTCAAAATTTTCGGTGTTTAACACAGGCGTCAGCAGTTTGAAAAGTGGTTCGGAACAAGTCAATGTTGGGGCACAGACGTTGTCCGATGGAACAAGTCAATTGAATGAGGGAATCCAGACTTATAGCGCTGGGGTGGATCAGCTGATTGGCAGTGTCAATGAAACATCGGCGTTTATATCGTCATTTGTTCAGGCCCATCCGGAGCTGATGAGTGATCCCCAATTTGCCGGATTTATCCAAAAAATGTCGTCAAGCGATAATGCCGACAGCATTAAGCAGCTGGAAAGTGCCGGAACTCAATTAAGCAGCGCATCCGAAACCATTGCAGAAGGCGCAACCACCTTAGCCTCGGGAACAAGTACCCTGGATGGCGGAATTGCAACGGTGAGTTCGGCAGCAGATCAATTAAATACTGCGGCTGATAGTATCTCCACCGGAGCATCAACCTTGGCAACCGGCGTCACCACCCTGGCAGGCGGAGCCACTACTCTGGCAAATGGAGCCACAACCCTGGCCGATGGACAGAGCCAACTTAATGGCGGCATTAATACCGCCCAGGATGGTGTTACCACAGCAGTGAGTGATGCAAACACAGATGTATCAAAATTAAATGGACTCAGTGAATTTGTTAGCGAGCCGGTTACCGTGGATAGTGAAATTATCGATCCGATTGCAAATTACGGAACCTATTTTTCGCCATATTTTATGTCGCTTTCTCTTTGGGTTGGCGCCTTGATCATATTCTTCGGTATTTATTTTGATGCGGATCAAAAATTCAAGATATTATCACGTGAAAGTCCTAATAAAACGGCGAGAAGTTTCATCTACTTGCTCCTTGGCTTTGCCCAGGCGGTACTGTTGGGCACCATCATCAAATACGTTTTAGGACTAAAGATTGCTCATGTTGGACTCTATTTTTTATCAGTTTGTCTGGTGTCCATGGTGTTTCTCGCAATCGTTCAGTTTTGTATTGTACATATGGGTGATATAGGAAAATTTGTGGCATTGACGTTGCTCATCCTTCAGTTAACCTCATGTGGAGGCACGTTTCCAATTGAAACGGTGCCAAAGTTTTTCCAGGTGCTCTATCCTTTTATGCCCATGACCTATTCAGTGGTGATTTTTAAAGATACCATTACCGGTGCAATCTCAAGTGATTTTTGGTATAGTTTCATGATCCTTACCATTGATCTGGTTGTTTTCTTTGCAGCTACAATATTTTTGTCTGTTTTCAAAAAAAGAAAAAAGGAAAAATTGGAAGCACTGGTAAGTGCGGAGTTATAACCTGAACAAGCCTGTGAAAGGCAAACTCAAATGAATTTGTAATTATAAAAAGAACTTTGCTAAAATGCAAAGTTCTTTTTTGTATGAAGTATTTTGACACCATTTCATAATTGACATAAGAGGCTAAAGTGTTATAATGATTTAGCAAATTATCGAGAGGTGTTAACAATTGTCGGAATCATTAATTACTAAAAAAGCCATTGCAAAAGGGTTTAAAGATCTTTTGAAAATTAAAACCTTTGATAAAATTACCATTTCAGATATCACCGGCCAATGCGGACTTAATCGGCAAACTTTTTATTATCATTTTCAGGATAAATATGGATTGGTCAATTGGATATACTATCAGGAAGCGATTATGGTAATTACCCAGGATCTGAATTTTGAAAACTGGGATACAAAAGTGCTTGAGCTTCTAACCATTATGAAAGAAGATGCTTATTTTTATCAGACCACATTAAATGATATTAGCGGCAATGAATTTGAAAATTATTTATTTTCGGTTTCCAAAGAAATCTTTATGGAGATGATAGAACATTTAATTGATTATACTGAGATCAACAAAGAAAAAAAGACCTTTGCTGCGGAATTCATTTCTTATGGGGTGGTGGGTATGATTATTGCCTGGGCACAAAATGGAATGAAACAATCGCCTGATGAAATAACCAAAAATATAAAAGATGTCATTTATGACAGCCGAATGTTTGCTGTTTCACGGTATTTTAAAGAGTTATCAAAAATAAAAGAGTAACCGATGATCAAAGAAATTCAAGAGGAGAACATTTCATGTATAAAAGCGAAATAATTGAATTAAAAATAGAAGGACTTGTTTTTCCAGGAAAATCTTGGGGAATGGCTGGAGAAAAAAAAATAATAATAAAGAACGGCCTTCCCGGCCAACGGGCATTGGTCCGGATAAAAAAAACCAGAAAAAAATATGAAGGTCAGATTTTAGAAGTGTTGGAAAAGGCCCCCAATGAAATTGAAGCCCACTGTGATGCTTTTTCTAAGTGCGGAGGGTGCACCTATCAGAATCTATCCTATGATGAGCAATTAAAACTAAAAAAAAATTATGTGCTGTCACTTTTGGAAGAAGCCGGGATAAGCGGTTTTGAGTATGTCGGCATTACCCCGAGCCCGGAAGTATTTGGCTACCGCAATAAAATGGAATTTTCTTTTGGTGATAATGCAAAGGATGGCCCGTTAATGTTAGGCCTCCATGAACAAGGGAGCTTTTATAACATTGTAAAAACAGACGGATGCCAGATAACAGACAACGATTTTAATCTCATTCAAAAGGCGGCGCTGAAATTTTTCGCAGAAAGAGATGTAAGTTATTTTCATAAACGAAGTCACACCGGGTTTTTAAGACATTTAGTGGTACGAAAAGGAAAATGTACCGGAGATATTCTATTAAACCTTGCCACCACCACCCATGGGGAACTCGACGAAACAGCCTTTGTAAAAACACTGACAGATCTGGAACTGCAAGGTCAGATTCGCGGCATCCTTCATACCCAAAATGATGGGGTTGCAGATGTGGTTAAAGCCGAAACCGCAAAGATTATCTATGGTGAGGATAAGATGGAAGACAAAATATTAGGGTTAACTTTTGAAATCTCATCCTTCTCCTTTTTTCAAACCAATACACTGGGAGCTGAAAAGCTGTATTCGGTTATTAGGGATTTTGTAGGTCACGAACAGAATGAGGTCATTTATGATTTGTATTGCGGCACCGGCACCATTGCCCAGGTTTTAGCCCCAGTGGCAAAAAAAATAGTAGGCATTGAATTAGTACCGGAAGCGGTGATCGCTGCCAAAGCCAATGCCGAGAAAAACGGACTTAATAATTGCAGCTTTATTGCCGGGGATGTGATGGCAGAGGTAGAAAATCTTTCATATAAAGCTGACGTGATTATTTTGGACCCCCCCAGAGACGGTATTCATCCTAAGGCGATTTTCAAGATACTGAATTTTCAGCCGAAGGTATTCGTTTATGTATCCTGTAAAGCCAGTTCTTTAGCCCGGGATCTGCCGTTTTTTGTGGCAGCCGGTTATGAAGTGAAAAAGGTGCAATGTGTGGATATGTTCCCCCACACCGGGCATGTTGAGACAGTGGTGTTGATAGAGAGGGCATAGACCTGGGTAGTCAGTTTCGGGACGATTGCCACCCTCTTTTTGTAGTGCATAAAGGTTAAACAACATAATCTGGAAGTGAATATTTTGAGTTGGGAGAAGTCTATCTTTTTTAGCAATAGCCTATTATAATCAAGAAGTTTGATTATAATAGGCTATTTTTTATTTAAGCTTATTAAAAAGGCTGGATTGCTGACTTTTTAGGCAAATAAAGGGCCCAAAATTAAAATTCATGCTTTTATCGCCCAACGCAATTTAGCAGAACGAGCACGACCATTGGTGTTGCATTCCTCTGATGATGGCCGTATCGGACCGGGAGCTATTTCGCGATAGACGCCTTCACGAAAAAAACGTTTAAACGATTTTTTAACGAGACGATCTTCTCCTGAATGAAATGATAGTATCGCTACCCGTCCGCCCTTGGCAAGGGTCGCAGGAATCTTTTCCAAAAATTCATATAACACTTCAAATTCATCATTCACATCAATGCGCAACGCTTGAAAGCATCGTTGACAGGATTTTTTAATTGCATCTTTCCCATTTTGTCCGGGAATAAATTTAAGCGCATCTTTGATAATTTCCTGAAGTTGTGTTGTTGTTGCAATGTCGATTCCTTTTTTCCTTTGGGAAATAATTGCCCGAGCAATGACTTCAGCATTAGGCTCGTCGGCATTTTCAATGAACAACCCTTCCAATTCATCCTGGGAAATCGTTTTTAAACGATCTGCGGCAGATAACCCTTTTTCAGGATTCAGGCGCAAGTCCAGTGGTCCGGCACTCTTAAATGAAAATCCTCTTTCCGGATTGTCTATTTGCATTGACGAGACACCCAAATCTGCCAAGATAAAATTCAACGGCCCTGATTCTAAAGCAATTTGATCGATATCGGAAAAGTTCATTTGTCTGATGGTTAATATTTCCGAGCCATAACCTAAGCTCTCCAAGCGCTTTTGGGTGTGCGGTAACTCAATGGAATCGACATCCAATGCATAGAGGTGGCCTTTAGAATTCAAACATTTAAGCATCTCTAAGGTATGACCGCCAAAACCCAGGGTTGCATCCAATCCAGTTTGTCCAGGCGTAATTTGCAGGAATTCCAGTATTTCTTTAACACAAATTGAACGATGCATACCAGCAGGAGTACTGCCTTTTTGAATAACTTTTTCTACTGTGTCAGCATATTTCTCTGGTTGCAGTTCCTTATACTTATCCTTATAAGCTTTAGGGTGAGTGCCTTTATACCGAGGACGTCGCTGATGTTTTTGCTCTTGATTATCCATTGCATAACCTTGGTAATTTAGCGTTTGCGAATTCAAAATTTGAAATTGATATAATATAAAACGTTGTACTCATTCTTTCCTCCGCCTTTTATAGTTTTGTAATGTTGTTATACATCATATGATACCAAATACACTTCATAAAATCAAACTTACAAAGAAGAAAAGCTGTTAGAGAAATCAAAGCCTATGGTTTATAGAAATTTAACAAGTATCATAAAAATTTCTTATTTTAAGATACCTGGTTATAATTTTATAAATATTATTCTTTTATCTTAATTTGATAGAAGCATTACCATTAGGGTAGGTAGTAAAGATAATAATATTTAAGGAGGAAACGGTATGTTGAAAGCAAACACAGGTGGGAGCACCAATAAAGTTGCTAAAATAGCAGGAGGAGAAGCGGCTAAGAAAGCAAGCGCCGGGCTTAGTGATATTAAAATGGCCTTTGCTTATGCCAGCTGCATTTATGATTTGGATGAAATGTTAGCGGGCATCAAAGAGGCGCTGCCAGGTATTCCGATTATCGGAAACACATCCTTCACAGGCGTTATTTTACCGGAAGGTTTTATTTCCGGGGAAAATGGTTTTGTTGGAATGTTGGCACTTGCAGATCCGGATTTACAGGTGGGCATTGCAAGTGTGAAAAAGGGTGGAAATGCAATTGAAGACGGGAAGAAAGTTGCCCGAAAAGCCATGAAAAACGCCGGAAAATCAGTGCCGCCGAGCTATTTCTACATGGTGGCACCTCCGGGAGAAGAAGAATATTTTTTGAAGGGAATTACCCAGGTCATTGGCAGAGCCCCTTTCTTTGGAGGAAGCGCAGCTGACAATGCCATCGACGGAGAATGGAAATTGTATACTGATGAAGGATCTTTTGCAGATGGTGTGGCAGTGGCATTTTTCTATACGGACAAAGAAATGGTAAACCAGTTTACCGGAGCATATCATGAAACAAAGGATATGGGTATCATCACGAAAGTCAGTGGAGACCGGACCCTGGTCGAAATTGACGGAGAGCCTGCCCTTGAAAAATACGCCAAATGGACAGGGGGCGAAGCAGAATCATTAAGGGATCGAAATCTGCTGGTGGCGACCATTACCTCGCCTCTTGGGGTGAAAGACCGGTTGGGCGATTTGGTTGCCATTCGTCATCCCATGAATGGAAATGAGGATGGTTCTATAGCTGTTGGCAGTAAGATCACTGAAGGGACGGCGGTTATTCGTATGGAAGCAACAATCGATGAACTTATTGAATCGGCCGGAAACGAATTAACGGCATTAAAAGAAAAAATGACTGCAGCCCCCGGGGCATTTCATCTGGTTCACTGTGGCGGACGGCGGGCCGGCATCGGAGATCGGATTGAAGAAGTGGTGAAACAAATAAAAACCGCAGCGGGTGAGGTTCCCTTTATTGTGGAATTCACCTTTGGTGAATATGGATTTGAAGCCGATGGTATCAATACCTGCGGTGGCTTAATGCTGTCCTATACCGGATTTACAAAATAATATTAAAGACAGAGTTTCACCAATAGGGACAGTTATTAATTACTCTTGTTTATTTTTGCTTATACTCATATAATTAAATTATCAACCACATTGGCTGAAATAATTTGAAAAGCGGTAAAATCAATGACAAAACAAGAATTGATTGAAATCTTTAATAATGTTCAGAAGAAATTTGATGACGAAATCACTGAAGACTATTTTCTTCAGCGACTGAAACCTTATGCTGACAGTAATGGATTAATTGATAATCATAAATTAGTCATGTTTGCATACAATGAATCGTTAGCATCTTCAAAAGGCTTCCTTTTCGAAATCATGTCTGAAATATTGGTAGACAAAGAATAGAATCGATTGCAAAAATTGAAGCATAAGCCTCTACCAAACCGGTAGAGGCTATTTTTGTCCCTGTTTACAGAAGTAAGGTAATTTTAAATGAATGAAAAGAAACCCCGCAATTGGGAAGATATTGCTTAAAAAATCGGCATTCGAGGTATTTCCAAAATCAATAAGTAAGAAATATTATCTGAAAAAGCGTATAATGGCTATTAATAGGTTATTAATACGCGGAGGAAATTATGCAAAATAAGTACATTCTATTTTTTGATGAAATAGACAAAAATGACATATCACAAGTAGGAGGAAAAGGGGCAAACTTAGGAGAACTGACCAAGGGTGGTTTCCAGGTGCCTTACGGGTTTTGTGTAACAACGGAAGCATATTAAGATTTCCTGAAACAAAATAATTTATGGGATTTCATCACTGAGATAGTCAGGGATGTAAACTTGGATAACATTGTTCTCATTGGTGAGAAAATCAGAGAAAAAATAGAAAATTCGGAAATACCGGAAGAACTGACACGAGAAATTGCAATTGCCCTTCATAAGGCAGGGGTAGAAAACTACTATGCCGTAAGATCCAGTGCGACCGCAGAGGATTTGCCATTTGCTTCCTTTGCAGGGCAACAGGATACTTATCTGAATATTAAAGGGGAGAATTTTATTTTAAAGGCGGTTAGAGACTGTTGGGCTTCCCTATTTACAGACAGAGCAGTCCTTTACAGAATACAAAACAACATCGCCCATGAAAAGGTTCATATGGCGGTAGTCATTCAACAAATGGTATGGCCAGAGATATCCGGTATTATGTTTACCGCCAACCCAGTCTCAGGGCATCGAGGAATTATTTCAATTGATGCCAGTTATGGCCTGGGCGAAGCCCTTGTTTCAGGACTGGTTTCTCCGGATATTTATCAATTCAGAAAAAGCAGTTTGCAGATTGACAGTAAGATGATTGGACATAAGAAATTGGCGATTTTCCCAATTACGGGAGGTGGCACTACAAAAGCTGAAATTACCGGTGAAAAATCAAAAAGCCAGGTAATGAAGGAGTCCCAAATCATTAGCCTCGCTAAACTTGGAATGGAAATAGAAAAATATTATGGAACGCCCCAGGATATTGAGTGGTGCATGGAAAAAGATGAATTATATATTGTTCAGAGCCGTCCGATTACTTCCTTGTTTCCCCTACCTGAACCCTTACCAAAGGATAATGCTCTCCATGCATATATTTCTTTTAATCATTTTCAGGTGATGACTGACCCCATATCTCCTTTGGGAATAGACATACTGAGAATTATCTTTCCATTGGATACAGCGGTGAGAAATGAATCCGACTATAAATTTCTGACTTCAGCAGCGGGAAGGATCTATATTGATTTAAGCGACGTTTTAAAGTTTAAAAAGCTAAGAAAGACATTGCCTTCATTTTTTGAAAATGTGGATGTTTTATTGTCAAAAGCTTTAATAGAACTAGTTCAAAGATCAGACTTCAATGATCGAATTAAAAGAAATAAGCATACTAAGGTTGCATTGCTTAAATACATGGGACCCATTGTTTTTAATACCATAAAAAACCTGACGTACAAGAAACCGGAAGGCACTATCAGCTTTATGGAACAGTATATTGAGAACCGCTTAAAGAAAACAGAAGAAGCAATTTGTAATGCCAACCCCGGTGTTGATAAATTGGAGGCTATTTTTAAATCCGCCAGCTTCCTCAAAGATTTTCGTAAGATAATCCCAAGGTTGGCTCCTGGAATTTTGAGTTTTAAGATGCTTGAAAGTCAGGAAAAAAAGCTTCTTGGAACAAGTCAGTATGTGAATGCCATCGTCAAGGGACTGGAAGGTAACATAACGACTGAAATGGGACTCATGGTTGGTGATTTGGCAGATCGTGTCAGGATTTCACCGGATTTAGTCAATGAATTCGAAAATGCGGACTTTGGGACATTGGTAGCCAGGATCAATGAACTCAAAGGAAATGACGACTTTAAGAAAGCGTTCCACGATTTTATGCTTAAATATGGGGCTCGAGGAGCTGGGGAAATCGATATGGCAAAGAACCGCTGGATTGAAAACCCTGAGCCACTGGCAAAATCAATCATGTCCATTGTCAAGACTTCCGAGGCAGGTATCCATCGAAAAGAGTATCAGGAGACCATCGAAAAAGCAAAAAAAGCTGCTGAAGTTTTTATAAAAGAAGTGGATGTTAAGCATGGAAAAGTGAAGGGCAAAATAGCCAAAAGACTGGTGAGCGTTTTAAGAAATGTTCTGCCAACGCGCGAGCATCCGAAATATTAATTATGAGGCTCATTTTTATTTTTAAAGAAGCATTTTTAGAGGAAGCTAAGATAATGGTTCAAAAAGACCAACTCATTGAAGAACATGATATATTCTATGTGGGCTTTTGGGAATTGTATGGGGCAGTAAAGAACAATAAAAGTCTGAAAGAACTGGTTCAACAAAGAAAAGAAGAGTATCAGCATTATGAAAAAATTAATCCTCCTCGGGTGATTACAAGCGATGGTGAAGAAATTAAAGCGGGTTATAATCCCGAAAATATGCCAAAGGGGGCTTTACAAGGTATTCCTGTATCGGCAGGTGTGATAGAAGGGATTGCCAAAGTAATTACCGATCTCACAAAGGATTCCATTAATAAAGGTGAAATTCTGGTGGCGCCATTTACGGATCCCGGATGGACACCGCTTTTTATCAATGCAGCAGGACTCGTCATGGAAATTGGGGGCCTTTTAACGCATGGGACGGTGGTAGCCAGAGAATATGGCATACCCGCAGTTGTTGGTGTTGCAGATGTTACGAAAAAAATTAAAACAGGTCAAAGAATCAGAGTGGATGGAAATACCGGATTTGTGTTGATTATTAATGATTTTGTCGCGTTATCAGACGAGGAAATTAGGGCATAAATATCGTTTGAGATTCATTTAATGAGACGTTTTATTTGTTTTATTTGATGATTTATGGTATTCTTTTAAGGGTATCTTAGTGTCAGGAAAGAAAAATAAATGAGGGAAATGTGAGCTCGAAATGAAAATACTTAGATATTTACTGATTTTTGTTCCAATAAGTATTATAGGAGAATTTTTGCGATTTTCTCCAACATTAATGTTTGTTCTGGCGGCTTTGGCGATTATTCCCTTGGCAGGATTAATGGGGGAAGCAACAGAAGAAATATCCTTCTATTCTGGGCCAAGGATCGGCGGATTTCTCAATGCAACCTTTGGGAATGCAACCGAGCTCATTATTGCTTTTTTTGCATTAAAAGCAGGATTGTTTGAGGTCGTCAAGGCATCTCTTGCCGGATCGGTCATCGGCAATATTCTCATGGTGTTAGGTCTCAGCATGTTGGTTGGAGGAATCAAATATAAAACACAGTCGTTTAATAAAAAATCCATTGAAGTTTCTTCAAGCATGTTATTATTTGCAGTCATTGGATTAACGGTCCCAGCAATTTTTACCCACACAGTTGCACCAGATCTGCTAAATACCCGATATGAGGGATTAAGTGTTATTGTGGCGACAATTATGTTTGGTATTTATTTGCTGAGCTTATACTTTTCTTTCTATACCCACAAGGATATTTATTTTGTGGAGCATGATGAGGAAAGCACCGCTAAATGGTCGCTTAAAAAAGCGATCACCGTATTAGTCGGAGCAACAGTACTCATTGGGATTGAGAGTGAATTTTTTGTAAGTGCGGTTGAACCCATGACCCAGGCAGTTGGGCTGAGTGAATTTTTCGTTGGTATTATTTTAGTACCTATAATCGGAAACGCTGCAGAGCACAGTACCGCCGTTGTTATGGCATATAAAAATAAAATGGATGTCGCCGTTGAAATTGCCATTGGGTCAAGTTTGCAGATCATCCTATTTGTAACACCGGTTCTTATATTTCTCAGTTTATTATTTATGCCAATGAGCATTGTATTCAATGAGTTTGAACTGGTTGCTCTATTATTTGCGGTTTTCATTGCCAACAGAGTTGCCAGCGATGGTGAATCCAATTGGCTGGAAGGGGTTCAGCTTCTTGCAGTTTACTTGATCATGGCTGTTTCATTTTTTGTTTTATAATTAAGAAGTGAAAATATCAGCGGAAAGGAAAAAAATATGACCCGGAGAAATCGTGTTAAAAGAGAATTAATCAGATATGTTTTCCTTTTTATAGGTTCCATTATTGCAGCAGTAGGTTTGGAAATATTTCTGGTTCCCAATAATATCATTGACGGAGGCATTATTGGAATTTCAATCATTGCGAGCTATCTCACCGGAGTTCCTCTCAGTGTGTATATTATTGTTTTGAATCTTCCCTTTCTTATTTTTGGGTATAAGCAGATAGGAAAGACGTTTGTTTTTTCCTCTTTATTCGCTATAATATCATTATCATTCTGGGTGTCAGTGCTTCATCCAGTACCAGGACTTACCAACGATGTTCTCCTTGCAGCAGTATTTGGCGGGATTGTTTTGGGCATTGGGGTAGGTTTAATCATACGTAATAGTGGTTCACTTGACGGAACCGAAATGGTGGCCATTGTTTTTAATAAACGCACATCATTTTCCGTAGGCGAGATTGTTATGTTCTTTAATATTTTCATATTAAGCAGTGCCGGACTTGTTTTCGGATGGGATAGGGCAATGTATTCGCTCCTGGCCTATTTTATTGCTTTCAAAGTGATTGATGTGACTATCGAAGGATTAAATGAGGAGAAGGCAGCGATGATTGTATCGGATAATTCCTATGAGATTGCAGATGCAATATTGGCCCGATTAGGAAGAGGGGTAACCTTTCTTGAGGGTAAGGGCGGGTTTTCAAAAGAGCCTAAAACCATTATATACTCTGTGATCACGCGCTTGGAGATTGCCAAATTGAAAGCGATCGTTTATGAAATTGACGAAAATGCATTTCTCACCATCAATGATGTCTTTGATGTCATGGGGGGAAAACAAAAAAAGCGAGCAATACATTAGTAATTTTTATTACCAGGGTTAAAGGAGAAATAATGCCAGAGTTTAGAAAAATAGTGATTTTTATTTTTGTTACCCTCCTTCTTATTTATACGTTTAAACTTCTTTATGCGATGCGATATAAGAAGGATAAATCATATATTTTTATCATCATGATTTGTGGCCTATTTCTATTAGTCATTGCAACTTTTTTAGATATGATTGCACAAATTGTTTGTATTGCATACATTTATGTAATCATAAAACTATGCTTTACGATGGGCTCAATATTATATATCATTGGGATAATATTATGGACGGATTTCACTAAAAATATGATTAATGAACTTGAAAAAATAGCCGCTACAGATTCCTTGACCGGATTGCTTAATAGAAATGGTTTGCTGAAAGTGTTTGATGAGATGATTCTATATATTGGTATGCGATCTCGATGGTACTAAATTAATTAATGATAACCTGGGACACATCGAAGGCGATCAATTTATAACTAATTCATCTCAAATAATGATTCAGTCAGTGGGAGATCATGGAAATATTTCAAGATTTGGGGGAGATGAGTTTATCATATTACTGAAGGATCAGGAATTACCGGAAGTTGAAAAAATCCTTTCTAATATTAAAATGCAAATCTTAAAACTTTATCCCCAATATAATAGCGGGGTCAGTATTGGTTATGCTTCTTTTCCCAAAGATGGACAAAGTTTTGATGATTTGTTTAAAGCCGCTGATACGATGATGTATAATGACAAAAAAAAATCAATGATTTCTGAAAAAAATTATTAAAAAAGAAAAAGAGAGATATTAGAAACCCATTTTCAGGTTTCGATAGCTCTCTTTTTTAAATAATTAAGGTGAAAACAGGTGTCAATCTTTACCCGGCAAGTTCATAAAATCTTCTTAGTAAAGCAACACCATGGGGATTATGCTGAATTGATCCACAAACTGAATTATCAATACATTCAGGATGAAATTGGACACCCCAGACTTTTTGACCAAAAGAAACGGCATGAAAAGATTCGAAATTATTTTTTGCCAGAACACAGGCATTTTTTGGCAATGTCGTGACGGTTTGAACATGTGAAGCATAGGCGGAGAAGGATGACGGCAATACACCCAGTAAGGGGTCGTTTTTTCCTGCTTTTGTCAGCTGAATTTCAACTTCTCCTTGTTCCTCACCTAACTCGTGGTAATTTACGGTCCCGCCCAAGGTGTGAGCCAAAAGCTGATGTCCAAAGCAGATCCCAAGAATTGGGATGTTCTTTTGAACCACTGCTTTTAGCCATTGTGAGGTGGCAACACTCCAGGGTTCAGAGTCGGTGACCATTGATGGCGAACCGGTAATAATAATTGATGAGATATCTTCCATAAGAACAGGTTTTATATTTTCATAAACAGAAATAACTTTTACATCTTCATAGGGAATCCCTGCGCATCTTGCAATCCGAACATCACAATCCCCACATTTTTTAATCACTGATTTATTGGAAACTCCTGTTTTAATAATAAGTAACTTACCCATAAAATACCTCTCAAATGTTAATATCATACTAATCATATATGTTATAAACATTTTAACGTTTATGTAACAAAAAGTCAATACATTTATCTAAAAGTAACAGCTGATTAGCATAGAAAATTTTTGTTGAGCTATAATCATTTATGAAATTCAATTTAATGACACCGTGGGATATTAAGAGTGGAACAGGGAGAAAATGCCTTTATCATAAAAAAATGGATTGAGGCTTTCATTGCCTTAATCCACTTTTTTATGTCAGTATAAGGCATTTAAAAAAAAAAGATCTGAAAGAAACGTTTACATCAATAATATGACTTGACAAAAATAAAAACAGCGGTATGATAAATGTCTACTACCTTACGATAGGTAGGTAAAATGAAAGAGAGGTTTTGTCATTGGAAACAAAGAAAAAGATTATGAATTCAGCCTTTAGATTGTTCGCAGAAAAAGGGACTGAATTTTCATTAACTGAAGTGGCAAATGAAGTTGGTATAAAAAAGGCGTCTATTTACGCGCACTTTATCAGCAAAGAAGTTTTGCTCTATGAAATAATTGACCAAGAAATTCACGAGTACTTTTTTGAGATTGATGAACAAAGCCGTGATTTAAAAAATACTTTTTATATGATATTGAATTATTATAATAAATCAAAACCAAAACGATATTTTTGGAAAAGACTCTTATTATTTCCGCCAGTGGCGTTTGAAACAACTCTTATCCCGAAAATTAACAAACTCACTGAACAGCGTTATGAAATTATAAAAGATTTAATTAAATCAAATATGGAAACAGGCATCATAAGACCTCAAGATCCGGGAACAGTCTTATACTCATTTCTTGCTATGATTCATGGGTTGGTTTCAATCACTATCATCTATGAATCTGAGGATTTAGCAATAAATTACGATGGTATTTGGCAAAATTTTTGGAATGGCATCATTTAGGAGGTCAAAAAATGTTACTCATCATTCAAAATATTGGCGAACAAAACAGTTTATTTTTGGCTGCAATATTACTTTACCTAATCGCTGCTGTGGCATCACTTTCTTTAATGAAACACCATAAATTGTGTAACATTGTATCAAATGTAATCTGTATGATTGCAGGTTCATTTGGGGTAGTCGCTTCAGTGGTCAAAATTTTTACAGGCTATACACAAACAAATATTCCCATGCTTCAATCCTCAATTCCTTTAATAACACTTGATATAAAAATTGATAGCCTTTCTGCTTTCTTTATACTCTGCTTGTCAGTTCTCGTTGTATGCGTATCACTCTATTCGATCGGTTATAATTCGCACTACTATGGTAAAAGGAATCTGGGATTATTTAATTTCTTATATTCAACCTTTATTTTGTCAATGTTCTTTGTCATGATCTCGGGAAATGCAGTGTTTTTCTATATCGCCTGGGAGGCAATGTCTTTAATTTCATACTTTTTGGTTATTTTCGAATCAGAGCATGAAGAAAATCAAAGAGCCGGCAAATTGTATCTTATTATGACACATATCGGTACAGCATTTTTATTAATCGGATTTATGATTATGTTTAGCTATACAAAATCGTTTGATATCTTTGGAAGTTCAGCAGCCATACCTGAAGTTGCAAAGAACTTCATGTTTATCTTTTTCTTTATCGGATTTGGAACAAAAGCCGGAGTGGTTCCACTGCACATATGGTTGCCCTATGCCCATCCAGCTGCACCAAGCAATGTGTCTGCCCTAATGTCCGGGATCATGATTAAAACAGCCATTTATGGAATGATCCGTTTCATGCTTTGCTATTTACAGATCCAGCAAACCTGGTGGGGTGTGGTTATCTTATGTTTTGGTATTGTTTCGGCAGTTCTTGGGGTTGCTTACGCATTAATGGAGCATAATATTAAAAAGCTGCTGGCCTTTCACAGCGTTGAAAATATTGGGATAATCCTGATTGGATTGGGAGTATCCTTTATTGCCTTTTCGCAAAACAATGAATTTTTAGGTGGCTTAGCTCTGATTGCAGCCCTACTCCATACTTTTAATCATACCTTATTTAAAGGTGGGTTATTTCTTGGAGCTGGGTCGATTCAATATGCTACCCATACAAAGGATATTGATAAACTTGGTGGATTGATTAAAAAGATGCCCATCACGGCACTCATGGTTTTGTGTTTTTCTCTGGCAATTTCGGCAATCGTTCCTTTCAATGGATTTGTCAGTGAATGGCTGACTTACCAATCGCTATTTTTGAATATCGGCTATGGCGGAGGAGCCCTTAATATTTTATCAATACTATCCATCGCTGCACTTGGGCTGTCAGGTGCTTTAGCGGCAGCATGCTTTATTAAGCTTTTTGGTATTTCCTTTTTAGGACTTCCAAGAAGCGACCATGCATTAAATGCCAAAGAGGTTCCGGTTACAATGAATATCGGAATGGGAATACTGGCGGGGTTTTGTCTTGCAATAGGTCTATTTCCGGCTATTTTCATTAATATCGTTGATAAAGTTGTTTTCAGCCTGGTCGGATCATCCATTACCGGGAATTTTCAGGGAGGATTTTTAAACGCTTTTTCTCCTTTGGTTGTTTCGGGGAATAGTATCTCTCCGGTGGACATATTGATTGTTTTCGTGGTTGTCATTTTCGCGGCTCTTTTAATTATACGATTAATTGGCGGGAAATATATAGAACGAAAATATGGAACCTGGGATTGCGGTTTTGAGTCACTTAATTCAAGAATGCAGTACACCGCCACAGGATTTTCCAAGCCATTAAGAATTGTTTTTAGTATTTTATATCGACCAGGAAGAAAAGTCGAGATCGAAGAAGGGGTTTCTTCTTACTTTCCAACCTCAATTAAATATAAAGTATGGACCGAGCCGATTTTTGAAAAATATTTTTATAATCCAGTGCTTAATATGATAAGAAAAATTTCACTGAAAATAATAGGCTCGGTACAAACTGGAAGCGTTCATGCTTACCTGATCTATATTTTCATCGCCGTTTTAGCATTAATGCTGTATAACCGGCTGGCATAGAAGGAGATTTCATAATGATAGAGGCTACATATTTAATTGTTCAAATAATTGTTATTATTTTGCTTGCACCATTAGTTAATGGCATTATAAAAAAAGTTAAAGCATTCACTCAAAAGAGAAAGGGTGGATCGCTTTTCCAAATGTATTTTGATTTATTTAAGTTATTTAAAAAAACTGCCGTAGTATCCGATGTGTCTTCATGGATATTTAAGGTGACACCCTATATTGTATTTGCTACAGCTATCGCTGCAGCATTGATTGTTCCAGTGACCACACTGATAAAACCCATGTGGTTTCCAGGGGATATTATTATGTTGGTTTACATATTTGCACTGGGTCGATTTTTTATGATGCTTGCTGCTTTGGATACGGGAAGTACATTTGGAGGCATGGGTGCTAGCCGTGAGGCAATGATTTCTTCCCTCATAGAGCCATCAATCCTCGTATCATTAATCACAGTTGGGCTGATTGCTAAATCAACCACTGTTTCGGTCATCATGAATTTTATGCAGGAAGTGCATAATCCATTAATTCATCCCGTTTATATTATGGCTTTTTGTGCGCTGTTTATTATTATCATTGCAGAAACATCAAGAACACCAGTGGATGATCCCGGAACCCACCTCGAATTAACCATGGTTCATGAGGCCATGGTTCTTGAATATTCAGGAAGAAGTCTTGCATTAATGGAGCTGGGTGCTGCCATTAAGCAATTGGTATTTATTACATTATTGGTTAATATTTTTATTCCCCATGATCAGATGATTCATCTAACCGGGTTTAGTGCGGTTGCGATTTCACTGCTGGTTTATTTAATAAAAGTAATTTTGGCAGCAATATGCATTGCCATTGCCGAGGTTAGTACCGTCAAACTCAGGCTTTTCAGCATACCTAATCTTGCGGCCCTAGCGTTTATACTATCGTTTATCGGTTTTTTACAATATTTCGTTTTTGGAGGTTGAAAATGTCAAACTATCTAGATGCATTGTCAGTTTTATTACTAACATCAGCATTTATGCTGATGGGAAACAAAAGAATAAAATCATATATTAAAACCTTCAGGCTGCAATCAATCCTGATTGCGCTGCTAACAGGAATAATGGGAATCAACAGTCTTTACAACGATGGAAATGTGGATATCCTAGTCGTTTGTATGGTGGTAATAGGAATTAAAGTTGTCTATATTCCCTTCCTTTTAAATAAGACCTATGAAAATGTGGAGTACAAAGTTGAAAAGGATTTTTTTCTCAATATACCAATACTCATTATTGGTTGTTGTTTTATTGTCGTCTTCACCTATTTTTCATTGTCAACGACGACAGGAATCAACACCGGAACCATTAATATGCAAGTGGTCAATTCAATTTCTCTTATTTTAATTGGTTTATTTTTTATGATCAGCAGAAAAAAGGCCATCGGTCAAATTGTCGGATTTCTTGTCATTGAAAATGGTATTTTTGTGACTGCTTTATTTGCCACCCAGGGAATGCCATTTATTGTAGACATTGGTATATTAATGGATATATTAGTAGCAGTTATTATTATGGGAATTATGGTGTTTAGAATCGATGAAAAATTCGGATCCACGGACATCAATAAAATTAAAGATTTGAGAGGATAAAATAATGGGATTTGTTTTACTGGCAGTACCAGTCATTGCAGTGGTGCTATTTTTTCTATTAAAGAAAAAACAATACCAACATGCAGTCAGTGTGGCCGCTTCAATTATTTTAATGCTCATTGCGGCTTTATTAACCCGAGAGGTTATACTTTTTAAAACCATTGAATATTCGGCATTGGGTGGGATCTTTTATATTGACTCTTTAAGTATTATTGTACTTGATATTGTCGTTATTATTGGTTTTATGACAAGCATATATTCCATTGGTTATTTGGAAGAAGAATTAAAACATGAGAAGCTTGATAAAGGAAGGCTTCGGATTTATTATATTCTGATGTATGCTTTCATTTTTACCATGTTACTGGCATTAACTGTTAAAAACATCGGAATCATGTGGGTGGCCATTGAAGCCACCACATTGGCTTCCGCATTTCTGGTTGGTTTTTACAATGGGAAAGACGCCATTGAAGCTGCCTGGAAGTATGTTATTATCTGTTCTGTGGGAATTGCCATAGCACTGCTGGGTATCATATTTTTGCAATTCTCATCCATTGGTGTGTTGGAAAGCTCCCAGTTTTTGGACTGGACAGCACTTTTTAACAATGCCCAGGAATTAAAAGGGCCGACACTAAGATTAGCTTTTATATTCATTTTGATTGGCTTTGGAACAAAAGCAGGACTGGCACCCATGCATACATGGCTGCCGGATGCGCATAGTCAGGCACCTTCCCCAATCAGTACCCTGATGTCAGGGGTTTTGCTAAATGGCGCGATGTATGGGATTATTCGAATCGTCGCCATCATCAACCATAGCTTTGGGAATAGTATTTTTGTTGGCAGAATTATGATCACCGTCGGGGTTTTGTCGGTGGTAACCGCCGCGGTATTTATATTCACCCAAAAGGATTACAAAAGGCTGCTGGCCTATTCAAGTATCGAGCACATGGGAATCATTGCCATCGCCATCGGCTTTTTTACTCCGTTGTCTATTTTCGGAGGTTTGCTCCATATGATCAATCATTCATTTACAAAATCAATGTTGTTTTTATCTTCGGGAAACATCCTCCAAAAATATAATACAAAAGAAATTTCGAAAATCAAAGGCATGTTTAAATTGTTGCCGGTGACAGCAACGGTTTTTCTGCTGGGTTTATTCGCCATCGGAGGGACACCACCTTTTAGTGTATTCGCCAGTGAACTCGTGGTGATATCTGCTATTTTTCAGGAAAACAATTTTTTTGTCGGGGGATTGTTAATTCTTTTGCTTGCGATCATTTTTACCGGGATTGTACTGACCATGTTTAAAATATTTTATGGCAATGATACGCCAACGGAAACAAGCCCCGGTGAAATAAATATCCCTGGAGTTTGCACCATTGTTGGCCTTTTAGTGATCATCACGACCATGGGCCTTTATATACCCAATGAACTCAAAGGGCTCATTGAAAATGCTGTACAAATAATTATTGGAGGATAGACGATTGATAGATATTGAAATAAATAAAAAACTAAATGAAATCTTTCCTGGTGATATCCTTGAAAGCCTGAGTTGTAATGCTAATGAACTTTATATCACCGTTAATCCGGTTAATATACTTGGAATTTGCAGTTATATTAACTGTGAAATGGGTTACCCTCTGGTTTCAATGTTTGCCAATGATGAAATAAGCTTGTGTGAAAATTACGCCATTTATTATGTCTTTGCGAACAGGGACAAAGGGTCTTTTTTGATCATTAAAACCCTGATTGATCCCAGTAAGATGTCCTTTAAATCCATTACCGGAAAGGTTCATGCCGCGGCACGGTATGAACGAGAAATCAAGGATTTATTCGGGCTCATTCCGCTAGGACATCCCAATCCCAAAAGACTGGTATTTCACGGGAACTGGCCGGATGAATCGTTTCCCTTACGAAAATCATTTGATTTAAAACATAAACCGCATTTTGCGAAAAAAACAATCAGCTTCGGTAAAGTCATCAGTGAAGGTGTTTATGAAATTCCCGTTGGGCCGGTTCATGCAGGAATTATAGAACCTGGACATTTCAGGTTCAGTGTCGCTGGGGAACCCATCATTAATCTGGAAGCACAATTATATTTTGTTCACAAGGGTATCGAAAAAATGTGTGAAGGAGAGAGCATTGAAAAGTGTTTGTATATTTCTGAGCGCATCTCCGGAGATGAAAGTTTTACAAACTCAGTGGCCTATTGTCAGGCCATTGAAAAGATTGCCAAAATAAAAATTCCTGAAAGAGCAGAATTTACCCGGGTTATTTTTGCCGAGCTTGAAAGGCTTACCAATCACTTGGGAGATCTTGGCGGAATCTGCACAGATGTGGCCTATGGCTTTGCGGCATTTCAATTTACAATGATGAAAGGCTGGGCGTATGGGATTGCTGACGAGTTGTGCGGGATGCGATTTTTAAGAAGTGTGAATAAGCTTGGTGGGGTAAAGAAAGATTTTATTGCCGGTAAGGAATTAAAACTCATCGATGAACTGGGAAAAATAAGAACAGAGCTTAGGGACACGGTTGATATTATGAAATCAAATAGCCTGTTCATTGATCGGGTGGAGCATACCGGACTACTGAGTAAAAAAATTGCCACTGATTTAAATGCTGTCGGACCGGCTGCACGGGGGTCAGGAATTCGTTATGATGTCCGAAAGGTTTTTATAAATGAAGCTTACAAACAACTGGAATTTATTATACCAGAGCATAATAATGGGGATGTTAATTGCAGAATGAATGTGAAAATAGAAGAGTGCTATCAAGCCATTGATTTAATATTACAATCACTTGAAATAATGCCATGGGGTAAGGTTCTTGAGCCGATTCACGCGGTAGCGCCCTATCAATTTGCTTTTGGCATTACCGAATCACCAAGAGGAGAAAACATCCACTGGGTGATGACAGGAGAGAATAACACCATATTCCGATACAAGATAAGAACTCCTTCATTTTGTAACTGGCCGGCTTTGTGTCATGCGGTTAAGGGAAATATTGTTCCGGATTTTCCCCTTATTAATAAGAGCTTTAATTTGTCATATGCTGGAAATGATTTATAAAGGAGGAAAAAAATGTTTAAAATAATCAAGAAAATAATAAAGTACCCAAGAGTCACACAGAATTATCCCAAATATCCTCTTAAATCAATTCCGTTTATCGGCAAACCAGAAATTGATTTAGAAAAATGCACTCGCTGTGGGGAATGTGTGAAACGTTGCCCTTCCTATGCCATTGTGTTGGACAAAGAAGCAAATGACATTGGCATCAATTATGATGAATGTGTTTTCTGCAGCTTGTGTGAAGAAGTTTGTCCCGTTGGGGCGGCACAAATGACAACTCAGTTTGAGCTTGCTCAAAAAGACAGAAACAACCTGAGAAAAAGCACCATTGTCATTGAAGGAAGAAGTATTTTAGATCAATCCTATGAACTAGTGTCCAGTGAGCTTAAATTTAAGATTAAAAAAACCTTTGGAAGAAGCCTTCATATAAGGGAGGTGGATTCCGGGTCCTGTAACGGCTGTGACAGTGAAATAAATGCTATGAGCAACCCCTTTAACGATATCGAACGATTGGGAATTAATTTTGTTGCCTCGCCAAGACATGCAGATATGTTGTTGGTAACAGGTACGGCAACGAGAAATATGCAACGAGCATTGGTTAAAACGTACAACGCAACCCCTGATCCAAAACTAGTGGTTGCCGTAGGTGCTTGTGCCTGCAGCGGAGGAATATTTCAAAACACCTATGCTACCAGTAACGGGATTGACTGTATTGTTCCTGTGGACGTCTATATTCCCGGCTGCCCTCCCAGACCTCAGGCCATCATTTATGGAATATTAAAAGCATTGGATAGAGTCAAATAAAATGATGTTTTGAATAAAAACTCAGCCCGAAAACCCGTGACTTCAGTCATGAGTTTCCGGGCTTTTATTATGATTAAATTATTCTTGGATTTTACGTTCTTTTTTTACATTCTTTGGGTGGCATCCAGGGCCAATGCAGAACGCAGACATTCATCCACCAACATGGTCAGTTGGAAACACAAAGGGCTTCCTTTCATTTTTTCAGAAGCGTAGCTTAGGCCGTTTGTTTTCTCATCCAAAAGGGGATGGTCAATTTGTTGGGGATCGCCAAGCAAAACGACCTTTGTGCCTTTGCCTACCCGGGTGATAATGCCTTTAACCTGTTTGGGAGTGAGGTTCTGGGCTTCATCGATAATCAAAAAAGTATGTGTAATCGAACGGCCTCTGATAAAGTTCATGGCTTCGGCAGCAATAACGCCATGTTCAAAAAGTTCTTCGATTTTACGATGGGCTTCAACTTCATTTTGAAATCGCGATTTATCGCTGCGGTCCATTAAAACCTCTAAATTGTCGATGATGGGGCGTAATAATGGGGCGATTTTGTCCTGCTCGCTCCCAGGTAAGAATCCAATATCATCATCAAATTGTACGTTTGGACGTGTAATTAAAATTTTACGATAGCCCCTTAAATCGGGATCCAGGGTTTGTTCCAACCCTGCGGCCAAAGAATAAAAAGTTTTTGCAGTTCCGGCCGGTCCTTTAACAATAACCAGGGGCGCTGTTTTTGCATCCTGCATTAAAGCTTCCTGTAAAAAACGCTGACCGACATTTTTGGGTTTCACCCCAAAGGGTTCTTGATTTAAGCTTTTTAAGGGGACAATTTTTTTTCCGTCAAACCGGCCAAGCAATGTTTTCTTTTCCTCGGATTCTGAATGTATGATAAAAAATTGATTTTTTTCAGGGGATACATCACATTTATTTTTATTGTCCATAACATAAATATTCTCAGGTGAAATTCCTTTTTTCTTGAATTCGTCCATTATTTCGTCTGGAGCATAGACTTCCATTCTGCCGGTATACTGTTCATCAAATACCGGGGACTGTTCAGCGGTAAAATCCTCGGTTGGAATATTTAGCATTTGGGATTTCAGCCTTAAAATCATGTCCTTGGTAACAAGAACAACGGGTTCGCCCTGATTAATAAGGCCTTTGCATACTTTCAGGATCCGGTTGTCATTGGTATCATTTTTAAAGCCGTAGGGAAGTTCAACCGAAGCAAAATTCGCTTCAATTTTAATGATGCCACCTGTTTCAAGCGTTACACCTTCAAATAAATTCCCGATTTGTCTTAAACCCTCTAAAAATCGAATCGATTGCCTTGCATTGGCACCACGCTCGCCTTCATCGTTTTTAAGCTTGTCCAAATCTTCCAATACAGCAATGGGAAGTACGATTTTGTTGTCCTCGAAGGACAACAACGCATAGGGAGATTGAATTAAAACATTGGTATCCAGAATATACGTTTTTTGCATAAAAACCTCCATAAAGTCAATTTTAGGTTTTAAGTTCCTAATCAACTTTACCATAAAAAAGGAAAAGAAATGTTTGGAGTATGTTAAATGTTTGAAATTAATAATATTGACAATAAGATCGCAAGTGGATAAAATTAGGGGGTGTTATCAATGAAGTTATAGTGAGAAATGCGAATGATAGATTTATTGTACAAGTAAAAGAAAAAATAAGGGGGATATGAAATGTTAAATATTGCTTCACGTATTGATAAGCTGCCAATGACTCCCATGCTTAGGAAAATTCTTCTTCTGACGGGTATTGGCTGGATGTTTGATGCTATGGATCAAGGAATGGTATCCGGGGTTATGGCGGCTATTGGCGCAGACTGGGCACTGAGTATAGCTCAGTTAGGACTTCTCGGTAGTATCGGACTGTTAGGAATGGGTTTAGGCGCTGGATTATCTGGCATGGCTGCGGATAAATGGGGAAGAAGAACAGTTATTATGTGGACCCTCGTTATTTATGGGATAGGAAGCGTTTTGTCCGGTTTTGCAGTTAACTATACCATGCTTTTGGTTTTGCGGTTTCTCACAGGCTTCGGCCTTGGAGGAGAATTACCAGCTGCATCTACCTTAGTCAGCGAATATTCACCTACGAGAATACGTGGCCGAAATGTTATTATTCTTGAAAGTTTTTGGGCCTGGGGCTGGATTGTAGCTGCACTTGTTGCCTATTTACTGATTCCAGTCTATGGCTGGAGAATGGCTTTTTTTATAGGAGGGATACCGGCACTTTTTGCCGCTTATTTAAGAAAGGTTGTTCCTGAGTCCCCACGTTATCTGGAGTCTGTGGGAAAAATCACTGAAGCAGATGATTTAGTTTGCAAAATGGAGAAACAGGCGGGGATTACCCAAAGATCTGAAAGCAACTCCACAGAATTACAAAACCAGGTTAATAAAGTGCGTATATCATTTCTGGATTTGTGGTCAAAAAAATACATTAGAACCACCATTGTACTATGGGTGATCTGGTTTGGAATCAATTTTGGCTATTACGGTTTTGTTTTATGGACTCCAACCCTTTTGGTCGCCAAGGGTTTTACCTTGACAAAAAGTTTTGAATTCACCCTTATTATGTGTTTGGCCCAGTTGCCAGGGTATTTCAGTGCGGCATATCTTGTTGAACGGATCGGTCGGAAGAAGGTATTATCCATATATTTCGCCGGCACAGCATTGGCAGCCTGGTTGTTTGGACATGCCGGAAGTATCAATGAAGTGTTGATGTTTGGCTGTATGCTTTACTTCTTTAGTTTGGGAGCATGGGGATGTGTCTATGCATATACTCCAGAAGTATATCCCACCGCTTTCAGAGCCGGCGGTTCAGGTTGGGCAGCGGCTTTCGGCCGGATTGGGGCGTTTATTGCACCGTTTATCGTACCGGTGATTTATAAATTATATGGAACAGAAACAGGTTATACCTACGTCTTCATTATGCTGACAGGGGTATTTGCAGTGGTGGCTCTGGTGGTGGCACTCTTTGGTAGAGAAACCATGGGCTTATCTCTTGAAGAAATTAGCGATCGTTAAAAATTATTGGCATCATTTTCGAATAAAAATTTATAAATAAAAATTAACGGCAGGGGTTCAGTATTTAACTGGACTCTTGTCTTTTTTAATTCAAAAGGGAATAATTGGGTATAAAACTATAAATGGCATTATTTTGTGCCAAGATTTAATCATTGCAGCTTATCCATTTGCAGTTAACACATGAAAAGCCAAGATAAGAAAGGGTATAGATGCTTAAATTCGACATGTCACATGACTATCAAGGCATAGGCGTTTCCCAGGGACTTGAGCGGGGACTGCTTGTTTATAATGACGATGTTTTGCTTTTGGAGGAGGGAATGGGCCTGGGAGCCTGTGCAATTCAGACTGATGGGTACACCTATTTCACCTCAATTCAGAGCATTAAAAAGGAAAATGCATATTTTGAGGTGGAATGCACCATTGACAAGAAACTTGTATGGCAGGTGTTAGGGGTTAAATCCAACTTTTTTACCAGAATTCTAGAAGATGTCACTTCGAACATATATATGAAGCATGAGAAAAAACAAGAGAATCTCCTGAAGCTGGGAGGCGTTCTGCGAAAGCTTTTCAATGTGAAAGCTTGTTTTATTAAAGTTCCGAACCAGGGAGAAGTTAGAATGACTTATGAGGTAGCCAACAATGAGATCATGGTGGATTTGAGCTGTGAAACTGAAAAATTGGGAAGCAAACTGTTTGTGATGAACGAACTGGGAGGAAGCATATTTGAAAAGGGTATAATCAATGATGCATTAATAGCATCACCTTCTGGATGGCAGAAAATAGAGAGACCGTCTGAGCTTTATTCCCCCAGTCTTGGGTTAGCATTCACACTTATTGAAACCCATATTCCAGACAATGTAAAAAGCACTTTATATTGGGGCAGAGAGGTAGTTAGGAATAGTTATTGCTGGGCTGGATTTGAAAGTGAGATTTTATGCAATTCAAATAAATTTGATCATTACAGATATTCGATAAAATTCAGAGAGGTTGGGAAATGAAAATGAAAAGGGTTCTACTGGTGTATCCGTACTTTTATACGGGAATAGTCAAAGATCAGCTTTTTACCCCCATTGGCATCGGCATATTATCGGCGGTATTAAAGCAAAAAGGAATCGATGTGTTGAAGCTTGACTGTACATTTCTGACAGAAGATGAGGCCATTAAAAAAGCCGAAAAGTATAAGCCGGATATTACGGGGATCTACGTTATGACAACACTTGCAAAAAATGCTTTGGGATTGCTTGAGAGGCTAAGAGAAGTCAATCCGGACAGTATCTACACGGTAGGAGGGCCTCTTCCTTCACTTTATCCTGGAAAATTTTTGAAAAAATTCGATTATGTGTTCAAAGGAGAGGCGGCCATCAGCTTCCCTGATTTTTGCCGGGATTTTTTCAATGCAACCAACCGAACGAAATTTAGGGAAAATATCGAACTTTCAAAATATTCAGGAATATGCAGTGCACAAATGGGAATGGTGGACTCCACTGTTATGCATCTTACCAAGAAAGAGATTGACCAGTGCCCATTACCGGACAGAGATGGTTTTGATCATGAAACATATCAAAAATTGTGCTATGAATTCACGGGTAAGAAAAAAGCATCGATTATGATGACTTATGGCTGCCCGTTTTCATGTGATTTCTGCTCGAAACCCATATTTGGCAATGAGGTCAGATTCAGAGGGCTCGATAAAATTTTCGAAGAAATCAAGGATATCATTTCCTATGGTTATGACTCTCTTTGGATTGCAGATGATCTTTTTACCTATGATACGGAATTCCTGAAAAGTTTTTGTAAAAGGCTCATAGAAGAAGATTTGAAAATCTCCTGGAGCTGTCTTTCCAGAGTTGACAGCGTCACCGATGAAGTCGTAAAGATGATGAAAAATGCAGGTTGCAACAAAGTGTACTTTGGTATTGAGTCTGGGAATGATGAGGTTCTAAAGCTGATGAATAAGAAAATTAATATAAAAAGAGTTAGAAGCGGAGTAGAAGTTTTTAATCGTAATGGTATAGACTGTGCAGGATTTTTTATTGTAGGATATCCCGGGGAAACTATTGAGACCATTGAAGAAACATTTGAGTTTGCATTGTCACTGGGTCTTGATGAAAGTTCATTTAACGTTCCTTACCCATTGCCTGGCTCAAAGCTGTATGAAAGGGTGTCAGGTGTAAGCGATGATGATTGGACCATTGAAAACGAACCACGGTTTTTATACAAAAGCGAATTTGATGAAAAATGGTTAAAGATGAGAATTCAGGAAACCCAGGAGACCATTGAGCGATTGAAAGAATCAAATCTTCGACTGGAAGTGGTTTGACCACCAGAGCCAAACAGCCACAGTGTTCATAGAGGACGAGTTTTACAGGAGGTAGTAAAGACTTTGAATAAGAATGAAATCATTGAGCAACGGCTACGAAATCAATTGATTTCAAAGCCGGGTTTAATAGGCCATCAGAAGTGGATTCATTAGGATTGATTTTCTTTTATAAGGATCGCTGTTTTTCGTTCAGAGATATAAAGTCCGGCTAAAGTAAAAGAGGCGCCAAGAATGGCGAGCCATGTGATTTTTTCATGGAGTATGAGCGCAGAGGCGGTCATGGTAATCACCGGGACAATATAAATATAGGCACTTGTTTTGACAGCACCCAAAACACCCACGGCCCAGTTCCAACTCACAAAGCACAAAGCTGAGGCGCCAAAACCTAAATATAGAATATTTAATACATTGGACATGCTGGTAAATTTATTAAAGTCAATATGGAAATTAAAAAAGAAAAGTGCAGGGATCATTAGAAGCAAACCGTAAAAAAAGACCCTACGGGTGGAGCCAATGGTATTATAGCTCAGAATACTGATTTTTCGGACTAAAACAGAATACAAGGCCCATACAACAGCGGCAAGAGTTGCTAAGATATCCCCAAGGGGATTCAATTTTAAAATAAAGCTGCCATTAAGCCCAATGAGTACAATCCCAAGGATTGCAATAATAAAGCCGGCAACAAACTGTGGACGAAATTTCTCCCCGGCTAAAAAGAAATGCGCAAAAATCGCTGTAAAAAGAGGCGCAATGGAAATAATAACCCCTACATTTGAAGCAAGGGTATAGGTCAGAGCAATATTTTCAAGAAGAAAATATAAAGTAACACCGCATAATCCCGCAGCCATAAAAAGTGATTCTTCCTTAAAATTCTTGGTAGATAATCTGTGTGGATAAACAAGAAGTAAGGTGATGTATCCGATCATAAACCGATAAAATAATATTTCAATGGGCGTAAAAGCAACTAATAATACTTTGGTAGATATATAAGTGGTGCCCCAGATAAGAATGGTGATAAATGCTATAGAATGACCGGCAGCAATCCGGTGGCGGTCCATCACTTAATCTCCCTGTCTGTTGATAACAGCGCTTTTGGATCATCTGAAAAAATTTTCATATATTGTTTTGGGGTTAGTCCTATTAATTTTTTAAAAAAATTTGAAAAATGACTTTGGTCGGAAAAGCCTGTTTGAAAGGCTACCTCAATAGGTGAAATGCCTTTTTCCAATAGTTTTTTTGCATTGCCAATGCGGATGGCTTCCAGATAATTATATGGGGAAATACCTTTTTGCCGGGTGAAAGAGCGCAGTAAATAATATTTGCTTAGGCCTGTGAGTGAACCCAAATCATCTAATCTGATGGTTTTTGAATAGTTCGATTCCAGATAATCGCAGACTTTTTTAATCTGGGAAGTCGGTTCCTGCTTTATAGGCACCGAGTAGGTATTGGAAAATTCTCGGATCAACTGCTCCATAAGAAATATAAAAAGTTCTTCTTTTTTAAAATCAGTCTCCTCCTCTAAAATCATAAGGTGCAGATCATGGAGGGAGGGTGTAATCTCACTGTGGTAAAGCACATTCTGTGTAAAATAAGGCAGGCAATCCTTACCCATAATTTCTGAAACGATTTGCTTCATAATATCCGGCTGGATATTGATGCATCGATAATCCAGAGTTTTCCCATCCAGCTGTTCACAGGTATGGGTATCCTGGGGATTGAAAATCGTAACATCTCCGGGATTAAGGATATGCTCATGGTTATTGCATAACAGATGGCGCTGACCCTTTTCGATAAAGCCGATCACATAATAATCATGAAAATGATTGGGAAACTTTTGCATAATCCCTTCAAAACGGTAAGCTTCTATTTTTAAATCTTTATCATAGCATACGGTGCGAAATTCATTTGTCATTTTAGGAACTCCTTTTTCATTCTTTTCAATGACCAGTATAACATGTGATGAGAAATTTTTCTTGGATGATATTGCCCTTAACGGTTAATGGCGTCTAAAAATATTTGGGCTAAATCTTCCGCTTTTTTTGCGGATTCCTGATGAAAGTTAAGGGAAAATGGATCACAAAAGCCATGAGCTCCGCTTAAAATCGAAAAAGTAATCTGCTTTTTATTTTCAAAGGCACTGACAATATTTTGGGAATCAAAGGATTTTTCCTGGCTGGCAAAGAGAAGAAGAGTGGGACATTTTGGTGTAATCCTAAGATAATCCCGGATGCGAGAGCCGTAATAACTGATGATACCATCACATAAACCACTTTCACCACAAATCCATGCCATTGTTGCTCCAATACTGAAGCCTAAAAGAATGATTTTCCTATAAAATGGGCGAATTTGTTGGATTAAGGCATTGACTTGATCACATCGTTTAAATCCAATGGATTGTTTGAAATAGGCATAGGCCTCTTCTTGCTGAGAATAGAGAAATGGTTTGTCAATACCAAGTGAATTCGGACAATAGACGTCATAGCCTTTGGAAAAATAAGCATTGCAGACACCCGAAATATGCTCGTTAATACCATATATTTCGTGCAAGACAATGATGGCAGATTGAGATCCCAATTTAAGTATTAACATCAATAAGCTCCCTTAAAATATCGCTTTTGATTAGCATAACATGTTAAACTCAATGAAACTACCTGTTTTCATAAATTAGAGAGATTATTTGTGGGTACTAATTTTAAATAAAGGAACTCAGAGTTAGTCCAAGGAAGGCGCCATAAAGGGTAGAAACAAAAGGACTTGATGTAATGGGACAGCTGCCGGAAGCACAACCTATTTTTTTATAATAAAGGAAGCCCAATAAGCCTCCAATGACTACGCCAATAATTAATTTTAGGTTCAATGATTTTAGCTCCTCTTGATAAAGATTTATACTTGTATTTTATTATACGCCTATGATTTAATTTAATCAGTGGTTAAATCACAGGAAAAGAAATCAGTGAGATGAATTTTCTGGAGCAGCTATATAAACTATTGAAGAAATTGTCAATATGAATTATAATAAAAATACCAAGATAAAAACACCGTTCTAGTTGGTAGTCCAAACGCTGCTTTATGTTGCTAGTAAATTGCCTCATAAGAGTATTCATTTTCGCGAGTTTTTATTTAGAAAGAAAAGCATCAAGGTAGATAAAACTGACTCCACACTTTTTATAGAGCAGTAGAAGAGGAATATAAAAAATGAAATATTATGAAACAGATATCCCTGATTATAGAATTCGAGTTGCGCAAGAGCCAGATATAGATTTGATATTGGATTTCATTCAAGAATTGGCTGAATATGAAAATCTATCACATGAGGTTGTTGCAACTAAAGAGGTGCTCTTCGATTCATTGTTCGTGAAGTATCAGGCAGAGGTGATCATTGGAGAATACAAAGATAAGCCAGTGGGCTTTGCAACGTATTTTTTTAATTTTTCAACCTTTCTTGGAAAAGCAAATTTATATATAGAGGATCTTTATATTAAAAAAGAATTCCGCAGATCCGGATTGGGTAAAGCCATGTTTTCTTGTTTGGCCAGAATTGCTAAAGAACGAAATTGTGAACGTTTAGACTGGTGGTGTTTGGATTGGAATGAACCCTCCATAAAATTTTATAAAAAAATGGGTGCAAAACCCATGTCTGATTGGACAGTATACCGAGTGGAGGGAAATGATCTAAATACATTATCCCGACTGCTTTAGTTATAAATAAAGCCGTTTATGTGATTTAGTTACTGATATTTTTTTATTATTTTGTTATAGTAAAAGTATAAATAAAAATTTTAATAATGAAGGAGAACAAAATGAGTATTTTAACAATCACAAAAGATAATTTCGAAGTAGAGGTTATGCAATCGGATAAACCGGTTTTACTTGATTTTTGGGCACCATGGTGTGGTCCATGCAAAATGCTATCTCCTGTAGTGGATGAAATTGCAGAAGAAGTGACAAATTCCAAGTTTGGTAAAATAAATGTGGATGAACAGCCTGAACTTGCGGCTCAATTTAAGGTTATGAGCATACCGACCCTTGCGGTTATTAAGGATGGCAAGCTGGTACAAAAATCGGTTGGCGCCAAACCAAAGGCGGCTATTCTAGATATGCTAAAAGTATAAAATATGGGCAGACTCATTAGGGTCTGCTCTTTTTTTTACGTTAATTTTCCCAGTCGGTTTTTATCAATAACTGTCACAGCCCCTCTGGATAGTTTTACTAACCCTTCATTTTCAAAATATTTCAACATACGAGAAACAACTTCTCTTGCTGAACCCACATATTTCGCAATTTGCTCATGGGTAAGAGCTATGGAATCCGTGCCGTTTCGTGAGAGTTCATCCAATAAAAAAATGGCAAGTCGTTTATCAAAGCTCATAAAAAGAATTTGCTGCATTGCCCACATTACATCAGAAAAACGATCTGCGGCTAACTTGTAAGAAAAATTTTCAGCATAAATATTTGCATTGCATAGCTGCTGGAAAATTGATGAATTAATGAGAAGGACTTCACTATCCAGGCTGGCGTCAATCAGCACCTCAAAGGTAATGCTTTTTAAGATGCAAGAGGCTGAAAGAATGCAGACATCACCTTGGGTGAGTCGGTAAAGTGTAATTTCCCGACCATCCTCAGAGAGAATATACGTCCGAAGTTCTCCGCTTTTAACAAGCAGGACACCGACACAATCATTATCACCACTGTGAATGTTTTCACCATGCCCATAGTTTACAGACATGACATTACCTAAAATCAGGGATTTTTGTTGGGGGCTTAACCGATTCCAAAATGTAAATACTGATTCAATAAATGCAACATCCTTTTGATTTACCATTTTTTTATCACCTCACTTTTTGAATTGTTCCTTAGTATATCATAAGCCTTTGTTGATTCAACCATAATGAGGGGGGTATATAGTTAATAGATTTTTTATATGTGATTTTGACTGAAAAATAGGAAACAATGATATAATCGGGTTTTGTTAATATGAAAGGGGACTTCTGATGAGCAAGGATATTAAAGAGAATCTTGAATTAAGAAAGTTAGAATCAAAAGACTTAACTCAATTTAATGATATCTTGAGATACGCATTTCAGGTTACAGATGAACAATTATTAAAAGTGGGATGGAAACAAGATGAAATTAAACGTTCGAAATTTCCAATATTAACAAAGGCAGAGGTTTTGGGTTGGTTTGAAGGGGATAGATTAGCTGCCCAAATAGCAGTATATCCCCTTCAGGTCAATATTTGCGGAAGTATTTACGACATGGGCTACATTACAGGCGTTGCCACTTATCCCGAATATATGGGATTAGGTTTAATGTCGGAATTAATGAAAAAAAGTTTGGAAATCATGCGAGAACGAAAACAAAGCATTTCTTTTTTATTCCCTTATTCCATCCCCTTATATCGTCACAAGGGGTGGGAAGTGGTATCTGATAAAATGACCTATCATATTCGTGATAACCAATTACCCCAGGATATAGACGTGTCAGGTAGAATAAGACGAGTTTCTGAAGACAGCGAAGAATTAATAAAACTGCATGATGCCTATGCAAAAAAAACGCATGGCTGTTTGATTAGAACTGACCTGGTATGGGAAGAATACTGGCGTTGGGATGTCGAAGATGTAACCATTGCAATATATTATAATGAAGCGGATGAGCCTCTTGGGTACTTGGTGTATCTTATCGAAAATGATGTTTTTCATGTTAAAGAAATGATCTACTTAAAACAGGAAGCAAGAAAAGGTTTATGGGGCTATATAGCTGCCCATGAATCCATGATTAATGAAGTGCTTGGAAATAATTATAACAATCACACCGTTTCTTTTTTATTTGGTGACAGTGATATGAAAGAAACGATTAGACCATATATTATGGCAAGAATTGTTGATTTTGAGCAGTTTCTAAAGCAGTATAATTTTGCGAACATTGAAATAAATGATTCGGTAACCTTCGAGGTCTCAGATTCAGTATTGGAATGGAATAATAGAAATTTTACGGTTGAATTTAATAAGGGTAAAGAGCCGATATTAAGGTCGCAGCCATCAGAAAATCGAGTTCGGTTGGAAATCGGCATATTAACGACCATGCTATTGGGATATGAGCGCCCAACTTATTTGCAGAGAATTGAACGGATTGAGGCTGATAAAAAAACCGTGACAATATTAGAAAGCATTATCCCCAATGACAAGGTTTATTTTTCAGACTATATTTAAAAATGAGGTAAACAAAAGCGGTTCGGGAAACTCCCAACCGTTTTTGTTTTTAGATTCATAAGTTCCTCCTAAAAAGTGAGTAAGGATAGGAAATATCCCAAAAACCCTGTAGCCATCATTGAACCGATGACAACAAGGAACCCACCCGAAATTAAATTTATAATTTGATAGTGGTTCTTGATAAAACCAAAAGTTGACTTTAGCTGATCAATTAAAACAGCGCTGGCAACAAAAGGAATTCCAAGTCCCAATGAAAAACATAAAAGCATGAGAACTCCTTTAATACTTTCACCACTTGAGGCCGCAAGCATTAAAGCCGAACCTAAAAATGCCCCGACACAGGGAGTCCACCCAATTGAGAATACCACACCGAATAACACCGAAGATAAGAAGCCTATTTGAACAGTCTTTATTTTAATTTGTCGGTTTCTGTTTATAAACGGAAGCTGAATGACTTCCATAAAATTTAACCCGAACAGAATGACAATTAATCCAGTCACAAGATTGACTGCAGTGCTGTATGCCTTTAAAAAGCTGCCAATCCCTCCGGCAAATGCACCAAGCAACATAAACACAAGGGTAAAACCCAAGACAAAACCAAGGGAATTAATAATAGATTTTTTTTTGCCACCACTATGTTGGCCTGCAAAATACAAAATATATATGGGGAGCATTGGCAGCAGGCAAGGTGAGATAAAGGTAATAACACCTTCTAAAAATGATATGAGATAATCCATGCTGCAACCTTTCTTTGAGTTCTTCATTTCAAAATAATTACTCCGTAGTTATACCATTTGAAGCTTTAAAATGCTTAATGATTTTTTCCAAGGGCTTTGTTTTTCTGGAAAGTTGGGAAACCGTGGGAATAAAAGAAAATTATCAAAAAAATATTTACCCGAAAAACATGATTTTTTATTTTTCACAAGAAACAGGTAAAATTTTACTTGTTCTCGATGAAAAATTGCCTGATAGAATTTTGGGATTGCAAATTAACAATTAAAGAATTTTGACTGGAAGTCTTGGGCTTAGCTTCAAAAACCTTGGTTCAATTCTAAAATAACAAACAATATTGTATAATAATACACCGAAACCTTGAATTTTCATACAACTCATAAGTTGAATAATATATAAGACTATATTATAATGAAGGAGAAATCAATAATTGCATAAGAAATATGGCTGTAATTCGTTTATTGTCCATAGATTAGCCAAAGTAACTAAATACTAATTTTTACCCAAAAATATTCAAAATACAATATATGATAATTTCATAAAAAACTATTGCAATTAAATTTTTTACGGGTATAATGAAAAACAGACCATGTATATACAAGGCCCCAATATGTAATTTTTAGTACTGAATTGGTAATTTTTAAATTATAGCAGGGAAATCAAGTATTAGCTTAGTAAAAGCTAACCGATGATAATGCAATTATTGTAGTAATAAAATAATTTTGAAGGGACTAAATTTATGAGAAAAGAGGAATATGGCATTGTAGTTGAAATTAATGGTGAAATGGCAAAAGTAAAAGCAGCCAGACATGGAGATTGTGAAAACTGTGGCTCGTGCCCAGGGGACAATGCTATAACATTGGATGTTAAAAATCCGCTTTCAGCAAAGTTAGGACAAAAGGTTGCTTTTGAGATACCACAAACTAACATGCTTCAAGCAGCATTTGTTGTTTATATTTTGCCACTTATTGCAGCAGCGGCTGGAGTAATTGTGGGATCGCTGATTGCCAATCAATTTGGACAACCTATGATTCCGTTTCAAATTATTGGCGGAATAGTAGCCTTCATTCTGTCATTGATTTTTGTTAAATTATATGACAGATATGTGAAAAACAATAAAAAAATGCTGCCGGTGATTACAAAAATATTGAATTAAATAAGTTGTGATTTAACTTAGTATTTTTGATTATCAATAGAGATTAATTTACAAGAAAAGGGAGGATAAACATGAGGAAGAGTTTTCGTGGTGGAGTGCATCCAAACGATCGCAAGAGTTATACAGCAAATAAGCCGATAGAAATAGCACCATTGCCAGGTAAAGTAATCATTCCTGTAAGACAGCATATTGGCGCACCTTGTTTACCGATAGTAGCCAAAGGCGACTTAGTGAAAAAAGGACAGCTAATTGCGACAGTGGATGCATTTGTATCAAGTAATGTCCATGCATCAATTTCAGGAAAAGTGATCGATGTTGGAGAATATCTACATCCAGTATTTGGTACAGGTCTTGCTATTGTTATTGAAAACGATGGCAAAGATGAATGGGTAGAAGGTATTCCGTTAAAACGCGATTGGCAGAAGTTGGACCCAGATGGGGTTCGTAAGATTATCCGAGAAGCCGGTATTGTTGGAATGGGTGGGGCAACTTTCCCAACACATGTTAAAGCAGCGCCACCACCGGATAAAAAGATTGATTTGCTTATTTTAAATGCTGCTGAATGTGAACCTTATTTAACAGCTGATCACAGAATGATGCTTGAAGAGTCTGATCGAATCGTAACAGGCGTTAAAATAATGATGAAAGTCCTTAATGTAACCAAAGGTTATGTTGGTATTGAGAATAATAAGCCAGACGCGATTGAAGTAATGACAAAAGCTTTTAAGGGAACCGGAATGGAAGTTAGAGGACTGCCAACAAAGTATCCGCAAGGTGCTGAAAAAATGTTGATCAGTGTACTTTCCGGCAAAGAAGTGCCATCTGGCGGACTTCCAATGGATGTTGGAGTCGTTGTTCAAAATGTCGGGACTGTCATTGCAATATGTGATGCGGTAACCCAGGGTATTCCGCTCATTGAGAGAGTGACAACAGTTAGTGGAAAGGCCATAAAAGAGCCTAAAAACATATTAGTTAGAATAGGAACAACTTTTCAGGATGCGATCGATTTTTGTGGGGGGTTCGCAAGTACTCCAGTGAAAATCATTATGGGCGGACCGATGATGGGTATGGCACAGGCGAGCCTGGACATTCCAATTATAAAAGGGGTATCCGGAATACTTGCTTTAGCTGAAGGCGAAGCAAATACCGGCAAAGAATCACCATGTATTCGATGCGGAAGATGTCTTAACGCATGTCCCATGGGATTAAATCCCAGTATGCTTAGTATTTTAGGAGAAAGAGATCTTTCTGAAGAAGCTAAAGAAGATTATAATTTACTTGATTGTGTAGAGTGCGGGAGCTGTGTTTATGTTTGTCCTGCAAAACGAAATATCGTTCAATATGTTAAATACTGTAAAGCACAGAATGTTGCCGCTAATGCTGCAAAAAAATAGGAGGTGAGTTATAATGGCAGAAGAAAAAATAAACGAAAAATTATTTAACGTATCCATGTCACCACATATTCGTTCCGACGAATCAATTGCAAAAATAATGTGGACCGTGAATATAGCTTTAGTACCGGCGGCATTGTTTGGCGCATATCATTTTGGGCTAAATGCACTTATGGTTATGATAGTAGGTATAATATCGGCTGTAGTTTTCGAATATCTGGTGGAAAAAATAAGAAAAAAACCCATTACCATCACTGATGGAAGCGCAGTTTTAACGGGCTTATTGCTTGCAATGTGTTTGCCACCAGACCTTCCATTCTATATGGCTGCGGTTGGATCATTCTTCGCAATCGTCGTTGCAAAACATGCCATGGGTGGGTTAGGATCGAACATTTTCAACCCTGCACACATTGGTAGAGCGGCTTTAATGGTTTCGTGGCCAGTAGCAATGACAACCTGGAGTAAAATGACCACAAGTGTTGATGTAGTCAGTGCGGCAACACCACTTAATATTTTAAAACAACAAGGTTATACAGCATTAATTGATACTTTTGGCAACGCTGGTAATATGTACCAGGCAATGTTCTTTGGATTCCGTAATGGTAGTATTGGGGAAACTTCAACAGTGCTATTAGTTTTAGGTGGATTATTTTTAATTTATAAAAAGTATGTAAACTGGGAAATACCAGCTGTTATGATTGGTACGGTTGCGGTTGGAACCTGGATGTTTGGTGGTCTTAAAGACTTTGGAACTTTCTTTTCCGGAGATCCGCTTTTCAACATAATGGCCGGTGGTTTAATCATCGGGGCATTCTTTATGGCAACAGATATGGTTACGATTCCAATTACCAAAAAAGGACAAATCATTTTTGCCTTTGGGACAGGGTTGTTGACCGTTTTAATCAGACTAAAAGGCGGCTATCCTGAAGGAGTTTGTTACGCAATATTATTAATGAACTGTCTGACTCCTTTGATCGATCGCTTTGTTCAACCAAAAAAATTCGGAGTAAGGGGGTAATCGAAGATGGCAGCTGAACATACAACAAAAGAATATTCTATTTTTCAGATCGCGTTAAACTTAATGTTGGCTTGTTTTGTCTCTGGTTTAGTCATTGCGACTGTTTACTTTTTCACTAATCCGATTGCTATAAAAAATGCAGAGCAGGCTAAAATGGATTCTATGCAGGAACTGGTTCCTGAGGCAGATGCTTTTGTTCCAATAGCAGGTCAGGAAGAATGGTTTGAGGCTACTAAGGGTGGCCAAACTGTCGCTACTGTCGTGCCCAGTGAAATAAAAGGATATGGTGGAAAAATTACCATGTTGGTTGCCGTTGCACCAGATGGTACCGTTATTGATTATACCATCTTAAAAGCAAACGAAACCCCGGGTCTTGGTGACAAAGCAGGGCGAGAACCGTTCAAATCTGAAATTAAAGGCAAAACAGCGGAAAATCTTGTCGTAACAAAGGATCCTTCAAAAAAGGATAACGTTCAGGCAATGACTGGCGCTACCATTTCTTCTAAAGCTGTAACACTTGGTGTTCAGAATGCTGTTAAAGAAGTTGATCAGTTTACCGGGGGGGCTAAATAATATGAAAAATTTATGGCTTACATTTAAAAAGGGTCTTGTTGAAGAAAATCCCATCTTTGTTTTAGCCCTCAGTCTTTGTCCGGCTTTGGCGGTAACAGCTTCGGTAATTACTTCCCTGACCATGGGCCTTTCGGTTATGTTTGTTATTTCCATGAATAATGTGGTGGTTTCCCTTAGCAGAAAGATTGTAAACCCAAAAGTTCGGGTACCGGTTTATATCACATCCATTGCCACCATTGTTACAGTGGTTCAATTAGTCCTTCAGGCGTTTGCACCGGCATTATACAAGGCATTGGGGATTTACCTTGCTTTGATCGTAGTATTTGCGATTATTCTGGCAAGGGCGGAAGTGTTTGCATCCAAAAATAAAGTCATCCCATCTTTTTTCGATGGATTAGGAATGGGCTCAGGTTTTTGTATTGCGTTAATACTGATCGGATGTATCCGTGAATTATTAGGAAATGGCTCACTATTAGGTATTCCAATTCTTGGTTCCTGGTATAATCCGGCATTGATCTTTATTTTACCGGCAGGTGGATTTATGCTAATCGGATATATGGTTGCCGGTTGGAAAATGTGGACCGAACATTCGGAAAAAAAGAAAGCTGAAAGGGGTGAGGCATAATGGAATATTTAACCCTATTTATGGGCGCGGTAGTTGTTAACAACTTCGTATTAACAAAATTTTTAGGTTTATGTATTTTCTTTGGTGTATCAAAGAATCTAAGTGCTTCTGCCGGGATGGGTATGGCGGTTACAGCCGTAATGACCCTAAGCTCAATGTTGGCATGGCTTGTTTATTCTTTTGTCTTAGTACCTTTTGGACTGGAATTTATGAAAACCGCTGTATTTGTATTGCTCATTGCCAGCTTTGTTCAATTGCTTGAAATGATCATTAAAAAACAGGCGCCTGCTCTTTACAATATGTGGGGGATTTATCTGCTGCTGATTGCAACAAACTGTATCGTTCTGGCAGTACCCCTTGAAATGGCAGAGGGTGGTCTTTCATTCTTAATGACTGTTGTTTACGCTGTTGGTTCAGGTTTAGGTTTTGGCCTGGCGATTATCCTGATGGCAAGCTGTCGGGAAAAGCTCAGATTGGCAGATGTCCCCAAACACTTAGAAGGTCTGGGCATTGCCTTCATAATTGCTGGTATGTTAGCGTTGGCGTTCCTAGGTTTTTCAGGAATGATTTAATCATAGAAAGGAAATAGGAAAGCATGAATACTGCAATAATGGTTGTCGTAGTAATGACAACAATCGGTTTAATTTTTGGTTTGGTATTAGCGTTTGCTAATAGAGCTTTTTCCATAGAAGTTAATCCACTGATTCATATAGTTGAAGATATACTTCCAAAGGGACAATGTGGCGCATGTGGTTATGCTGGCTGTATGGCTTATGCGGAAGCGGTCGTTACAGATCCAAACGTTGCTCCAAATCTGTGTATTCCAGGTAAAAAACCGATAGCAGATTTGGTAGCGGATTTAACTGGGAAAAAAGCAGCTGATATTGAACCGAGAGTTGCCCAAATAAAATGTAATAACGGAATATCAGAGGCGATAAAAAAATACACTTATGTAGGTGTTGAAGATTGTATCGCCGCTAGTATGGTTCAGGGAGGACCTAAAGGATGTCAGTACGGATGTGTGGGTTTTGGAACCTGTGCAAAAATCTGTCCTTTTGATGCGCTTTCCATGGGAGCTGATGGCTTGCCAATTGTGGACGAAGCAAAGTGTACGGGGTGCGGAAAATGTAGTCTGATTTGTCCAAAACATGTCATCGGTATGGTTCCAATTGGTTCTCATGTAGCAGTGCTTTGTAATTCAAAAGACAAAGGTGCTAAAGCTAAGAAAGTTTGTGCGGTAGCTTGTACAGGTTGCGGTCTTTGTGCAAAAAATTGCCCATATGACGCAATTAAGATTGAAAATAATTTAGCATGGGTGGATTCAAATATCTGTTTAGAAAAATGCAGTGATCCAGTCTGTTTAGCAAAATGCCCAACTGGAGCTATCAACCCTTTAACAGTTGAAGCAAAAAAGACAGCTATCATTCAAAAAGAAGCTGCTGCAAAAGCCAAGAAAGAAAAATTAGCACAAAAAGAGAAAACAGAACAAAAATAATAAAATAAATGTATTTTCAATGATTTTCAATAGGTATTAGAGGCTGCAAAAGGTGATTAGTAATCAACTTTTGCAGTTTTTTTCAAATTATATTGTTATTTTTCAAATAGATTCAAGGGGGTTCGCCATGAAAATTCAAATATCAAATATCAGTAAAAGGTTTGGAAAAAGCATTGTTTTAGAAAACATAAATTTAAATGCCTATGCCGGTGAAATATTATGTTTATTGGGGCCATCGGGAGCAGGCAAAACGACATTGATCCGGTTAATTATTGGTGCAGTGAAAGCAGATACCGGGACCATAATAATAGATGGAAAAAGAATCCCTAATATGGATTCCATAAAGACAATTGGATACATGCCTCAAAACGACGCTGTGTATAATGATATCAATGGATATGACAATTTAATATTTTTCGGAAGAATGTATGGGTTAAAGAACAAAAAATTAGAACAAAGAGTGAATGAGACCTTGGCTCTGGTTAATCTTACTGAAGATAAAAACAAGTTGGTTTCCAACTATTCAGGAGGAATGAAAAAGCGGCTTTCTCTGGCAATTGCTCTTTTACATGATCCTGAAATACTGATTTTAGATGAGCCTACCGTGGGAGTCGATCCCGTGTTAAGAAAAACCATCTGGGACGAGTTTGACTTATTATGCGCTGCCGGGAAAACAATCATTATTTCGACCCACGTCATGGATGAAGCCGCAAAATGCCAGAAGGCAGCATTAATATATGAGGGACGTTTAATAATAAATGATAAAGTTGAAACCCTGAAATCAAAAACAAAGGCTGGCAACCTTGAAGATCTATTTTTTGATGCCCAAAAGGATGGTGAAAAAGTGTGATAGCTCTGATTATTCGCATCATAAAACAAATGTTAAACGATCGACGCTCCATTGCGCTGCTTTTACTCGCCCCTATTTTGATTATGACACTCATGTATCTTCTTTTAGGGGATAGTTCCTATGAACCCAAAATTGGGGTTAATGATAATTTCCCACAATCCATTTTATCGGTTTTAGAGAAAGAAGATGTTACAATGATCATACTGCCAGATGATGAGGATATGAATGCAAAGCTGGAAAACAAAGAAATCGATGCAATGATAACAGCCGATTCCCAGGGCATGACCATCAGAATGCTAGAGGCGGACAGTGTAAAAGCATCTAAAGTCACTGATGCGTTAAAATCTGCCATGGCTACCATTAACCCTGCTGCCGGTATGAATTTATCCTTCATTTATGGGGATGCCCAGGCAAGCACCTTTGATAATTTGGGCTATATATTGCTTGGTGTGATGTCGTTTTTTATTGTATTCTTATTGTCAGGGGTTTCATTTATCCGTGAGCAAACCACAGGGACCTTGGAACGGCTCATGCTGACCCCTATAAAGCGATACGAAGTTATTAGCGGTTATACCCTTGGGTTCGGAATGTTTGCCGTGATTCAAAGCATTGTCGTCGTCCTGTACTGTCAATATATTCTAAACATGCAATTTACAGGTTCCGTCCTTCTTTGTATTCTCATTATGATATTGCTGGCATTTGCTGCAGTAGCAACAGGAACCCTGATTTCCATTTTTGCAAACAATGAATTCCAGGTGGTACAGTTTATTCCGATTATAATCATTCCGCAAATATTTTTCTCGGGGCTTATTCCAGTCGATACCTTACCCTTTCATTTAGGAATGCTTTCATATATTATGCCAATTTATTACGGTTGTACCGCACTTCATGATGTTATGTTAAAGGGTTATGATATTGGACAGATATGGAACTATTTGGCTGCAATCCTCGTATTTATCGTCGTATTATCTGTGATTAATACCTTTGCACTTAAGAAGTATCGAAAGATGTGATTAAAACAAATAAAGTTGGGTATATACAGAGAGTAAGAAAGACCCATCGTTAAATTTATTGATTTACGAATAAAGCAAAATCTGAATTATAAAAATGTAATGGAGGTGTAAAATGGCAGAGTTAAAAAATAAGATTAAAAACACAAAAGATAAAGTTGCAGGAAAAGCAAAAGAGGCTTTTGGAAAAGCAACGGGTAGCGAAGAAATGGAACTTAAAGGTAAAATTCAGTCTAAAAAGGCTGATGTAAAAGAAACGCTTGACGACACCAAAGAGAAGATTGCAAAAAAAATCAATGACATGGATAAAGATAAATAAATGATTCAAAAACAGTTTACGGGTCTTTCCGGATATTAAACTGGATAAAAATCCAAATAAAGAAAGGGTGAAAAGTCATGTTGTGGATCATTGCTGCAGTTCTCATAATCTTATGGATTCTTGGTATGGTTACATCTTATACATTGGGAGGATTTATTCATATTCTCATTGTTATCGCTGTAATTGTAATTTTGATTAAAATAATTACAGGAAGAAGAGTGCTTTAACTGATGGATAAGTTTAAAAATAGGAAGTGCGAAAAATGAAAACTACTGCACAACGTATTATTGGCCTAATCATTGGAATAATTGATGCTATTTTACTAATTCGCCTTGTTTTAAAACTACTGGGAGCAAGCCCTGAGAATGTCCTTGTCAGCGGTATCTACAGTATCACCCAACCTTTAGTGGGAATCTTTGAGGGCATTTTCGCCCAGATTCCGCTTCCCAGTATCAATGCCATAGCGGTTTTTGAACCGGCTACCGTCATTGCGTTATTGGTGGTGGGATTAATTGGCTGGGTTTTACAGAGGATTTTTGGGTCCCACTGATAAGTCGCTATAAAGAATGAAATGCACTAAGGTAGACCATTATCAAATAATATCGACAATTTAAAAACAGGCATTAATTGAAGACAAAGTTAAAAGACAATAGAATACCCCATTGATCAGAATACAAGAAAAATCTGATCAATGGGGTATTATTATTTGTGTTAAACAAGAATGAAAGAAATAAGCGGAGTAATAAAAAATAGCTATTACGCCTACAATTCAGATTAAATATATGCTTGATTCTGATAAATAACTGAGTATTGACAGATTAAGAAATTAAAGTTACAATATTACTAAACCTATATGAATTATAAGGATACTATGATATGAATTTGATTTTAACATGTTATATTATTATTTACAACACCCTGTGAATATTATATTTTATAAAAGAAATTACAATGAAAAGGTAAAAGTAGATGAATGTTGACTGGAATTTTATAATAAATAGTTTGCCCTTATACAAAGAAGCCATATGGATTACCTTACAGCTTGCTTTTTGGGGCATACTGTTATCGATAGCAATCGGTTTGGTGTGCAGTGTTATATTGTATTTTAAAGTAAAGGGATTGGAATCTATTGTCCGGGTGTATATTGAAGTTTCAAGAAATACACCTCTTCTCATTCAGATCTTTTTCTTGTATTTTGGCTTTCCCAAATTAGGTTTAACAATGAGTGCATCGACCTGTGCCATCATTGGACTATCATTTTTAGGTGGCAGTTATATGTCTGAGGCCTTCAGAAGCGGAATTGAGTCTGTAAGCAAATCCCAAATCGAATCTGGTCTTAGTATAGGTCTTTCTAATGTCCAATTGGCCAGATATGTGGTCATTCCACAGGCATTTTCGGTTAGTGTCCCTTCATTGGGTGCAAATTGTATCTTTCTATTGAAAGAAACCTCCATTTTAGGAGCAATTTCAATCTTGGATGTTATGAATGTCACCAAAGATTTAATTGGAATGTATTATAAAACATTTGAATCATTGGTAATGTTAGTAGTGGTTTATATTATTTTGCTTTTACCACTATCAATTCTACTGACCTGGTTAGAAAAGAGGGTACGCTATGCAGAATTTGGGAATTAATGCAATTTTTGAAGGAAGAAATTTTCAGCGTCTGTTTGAAGGGTTAGTGATAACCATTGAAATTGCATTTATATCCATAATAATCGCTTCTTTATTAGGGATCGCAATCGGTCTCAGCAGAACAACAAAATCAAAGCCTTTGCTAATCATTAATCGGGTTTATCTTGAATTTTTTAGAATCATACCCACTCTTGTTTGGCTATTTATTTTTTATTTTGGCGTTACCACCGCATTAAATGTGGATCTCAGTGGTGAAGTTGTTGCGATTATTGTTTTTAGTCTTTGGGGTGCGGCAGAAATGGGCGACATTGTGCGAGGTGCCTTGCAGTCACTGCCCAAACATCAGCTTGAATCCGGTAAGGCTTTAGGTTTAAGCCATTTTCAGCTATATCGATATGTTCTTATTCCTCAGGCCATCAGGCGAACATTGCCAGGCACCATTAATTTGGCAACCAGAATGATTAAAACGACTTCATTAGTTGTGCTAATCGGTGTCATTGATGTTGTTAAAATAGGACAACAGATTATCGAAACATCACGTTTTGAATTTCCCTCAGCATCTTTTTGGGTTTATGGTTTTATTTTCATATTGTACTTTATAATATGTTATCCACTTTCCCAAATATCCAAAAAATTAGAATTGAAATGGAATAGTTAGGTTGCTACCATGAAAAATAATAACAGTATTACGTTACTTCAGATAGAAGATATTCATAAAGAATTTGATGATCTGGAAATTTTAAAAGGCGTTAGCCTCAGCCTCCATAAAGGGGAAGTCTTAGTTGTTTTAGGACCTTCAGGCTGTGGTAAAAGTACGCTTCTTCGCTGTATCAATGGCTTAGAAAAAATCCAAAGCGGAGACATTAAATTTAAAGACAAAAGTCTTACCCACAAAAATACCGATTGGCAGGAAGTTCGGGAGAAAATAGGCATGGTATTTCAAAACTATGATTTATTTCCCCACATGACAGTCATCGAAAACATCCTTCTTGGACCTTTGAAAGTTCAAAAAAGAGATAAAACCGAAGCAATGACGCAGGCAGAAGAACTTTTAAATCGGGTCGGGCTATTGGACAGAAAAGATTCCTATCCACGCCAGCTATCAGGGGGTCAAAAGCAGAGAATTGCCATTGTCAGAGCTTTATGTATGAATCCGGAAATAATACTATTCGATGAGGTTACGGCTTCCCTCGATCCTGAAGTTGTCAGAGAAGTGCTGGATGTGATATTGGGTTTGGCAAAGCAAGGCATGACCATGGTCATTGTAACCCATGAAATGGGATTTGCCCATTCTGTTGCAGACAGAATTGTATTTATGGATGAAGGTAAAATATGTGAAACTGCAGATCCTGACACATTTTTCACAAGTCCAACGACAGAACGTGCTCAGCACTTTCTAAATATATTTCAATATTAATTATCCATGAAAGGAAAAGAAATTATGGGAAAGATTAAGAAAATTATTGCAGTTTTAGTGGTTACCACAGTTGTATTAGGAGGTCTTGTGGGTTGCAGTAATTCACCTTCAGGTAAAAGCGATTCTGCAACAATAGGATCGATTGCAGCAATTAAAGAACGCGGAACAATAAAAATTGGCGTATTCAGCGATAAAGCACCATTTGGTTATGTCGATTCAAATGGAAAAAATCAAGGCTTTGATGTAGTTATTGCTCAAAGATTTGCCAAAGATCTTCTGGGGGATGAATCAAAAGTTGAATTCGTTTTAGTTGACGCAGCCAGCAGAGTTGCCTATTTGGAATCTGGTAAGGTTGATATTATCATGGCAAACTTTACGGTTACCGACGAAAGAAAACAAAAAGTTGATTTTGCCAATCCTTATATGAAGGTTTCTCTTGGCATCGTATCACCAGACAGCGCTATTATTACTTCCGTAGATCAACTCAAAGGCAAAAAAGCGATTGTCGCAAAGGGTACAACGGCTGAGACCTACCTAACAGCAAATTACCCGGATATTGAATTAGTCAAGTATGAACAGTACTCGGAAATATTCCAGGCATTAAAGGATGGCCGCGGAGATGCCATTGTCAATGACAATACAGAAGTTATCGCATGGGCAAAAGAAAACCCCGGTTATACCGTTGGTGTAGCATCACTGGGCGGACAAGATACTATTGCACCAGCTGTTACCAAGGGAAACACTGAACTTTTGAGCTGGATAAATACTGAACTTGAAACCCTTGGCAAAGAAAACTTTATCCATAAGGCATATGAAGCAACATTAACCTCCGTTTACGGTTCAGACTATGAAGAAAGTCTTGTCATTGAAGGCGGAAAAATAAATTAATCACTGAATTCTTGAGAAATCATTATTTTTGGAAACAATATGAATATTGAAAATAAACGCCAATACTTTTATAAAAGGTATTGGCGTTTATTTGATTAAATCATAGTAACCATATTGACATTATATGTAATACAATATATACTTAATAAAAATATGTTTTGAGAGGTTATTGGGATGAAATTTAAGAAATTGTTATTATTAGGAGCGGGGTTGATGCTAGTCTTTAGTTTAACAGCCTGTGGTAATGCCAAGGATTCAACAGCATCGGCAGCAGGAACTGATCAAGACAAAGATATTACATTAGGCGTGTGTGCAGGCCCTTATGGGGACATGTTTAAAGATGCGATTCAACCATCTTTGGAAAAAAAGGGCTACAAGGTTACCGTGACTGAATTCAGTGATTATGTGCAACCGGATAAAGCACTGGCAAACAATGAAATTGATCTTAATATGTTCCAACACTCGGTTTACCTTGAAAAATTTTCCAAGGACAATCAATTAAAACTAACGGCCATTACAGAAATACCCACCGTGGGTATGGGGGTTTATTCAAATACAGTTAAATCATTTGATGAACTCAAAGACGGTGCAATAGTAACATTACCGGATGATCCAACCAATCTCACAAGAGCGTTAAAGGTACTTCAAGCTGCCGGACTGGTTAAAATTGATCCTAATGTGGATATTGCTGTAGCAACGGAAAAAGACATTTCTGAGAACCCGAAAAACCTTGTTTTCAAACTCATCGAAGCACCGCAGCTTCCAAGAACTCTGGATAGTGCTGATTTAGCAGTGGTTAATGGCAATTACGCAATAGCGGCCGGACTGAAACCAAGTGATGCTATCTATAACGAAACACTGGGTGCCGGATATGTTAATGTTATTGCGGTTAGAACAGAGGATGTGGATTCTCAGCTATCAAAGGATATTCTCGAAGTCGTAAAATCTTCTGAATTCAAATCAGTCATTGAAGATCCCAATGGACAATACAGCTCTTTTCAAAAACCAGCAAATTATTAATTGCAGCTTAAAAATTATATGATGTCAGCAGCATGTTAATTCGAATGTTTGAAACAATAATAATTTTTAAAGGAGTTTATAATGACCGTTATTTCCAAGGAACGTTACTTAAAATCACTTAAAAAAATGAAACCGAATATTTACAAATTTGATGAATTAATTAAAGATGTCACCACTCATCCAGCAACCCGTGGGGTTGTAAAAACCCATGCCCATGGGTTTGAAATGGCAGAAAATCCTGACACAAGAGAACTGGCAGTGACTGCCTCACACTTTACCGGAAAAGAAGTAATGCGTTGGACAAATCCAATGTTGTCAAAAGAAGAACTTGTAATGAATATGAAGTTTAAAAGACAAATGTTTTTAGAAGCAGGAAACTGCCAGGCAGGAGAATGTGTTGGTTGGCAGGTGGCAACGATTATGTGGTCAGTCACAGCAGATATGGACACAAAATATGGTACTAATTACCAAAAGAGACTAAAAAAATATATTTTAAAGGCTCAGAAAAATGGTTGGGTGATTGTCGGGGCATTAACTGATGCCAAAGGTGATAGAAGTTATGGCGCTGATAAACAGCCGGAAAACAAAGATGCGTATCTTCACATCGTTGAAAAAAGAGAAGACGGTATTGTGGTGAGAGGCTGTAAGGCGCAAATCGCCGGTGTCGCAGCGGCCAATGAAATTTTTGTTGTCCCGACAACGGGTTTATCCGAGGCCGGCAAAGACTATGCGGTATCCTTTGCTATTCCCAGAGATCAGGAAGGCGTAACCATTATTGAATCCCGCGGGGTGAGTGATAAGCGAAGGTTTGAAGAAGGCTGGGATGTTCCGGATTATGGCATTTCTCAGGGATGGATATTTTTTGATAATGTCTTTATCCCCAATGAAAGAGTCTTTATGGCCGGCGAATTTGAAGCAGCGGGTCAATTTATTACCGGGTTTACGGCAAACTATCGAGCCTGTATAGGCGCCTGCGTCGCCGGTCAGGGGGATTGCATGATTGGTACCGCGGTGTTAAGCATTCGATCCAATGGACTTTCGGTAAAGAAATTTAATGATAAAATCGTCGAAATGTCATTGAATAATGAAAATACCTATGCCATGGGAATCGGTGCAATCACCCTTGGCACCCAGCATCCCTCGGGAACTGTTATTGCAGATTCTAAAATTGCCCATGCAAACAAGGTTTTTGTTTCAAAACTTCCCACTGAAACGAGAAGAATTTGTCAGGAAATTTGCGGTGGGATTGTGGAAACCGGATGTATGCCTTCCTATGCGGATTTTAAAAGTGAGCAAAATGGAGAAATGATTCAGAAATACTTTAAAGCAGGCAAAGGGGTTTCAGCTGAAACACGAGCAAAAACGGCTCGCCTGGCAGAATACCTAACCGTTGGCGGAGGAATACCCGGATGCATGCATGGTGGTGGCTCACCGGATGGGGCAAGAATGGTGGTTAAAAGTTTAACCCCATTAGACGAATTTGCAGAACATGCTAAAAAGATTGCGGGAATAACAGAAGACGTTTTAGAACCAGTAAAATAATTTTCATGATATCAGAGGGTGAGCGTGAATTAATGATCAGACTGAAAAACCTGAATGTGACATTTAAACAAAAAAAATCTGAACTTCACGCTGTTTCAGATGTTTCCCTTCATATTAAAAAAGGCGAAATATATGGAATAGCGGGTTCAAGCGGTGCTGGAAAAAGCACTTTAATACGGACCATTAATCTTTTGGAAAAACCAGCAAGTGGACAAATACTTGTCCACAATAAAAATATTGTCGATTTTAAAGGCAAAGAATTAAGGGAATTAAGACGAGGCATAGGGATGATTTTTCAACTGTTTAACTTGGTTGAAAGTAAAAACGTCTATGATAATATTGCATTTCCACTTAAAACTGCAGGTAAAACAAAAGATGAAATAAAGTTGAGAGTCAATGAACTCCTGGAAGTTGTCGGGTTAAAAGATAAAGCCCAGGTTTACCCTTCAAAACTTAGCGGGGGTCAAAAACAAAGAGTCGGCATTGCACGGGCACTGGCCAATAATGCTCAGATATTATTATGTGATGAGCCAACATCAGCCCTTGATATTGAAACCACGGCAGCCATTTTAAAGTTGCTCAGAGATATCAATGAAAAATTTGGAATAACCATTGTTATTATTACCCATGAATTAGAAGTCATCAAGGCAATTTGTCACCGATTTGCAGTCATGGATCAGGGAGCGGTTGTTGAGGAAGGCTTGGTTTATGATGTGTTTACAAAACCAAAACATGAATTTACAAAAAAACTTTTAGAATATTCTTCTAAATTTGAGCTGCCGAAAGAACTCATAAAAAATTTAAAAGGTTCTGTTTTGAAAATTAAGTATATTGGAGAAACCGCTACAGATCCGATCTTATCCCAGCTTTCTACAAAATATAAGGTGGTTTTCAATATCCTTCATGGAAAAATAGAGTACATCAGGGATTTACCGGTGGGAATATTATATTTGAATATTAATGGCAGTGATCAAAATATCTCAGAAGCCATTGAATATCTGAAAATGAGTACCTATAGTGTGGAGGTGATTAACTATGGTATCGAATAATTTCAACCTGCTTGAAGAATTACATTTAGCGCTTTATGAAACCTTCCTGATGGTTTCGGTATCATTGGTCTTTGCCATCATTATCGGAGGACTTCTGGGACTTCTGCTTTTTTTAAGTTCAAATCATTTATTCTTTAAAAATAAAGTGCTCAATGAAATTTCAGGAAGTATCATTAACATTATCAGGTCAATACCCTTTATCATCCTTTTGGTCCTGCTTATACCGATTAGTAAGGCCGTGGTGAATACCACCATTGGTCCGGCTGCGGTGATCGTACCGCTTTCAGTATCGGCCATAGCCTTTTATGCGAGACTTTCAGAAGCTTCTTTCAGCGATGTTAACAAAGGCGTTCTCGAGGCGGCAGTGGCTTCGGGTGCCAGGGCCAGAGACATTGTCATGGGAATCCTTATTCCTGAAGCCCTTCCCCAGCTGATCAATGGCATCACCATTACGGCAATTTCTTTGATTGGATATTCAGCAATGGCAGGGACTGTTGGCGGCGGTGGCATAGGCAATCTGGCCATACGATATGGCTACCAACGCTATAATATGACTGTTATGATAACAAGCGTGGTGGTATTAATCGTCATAGTCCAAGGATTACAATTGATTGGCGATTTTTCATCAAAAAGTGTTAATAAAAAATAAATTCAGGAGATGTCAGTAATGAGTGAAAAAAAATATTGGGATGAAGAAATAGAAACATTGCCACGGGCGGAAATTGATAAGCTTCAAGCGCGAGAATTAAAAGAAATGCTGGAGTTTTCATATAGCAACTCAGTGTACTATAAAGAAGCCTTTGATGCAGCGGGAGTAAAGCCCTCGGATTTTCAAACTCTTTCTGATATAACCAAATTTCCTTTTGTCAATAAACAAATAGAGCGGGAACGTCAACTTAAAAGCCCGATTTTAGGAGATATGATTGCTGTCAGTGAGGATGAGGTCGTTTTCGTTTCAGCTTCCAGTGGATCAACGGGAATTCCAACATTAAGCCCTTTTACAAAACAGGATTTTGATGAATTTCAAGATGTTGAAAGCCGGGTTTTTTATGCAGCAGGAATGAGGAAAAGTGATCGCTATGTTCATGCCCTTAATTTTTCTCTTTTTGTAGGAGGTCCTGATGTTATTGGGGCTCAAAATTTAGGGGCTTTATGTATATGGGCGGGCACCATCCCTTCAGAAAGGCTGTTATTCATTTTAAAAGAGTTTCAGCCAACGATCATTTGGACAACCCCTTCCTATGCCTGGTTTCTAGGAGAAACAGCTAAAAAACACGGCATTGATCCAGCCAAGGATTTATCAATCAATAAAATTATTGTGGCAGGAGAAGCTGGGGGTTCCATAGAAGCAACAAGAGATGCCATTGAAAAGCTTTGGGGTGCTAAAGTTTATGATTTTTTTGGAATATCCGATATCTTCGGAGCCTGTGCAGGGATGTGCGAAGCCAGAAATGGACTTCATGTTGCCGAGGATCACTTACTCATTGAGGTTTTGGATTTACAAACAGGAAAACCAGTGTCTGATGGTGACCGTGGCGAAATTGTATTGACGACTTTAAGAAAAAAAGCCCGTCCAATGATTCGCTTTAAAACAGGAGATATTGGGATTGTTGATCGTAGTGTTTGTACTTGCGGAAGAACCCATGCCAGGATAAATATTGCGGGAAGGCTGGATGACATGTTCATTGTTTCCGGGGTTAATGTATTTCCCAGTGACATCGAATTTGTCATTCGGGGCGTTAAAGGAATTACCGGAGAATATTTAATTCGTATTTCAGAAGAAGATTTTACCATAAAATATGTGGTTGAAATAGAGAAGGCCACAGATAACCCAGACATCGATGAAGCAGTCAAGGCACAAGTTTCGGCAGCCCTTAAAACACGATTAGGCGTCAAACCAAAAGACGTGATTGTCCGAGCGGATGGAGACATGCCCAGAGCCACTCATAAAGCGGTACGTCTGATTGATGAAAGAAAATTGGATTATACAATTTAGAGACAACAGACCTGCATAAACATATCCGATTATTCTTTGATAATTTAGGAAGCATACAGTATAATGGGTGTGAAATTACTATACAGGAGGTTTTATGATGTCTCATATTTTATTGAAATCCGGTTATAAAAGTTTAGCGGAGCGTTTAAACCGTTTCCCCCAAGGGGCACCGGCGTCAGACACTTTATATAATATTCTGGCCATTCTGTTTTCCGAAAAAGAGGCCACGCTTGTTGCACAACTGCCCATTAAACCCTTCACAGCAAAAAAAGCCGCTGCTATCTGGCGAATGCCTGAACCCGAAGCCAGGAAAATTCTGGATGAGCTGGCATCAAGATGTATCCTCATGGATATGGAAAGCAGTAAGGAAACCCGGTATCTGCTGCCTCCGCCAATGGCGGGGTTTTTGGAATTTTCCATGATGCGAACCAGAAATGATATCAATCAAAAGCTTCTGGCGGAGTTATTTTATCAATATATGAATGTTGAGGAAGACTTTGTCAAAGAGCTATTCTTCAGTACCGAAACCCGTCTGGGAAGAGTATTTGTCAATGAAAGTGTTCTATCGGCCGGAAACACCGTACAAATCCTTGATTTTGAAAAAGCCAGCCATATTATTGAAACCGCAGAACATATGGGTATCGGCATGTGCTATTGCCGTCATAAAATGGAGCATGTCGGAAAAAATTGTGATGCACCCATCAATGATATTTGTATGACCTTTGGGGGGGCCGCGGATGCATTGATTCGCCATGAGTATGCAAGAAGAGTTGATGCTGCAGAGGGCATGGAAATCCTCCATAAGGCCTATGATTTTAATCTGATCCAGTGTGGGGAAAATGTTCAAAATGACGTTTCCTTTATCTGCAATTGCTGCGGTTGTTGCTGTGAAGCCCTGGTAGCCACTAAAAAATTTGGAAATCTTCACCCGGTTGAAACCTCTGGCTTTCTACCGGTTCTGAATCCCGAAACCTGTATTGGCTGTGGGAAATGCGAAAAAGCCTGTCAGATTGAAGTCATAAAAATGACTGGGCAAAACGAAAAAAAACAGCCTGCTATTGATGAAAATATATGCCTTGGCTGCGGTCTTTGCGTCCGTGCCTGTCCCAATAAAAGTCTATTGTTAAAAAGCACCGGTAAAAAAGTCATTACACCTTCCACATCTGTTCATCGGGTGGTGCTCATGGCCATTGAAAAAGGCATGCTGCAGGAGTTGATTTTTGATAACAAGGCATTATTCAGCCACAGAGCCATGGCCGCCATTCTGTCAGCGATTCTTAAAATGCCGCCGATTAAAAAAGCCATGGCTAGTGAACAGATGAAATCTGTTTATTTGAAGAAGCTTATTGAACGACAACAATTTTAATGATGAAACCGCTCTTTATTTTGAGCGGTTTTTTCATGTCTGCTTTTAGGGGCGAAATTATTAGAATATGAATAATGGATACAAGTTAGGGTAAAAACAAAGAAAAGGGCCAAAATTTTCGTTCTATAAAATAAATAATTTGGGTGGTGATACACATTGGCAAAGCAGACAATCGAAGCAATTCGTCAAGCAGAAATAAAAGCGGTGGAAATCGAAAAAAAGGCTATTGATGAAAGCAGTGCAGTCATTGGCCAGGCAGAAGAACTGGCAATTAAAATAATTGAAGAAATGACAATGGTTGCTAAAGATCAGGTGAATCATACAATGATGGAAACCCAGATCCAGGTTGATGCAATTCATGAAAAAGCCCTCCAGGAGGCGGAAGAGAAAATTGACAGGTTACGCATGCAAGCCATGGAAAAGGAGACAGAGGCAGTCAGTCTTATTTTATCGGAATTCATTTGATTCCATCTTTTAAAAGGGAGGTATTTGGATTATGGCAGTGTTGGCGATGCAAAAAATTAACCTATGCGTATTGAAAAAAGACCGGAAAAGACTTCTTGAAATTCTTCAGCGTCGTGGGGTAATAGAACTCACCAATAAAAATTGGGAAGACAATTTTTTTGAAAAACCTGATACTGCTGCAGCCATTGCTGTGCTGAATCGAAGGATTGCAACCTCATGTCAGGCCCTTGCTGTGTTAGATATTTATGTGAAGGAAGAAAAAGCACTGTTTTCTTCTCTTTCTGGGAGGAAAGAAACTTCGGTGGAATTTTATGACCATTTCAAAACCCAACGAGAAAAAATGCTGCAAATGGCTTACCGATTAACCCTGCTTGCAAAAAAAATAGGAGAAGATAAAGGAAAAACACCAAACGTGGAAACACAAATTGAAGCTCTTGTTCCCTGGCTGGATTTTGATATTTCCCTAAACTTTAAGGGGACAAAGCAAACCGCAGCATTTATCGGTACTTTACCTCCTCAGATTACAGCAGCGGAACTGCATGCTCATTTTCTCCAAGCTGAACCAGGCATCGAAGCTGTGAATGTGGAATTTATCAGCACTTCCAAGGATCAGAACTGCGTATTTATTTGCTGCATGCGCAGTGAAGCGGAAAGGGTTGAAGAAATCCTGAGGATGTTAGAATTTGCACGACCGATTTTTCAGTCTTCCAGGCCTCCAGCTGAGCGAAAAAAAGTGTTGGAAGAAACGCTGCTTGAATTAAACCAAGACATTGAGAAGCTGGAAGAAGAAATCAAAAGTTATGGGGATCAACGGGATATTCTTGAATTTATGATTGATTACTATACCATGCGTCAGGAAAAATACCAGGTAATCAATCAACTCATGCATTCGCGCCATGTGTTTTTTTTAACCGGCTATATACCAACCAGGGAAGCTGGGGCTCTTGAAACCAAACTGAATAATGAATTTGATCTTGTAGTTGAGTTTGAAGAACCTTTAGCAACAGAAGATGTGCCGGTGATGCTTAGTAACAATGGATTTTCCTCACCGACGGAATCGGTCATCGAAAGTTACAGTATGCCGGGAAAAGGCGAAGTGGACCCAACGGGGGTGACCTCGATTTTTTTCTACATTTTGTTCGGTTTAATGCTTTCGGATACTGCCTACGGGATAGTGCTTTCGGTTGGCTGCGCGGTGCTATTGTTAAAATTTAAAAATATGGAAACCGGCATACGCAAAATGTTCAAGTTGTTTTTCTTCTGCGGCCTATCCACCATTTTTTGGGGCATTGTTTTTGGCAGTTATTTTGGTGATGTTGTGACCGTGGTGTCAGAAAGATTTTTTGGTACATCCATTAACATTCCGGCGTTGTGGTTCAACCCGCTGCACGAGCCCATGCGCATGCTGGTATTTTGTTTTCTGGTGGGGATCATTCACATTTACACCGGCTTAGCAGTGAGTTTTTATCAGTCAGTCCGGTTCAAAAAATATAAGGATGCTTTGTACGATGTTGTCTTCTGGTATGCATTAATAACCAGCTTGATTTTGATACTGCTCAGTAACCAAATGTTTGTGGATATTCTTGGAATTGGGTTTACGCTACCTCCAACAGTGGGGAATGTCTCCGTTTATATAGCGGCCATTGCAGCCATCGGCATTATTATCACTGGCGGTCGGGAGTCGAGAAACCCCTTTAAGCGATTCCTCAAAGGCCTTTACAGCCTTTATAATGTTACCGGATATTTAAGTGATGTACTTTCCTATTCCCGTCTCCTGGCACTGGGTCTGGCCACCTCTGTTATTGCTGCGGTCATTAATCAAATGGCCGGCATGGGAGGCCCTAACCTGGGGGGAGTCATTTTGTTCATCCTGGTCTTCTTTATCGGACATACCATGAATATCGGGATTAGCGGTTTGGGGGCCTATGTTCATAGCAACCGACTTCAATTTGTGGAATTCTTCGGAAAATTTTATTCCGGAGGCGGCCATAAATTTGAACCCTTTGCCGTTAACTCTAAATATTATAAATTCAAGGAGGAACATATTAATGAATAATTTAGGAATCGTTTTTGCACTGCTTGGATCTGTTTTATCAGCCTTAATGGCTGGGGTCGGTTCGGCACGAGGCGTAGGAATCGCCGGGGAAGCCGGGGCAGGAGTTGTTACTGAAGATCCTTCATTATTCGGTAAAGTCCTCGTGCTTCAGCTGCTTCCGGGAACCCAGGGGATTTATGGACTTTTGATTGCGTTCATAACGCTGTCTCAAATCGGGGTACTGGGCGGAGATGCACAAATATCCGTGGCCAAAGGCGTTCTGTATTTTCTTGCCTGCCTGCCCATGGCCGTGGTAGGTTATTGGTCCGCCATTCGTCAGGCAAATGCATCCATTGCCAGTATGGGTTTACTTGCAAAAAGACCGGATCAATTCGGCAAAGCCATGATTTTTCCAGCAATGGTAGAAACCTACGCTATATTAGCTTTGCTAATTTCCATTTTGGCAGTATCAGGTATTGGCGCCATCAATGTTTAAGAGTTAGGAGTGCTCGTCAATGACTGGATTAGATAAGATCATACAGACGATTCTAAATGAAGCGGATTCTGTTGCTAATTCTTCCCTTGCGGATGCTAAGCGCCAGGCCCGGGAAATTGAGGATGAGGCTAAAAAACAGGGCGAGATATTAAGCAAGAGCATATTACAACAATCAGCTTTAGACATGGCTGAATTACTCAAACGTGCAAAATCCTCTGCTGCGCTGGAAAAGAAGAAAAAACTTTTGCTGACAAAACAGCAAATGATTGAAGATGTTATCGATGGTTCCAGAAAGAGCCTTTACAGCCTTCCCACAGAAGAATATTTTGGACTTGTGATAACAGTGGCAGCCAAATATGCGCAGCCCCAGGAAGGCTTGATTGCCTTTTCAACGGAGGATCTAAAGCGCCTGCCAACCGAGTTTGAAACTTCGCTCAACGAATCGATAAAGAAAAAAGGCGCGATCCTGCACATTTCGGAGGAAACCCGTGAAATTGACGGTGGTTTTATCTTAATTTATGGGGATATTGAACAAAATTGTTCGTTTCAGGCGTTGTTTGAGGCTAACCATGAAAAGCTAGTGGATAAAGTCCATGAACTGTTGTTTTTATAAGCACAATTCCCGAAAAGGAGGTTAATTACATGTCCGAAAAGCAATATGCCTATGCCGTTGCCCGAATCCGTTACAAAGAGAATGCTTTGCTGGATACCCAGGCACTTGAGCAACTTTTGGCGAGCAAAAGCTATGAGGAATGCCTCCAACTTTTATATGACAAAGGTTGGGGCAGCCCAGACAGTCATCAAGGGAGTGAACAGCTGTTAGAAGATGAGCAGGAAAAAACATGGCATCTAATTCGTGAACTTGTCGATGACATATCGGTTTTTGATCTGTTTTTAATTCCAAATGATTATCATAATTTAAAAGCCGCCATCAAGCTTGTTTATTCAGGTGAAAAACAGGAACACCTCTTTATCAATAATGGAACCATTGACCCTCAAATTATTTTTGAAGCCATAAAAGAGCATAATAATGATCTCCTGCCTCAACAAATGCGTGAAACTGCAACTGAAGCCTTTCAGGCATTGCTGCATACCGGAGATGGACAGCTTTGCGATTTCATGATTGATAAGGCATCTCTGGAAGCAGTTTATTCTGCCGGAAAAGTTTCAAAGAATGAATTATTAAAAAAAGTTGCTGAAGTTACGGTTGCGGTAGCAGATATTAAAATTGCTGTCCGGACATGTAAGACTGGAAAATCGCTTGACAAGATTACTCTTGCTTTGGCAAACTGTGATTCATTGGATATTCAAAAGCTCGCTAAGGCCGCAGCCCAGGATGAAGAAGCAATTTACGACTATCTCAACAGAACTGTTTATGCAAAGGCGGTGGAGCAAATAAAAGAATCGTCGTCTGCCTTTGAACGGTGGTGTGACAACTTGATCATTGAAGTCATCCGGCTGCAAAAGTACAATCCGTTTACCATTGCTCCGATTGCGGCTTATATTCTGGCCAGGCAAAACGAAATTAAAGCTGTGCGTATGATTCTTTCCGGCAAACTGAACCAATTATCAGAGGAATCCGTCAGGGAAAGGTTAAGGGAAATGTATGTATAAGATTGCAGTTATCGGTGATCGCGACAGCATTTACGGTTTTGCTGTACTGGGATTGGATACCTTTCCCATCGGGAACGATGAGGATGGGAGGAAAAAGCTGCAGACACTGGCAACCGGAAAGTATGCCATTATTTACATTACCGAAGCCCTGGCCGCTAAACTTGAGCCGGAAATCGATCATTACCGAACCGAGCAGCTTCCGGCTATTATTCTCATTCCGGGGGTTTCCGGAAATACCGGTATGGGGATGAAATCTGTGAAAAAATCAGTGGAGCAGGCAGTCGGCTCCGATATTCTTTTTAATGACGAAAAAAAAGAAGCAGGTGAAAATAAATGAGCATAGGAACAATTAAGAAAGTTGCGGGGCCCCTGGTCATTGCCGAGGGAATGCGAGACGCCAATATGTTCGACGTGGTTCGGGTTAGCAAACAGCGGCTCATCGGCGAAATTATTGAAATGCACGGAGACCGGGCTTCCATCCAGGTTTATGAAGAAACTTCAGGATTAGGACCGGGGGAACCGGTTGAATCCACAGGCTTGCCCCTGAGTGTTGAACTGGGGCCTGGGCTCATCAGTAGTATATTTGACGGAATTCAGCGGCCCTTGGATGAGATCATGAAAGTTTCAGGAAACCATCTTAGGCGAGGGGTAGAAATTCCCGCATTAAACCGAAACACCAAATGGCATTTTACTCCTACTGTTTCAATAGGAGATAAGGTCATACCCGGGGACATGATTGGTACCGTACAGGAAACTGATATTATACTGCATAAAATTATGGTACCCAATGAAATCTCCGGAAATATAACCGCCATAACCGAAGGAGATTATACGGTTGATGAAGTCATTGGATCGGTAAAGTCGGCCAATGACTTAGAAAAGCCTCTTACTTTGATGCAAAAATGGCCGGTTCGCATTGGTCGTCCCTATAAAGAAAAATTATCGCCTATAATGCCTCTGGTCACCGGCCAGCGGGTTATTGACGCCTTGTTTCCCATTGCCAAAGGCGGTGTTGCCGCAGTTCCGGGCCCATTCGGCAGTGGGAAAACCGTGGTTCAGCATCAGCTGGCAAAGTGGGCCGAAGCGGATATTATTGTTTACATTGGCTGCGGTGAGCGGGGCAATGAAATGACGGACGTTTTAACTGAGTTTCCGGAGTTGAAAGACCCTAAAACCGGTTATTCACTGATGAAACGAACCGTCCTCATTGCCAATACCTCGGATATGCCGGTTGCGGCCCGGGAAGCATCTATCTATACCGGAATCACCATTGCCGAATATTTCCGTGATATGGGCTACTCGGTCGCTTTAATGGCAGACTCCACGTCACGTTGGGCCGAAGCGCTCCGGGAAATGTCCGGTCGTCTCGAGGAAATGCCTGGGGAAGAAGGTTACCCTGCTTATCTCGGCAGTCGTCTGGCTCAGTTTTATGAACGTGCCGGAAGAGTAAAAACCATGGGCAAGGAGGAAAGGGAAGGGACCCTATCGGTGATCGGTGCAGTGTCCCCGCCCGGTGGTGATATTTCCGAACCTGTTTCCCAGGCAACCCTGCGGATTGTAAAAGTGTTCTGGGGCCTTGACTCCGCTCTGGCGTACAGTCGCCACTTTCCCGCCATTAACTGGTTAACAAGTTACTCCTTATATGTGGATAATATGGGAAAATGGTTTAATGCTCATGTTCATCCGGATTGGATGGAGCTGCGTGGTCAAATCATGCGACTTTTATCTGAAGAATCTGAATTGCAGGAAATAGTCAAGTTAGTCGGGATGGATGCACTTTCACCCCCAGACCGTTTAAAGCTTGAAGCGACACGTTCCATTCGCGAAGATTTTTTGCATCAGGACGCTTTCAATGAAACCGACACCTATACTTCCCTGGAGAAACAGCATATGATGATGAAATTAATGCTTGATTTTTACCGACTATGTGGCGATGGGCTCAGCCGCGGCATATCCGTGGAAAAGTTGGTCACATTGTCCGTGCGGGAAAATATTGGTCGCTTCAAATATATTCCCGATGAAGGGATCCAACATGAATATGATGAGATCTTAAAGACACTGGAACATGAAATTGAACGGCTGACAAAAAAGGAGGACTTCTAATGCCAAAAGAGTATCGGACAATCGAAACAGTGGCAGGTCCCTTGATGCTGGTTCGTAGTGTCGAAAACGTGAACTATAATGACCTGGGAATCATTGAGCTTACTAACGGCGAAAAGCGCCGTTGCAAAGTTCTGGAAATCGACGGAGGGAATGCCCTGGTTCAGTTATTTGAAAGTTCAACAGGAATTAATCTGAGCAACAGCAAAGTTCGTTTTCTCGGCCGGAGCATGGAGTTTGGGGTATCGGAAGATATGCTCAGCCGCGTGTTTGACGGCCTTGGCCGACCCATTGATAAGGGACCCCAAATTTTACCGGACAAGCGGATGGATATTAACGGTTTGCCAATGAATCCAGTGGCAAGGAATTATCCCCAGGAATTTATTCAAACCGGCGTATCGGCCATTGATGGTCTGAACACGCTGGTTCGGGGACAAAAACTACCAATTTTTTCAGCAAGCGGCCTACCCCATGCAAACCTTGCCGCCCAAATTGCTCGCCAGGCAAAAGTCCGTGGGACCACCGAGCCTTTTGCGGTTGTCTTTGCGGCGATGGGAATTACTTTTGAAGAATCAAGTTTTTTTATTGAAAGTTTTCGTGAAACCGGTGCCATCGACCGAACGGTTATGTTTATTAATCTGGCCAACGATCCTGCCGTTGAACGCATAGCAACGCCCAGAATGGCTTTAACCGCTGCAGAGTATCTTGCCTTTGAAAAAGATATGCATGTTTTGGTGATCATGACTGATGTTACCAATTACGCTGATGCCCTCCGTGAGGTTTCCGCCGCCCGTAAAGAGGTACCGGGACGTCGCGGTTATCCCGGTTATATGTACACCGATCTTGCTTCTCTGTATGAACGTGCCGGCAGACTCAAAGGCAAGGCCGGGAGTATTACCATGATTCCTATTTTGACCATGCCCGAAGACGATATCACCCATCCAATTCCAGATTTGACAGGTTATATTACGGAAGGGCAGATTATTTTAAGTCGCGAGCTTTTTCGCAAAGGCGTTACTCCCCCCATTGATGTTCTCCCATCCCTTTCCCGATTAAAGGATAAAGGAATCGGTGAAGGCAAAACACGAGCGGACCATTCAAATAACATGAATCAACTTTTTGCAGCCTATGCCCGCGGCAAAGAGGCAAAAGAATTAATGATTATCCTCGGCGAAGCCGCTTTAACAGATATCGATAAGCTATACGCCAAGTTTTCGGATGCCTTTGAGCAAGAGTACGTTTCACAGGGCTATTATACCAATCGTGACATTGAAGAAACACTTGCCATTGGATGGAAATTGCTATCCATTCTTCCACGGTCCGAATTAAAGCGTGTTAAGGATGAATTCCTGGATCAGTATTATGGAAAATAAACTGAGAGAGCCACTGAATGGGCTCTGGGAAGGAGGGGAATCATTGTGCCATCTGGTCATGTAAACCCCACGCGAATGGAATTGACAAAGCTTAAGAAGAAACTCAAAACTGCCATGAGAGGCCACAAGCTTTTGAAAGATAAGCGGGACGAACTTATGCGCCAGTTTCTTGATTTGGTGAAAGAAAATAAAAAGCTCCGAGAAAAAGTTGAAAAAGGAATTATATCTGCCAACCAGGAATTTGTTCTTGCACGAGCGATTATGCAGGATGAAGTTTTAAATGTGGCATTAATGACACCTAAACAGGAAGTTTCTCTTGAAATAGAAACCCGTAATGTCATGAGTGTTAAAATTCCTCAGTTTGCTTATAAAACCAGAACTTCTGATGCAAACGACATATATTCCTATGGCTTTGCATTTACCTCAGGTGATTTGGATGCTGCGGTAAAATCATTGGCGGATATTTTCCCGGAAATGCTCCGACTGGCCGAATGTGAAAAATCCTGCCAGCTAATGGCAGCAGAAATTGAAAAGACCCGACGTCGTGTAAACGCATTGGAGCATGTCTTGATTCCCGAGATGCGGCAGAATATCAAATACATAACAATGAAGCTGGATGAAAATGAGCGAAGTACTCAAATTCGCCTAATGAAGATCAAGGACATGATGTTGGAACAAGCCCATCACTATAAAGATCGGAAGAATGAGACCTGATAACAAAATGTGAAAGAAATAGCTCAATTAGTAACTTTCTCCAAGCTTTTTTTGAACAATTCACTTAATTCTAAATTAAAAATTATTCCCAACTTTTTGTGTTAATTAAATGTTATAATTTATATATTAAAGATGAGAATTTTTAAAGGATGGTGGATTTGTGGTAACTGAAAATAAAAAAATTAGTGAAAGAGTGAAAATAGTTATTTCGTTATTACTATTTGTTGTCTTACTTGTCTCCGGCTTCTTTTACATAGGAAACACGTTTTTTGGACAAGAAAATACTAATACGATGGAGTCTACAGAGAATAAAGGGAATCAGAACATCAAATCTGAAACTGCAAATAAAGGTGTAGATGAAAGCAAGGATATTATTAATATTGCATTGTTTGGTATTGATACCAGAGCGAATGATTATGATGGTTCCAGAGCGGATACAATTATGATCGTTTCTTTGGATACAGCAAATAAAAAATTGAAGATTACTTCAATTATGCGTGATACGTATGTAAACATACCAGGCGAAAAATATGATAAAATCAATCATGCCTTTGCTTTCGGTGGACCTGAATTAACGATTAAGACAATCAATGAAAATTTTGATATGAATATCAAGGATTACATAACTCTGAATTTTAGTGCCATGGAACAAATTGTTGATGCTGTTGGAGGAGTGGATATTGATGTGAAAGATTATGAAATTGAGTATATCAATAGTGGTTCAAGTGCTAAAGTAACCGCTGTTGGCGTGCAAACTTTAAATGGGCAACAAGCTTTAGCATATAGTAGAATACGTTATGGAGGGAATGGAGATTTTGAAAGAACAGATAGACAAAGAACTGTTTTACAGAACATCATAAACAAGGGTTTGAATAACATATCGTTGCCCCAAGCTTTGTCTTTAATTGAAATACTATCACCTTACATAGAAACGAGTCTTGATAAAGGTGAAGTTGCAAGTTTGGCCACCTCCGTGTTTGTTTCTGGGATTAGTGATATAAAGGAAACGAGACTGCCTCTTGAAGACAAATCAAAAGGAGGTATATGGGATGGGGTTTACTACTTAAAGCCTAAAACTTTAAGCGATAATGTTTCATATTTGCATGACTTTATTTATGAACAAACCGGGTATGTACCATCCTCTACTGTTGAACAGATAGATGAAGGAATAAAGTTTTAGTATTAAGATAGTTAATATCAATTAGAAAATATTTAGATATTAATTCCACATAAAAGCTACACAAGAAATTAGCATACTGAGACTATATAAAAATACTGTAAAAAGAAGGTGCTCTTATGGCAAAATGGTTTCAGAAATTTTTAGAGAAATTATCAAAGGCAAATTCTGATGCTTTTCAGGGACAAAAACTGGATTGTTGTGATTTAAATAAACAAAATAAAAATCAAGCCGAAAATCAAGACAAGAAGAAAAAAATAGAAAATATTAACAAAAGGAATAAGTGATTAGGAGATAACATAAAAAAGCAACTTTTAGTTGCTTTTTTTATGTTATCATTATAAAAAACAATGGATGAAAGGAGAAATTTAATGCCTAAGATCGGAATGAGAATAATTAAAACATGCATAGCAGTCTATATTTGTTTTCTAATCTATATGCTTCGGGGTGAACAAGGTGCTCCCTTTTATTCTGCAATCGCTGCGATTTTATGCATGCAACCCTATGTTTCAAATAGTCTGAAAGTGGCATTAAACAGAACTGTAGGAACCTTTATTGGTGGTGCAATGGGAATGTTTGTTTTACTTTTTGAGCGAAGTTTTGTTCCAACAGGTATTCCTGCCGTACAGTATCTCATAGTTTCTTTAGCGATTATTCCTTTGATTTACTTTACATTGCTAATAAAAAAGCAAACTGCTTCTTACATTGCCTGTGTCGTATACTTGAGCATTGCCATATCCCATGGAGCAGATGTCAACCCATCACTTTTTGCTCTGGACAGAATCCTGGATACACTCATCGGTATTTTTGTATCGCTTGGGGTGAATGCCTTCCATTTTCCGAGAAAGAAAAACGCTCGAATACTTTTTGTCACCGATTTGGACGGGACCTTACTAAACTCCCAAAATGAAATCAGTAATTATTCAAAAATAAAATTGAATCGAATGCTAAACCATGGTGCCCTTATCAGTGTTACAACAAACCGTAGCATTGCCACATTAATTCCGATTTTTCATGAAGTGGAACTGAATTTGCCAATTATTATAATGAATGGTGCATCGCTTTACGATTTGAAAAAGAACACCTATATGCATTGTAAGTCTATTAAGTATTCAACGGTCCGAGAGGTCCTCAATGTTTTTAAACGCCAAGGCTTAAATTGTTTTACCCACACGATTATCAATGATATGCTCCACATTTATTATACCAAATTAATCAATCCTGTTGAAGAAAAACTTTATCATTCAAAGAAACTTCATCCTCAGAAAAACTATATCTGTAGCGATTTGCCAAAGAATCAGGATGTGTTATATATTATGGCAGTGGATAAACCTGAGTTAATAAAAAAACTCCACAATGAAATTATCCGTCTTCATTGTGCACCTCTCATTCATGTGATCATACATAAGGATGAAGAACATTATGGGTATTTTTATTTGGAAATTTATAGCGCCGAAGCTTCGGTAAAAAAAGCAATGATGGAAATGAAAGAGCGACTATCAGCAGATACACTGGTTGCCTTTGGAAACAATAAAAATAATATTCCAATGATGGAAATTGCAGATTATAGTTACGCAGTTGCTAATGCGACAGAGGAATTATTGGCAATTGAGCCGCGTACGATTGGCGATAATAACAGTGACGCCGTTGTAAAAACGATAGAAAAGCATTTTTATTCCAAAATGTCTTATTCTGATAAATAAAGAGAACCTTTTCATTCGAAATATTAAGGTGAAGTTTAAGTTAAAGGTGTAAACTAATCTTTGTTAGCAACGCCAACGCACAATCCTCTTTATGAAGCGTCGAAAATTGGTATTTATGAATTAGCCCTTAGTGGCAAGAATGGAGACAAATTATTATGAAATCCAATGAAAAAAATGTGCCTGAAAAATCGAAAAGAAATTCTGGTTCCCTTCTTCTATATATTGCCGGTGCAATTGTAGCAGTGTTTGGAATTGCCTTATTGGTTGATAATATTATGTTATTTAATAGTAATGTTAACCAATATGTAACTCAGGGGTATGCTGCTGCAGATGTTATTAAGCAATTAATGCCAGCACAATTACTGCCAGGAATATTTGAACCAGTCGCTGTTTATGGAGGTATTGCACTTCTTTTATTCTATGCTGGTTTTATAAATCAAAAAGTATCAAAATGCCTTACATTATTAACGGAAGCGAAGGTTTCCAATGATCCTACTAAAGAAAGAGTTACTGTTGAAACCATAACAGAAGTTATTCAAGTGGAACCCATTATGGAAGAAGAAACCATCGTAGAAGTAGTTGAACCCATTAAACAAGAAGAAACATTAGAAAAAGATAACGAAACATTAAACGACAATAAATAAACTTTAGAGGAGTTGGCAAAGTTTGTTTATAGGGTTTTGCGGGTTCTGTGATTTTCAGAATAAGCAGCCCTTTTTTTATTTTGGGGATTTGTCTATAAGCTCAGGACAAGCCGCCTTGTTAAGTAATAGGGCGGCTTGTCATTTTTTGTTTGGCTTCAATCAAGTCATTGATTTTTCCATAATCATGTTACTAAAAAAATTCAGGCCAGATCATTTTCTTCCAATGCCAGTTTAGCAGCTGGAAATGGGTCCAAAGCTCGGGAAAGAATTCCCTGAACATGGGCAATCAGCATGCCATAGTTGGTAATATAGACACCATTTTCTCTGGCTTTTCGTACCCGATATTGCATTTCTCTACGGTTTAGCATGCAGCCACCGCAATGAACAATTACCGCATATTCAGAAATATCTTTGGGATAATGGGCTCCTGCCGCCCATTGAAATTCAATATCCCCTCCTGCAATTTGTCTGATCCACCGTGGAATTTTGACTTTCCCAATGTCATCGGCCTGTCGATGATGGGTACAGCCTTCGACAATCAGGACTTTGTCTCCCGGGGAGAGACTTTCGATTCGTTTAATGCCGCGAACCATTTCAGCAAGATCGGTTTTCTGTCGGGCGAACAATATTGAAAAAGAGGTTAGGGGAATCTCTGGCGGTGTGTCGGCAGAAACCTTTAAAAAAGCCTGAGAATCGGTAATGACAATGGCCGGGGGTTTCTTTAAACTCTCAAGTGTACGTTTGAGTTCGTGCTCTTTGGTTACCATGGCAATGGCATCTTTTTCAATAATATCACGGATGGTTTGCTGTTGAGGAAGAATGAGACGGCCTTTTGGTGCGGATTTATCAACCGGTGTTACCAATACCACCATATCTCCGGATTCAATGAGATCCCCAACCAGTGCCGGTTCCACATCCTCATAGTTGGCATTGTCAATAATCATTTTTTTGACTTCTTTAATGCCGGTTCCATCATAAACACTGGTAAAGGTAATGGGGATTTTAACTGATTTTGTTAATTCAATGATTTCTTTTTTTGTCAGTTCCCGTTTATCGCATTTGTTAAACACACAAACACAGGGTATTTTTCGCTGGATGAGCTGGTCGATAAATTCATTTTCAAATTCAGTGATGCCGGTTTCGATATCCGCTACCACAACAGCAAAGTGACATTTGCGCAGGACCTCAAATGTTTTTTCGATTCTTAACATTCCCAGTTCCCCGGAATCATCTAAACCTGCGGTATCGATAAAAACAACAGGTCCAATGGGTAAAAACTCCATGGTTTTATACACCGGATCAGTGGTTGTTCCTGCGACATTGGATATGACTGCAATCGACTGACCCGTTAAAGCATTAAGCAAGGAAGATTTCCCGGCATTTCGTTTTCCGAAAAGACCGATTGACATCCGACTTGACATGGGGGTTTCGTTCATACTATTCATGAGTTATTTTTTCCTTTCTGATGGAAACTGGAGACGTAAGACGTTCTGGTTTCAGTACCTCATCCAACAGTTCCGGAGCCATCCAGTTGCGTTGGATAATGATTTCCTTAAGCGATTTTCCAGTTTCTTTGAGCGTTAATGCTGCCTCTGTGGCATTGTCATAGCCAATATAATTGGTTAATGCGGTTAGCATAACGGTGCTGTTATCAAGTTTTTGGCGACAGATTTCTTCATTTGCCTCAATGCCATTAATACAACGTTCAATGAATATCGGCAAAATATTTCTTAACATATCCAGAGTTTCAAATAAATTTTTTGCAATCACTGGCATAAAGGCATTGAGCTCTAATTGTCCGGACATAGACGCCAGGGTAATGGCGGTATCATTGGCGATAATCTGAAAAGCCACCTGATTGACTGCTTCTGGAATTACCGGGTTGATTTTCCCTGGCATTATGGATGAACCTGCCTGCACTGCCGGTAAACTGATTTCTCCAATGCCTGTATAAGGTCCCGAGGACAGCAAACGCAGGTCATTGGCGATTTTTGAAAGGGTGACAGCAGATGTTTTAAGGAGTCCGGATACTTCAACAAAAACATCACAATTTTGAGTCGGATCCATCATATAGTCGGTACGGGCGAGGCTGATTCCGGTGAGATCTCGGAGCCGTTCGATCATATTAAAGATATAAGCCTTTGGGGCATTGAGACCTGTTCCCACGGCAGTACCGCCAATATTAACCTGGCGCAGCCTTTCTTCAGCTTTATAAAGCCGCCAGCGATCTCTGGACACTGCCTGGGCCCAAGCTCCGAATTCCTGACCCAGGGTTACCGGAACAGCATCCTGTAACTGAGTCCGTCCGGCTTTAATGACCCTTGAGAATTCTTCTTCTTTTTCCTGAAGGGCTGTCTGTAAGTTGGCAAAACATTCCGTTACCGGTTTTAGAAGGCGAATAGCGGCGATACGAACGGCTGTCGGGAATACATCATTGGTGGACTGATGCATATTAACATGATCAAGGGGATGAACCAACTCATAATCCCCTTTTTTGCCGCCCAGATATTCATTGGCCCGATTGGCGATGACTTCGTTGGCATTCATATTCGCAGAAGTTCCGGCGCCTCCTTGCATTGCATCCACAACAAAATGGTTTCTCAGTCCTCCAGCCAAAATCTCATCACAGGCGGAAATAATAGCCTCTGATTTTTGTGGATCAAGGACACCAATATTACGATTGGTGATGGCAGCGGCCTTTTTTATGGTTACCAATGCTTCCACCAGTTCCTTATGAATGGGTTGGCCGGTGATATGAAAATTATTAATAGCTCTTAACGTATGAATTCCATAATAGGCAGAGTCTTCTATTTCCATTTCACCTAATAAGTCATGTTCTATTCGCATGTTGCTTCACCTTCTATCTGAAAATTTGTAAAATATCTTTTGTTCAATCAGCTTCATAGTCATCACATTAATCCTTTGATTTTTAATGGTAAAATGAGGATCTTGTCATTTAGTATCAGCTATTTTTTGTTTTGGTTATCATTGATTTGACGGATGCTCCAGAAATTCGCCCTAATTTTCCTGTTAAAGCGCTTATTTCATCATTACTGCCATCGAGGATCAAAGAAATAACCGAGACTTCTCGTTCACGACAGGGTATACCCATTCTTCCAACAATTAAATAGCCGTACTCGTGCAAAATCCCATTGATCTGTTCAATACATTGGGAATCTTCGATGACAATGCCCACAATACCAAGTCGTTTATTCATAAATTTACCTTTCTTATAAAAAAAGCTCCCTTTCCGAGAATTACTCGGAAAGGGAGCATAATAGCAAAAAAACAACACATTGCTTAATGCGCCCCTTTCCGATCAGAAATATCTATACGGTCAGGTTGAATGATTCAAGCCTTATGTGAGCAGACAGAACCTGTGAGCAAACATATTGCAATATAATAATTGTATTTCTTTTGGGGTTATCTTAACATTGTTTTTTTCATTTGTCAAAGAATGTCTATTGAAAATATTGCATACTGAAGAAACCAACCTATCAACTATGGCTTTTGGTAGTAGCTATTAAAATATGCATATGATAATATAAGATTAAGATAGAATTATTCTAGGGTGGATTTTCAACAGATAAAACCTTAGGAAAAGGCTTACAAGGGTTTTATGAAAATCGAAGAGATAAGATATGATCGTTTTTGCTCAATTAATATAGGAAAGAGAGCAAATTTTTGAAATTAGATAATTTTTGAATTAAGAATCCTGAATCGATTGTTTGGACATATAATCTTAATGAAAGGTAAACATAACATGAGCGAGCAACATTTCAAGGATTTCTTTAAAAATTCAATGACAGCTTATTCATATCACAAAGTTATTCTGGATGATCAGGGAATACCTTGTGACTATGTGTTTTTGGAAGTCAATAATGAATATGAAAACACCATGAATTTACGTGCGTCCGATATTGTCGGAAAAAGACATCAGGAAGTATTTGCAGAAGAATGGCAGGAAGCCGATCAATTAAAGAAAGCTTGTCTGGAGGCTTTAACCATTCATAAAACTAAAAGTATCGACTTGCCAAATGATGTTAGTCAAAAATGGTTTCGCATCAGGGTCGTGCCCGTCGATACCAATTATTTTTTCTGTGTATTTATTGATGTTACCAAAGAATATTTGCAACAGCAGGAAATAGAAGGATTTCTTCGGACAAATCTCGACATGCTGTGTGTAGCTGATAAATATGGGAATATAATCGAAGTCAATCAGCAATTTGAGGGTGAGCTTGGCTATGATGCTAAAGAACTTGAAGGAAAAAGAATTCTATCGTTTGTCCACAAAGATGATTTAAGTAAAACTATTAATGCAATAAGGGACTTAAAAAAGAACATACCTTTGGTGGGCTTTATTAATCGATATCGTTGCAAGGATGGCACATATAAATACCTGGAATGGCATTCTCAGCCTCAGGGAAATTATATGTATGCTTCGGCAAGAGATATTACCAAAAAGATAGAATCGGAAAAAGAAATAAAGAAAAACCTTTTAATTAAAGAAAAACATCTCCAATTAATGAGATTAAATAATATATCAATCAAAGAATTTTTAAATAAGTCACTGGAATATGTCATCGAGTTTACCGGAAGCGAATTAGGATATATTTTTCTTTATAATGCCATAAAAGAAGAATTTCTGCTCCATTCATGGTCAGAATCAGTGCTTAAGGAATGCATGATTAAAGATTCCAAAAGACTGTATTATCTTGGCAAGGTTGGTTTGTGGGGCGAAGTTGTTCGCCAGAGAAAGCCAGTCATTGTTAATGACTACATGGCATCGCTTCTCAAGAAAAATGGTATGCCGAAAGGACATGTTCAGATTAAAAATTTCCTTTCAATTCCTGTTTATAGTGATGGCGAAATTGTTGCAGTTGTTGGAGCGGCGAATAAAAAAACTGATTATAATGAAGAGGACGTATTAAACCTCGAATTGCTGATGAATACGGTTTGGTCCCAGGTTGAGCGAAAAAAGAGTGAAGAAGCGTTAAAAAAGAGTGTGGAAAAATATCGATTATTAACGGAATATGCTTCTGATATGATTTGGGTATATAACCTGACTCAAAATAGATATACTTATATCAGCCCGTCTATTTTACAGTTAAGAGGCTATGTTCCAGAAGAAGCTTTAAATCAAAGTTTCGAAGAGATATTCACCCCTGAATCCATCATTATTATTCATGATGCCATTTCAAAAGGGATCAATGATTTAGTAAAAAATCCTGAGGCGCCGATTAGCTATAGTACGGAGTTACAGCAAATATGCAAAGATGGAAAAATTATTTGGGTTGAGGATACAACAAAATATCGCTACAGTGCCAAAGGCGAAATAGAGATTGTTGGGGTAGGCCGTAATATAGAGGATAGAAAAAAAGCGGAAAAAGAAATCCTTTATTTAAGCTATCATGATCAATTAACAGGTTTATATAATAGGTATTTCTTTGATAATAAAATAATTGAAGAAATGGAGAGATCTGATCGCTATAACGAAAATCTGTCCATGATTATTTTGGATTTAGATCACTTTAAAGTTGTTAATGATACCTGGGGACACCCTGTCGGCGATGAAGTATTGAAGCAAGTTGCTGATATAACAGGCAGTTTAATTCGCCAATCGGATGTTCTCATTCGACTGGGCGGGGAAGAATTCATTGTGCTAATGCCCGATACTGACAAAAATGAAGGATTGACAGTTGCCGAGAAAATCCGAGAAACCCTCGAAAAAACGCCTCATGCCATTGCCGGGAAAGTTACTGCAAGTTTTGGTGCTGCTGAAAGAGAAAATGCAGAGTCCTTTAAAAGCTGGTACAGACGGGTTGATGAAGCCCTTTATCGGGCCAAGGAAGAAGGCCGGAATCGTGTTGTCATTGCTGAAGAAAAAGAAAACTTACCCTTTGCATTAGTCCGTCTGGAATGGAAAAGTGAATGGGAAAGCGGCAACAGAAATATTGATGAACAACATCATGAATTAATTGAGCTGGCCAATGGTCTCAACAGCATGTTATTTCCAAATGTGGCGCCCAAAAAAGTGATAGCCCAATTAGATATGTTTTTAAAACATGTCAATCAGCATTTTAATTATGAGGAACAGCTTCAGATCAATATTGGTTATCCGGATTATATGAGACATTCAAAGATTCATAAAAGCATTGCGGCCAAAGCGTTAAAGCTTAAAGATTCCTATGAGGCCGGAAAGCTTAATTCATCAGCATTCTTTTCATTTATGATTGATGATATTATTGTGGGTCATATGCTGGTTGAAGATATTCGGTTTTTCCCCTATATTAAGAAATAAAATTGCACTTATAATTGTTCCATAATTATAAAATGGAATTGATACTTAACTATTTCTGTGAGTAATGTGTTATAATTCATAGATTAAGAATTGATTATTCGACAAAATTAAAAGGATAGGTGTCTTGATGACAAAGGTAAGAGAAAATGAGTAAGAAAAGTAGCAAAGTTAAGAAGATTTTGATTCCCCTTTTTATAGTTATCATTCTAGCAGCCTCGGGATTTTATTATGTTTATAGTACATATCTTGGAAAAATTAATACAGTAAAGATTACGAAAAATGAAGAGGAACTAAAAATCCAACCTGTGGTTGCCGATAAAAGCAGTGACATCATTAATATTGCCTTATTTGGCATTGATACCAGAGCGGATGATTATGATGGCTCCAGGGCAGATTCAATTATGATTGCTTCTTTAGATTTGACACATAAAAAAATTAAACTTACATCGATTATGCGTGATACTTTTGTGGATATTCCAGGAGAAAAATATGATAAAATCAACCATTCCTATGCCTATGGCGGACCTGAATTAACCGTTAAAACAATCAATGAAAACTTCGATATGAACATCAAGGATTATATGACTGTGAATTTCAGTGCCTTGAAAGAAATAGTGGATGCCGTTGGCGGAGTAGAGATTGATGTGAAAGATTATGAAATTAATAGTATCAATGGGAGTGTTTTAGGGTTGCAAACGCTCGATGGGGAGCAGGCCTTGGCATATAGTCGGATACGTTATTCCGGGGATGGAGATTTTGAAAGAACACTTAGACAAAGAACGGTTTTGCAGAATGTCATAAACAAAGTACTGAAGAACAAGTCATTGCCTCAAGCTTTATCACTTATTGAAATACTGACACCTTTTACACAAACAAGTCTTGATCAAGGAGAGTTGGTTGGGTTGGCTACAAAGGTATTTTCTTCAGGGACTACAACAATGGAAGATACCAGATTACCTGTTGATGGCCAGGCAACTGGGGGGTTATGGGACAGCGTATATTATTTAAAACCTAATACTTTAAGTGAAAATGTATCTTATTTACATGAATTTATTTATGAGGAAAAGGGATATGTGCCATCTCCTACAGTTGAAGAAATCAGTAGTACAATCTTAAGTACTATTTAAAAAAAATTAGTTCTCACAAGACATAAAATTGTTCTTGATTTTTATATTTTTTTATAGTACAATTCGGTTCGTATGATAAGGTGGATTAAAACCTATTTGAAGTGTCCGCAAACACAGCGTTTATGAATACAACAAAGACATTAAATGCCATACGGAAAACTGGGTCAAGTGCCGATTGGCGGCTTTCGTTGCCTTATTGATTGGAAGATTGCTCAAATTTTATAAGTTGGTTACTTACAACCGTGTGCCCTGCCGCACATCACACTTGTGAAATAATCAATAAGAGTAGTAAAAGTAAATTCTTGCTATATAGACTCTAGTCTCTACATTTTGAATAAATAGAAAATGAATGGATGTTTCAGTTCATTTAATTGCAAATAAAACAAAAAACGTAGAAATGAAACTCAAGTGGAGAAACAGCAGATGTTGTTCTTTTCATTTGGGTTTTTTGTTTTGCAAATAGAAAAAATACCGGAAATGGGGTGGATTATGGAAAATAAATTGAAATTGAATGGTTTTAACAATCTGACAAAATCCCTGAGCTTTAATATTTATGATGTATGTTATGCTAAAAGTGAACGTGAACAACGTGATTATATTGCCTATATTGATGAGCAGTACAATTCTGAACGTCTAACCAATATTTTGCTTCATGTTACAGAAATGATTGGCGCCCATGTGCTGAATATTTCTAAGCAGGACTATGATCCCCAGGGAGCCAGCGTGACTTTTTTAATTGCTGAAGAAACCTTTCTTCGGGAATGCAGGGAAGTCGGCGGATCTAAAGCTGATCTTCACGGCGAAACTGTGGTAGCCCACTTAGATAAAAGCCATGTAACAGTCCATACCTATCCCGAATATCATCCGGACACCTGTCTTGCAACTTTTCGGGTGGATATTGATGTGGCAACCTGTGGTGAAATTACGCCTCTGAGCACACTGGATTATCTCATTGGCAGCTTTGATTCAGACATCATTACCATGGACTATCGGGTCAGAGGCTTTACCCGGGATATTAGTGGAAAGAAGTTATTCATGGACCATAAAATTACCTCGATTCAGGATTATATTAATGACGAAACCCTGAAAAAGTATGATGCCATTGATATCAACGTTTATCAGTCCAATATATTTCATACTAAAATGATGCTAAAAGAAATCTGTTTACAAAACTATTTGTTTAATACCGATGTCTATGAGCTGCCGCCAAAAACCCGATTGGAAATTTCCAGCAGCCTTCGTCAGGAAATGATTGAAATTTTCAGTGGAAGCAATGTGTACTAAATAAAGGGGGCAATAAAGATGACAAAGTTATCTCAAGATAGGATTCCTATTTTAGAGGCACTTAACAAATTCAAACAAATGCGGGTAGTTCCTTTTGATGTTCCGGGACACAAACGAGGGAAGGGTAACAGGGAATTAACGGATTTTTTAGGCGAGCGGTGTATGTCTGTGGATGTAAACTCCATGAAACCACTCGACAATCTTTGTCATCCCATTTCAGTGATTAAGGAAGCTGAGGAATTAGCGGCAGAGGCCTTTGGTGCAAAACACGCATTCTTTATGGTGAATGGCACCACATCGGCGGTTCAGAGTATGGTTCTGTCTGCCTGTAAAGAAGGGGATAAAATTATACTTCCCAGGAATGTCCACCGAAGCGTTATTAATGCTTTAATTCTTGGAGGGGCCATTCCGGTTTACGTCAATCCTGAGATTAACCATGACCTGGGTATCTCTTTAGGCATGACCCTTACTGGGGTGAAAAAGGCCATTTTGGAAAATCCGGATGCTAAAGCCCTACTCATTAACAACCCAACATATTACGGGATCTGCTCTAACATCAAAGCGATTACTGAACTTGCACATGAACAGGGGATGCTGGTATTGGCGGATGAAGCCCACGGCACTCACTTTTATTTCGGTGAAAATCTACCCATCAGCGGCATGGCAGCAGGAGCTGACATGGCGTCAGTAAGTATGCATAAATCTGGGGGATCCTTAACCCAAAGCTCATTTCTTTTAGTGGGAAATGAAGTGAACCCAGGCCATGTGAGACAGATTATTAATCTGACTCAAACCACCAGTGGTTCCTACCTGTTGCTGTCCAGTCTGGATATTTCCAGAAAAAACCTGGCGGTTAATGGAAAACAGATTTTTCAAAAGGTTTACCAAATGGCTCAATATGCAAGGGACGAGATTAACCAGATTGGCGACTATTATGCTTATTCCCGTGAACTTATTAATGGGGATACAATCTATGATTTTGATGTTACCAAATTATCAATTAACACCTTAGAGGTAGGACTTGCCGGCATAGAGGTATACAATATTCTCAGGGATGAATATGACATTCAGGTGGAATTTGGTGACGTTGGAAATATCCTGGCCTATATTTCGGTAGGGGACTGCCAGCGCAATTTAGAACGCCTGGTCAGCGCATTGGCCGAAATCCGCCGGCGGTATAAGCGGGATAAATCTGGAATGCTCCAGTACGAATATATTAATCCCGAAGTTGTGGTGGCTCCACGGGAAGCCTTTTACGCTGAAAAGGAATCACTGGAAATCAAAAAAACTGTTGGGCGAATTTGCAGTGAATTTGTCATGTGTTATCCTCCGGGGATTCCAATTCTTGCGCCGGGAGAACGAATTACCCAGGAAATTCTTGATTCCATTGAATACGTAAAAGAAAAGGGATGCTCGGTTACCGGTCCCGAAGATATGGATATTCAGTTTCTGAATGTACTAAAGGAGGGTTATTGACATGGAGCTATGGTTTACCGAAAGTCATACACCAAGCGTAAAATTTTCAATTCAGGTGGATCGCCAGCTTTATTGCGGGCAAAGCGAGTTCCAACGCATTGACGTTTTCGATTCCAAAGAGTTTGGACGATTTTTAACCTTGGACGGCTATATGATGCTAACTGAGAAGGATGAGTTTATTTACCACGAAATGATCGTTCATGTGCCAATGGCTGTCCATCCTTCAGTCAAACGGGTGCTTATTATTGGTGGCGGCGATGGCGGTGCAATCCGGGAGTTAACACGGTACCCAACGGTTGAACACATTGATCTGGTTGAAATCGATGAATTGGTGGTTGAGGTGTGCAAAAAATATTTGCCTCAGACAGCCTGTTCTTTCAATGACGAACGTGTCCACTTGCATTTTCAGGATGGGTTACGATATATCAGGCATTGTGAAAATGAATACGATTTGATTATCGTGGATTCCACAGATCCATTTGGGCCTGGAGAAGGGCTGTTTACAAAAGAATTTTACGGCAACTGCTACAAGGCATTAAAAGTGGATGGTATTATGGTCAATCAGCATGAAAGCGCTTTTTACGCCGATGACGCAATCGCCATGCAACGTGCCCACAAACGGATTGTGGGATCATTCCTCATCAGCAAAGTCTATCAGGCTCATATCCCGACCTATCCGTCAGGCCACTGGCTCTTTGGGTTTGCATCTAAACAGTATCATCCTATCCATGATTTAAAAGCGGTTAAATGGAATGCATTAGGTTTCAAAACTCATTATTACAATACGAGACTTCATACCGGAGCCTTTGCATTGCCAAACTATGTAGAGGAGCTGCTACGAGATGCTGAGTAAAAACATAGAAACCTTTATTGGCTGCGATAACGACTACGATGATGCCCGTACTGTTATTTTCGGAGCGCCCTTTGATTCCACCACCTCATACCGTCCGGGAACCCGTTTTGCCAGTAAGATGATGCGTATGGAATCCTTTGGTCTTGAAACATACAGCCCTTATCAGGACAAGGATCTGGAAGACATTTCTGTGTTTGATGGCGGAGATTTAGAGCTTTGTTTTGGGGATACTCAAAAAGCATTAGATCAAATCGAAGTGTTTACCCGGGAGATTCTATCCGACCAAAAGCTGCCGGTAATGATCGGCGGTGAGCATCTGGTGACGCTCGGGGCGGTTCGGGCCGTGGTATCGAAATACCCTGATCTCCATGTGATTCATTTCGATGCCCATGCGGATCTCCGGGATGATTATCTGGGAGTGACTCTGTCCCACGCTTCAGTCATGCATCGGGTTTGGGACTTGGTGGGAGACCACAAAATTTTTCAGTTTGGTATTCGTTCAGGGGACCGCAGTGAATTTCTTTGGGGAAAAGATCATGTCACCACCCAAAAATTCAGCTTTGAAAATCTTTCGGAAATTGCAGAAAAGCTTAAAGATAAACCAGTCTATTTCACATTGGATTTGGACATCCTGGATCCTTCGGTTTTTCCGGGTACCGGTACGCCGGAAGCTGGTGGGGTCAGCTTTTTAGAACTACTGGATGCTATCCAAATCGTCAGCAAACTTAATATTGTGGGATGTGATATCAACGAGCTATCCCCGGTTTATGACCAAAGCGGAGCCTCCACAGCGGTGGCATGTAAAGTATTTCGAGAGTTATTATTGGCAATTGTTTAAAAGATCAAATATTAAAGGAGGATGTAATTATGGGAAAAGCATTAATTATCGGTTGTGGGGGCGTTGCCAGCGTTGCCATTCATAAATGTTGTCAAAACAGTGAAGTATTCAGTGAAATATGTATTGCCAGTCGTACGAAAAGCAAATGTGACACACTCAAGGCGAAGTTGGATGGTGGGAAAACAAAAATAACCACAGCCCATGTGGATGCGGACCATGTGGAGGAGTTAGTGGCACTCATTGAGAAATTCCAGCCGGATGTGGTTCTTAATCTGGCTTTGCCCTATCAGGATCTGACCATTATGGATGCCTGCCTGGCCACCAAAACCAATTATGTGGATACCGCCAACTATGAGCCCCTGGATACTGCAAAATTCGAATACAAATGGCAGTGGGATTATCGGGAACGTTTTGAAAAAGCTGGGATCACTGCACTTCTAGGCAGCGGTTTTGATCCCGGGGTTACCGGGGTGTTCTGTGCCTATGCACAAAAACACCAGTTTGATGAGATTAACACCATTGATATTCTTGACGCCAATGCCGGGGACCATGGCTATCCTTTTGCCACCAATTTTAATCCTGAAATCAATATACGTGAAGTTAGCGCCAATGGCAGTTACTGGGAAGACGGCCAGTGGATCGAAACCAAGCCCATGGAAATTAAGCGAGTTTACAACTTCCCGGAAATCGGAGAGAAAGATATGTATCTCCTCCACCATGAGGAACTGGAATCATTAGGTCTTAATATTAAAGGGATTCGTCGGATCCGCTTTTTCATGACCTTTGGAGAAAGCTACCTCACACATCTGAGATGTCTGGAAAATGTGGGCATGACTTCAATTAAGCCCATAGAATTTCAAGGCATGCAGATTGTACCACTTCAATTTTTAGCAGCGGTGCTCCCTGATCCGTCATCATTGGGACCCAGAACCAAAGGTAAAACCAATATTGGCTGCATTTTTCAGGGGAAAAAGGATGGCAAAGATAAATCCTACTATCTCTACAATGTTTGCGACCATGAGGAAAGTTATAAAGAAGTTGGCTCCCAGGCGATTTCTTATACCACCGGTGTTCCTGCCATGATCGGAACCATGATGGTGATGACAGGAAAATGGAATAGACCAGGAGTGTATAATATTGAGGAATTTGATCCGGACCCCTTCATGGAAGCACTAAACAAGTGGGGGCTGCCCTGGCAGGAAAGTTTTGAACCGGAGTTGGTTGATTAAAACATGGAACTCAACGATGCATTCGCACAGTTGCCGAGTCCTTGTTATGTCGTGGATGAATCCTTGCTCATTAAAAACCTGGAACTTTTGAATGCCATAGAGACACGAACGGGATGTAAAGTTTTGCTGGCCCAAAAGGCCTTTTCGATGTTCGCGTTGTATCCACTGATTGGCCAGTACCTGTCTGGCACCACTGCCAGTGGTTTGTTTGAAGCCCGACTGGGATATGAGGAAATGGGAAAGGAAAACCATGTTTTTTCAACCGCTTATTCGGAAAGCGAATTTGATAAAATCGTATCGTACTGTGATCACATTGTCTTTAATTCCTTTAACCAATGGATGAAATACAAAAGCCAGGCCGAGGCAGGGGGGCGTATCTGCGGCATTCGCATTAATCCGGAATGCTCCACCCAGGATCATGGTATCTATGATCCCTGCGCCACCGGTTCCCGGTTAGGAGTCACAGCCAGGGCTTTTCGTCCTGATTTGCTTAAGGGTATTACCGGACTGCATTTTCACACGCTTTGTGAACAAAACGCCGATGACCTGGAGCTAACTTTGGATGCAGTGGAGGCCCAATTCGGAACAATCCTTTATGATCTGGAATGGTTGAATTTTGGGGGCGGCCATCATATTACACGAGTTGGTTACGATATTGAAAAGTTGATTTCCTGTATTACACGCATCCAGGACAAATACGATGTAAGAGTCTATTTGGAGCCGGGAGAGGCCGTGGCTCTCAATACTGGATTTCTGGTTGTCGCGGTTTTGGACATTGTTGATAACGGCATTCAGATTGCAATTTTGGATGCTTCTGCTGCCTGCCATATGCCGGATGTCCTGGAAATGCCTTATCGACCGGAGATTATTGATGCAGGTAAGCCGGAAGAAAAACCCTTTACCTATCGTTTGGGAGGTCCTACCTGTTTGGCAGGGGACATTATTGGGGATTATTCTTTTGATTCGCCATTAAATATAGGGGACCGACTTGTTTTTTGTGATATGGCACATTATACCATGGTCAAAAACAACACCTTTAACGGGATGAATCTGCCGGCAATCGCCATTTTCACCCAACAAAAAAATATTCGAATCATTCGACGTTTTGGGTATGATGATTTTAAAAATAGACTTTCCTAAAATCCGCAAACAATGGATATTGATTGTTTGGAAATTTAGTTAATGTTTCGGGAAAGGTAGAATATCAATGAAAATAACAGTCATTAATGGAAACACGCGTCATGGCAGCACCTGGCATTGTATGGATTTGTTAAAACAAGAGCTTTCACGCCATGGGGAAATAGAAGTGACTGAAATTACTTTGCCCAAGGATATGCCGCATTTTTGCCTTGGCTGTTTTTCATGTTTTATAAACGGTGAGCATACTTGTCCCCACTCGGATCATATCAGTCCCATTGTTATTGCTTTGGAAGAAGCTGACCTTGTGGTCTTAACCTCGCCGGTTTATGGAATGGATGTGTCAGGTCAACTTAAAACAATGCTTGATCATTTATGTTTTATGTGGCTAAGTCATCGGCCCAACCCGAAAATGTTCAACAAGGTTGGGTTGACCCTGTCAACCACTGCCGGTGCGGGACTTTACCATACAACAAAAACAATGCAAAATAGTTTGAAATTTTGGGGAGTTAAGAAGCGGTTCTCTTTGAAAGAAGCGGTTTCTGCTATGAAGTGGGATGAGATACCTCTCAAAAAACAAACTAAAATAAAAAGGGATATTGAGATCATGGCAAAAAAGGTCACCAAAACAGTGAACAATATCCATCAGGTTCCTTCTCCACTATTCAGAAGTTTTATGTTTATTGTTATGAAACAAATGATGAAAAAAAATACCTGGAATCCTACCGATAAAAATCATTGGGAATCACAAGGTTGGCTTAGCAGAAATAAACCCTTTTAAGGTAGAACTATTCTGTAATCCCTGGAATATTTTCAAAGAGTTTTGCGGGTCTTAAATTATTGCGATGTTAGAACCTATTGTCTGAATTTCTTTTATTCTTTTTTTAGGCATGGTTTGGAGATAATTGTCGAGATATTGCTGTAATATAATTTCAGCTTCTGAAAAATCGATGGCATTTATTTCTGGGTGGCAGGGGTGACGTTTGACTAAGACACCAATCTCAACATCACCAAGCATATTAAAAATGATAAAAGCTTCGGATTCCTCCAATTCACAGTCCAAAAGGATATCCTCTATATCGGAAAGTGTTTTGAACTGTTCTTTAATGATTTGAATTTTATCATCAGAATATCGGCAGGATCGAACCTCATTGACGATTTTTCGGTAACTTTCATCATCTGTTTTTGCACCCATAATATACTGAATGATCTCATTTGAAGCGAGGTTAACTCGAGGCACGAAGACTTTTTGTAAGGTATCGTTTTTTATTGCAAAGTGAATGCTTGATGCAATTTCAGGTAAACTCGCCCAGATATAGGATTTTAATGATGTGTTTGTAATTCCTAAAGTCTTTATGATGGTGGCAGCATTTTGCTGTAAAATTTCAAGAATTGATTCTTTGGTTTCGCTTTTTAAGTCGTTTTTAATTTTTCGAATATCCGTGGCTTCAAGGTTTAAGTCGAGTATTTCCTTGTGTAACATCGCACATCCCAGAGTATTTTGAAGGGCTTGTCCAAAGATATTGACAAGTAAGTCTGCATAGGACTCATGGTAACCGCACATAACCTTGTGGAGAATAGCAGGTTCAAATTTTGAACAAAATAAATTTTCCAGATGCCAGTTTTGGAGATATTGAATGATATATTCGACACCGGCTAAGTCAGTTATTGGGTGCATAAGCTGATAATCAATGGAGCCTGAAGTTTCATGTGCTTCGTAATCAGCATGATAATCCTTGAAAAATCCCTTGATGCCTTCTTCTCCAATGGTATCGTTGTAGGAGGCATTGGTGGTTTGAATTTTAGTTTTGCAAACAAGATGATATAAATACCTTGCAACGTTGATTTTTGTATTGATCATACTCCGACCCAATGAATAAAGGTCGGATAACGGTTGGCTTTTTACAGCATCAAGGGCAGAGTCGGGTTCCGGTAAGGATTTTAGATAGAGGCTGATGGTATATATGTTAGACTTCATAATCGTCTGTGCAACCTCAACTTTAACAGAACTGCTGAGGCCTTTGTTATAGGCCTCTGTGCTATCTGCCAAAAGCTTAATGATTTGCATTTGAATGCTTTCTATTTCCAAATCACTTAATGCTCCTTGATTATGGGCTTCTTGTAAAAGCGACTGGAAATAAAATTCGTTGCTTAGGCGTTGTTTGTTAATTTTTGAATGTCTTTCAATAGATTGCATTGTTTTTCTCCTCTGCTTTTGGGGAATCAATTTCTTCATATTCGGGGTCGTAACCATTACGAAGGTTTCGAGCCGTTTTTTCCAGTTCTCTGCATTTAAGCAGATCTAATGAGCCTTGGCATTTCCCATTAAAATGCTTTTTCATAGTCAGAATTAAATCATCATCGCTCATTTGGTCAAGGGTCTCATTCTTATAATAATAAAAAATTTCAACAAGTTCATGCAATATTGCTTGATAATTGTAATGTGAAATGTAGGGGGAATCACAAAAGGATTTGATTATTTTATCAAGAACGCCACCACCAAATTCAATTCGTCCCGTATTTTTCAGAGTATAGGATCGGGTTTCAACAAGCTCAAGGGCCTGTTGCCTGGTTAAGGTTAGGCCAAATTGTTCAGTTATTTTGTTAATCTCCAGTATTTCCGAAACGGCCTGTTTTTCCAGCACAGAACCGCCAAATAGCATTAAATCAAATGACATAGTGATTACCTCCAAAAAAAAATAATTAAAAAAACAGATTTGAATTGACAATGGATAAGAACTATGATATGATAATAAAGGAAATATATAATATAAAATATATTTTTATCTAAGACTCATAATATCATAATTCTTATGTTAATTCAATAATTACAAATAAAAAAGCAGGCGTCTTTTAAGTATGGGTGCCTGCTTTTGTTTTTACTTATTTGGGAATACATTATTTGAGAGTTGAAATCGATAACAGAATTCATTTTAAATTACGAAAGGATTTTTGGTGAAAAAAAAATGAAAAGAAGAAAAAGAATTTCGCTGTTAAGTTCAAGTCTAATTCTAGTCAGCCTGGTATTACTTGTGTTATTAACAGGATGCAAAGTAAATTCGGATAAAATTAATCAACCATCCTATTCGGTTAATGAAGGAACTTATACTGCACCCATCACAGTGGAAATCAATAAGCCGGATGGTACAGATATTTCACTTTACTATACCATTGATGGTACTGATCCAACGGTGAATGCCACTAAGTATACTGGTCCAATCGTACTGGCCACGAATACTACTTTAAAAAGTATTGCGATTGACAAAAATAGTTCAAGTTCCGAGATTAAATCAGCGGTATACACAATTTCAATTCCAATTGAAAACATCCCAGGGATAACAAATCCGCATCTAACAAATGATAGTAATGATAATGAAAAATCCATGAATATGATTCAGGGTACATGGGTGGCAACTCAAGAAGGATGGACACTTAAATATTCATTTACTCCAATTGACTCAATGAGTGGAACCCTGATTTATTCAGAAGTGGGTCCCAATGGAAACGGTGATGGTTACAGCGCTGATTATACAGTGACCAATACCAGTGGTAGTGATACGGCAACCATCAATATGACGAATATTCAAGGTGGCGGTATTACCCCAGCCAACAGCGTAATTAACATTGACTATGATTCAAATGATGCCAACCAAATTTCCATTAACGGAATTTTATGCGTAAAAAATTAATCCAAAGATATTTAGATGCATGATTGAAAGCACCCTCTAAAATGAAGGTGCTTTTTTAGTGAAATATGACATGAAGTTGTCATATTCTTATGGTATTATATCCAGAGGTGATGAATTTGAAAATTAATCGGTTATTCGAGATCGTATACATTTTACTTGAGAAAAAGGTTATAACGGCAAAAAAACTATCAGAACATTTTGAAGTTTCCATGCGAACAATTTACCGCGATATTGATACACTTTCAGCTGCTGGCATACCGATTTTTACAAATAAGGGCAGAGGCGGCGGCATCAGTTTAATGGATGATTTTGTATTGAATAAATCCATGCTTTCCGAGCAGGAACAAAATGAAATATTGATGAGCTTACAAAGTTTGAATGCTGTGAAATTTCCGGACATAGAACCCTTACTTAATAAACTGAGTATTTTTTTTAAAAAGCAAGGGGCAAATTGGATTGACGTTGATTTTTCACATTGGGGAAGCGATGACAGTGAACGGGAAAAGTTTAATTGTCTTAAAACAGCCATTCTGAATAAAAATACCATCACTTTTGACTATTTTAGTTCCTATGGTGAAAAAACAGAAAGAACAGTAGAGCCATTAAAGCTGCTTTTTAAAGGGCAAAGCTGGTATATTTACGGTTTTTGCAGAATTAAAAATGATTTTAGAATATTTAAAATTACCCGGATAAAAAAACTTAATCCTCTAAAAGAAAGTTTTGTAAGAAATGTCCCTGAAAATATTTGGAATAGCCCCAGAGAAGATAATATTAAAATGCTGAAACTTGTTTTAAAAATTGAGGCAAAAATGGCTTACCGGATCTATGATGAATTTGATCAGGAAAATATTGAAAAAAATAAAGATGGAAGTTATACTGTAACAGCAGCGTTCCCAGAGGGTGAGTGGGTTTATGGCTATGTACTGTCTTTTGGGAGTGATGCTGAGGTGATAGCACCAAATGATGTTAGAGAAATTATGAAAAAAAAATTCGCAGAAGGTTTAAAAAAATATTTATAATATGACATATAGTTGTCAAATTACAAATGCTATACTGATTTTATTAAAAGATGAAAGAGGTATTATTAATGAATTATGAAGTAGTCCAGTTAGCTAAAAAAACAGTCGCAGGTTCGAAAATCAGGACAAGCAATAGTGATCCGAATATGATCAGAGATATTGGGGAACTTTGGCATGGGTTCTTTGCAAATGGGATTTATGAGTCCATAGCCAACAAGAAAAATGATAAAAGTATTGGTTTATATACGAACTATGAGGTTGATCTTAGCGGTGCCTATGATTTGATAACCTGCTGTGAAATTCAAAAGCCTTCAGATCTTCCCATTGAGATAGGTGAATACACTATTCCCTCAGGAAAATATGCAAAATTTATTGTGGAAGGTGATATGCAAAAAGCAGTGGGAGATTTTTGGATAAAACTGTGGTCCATGGATCTAGATAGAAAATACAGTTGTGATTTTGAAGAATATCAAAGCCGAGATACTGAGAAAGATCCGGAAATACATATTTACATTGCTTTAAAATGAGATGGCATCAAATAAAAATGGAAGCATTTGTAGTATGAAAAATTTACTTAGGTTTTTGCTGAACTAAAATAAAAATACATCTGGTTATTAAATCCATAAAGGTGTCATTGACTTGTAACACAGAAAAAGCCTTGAGAAATCAAGGCTTTTTTTGATGAATTGAGGAATTAATTATTTTGAAAAAAATATAGTTACAGGAAAGATCATTTATGTCGACTAATCATTAACAAGGTATTTTTATAAGCTCAGAATATTGAAAATGAATATAGAAAAGATGAATACAGGTACAAAATATCAACGATTTCACGCATCCATTCTTGCATCACAGGTTTAAAGGTTTTAAAATGCATTTTATCAAAAAGAGAAAAGAAAATATACCCCCAGAAGAATATCTATAAATTATTTTAAATCAGAGGAGAAAAGAGAGATGAAATTTTTAAAAAACCTGGCAATAATGCTTTCATTGGTTTTGATATTAAACACCATATTGCCCCAGGCAGCGGTTTTTGCCCAAGAGGCGACGAATGCGAATCAATTGGCGGCAACAGAAGCCACTGCAAATACAGAACCAACAAAAACAATGGCAACAAAAGAAATGACGGTTCCGACAGTCGAGGCAGTAAAAACTGCGCAGGTTGATTTAGTCATTAATCCTGTGTTCGGAAGCATGGAGGTTAGTGGTCCGAACGGTCAAACCGGCAGCGGAGCCTACCCTTTAGGGTCTACAATTACAGTAAAGGTTACATCCACTCCCGGTTATACTCTATCCGATATTGAGCCTACTCTTTCAAATGACTATATTTTACCGGTAGTATATGAAGCATCAACCGCCAATTTTGTTTTGACGGGTGATGTAACCATTATATGTGACTTCAATCATGTTTTATGTGATATTGTTGTGGAAAGTTCTGATGTAACCAAAGGAACGGTTTACCCGTCATCCGGGAATATTGCTTATGGTGAAGATGTCTATTTATCTGCCAATCCTGCCCCAGGTTATGAATGCATCAGCTATAGTTTTACATATGGGAATGATTCTATTTTTTATGAATATTCAGGACCCATCTCTGTGCCGGTTACACAATCCGGCACCTACCAGCTATTTTTTCAGCCCCAAACGTTTAATCTGGGTGTAGTCAGTGATGGCAATGGCACAGTTACCGGCACCGGGAATTATGATTACAATACCCAGGCAACCATTACTGCCACCCCTGATCTGGGCTATGCATTTAGCAGCTGGACATACCCTAATGGAACAACCGTGAGCACGAATGCAACGGAAACAGTTACTGTTACCCAAGATATATCGTATACCGCCAATTTTGTTCAGGTTGCAGAAAATGTTCAGGTATCAGCAAATCCAGTGGCTGGAGGAACGGTAACCGGCGGGGGTACTTATGACTTTGGAACCTCGGTGACACTCACTGCCACACCCGAAGAGAATTATCGTTTTGGCCAGTGGATCAATCCCCAAACCCAGGCGGTTATCAGCAAAAGCAGCAATTATACTTTTACCGCCAGCGCCATAACATCTGGTCAATATGCGGCTGTGTTTGAAGCCATTCTTTATCCGGTGACAATAAAACCCATTGCTTCAGGAGCGGCATTGGCGGACATTACGGTGACCCCGCCACCCGGAACCGGGAATTACGCTGCTGGAACGGTGCTGCCACTCAGTGCCACCAGCACTGACTCAGGCGTTACGTTTTTAGGCTGGTATGTGGATGGGGTGAAGATAGCTACGTCTAATACTTATTCGTATACGGTCACCGGTCCGGCGATTATCACCCCCCGGTTTAATACCGATTGGGGTTGTGTCATTGCCTCGGGAGATCCCCTTTCTGTGATGATGCCAGTGGAAATTGCGGTTCAACCCCAGGGTACAAATTATAATTTCAAGGATGCCCCAACTTCCCCCACCTATGATTTTGTTAATTGGACCGACAGTGCAGGGATGGTTGTCAGCACCAGCCAGAGCTTATCTGCGGTAGTAAAGGGCGAGTTCCAAAGCTTTGTAGCCCACTACACGCCTAAAACGTTTACTATTTCCGTTATAGGAACGCCAACCAGGGGAGGGACGGTCCAGGTTACTTCGGCCTCTTCGATGACATTCGGAAAAAATGCCACGGTTGTGGCAACGGCGGTATTGGGATATTCATTTAGCAATTGGACCGATGGGGATACCGGGCAGATTATGAGCACAACCCCAACCTACACCTTTGGTCCAGCAAAAAATACCAATCTTGTGGCCCATTTTACCCAAAATACCTATTCCCTGGATCTGAGCGCAAAGCCAACCGTTGGCGGAACAGTCAGCGGAGGGGCTGATAATCTGATTTACGGTCAGGTGGTCAATATTATGGCAACTCCCGATGATGGCTACATCTTTAATGGCTGGGTTGATGAATCCGGGAATACCGTTTCCACCAGTGAAAAATATAGTGTAACCATGACCGGGAACATGTCCCTAACTGCCAACTTTTCCGAAATCCAGTATATGATCTCAGCAACTGCTGACCCTGGGGAAGGAGGGACGGTGACCGGTAGCGGTTCTTTTGTAAATGGCACAGCCGTTACTTTAATCGCCACCCCCAGTCCAAACTATAATTTCATCTGCTGGACTCTGGGAGATTCGGATTTAGAGGTAAGCTCAAATCCTCAATATGCCTTCACCGCCAGTGAGGCCACCCAGGGAGATTATACCGCCGTTTTTGAATTAAAATCTTATTCGGTTAATATTTCATTGCTTGCCCAGACGTCTGTGCAAGGCCAGATAACCTTGACTCCCCAAAGCGACCTTTATGCCTTTGGAACTGTTTTAAACATAACCGCAGTCACAGAGGATATCGCCTTGCATTTTCTTGGATGGTATGAAAACGGGAAAGTAATTAGCGAAACTCAGAATTTCGATTACACAGTGAAACAGGCAACCAAGCTTTCAGCCATTTTTGTCACGGATTATGGGGTCATCATTACCTACGGGGATCCACTTTCGGCCCAACCGGCAGATATGTTTATAGAGCCCATGAATAAGACCAAAACCATTTCAGCAGTAACCGAACTGCCCTATGATTTTGTCAACTGGACGGATTCCAATGGCACTCCCTATACAGACTCACAACTCACCGTACCAGTGGGTCCGGAATGGGTAAAGACCTATGTGGCTCACTATGCCCCACAATCCTTTAATGTTTCGGTTGCCGGACAAATCCCTGGCGGAACCGCCAGCGCCTCCCTGAATACGTTAGACTACGGCCAGTGGCTGACAGTGACGGCGGTGCCGGACCCGGGGTATGCTTTTCTGAACTGGACAGATATTCCAACCGGAATCGTGTTCAGCACGAATCCGAACCCGACTTTTCTTCCTGCTGCAGAGGTGAATCTGCAGGCTAACTTTACCCATACCGCTTACACGGTCGGTTTAAACGCTGATGCTCAAGGCGGAGGAACGGTTGCCTGGGCTGATTACCCTGCGGTGGGACCTTATTATGGGGATGTCATAACGGCTGTCGCCACTCCAGATCCTAATTTTGTCTTTGATGGCTGGGTCAATGCAGCCGGGGTCAGTGTTTCCATGGATAGCTCCTATGATTATACCGTCACCGGTAACGATACCTTAACCGCAGCTTTTCATGTGAGCCAAAACACCATAACGGCAGTGGCAAACCCGGCGACTATGGGAACCGCCACCGGAGGGGCTATTTATAATTATAAAGACCAGGCCACCCTGACAGCCACGCCCAATACCGGGTTTGAATTTATCAATTGGACCAACAACCTGGACGATACGGTCATTACAACGCCTTCATTTGTGGTGGGTGTTGCAGAAGATATAACCTATACGGCAAACTTTGAAATACTTCAATGTCCGGTGACCCTGAATTTCATTGATCCCAGCCGTTCGACCTATGGCAGCGTTCAAATGGCTGTGTCAAGGATGGATGTGAACGGGAAAATGAATTTAATGTCGCAAGGCACCGTCCCGATATATGGAGATCAGGTAGTGCTTACAGCCACTCCTAATGTCACCATACCAAATATCATCTTTAAAGACTACCTGGATGGTACCGGAGCCTTGATCTCTTACAATTTTGTTTATACCATTCCTGCCATTACTGAACCCATGGACATTCAATATGATTTTGTCCAGGAATATGCTGTGACGGTTCCTGTATCCGCTGAGTGGTCGGATCCCTATGCCTTGACTCGGACCCTAATACCAGGGGTAACTCCCCAGACTCCTAACTGGGCGATTCCAGAAGTCACAGGAAACTTTAAGGATACCATTACCCTTGATTATGGAACCGTGGATCCCAATCTGTTCTTTGACGGCTGGTACAAGGCGGATAATCCGCTGCCAATCAGCACAGAGCTGTCGTTCAGCTATCAGTTGTTGGATGCTACCCCTTTGGTGGCGAAACTGCATTTAAAAGACATTGGGATTCTGGCGGAAAATACCTATACCAGTGAGGAATCCATCCCCGGAGTGGTTTTAATTGGTGGCGAGGTTTCCGGCAGCGGGTATCGGAATGCCGGTGAAACACTCAATATCAGTACCAATTTGAATGCGAATTATAACTTTGAATACTGGGCCCAGGGCAGTAGTAATTTGAGTAAAAGCACAAGCTTTACTTATACAGCAGCCGGACAGCCCGGCGTAGATGCAACACCGATACAGGCAAACTATTCACCGACGGCCTATTACCTGACCTTGAATGCCAATCCAAAAGGCGGGGGACAGGCAGCCCCTTCCGGATATTATCCCTATGGGACATTGGTCACTATTTCCCAGGGGAATCAAGCCGGGTATGAATTCTCTCATTTTGAAGACGGCAAAGGGAACACCTTGACCAGTGTGATTCCTAACACCACGGCTGGCACACTCGCCCTCTATATGACAGGAAATACAACCGTTGTGGCTGTCTATAAAGAAAGCAGTGGGAGTGAGGCCAAAAAGATTGTGGAAATCATCGCTGCTGCAGCCACTTTAGCAGCCATCGCCGCAGGCATTGCCGCAGCTATATATTTTGGCGGAGATGAGTTGTTGGCTGATGCAGCGGTGGACGCAGCAGAGGTAGCCTTAGAGGATCTGGATGAATTGGCGGCAGGAATAGTTGATAAAAACCCGCCGGATCCTGATCCGGACCCTGATCCCGATGATAAAACCCATGTTCTGATTACCGCCATTGCCTCACCGGTGGATGCAGGAACAGTCATTGGTGGAGAATCCTACCGCGTCGGTGAAATGGCTGTCTTAAAAGCCACAGCAAATCCGGGATGGGTTTTCGAAAACTGGACCTGTGAGGGTACAGTGGTGATTGATGATCCGGAGGCTAAGAGCATTTCATTTCTGGTGGATGAAGTTGATGAAGGTTCGATTTTAACCGCTCAATTTAAACAGGAATTCACCATTACCACCAATGTGACCCCAGAGGCTGGCGGAACGGTTACCCCCACTAAAACAGTGGTAAGCGGAGAATCGGCAACAGTTACAGCCGCTGCAAATGAAGGATATATTTTTGATGGGTGGTACGAAGATGAGCTGCAGGTCTCGCCTGATGAAACCTATATCCTTGAGGCCGTTGCAGAAAACCATACGCTGACGGCTCAGTTTGAATTGGGTGCCAACGTGACACTCACCAGTGATCTGGCAGCAGCGGAGGCCTTAGTGACCTTTACCGGTGACGGCTGTTATAAAATTGGCGACGAACATACCGTCACCGCATTGTTACCCGAAGAACAGGCAGCAAATTATATCTTTGAAGGCTGGTATACGGCTTTAACCGATCCGGCGCCGTTATCAACGGAGTCAACCTATATCTTCACCCTGGAAGGCGATACGGCCCTGATTGCAAGTTATAAAGATGCCGTCACTATTACTACCGATGCGACACCGGAAGAAGGCGGAACGGTTACCCCCACACTCCAAGTTGCGGTTGGAGATGATGCAACAGTGACTGCCACTCCCAACGAAGGGTATATCTTTGATGGCTGGTTTGAAGATGAAGCCCAAGTCTCCGAGGATGAAACCTATATCCTTGAGGCGGTCGCCGAAAACCATGATCTAACGGCTCAGTTTGAGCTGGGAGCCAACGTGACACTCACCAGTGATCCCGCTGAAATGGAACCCCTTGTGACCTTAACCGGGGACGGATGTTATAAAATTGGCGACGAACAGACGGTCACTGCTACCCTGGCAGAGGATCAGACAGAGAATTATATCTTTAACGGCTGGTATGCATCATTGGCTGATGATGTCGCTTTGTCAACATCTGAAAGTTATACTTTCACCCTGGAAGAAGATACCACACTGATTGCCAGCTATAAAGAAAATTCATTCACCGTGGATGTGACTTCGGAAGATGATAAAATGGGAACGGTCACTCAAACGGGAACTAGCCCATACAAACTGTCAGATTCTGTAACCGTCACGGCGGTGCCGGAAAAAGGGTATAAATTTGCCTATTGGTCAAATGGAAGTAGTGTGTCAGTTTCGCAGCTGGCGAAGTACACCTTTGAGGTAACCGATAATGCAACCCTAATCGCTAACTTCGTAGGCAATTCGGTTAAGATACAAGTGCAATGTGATTATGTTGAGGGTGGTACTGTCACCTCGGATGATGTGGCCATACCCGAAACCGGACTGGCTACCACTGCGGGCGAGTCCATTACCCTAAAAGCAGAAGAAAAGAAAGATTATGAATTTGAAGGCTGGTATGAGAATGGGAAAAAAGTTGAGAAAGAAGCCACCTATACTTTTGTAGCCGCAAAAGATCGAACATTGGTGGCGGCTTTTTCCCATAATGGATTGTGGCTGTTAGCTTTTCCGGATCCCATTGAGGGAGGCCGTGTTTATAAGGTTTACCAACCTTCGGAAACAAAGGACGAATTCTATCTTAATGCAGTGCCATTAACAGGTTATGAATTTGTTGGCTGGTATGATTTGCTGGGGATCAAGGTTTGTGATACACCGGAATATGATTTTGTCGGCTATATTGATCATATTCTTTTTGCAAAATTCCAGCCCATCCAATATGATGTGGCAGTTGATATTGAGCCGGCTCAAGGAGGAACCGTATCCGGAACAGGTACCTATGATTATGGAAAACCGGTGACCTTAACGGCAATACCGGAAGTGGGCTATGTTTTCAATGGTTATTCAGACAGTACCGGAAATCTTGTGTGTGCGGATTCTGTTTACACATTTACCACCCGGGAAGCGGTTCAGTTAACCGCGAATTTCTCACCGCAAACCTATAATGTAACGGCCACCGTCAATGATCCAACCCTGGGCAGTGTATCTGATGCCGGAACGATTCCCGCCGGGGAATCGGTTTCGCTTGTAGCCTCACCTTTGGCAGGTGCCCGGCTGGTGGGCTGGTTTGAAAACGGTCAATGCGTCAGTCAGGAAAGTACCTATAATTTTACTGCCACTGCCGATCGCAACCTTGAGGTTGATTTCAGCAATGAAGCATTTGTGCTGACCATCATGGCAGATCCGGTTTCAGGGGGAAGCGTATCAGGGGAAGGCGGTTACAATCCATCTTCCGCGGCTGATCAGGCCAGCATATCGGCGGTTCCTTCACCAGGTTACTCCTTTACAGTCTGGTTGGATGCGGATACCAGGGAACAGGTTTCCACCCAAAGCAGTGATGCCATCACCCTTACCAAAGACACCAACCTGACGGCGGTCTTTACACCGAATGTTTACCAGGTGAATGTCACCAGTGGGAATGGAGGAACCGCCACTGGAAACGGACCCTATAATTTCGGTGAAGTTGTCACACTGTCTGCCAAGGCTGATATGGGATATGCTTTTGCCGGTTGGATGATGACGGATGCCCAGGGCAATCAGTCCTGTATCTCAGCAGATTTGGATTATTCCTTTACTTTAAATGAAGATTGGATTAATTCAGGCGATATTAGTCTGACGGCAACCTTTGCAGGCACGGATGGAGCGAGGATTATCCCCATTCCAGAAGAATATCTTCGTGGCAACATGACAAGAGGCATCCGCTTGGATGCTACTGTTGGAGAAACAACAAGTGTGGAGGCCATACCCGGCTACGGTTATGAGTTTACCAACTGGACAGATGTCAAAGGGAATGTAGTCAGCCAGGAAGCTGTGTATGAGTTTACAGTTACCGGAAGTACTATTTTGATGGCACATTTTAAGTCCACAGAAACCGTTAAACTCACGGTAACCGAAGAATCAATTTTGCAGGGAAAGGCCTTTTTAGTCGGGGCTGTTATTGCCGGGGAAAAAGAAGTTGAATCAGGTCAGTATGTCATGGCCTATGCTGTGGCCTATCCCGGGAATAAGTTCCTTCATTGGGTAAACCAAAATGGTTTGAAGGTCTCCAACGCAAGAAGTTATCTCTTCAGAATATCTGAAGATACTACTTTAACAGCCGTATTTGAAAAAACGACCCATGATATCAGAGCCAATGTGGATCCCGAAGGAACCGGTTATGTTTTCGGACAGAAAACCTATACCTATGGTGCAACCGCCACGTTAACGGCAATACCGATAAAACTCCATTATGTCTTGGCCTATTGGTCAGATGAAAACGGACGGATTAAAGGAGCCGTGTCACCGGTTTTCAAACCAGTGGTCAATGGAACCAAAACCTATACCGCTCATTTTATTAAAGTCGAGCATGAAATAACCGCCACCGCAGTACCAACTCAAGGGGGAACCGCTTCCGGAGGAGGATTCTATGCTGATGGGGATTCAGTCACTTTAACCGCTGCGGTTAACGATGGTTATCAATTTGATGGCTGGTTTGTCAATGGGGTCAGTGCGAGTACCGATGCCAGCTGGACCTTTAATGCAACAGGTCATCTTGCAGCAGAAGCCCATTTCTCCCTGATACCACCGGTTGTGGTACCCTATCTGGTAACAGCAACAGCGGTACCGGATCAAGGAGGAACCGTAACCGGGGTTGGATCGTTCAATCCAGGGGATCCAGTCACTTTAACTGCCACTGTCAATGATGGTTATCAATTTGATGGCTGGTTTGTCAATGGAGTCAGTGCCAGTACAGATGCAAATTGGAACTTTAATGCATCAACTAATCTGGCAGCAGAAGCTCATTTTTCTTTAAATCCACCGGATGTAAATGAAGCGGATCGTTATCAACCCATTTTACAGAATAACTCGGGTTTAAATGTAACAGTAACCGGTGATTTGGAAAGTATTTTAACCGGACCGGGCATTCCAAAGAATACAACGGCATATGCCCAATTAATTTTGGATGAAATCGATCCATCGGATATCGGCATTTGGGATAAGCTCTTGATTAAGAGCGTTGCCAATGGACAGAGTGTGGGACACTTTTTCAATATTCGCTTAAATGTATTGCTGTTTAATTACTTATTGAATACCTACGGTGTCAAGGAATTGTCTGAGTTGAACCAACCCATTCAATTGTCCATAGATATAGGAAATTTGATCAATGAGGGAACGGATTTCAGGTTGCTACGAATTCACAATGGTGTGGCAGAAGAGATTCCAAGTCAATTGAATGGGTCAATTTTAAGTTTTGAATCTCAATATTTCAGTAGTTTTGCTTTGGTTTATACCCCTTTGCAAGAAACCGGTACCAAAGATTCAGCTTCCAATGGAACTGACGCGAATTTGACTGGTTCGAGCTCCAATATTTCGGATAGAGATGCCACTGTAAAGTCTGCTTCGCAGAAAAATCCGAAAACAGGAGATTCCGGTAGCAATTTGATTGTTTGGTCCTGGCTATTGATCTCAGGGTTTTTGTGTGCCGGTGTTTATCTAAAAAAAAGTAAAAAAGGTTTGAAGCTCAAGTAATGTCATAGATCAATTGTAAAGATTGCCAAAATATGAACCATAACAAGTATATGTGAAGATTATCAAAAAGGTGCCCCTGGGACAGAAAATGTCCCAGGGGTATTTTTTAAAGAAAAGATTTTTATTATTCAAAAGGTGAACATTTATGGATTTATGATGATTGTGTCAATCTCATCCCCATTATATTCTACCAAAGAACGCTTTGTGTAGAAAGACTTATTGGAATGGATTTATTGGTAAATATTTGCTTAATTTTAACTCATTTGGGTATAATGCATACAGAGAGAATATCTGGAATTTTATGACTGATGGCAAGGTGATTTAAAAAATTATCAGTAAAAATGGATGGGATGAAATAATGGAGGGGAAATATGAACGATGTTTTTAATGATTTTGAGAAATATGTAGCATTGGCTAAAAACGCACTTAAAGAGGGACAATACCCACTGGCAGAGGAAAAAATCAAGGAAGCCATGCTTGAAAATCCTCATTCCCCCATTGTGCACAATTTATATGGCATATTGGAAGAACTTTTGAAGGAGGATAATCTGGCACACAGGCACTATCGCGCGGCCTATGCCCTTGATCCTTCCTACAAACCTGCCGTTAGGAATCTGGAACGGATTACAATCTTTCAAGAGCGTCCTTCAAAGAAACACATTGATTTTGGGGATGAACCTGAGAAAGAAGATGAAAATTTATATGTAATTGAGTATGATAAAAATCATGTCGGGCATTTGCGTAAAAAGGAAAAGGGGTAAATATTTATATAGCATCTTCTAAACGATGATGGTCGGACAAAGCCACTAAAACCTAAAGAAATGGAAAATTATAAAGACTACTTTAGTCTTCAATTTCAAATGCCGAATATGTGGCAAAATAGAATTAGTCGTGATATAAGAATTTTTGCGGCGTTTGCTCCAATCGATGAAGAAAACACAGATTTATCTGAGATTTTATCAAAGAAATATTAAGCTGCCAGTGTTAAAGCAGGCTTTTAACAGGCTAAGTAATATTAGTAATCGTTATATTCTTCATCAGGATAGACGGGTTGTACTAACTCAAAAGCCGAAAAAAACCGAACTTAAAATGAAGGAAAATCTAATTCAAGGTGATGCACCAATTATTGAGTATCGCAAAAGAAGGGCATTTCTTAAAGGTGAGATTAAATCAATTGACGAATAGGTTATTTTGGTAAACCGTGGTTTTGTTTTTTTTGTTAGTGGGTATTTAATGTATGGTTGGTAATTTAATAAATAATAATAAATGGAGGTTATGAGATGGGGTTTGTAAAAGTAACGGATACTGCCGGCTTAGCTGCTGGTGAGAAAAAAATGGTTGTTGTGAATGGTGTTGAGATCCTTTTGTGCAATATTGATGGTTCATACTACGCAATGGCTAATAAATGCCCGCATATGGGAGGATCCCTTGTTAAAGGTATTCTGGAAGATGGTATTATTACTTGTCCGAGACATGGATCCAAATTTGATGTAAAAACAGGAAAAGCCGTGGGTGGTCCTAAAATATTATTTATGAAGTTTAAAGTAAAAGATGACAGAAGTTATCCTCTTAAACTTGACGGTAAAGACATATTTTTGGAATTAGATAAGTAAAGGAGGCATGATTATATGAGAAGATTTAAATCCCTGACGCTTATGGCAACAATGCTGTTACTGCTGGTTTTAATTTCCGGTTGCAGTGGCAACGCAGGTTCAACAAATCAAACAAATGAAACAAAATTATCGAAGGAAACTGTTTTTGACTTCTACAACAAAGTCCAGCTTGACCAGACAAAGGATCAGGTTGATGCGGAGTTGGGGGTTGTGTCAACAGAAAGTGCGCAATTGAAAAATTCGTTTACGTATACAGATGAAAACACGAGTTATGGGGTCAGTGTTCTTTTTAATGAAAACGGTCAAGCCACGAGTAAAACTCTGATTTATCCAGTTCGTGAAGAATTGGTGTTTTTGACTAGCAAACCGGTTACCCAGGAACAAGCAGACAAAATCACCGATGGGTTGACCTATGATCAGGTGAAAAGCTTGCTTGGAGGAGAAGGTATTGAAGTAAGCACCACTCAGATTCCTTTTGACAACAATAAGCTGAGTAATATCCGCATTTGGGTAAATCAAGATGGATCCATGATTCAAGCAGTTTTTGGAACTGATGGAACGACCAATAATACCATGTTCTTTAATTAATCCTTAAAGTATGGTTTTTAGGTTATATTACTTTTTCTAAGCTCTAAACAGTTATTTTGAATTCTTAGATATTTTTTAAGCCTCATTTATGGTAGAATATACTCATAAATGAGGCCTTGATTTTACTCAATTTTTCTATTCTTTTTTATTAACTCTTCGAATTCCCATGAAGTTAGAGGTTTATGAAAATAATATCCCTGGATCTCATCACAATTAATATTTTTAAGATATAAAAACTGTTCTTCATTTTCAACGCCTTCGGCAATAACCCTTAATCCTAAAATCTGTGATAAATTGACAATGATTTTTGCTATGATCCCATTATCTTTATCCGGGTAATCCTTAATGAACTCTCTGTCAATTTTTAATTTGTCAAAATCAAGCTTTCTAAGATACCTCAATGATGAATATCCCGTGCCAAAATCATCAATGGATATTTTAACACCCAAACTTTTTATTTTCTGCAATTCTGCTTTTATCGTTTCAAAATTTTCAACCAGAACACCTTCTGTTATTTCTATCTCTAAAAATTCTCCAAGCAACGAATATTTTAATAATAAATGTTGAATTATTTCTGACACATTGGTTTTTTTAAACTGAATAGGGGATATGTTTACTGCCACAATAAGTTTTTTATTAGTTATATCATGCCATTTTTTATTTTGCCTAATGGCTTCTTCTAAAACCCAGTTACCAATTGGGATAATTAAATCTGTTTTCTCAGCGATTGAAATAAATCCGTCAGGGTCCACGTTACCTAATTCAGCATTTTGCCATCTTAGCAATGCTTCCATTCCTATAATTTCACCTGTTTTGGTTACGACCTGAGGTTGATAACTTAGACTAAGTTCTTTTTTTTCAAGAGCACTCCTCAGATGGGTTTCAAGCTTTAAGTTTTTTCGATAGTTCGCTTTTATTTCTTGATCATAATAGACAAAGCCATTCTTACCGGTTTGAATAGAGTAATTCTTGGCAATGTTTGCAAAGGCAATAAGATTAATGACATCAACGCTATCTTCCTGAAACAATGAGATACCTATTGAAATATCAAGAAATATCTTTTCGTTATTCAGAACAATGGATTCATTTAACGAGGAAATTATTTTTTTTATCAAACTATCAATGTCTAGTTTGTTTTTAGGATTGACTTGAGCAATTGCAAACTCATCTTTATGAAACCTTGCAAAAAGGTCATCATCACCTAAAAATATTTTGATTCGATGAGAGGCTTCTTTTATAATATCAAGGCCATATTTCTTCCCCAAATTATCGTATATGTCATCAAAGTTTGTGATCTGCAAAATTATAATTCCAATTCGATCATATTTTTTAATGAGATCTGTCAAAGTTTTCTCAAATAAAGATTGATTTGGAAGACCAGTATTGGCATCAAAATTTGTGATTTTTTTTATCACTTCCTCACCTTTTTTAATAACCGTAAGATCCTCGAAAATGCCAAAGTAATTGTTAGATGAAGTGCTTTTATTATCACTGATTTTAGTTATTGACAAATATTTTGGGTACAGGGTTCCATTCTTTTTTTTATCGGTAAGCTCACCTTGCCATCGACCAAATTTATTGATGGCCAGCCACATTTGATCATAAAACTCATTACTTTGTTCGCCGGATTTATATTTACCTGGTTTTTCACCAATAACTTCTTTTTTAGTATATCCGGTTATTTCAGAAAATGCCTTATTCACATAGATAATATTCGTTTCTTCATCGGTGATCAGAATCCCTTCTCTGGAATCTTCAAATATATTTTGAGATACTTTTTCTCTGGCATTAGACTCGCTTTTTAGCAACAAAAGGAAAGATATAATATAGCTTATAATCAATAAAATAATGATACTAATAATGGAACCAACAACAATGATTCTAGTCTCATCGTTGTTTAAAATACTTAGGTTAGTCAGGGGATAATAATAAACCAAATTCCAATGAATATTTTTGTATTGATCTGATGGGTATTGGATATTATAATAGTATAGATTTTCATTATCTTCATAATAACCTGAAATGTTTGTTTCAATGGCTTTCCAAATAATGGGTTTATCCACATTAAATGATATATTTGCCCCATTGTCATACATAAATGAAAAATTCTTATCCTTTTGATCACTTAATAAGTAATATCCCTGATCATTTAAAAGAAAGAGTTTGATATCTGAATTATTTTTGGAATCACTTTCGATTTGATTCAAAAAATTTTGTGCTAAGTAATTTAGAACTAAAACTCCCGATTTTTCATTTTTTTCATTGTATAGTGGTGTGGCTAATCTGATTATAGGCTTAATAGGGGTTTGAACGATATTATTTTCCGTATGTAAATCCAGCTGGGAAATATAGATCTCTTCCTTATTTAACTTTATACCCTCAGTAAAATAAGTTTGATCACCTTTATATTGCAAATTATTTTCATTAATTATTTGTGGATTCTGATCGTTGTAATTGACTCCCACTGCTTCAAAGCCATTATTATCGATAATTCTCATTTGATCATAGACACCATTATTCATTGACATATTTGAAAACATTCGCGTCACAGAGTTAATATTTTCCGAATTCCCAATGTCATTTAGATAAGACTTCATTTCATTTGAATTAAGAATAACGTTAATATCTGAGTTTATTCGCTTAAATATTGAGTTGATATTTCCGTTAACAATCTTAGCATTTTCCAGTTGTCGGATTCTAATGATTTCTTTTTCAGTGTTTATTTTAATGTTGATAAGTGAATATGAGAGAATTAAAATTATTATTAATACAGGTATGAAAATCCGTATAAAAGTAAAAAGAATTTTAGGCTTTCTTTTTTCACCAGTTTTAATCATAATAATAATCCCTTCATTAGCATTCTTTGAGATCATTATACTAAATTAACAAAAAACAAGCAATTAATAACATCTTTGCTATTACATAGAGTGTAGATTATAAGTGCTTTCCAAAATCAACGGAATAGGCTATAATAAAGTAAATCTTTTTATATAAAGATCTCTTTCACGCAGTAGTGTATGCAGATTTGTGAGTGTGAGAACTGTTTTTTTGTACAAAATATTTATATTTGATTGAGTTGAGTGCATAAAAAGTAGATAGTTAGGGATGAAAATGTTGCAATGCAGAAAGAGATTTCGAACTTCTTCATTGAACTGGATTGAGTTTAAAATAAATTTAATTTGACGTAAAGACTAGAATTAGTATATTTAAGAAGGGTGATGCTTCGTGAAAAACTATAAGGAAACAATTAACATTGAGACAATTAATGAAGATGATAGAAACAAATCAAGCAAACAATCTTTTGAAGAATGTGTTCTTGCTTTATCTGAAAAGTTGGAGCTTGCAAATACTCTATTAACAACAATTCTTGAAACAACCCATGATTTTATCATTTTTGGCTTGGATACAGAATATCGGTATTTAAGCTTTAATAACCGACATAAGGAAATGGCTAAATCTCAATGGGGTAAAAACATTGCACTAAGCATGAAAATTCTTGATGTAATAGATAGCTATGAAGAACGTAAAAACATGAAAAGTTTTTTTGATCGAGCTTTATCAGGGGAACAGTTTTCTTCGATAGAAGAATATGATGATAAAAATGGTAACATTGTACTGGGGAAGAATCATTGGGCTCCAATAAAAAACAATAGTGGCGAAATTACAGGTTTAGTTTGTTTTATTCAGGACGTAACAGAAAAAAGGCAACTTTTAAAAGAAATGCTTGAAGAAAGAAAAAATCAGGATAGTATAGAATCTTTGACTTTTTGTGATCAGCTCACAGGAGCATATAATCGAAAGTTTTTTGAAAAAGAATTAATAAGGCTCGATGAAAAATCATACTATCCTCTGTCAATTATTTTACTAAATGTTAACTCCAGGGATCAAGTGAATAATCAATATGGACAAGCGGTTGGCGATGTTTTCCTTAGAAAGGCAGCTCAAATCCTTAAAAATGGCTGTAGAGGCTTTGATGTGGTTGCACGTTTGGATGGTGATGAATTTGTTGTTCTGATGCCTAGAACTGTTGGCGGGAAAGTAGAACGGGCGATTGAGCGAATTAAAAAAAGCATGGATGAAGTAAAGATCAAATCAATAACATTGTCTGTTTCTGTTGGATTTAGTACAAAGTACGAAGAGACAGAGGATATAGATGAAACCTTTAAAAGTGCTAAAAAGCAATTGGAAAGAAGCAAGCAATTGGATTACTATTAAAATCCACGGGGCTATTAAAGCAAATGTCTTTTAAACTCAAAATTAACTAAAATATTGGTGTGTTGCCTTGATTGGGAGGAAAATTGTCTCTGTTGAATTGGCAGGGTAGATAATACCATTTGTGATCGATGACTGGAATACATCATTTTTCCAAATTCATCTTCAATAAGGATCAGGATTTATATTACCTACATCATAATGAGCTCTTTGAGACCCGAGATCGCCAGGAATGGGATTTGCGAATGGTAAAAAAAGATGGCTCCGTTTTCTGGGCTCACCTTGTGGCAACTTTGGCTCAGAATGAGGCAGGCAAACCGATTTGTCGCATTGTTATTAATGATATTACTGAACAAAAAATACAGAGAGTCGAAAAATATTTATTAGCTTTATAAAACAGGAGGGCTTTTTGAAATTAGCAATATTTGATTTTGACGGAACGCTTGTTCCGAAAGATGCATTGCCATTTGTATTGGCTCAATGGAAAAAACAAAACTATTCGAAAATCAAATATTTGATATGGGATCCAGGTTACCAAATTAATACTAGGAGTGAGAATCCATGACAGAGATGAAAAAAAGCTTTTGGACAATGCCAGTTGATGATGTGATCAAGACATTTAAAACCAGTGAGAATGGATTAACCAATGAAGAAGCCAAAAAAAGGCTTGATATAGTCGGCTCAAATTCCATTAGGCCTAAAAAGAGACACAGTGTTTTGGGACTTTTACTTTCCCAGTTTAAAAGCCCTATTATTCTAATTTTGTTTTTTGCCGTTGGGCTTTCATTTTTTCTTAACGATAATGCGGATGCAATCATAATATTAGTCATTGTCCTGGGAAGTGGCTTATTGGGTTTCTGGCAGGAATATGGTGCCAGCAACGCGGTTGAGAAGCTGCTTGCGCTGGTCCAAATTAAGGCAACGGTTCTTCGTAACGGATTACCCACAGAAGTAAGTGTGGAAGAAATCGTCCCAGGGGATATCGTGATGTTAGAAGCAGGTGATGTAATACCCGGAGATTGTCTGATCATTGAGTCCAATGCATTTTTTATCGATGAAGCCACTTTAACGGGAGAAACCTTTCCATTGGAAAAAGAGCCGGGGTTGTTGCCGGAACAGACAGGCCTTGCACAGCGAAAAAATTCCCTGTGGATGGGTACTCACGTGATCAGTGGCAGTGGAAAAGCAGTGGTTTTGACCACCGGTAAAGACACTGAATTTGGGAAAATATCCGAAAGATTGAAGCTTAGGCCCCAGGAAACCGAATTTGAGCGGGGGGTAAAACAATTTGGCTTTTTCCTGATGGAAGTCACCCTTACCATTGTTATTATTATTTTTGCAATCAATGTATTTTTAAATAGACCGGTGTTGGATTCGCTGTTATTTTCACTGGCACTGGCAGTGGGCTTAACTCCCCAGTTGCTGCCTGCCATCATCAGCATTAACCTGGCTCACGGGGCAAAATTAATGGCAAAGGTTAAAGTTATCGTAAAACGGCTTGCTTCAATTGAAAATTTTGGGAGCATGGATGTCCTTTGCGCAGACAAAACAGGCACGCTTACCGATGGTATCGTCCGATTGCAGTCCACACTGGATATCAACGGAAATCAAAGTGACAAGATCCTTTTCTATGCCTATTTAAATGCATCTTTTGAATCCGGTTTTGTCAATCCGATTGATGAGGCCATTCGAACGTTTAAAAAATTCGATATCTCAGGTTATACTAAAATAGGAGAAGAACCCTATGATTTTATTAGAAAGCGGTTGAGTATACTACTCACCGAGCCACTTGATTCCACCCATGATGGTAAAGGGCAAATTGTCATTACCAAAGGAGCCTTAAATAATGTATTATCCGTATGCACCAAGGTTGAAATGGGTGACGGTAAAATTGTCGATATTGCTCAGTTTCAGGATGAAATTCAGGCAAAATATGAAGAGTTTAGCAACCAGGGATATCGAACCCTTGGTATTGCGTATAAGTGTGGAATCGAGTCTTTGCATGAAAGCGAGCACGAATCTGAATTGATATTTTTGGGGTTCATTACTTTATTTGATCCCCTTAAACCCAATATCGTTAATACCATCAATGAACTGAAAGAACTTGGCGTTAATTTAAAAGTTATCACAGGAGATAATCGGTTAATTGCGGCTAATGTGGTTTCTCAAATAGGAAGCATGAATGGAGAGATTCTCACCGGGCCGGAATTACATCAAATGAGTGACAATGCATTGTTAAAAAAAGTCTCTGAGATATCTGTTTTTGCCGAGGTTGAGCCAAACCAAAAAGAGCGGATTATCATTGCTCTTAAAAAAGCAGGTTACGTGGTGGGCTATATGGGAGATGGAATTAATGACGCCTCTGCCCTTCATGCAGCAGATGTTGGCATATCAGTGGACAGCGCCGCGGATGTGGCAAAAGAAGCTGCGGATATTGTCCTTCTTGAAAAGAATCTGGCCGTGCTGATTGATGGCGTCAAGGTAGGAAGAATAACCTTTGCCAATACCTTAAAGTATGTCTTTATGGCCACCAGTGCGAATTTCGGCAACATGTTCAGCATGGCCGGGGCATCGCTATTCTTATCCTTTCTTCCCTTATTGCCGAAACAGATTCTGTTGACTAATTTATTGACGGATTTTCCGGAAATGACCATTGCATCGGATTCCGTGGATCACGAGCTGATTATGAAGCCAAGACGGTGGGATATACGATTTATTCGGAAATTTATGCTGACATTCGGTTTGGTCAGTTCGCTCTTTGATTACCTGACTTTTGGGGTGCTGATTTATTTGGTTCAGGCTACCGAAATCCAATTCCGTACTGGTTGGTTTATCGAATCGGTTGTTTCAGCAGCTTTAATTATTTTAGTGATTAGAACCAGAAAGCCCTTTTATAAAAGTACGCCAGGAAAATATCTTGTTCTGACAACGCTTTTAATAGTGATCATTACCTTTGCATTGCCCTATACGCCATTGGCGGGTTTGTTAGGATTCCAGCCGCTGCCAATATGGGTTCTGTTAATCATTGTAGGGATTGTGGCCTGCTATATTTTCACTGCAGAAATTGCAAAAAAGATTTTCTATAGAATAGTCAAATATTAATTTTGAATTGAAGGTATCTAAAATGGTGCCAATGATTAGTGACGGTGGTTGATTCCATGAATATAAATATTCAATACGATGAGAATATTTGGAAGAATAATCAATTGAATACCCAATGAGATTATCCGAAACAAGGATTTTAATTCGCTTTAAATAAATAATATAAGAAGCACAGTCATAATGGCTGTGCTTCTTTTGTGTTCAATATAAAAGAATCTTGTGGAAAAAAGCAGCAAGGATGAATTTTTGAAAAAAAATAATTGACAAAGAAAAGGGCTTAGTGTATATTAAACATACAAAACATATAGGGTATATATGCAATAAATAAATGGAGGATAACAATGTCAATTAACAAAGAAGAATTGTATAAAAAACTAGCTGACTCCATTGTGGATATGGATGAAGATCTAACCATAGAAATCAGCAAACAGGTTATAGCCGAAGGCTTGGATGCCTATGATGCCATCGTAAATGGATTAACGGTTGGTATGAATCAAGCAGGAAAACTTTTTGATGAAGAAGAGTATTTTGTACCGGAACTTTTAATATGCTCAGATGCAATGTACGCAGGTTTAAACATTCTCAAGCCACACATAAAAGTCGGAGAAAATGTGACAAAAAGAAAAGCGGTTATTGGTGTAATTGAAGGGGACACCCATGATATTGGGAAAAATCTTGTAAAAATTATGCTTGAAACTGGAGGCTACGATATTATTGATTTGGGAAGAGATGTTTTACCTTCAACCTTTGTTGAAAAGGCAAAAGAAGAAAAAGCAGAATTCATTGTTATTTCAACGTTGATGACAACCACCATGGAAGGCATGAATGAAGTCATTGAGATTTTAGTCGAAGAAAATATCAGAGATGATTATAAAGTGCTCATCGGCGGGGGGCCAATTTCCCAGGGATATGCAGATAAAATAGGCGCAGATGGGTACGCAGAAAATGCTGCAGAAGCAGTGAAACTAGCAAATAGACTCGTTGTAGCATACGGAAACGAAATCGAATAACAAGGTCTGTAAAACGAAAATATTAGGTAAAGACTATTTAATTGGAGGAAATCACTTATGTCATTGATACAAAGAAATGAAGAATTAACTTCCCTGGAACGGGTTGGCCTTACGCTGCAGCGAAAAGAAGTTGACAGAACACCAGCAATCCCCCTTGTATGCGGTGCTTCGTATCGGGTTTTGGGAACACGCTATGATAAATGGTCTCAAGATGCAGAAATTGCAACCCAAAGTTTGCTTGCTGCCCAGGAATTAATCGGACAGGATGCTTTTTTATTGTTGGTGGATCTTTCGGTTGAAGCGGCAGATTTTGGACAAAAGCTTATTTTTCCAAAGTATAGTACCGCATTTCCTGATTTCAACAATCAGTATATACAAACACCGAATGAATATGAAAAAATAAAAAAAGTAAATCCAAGAGAAACCAAACGAATGAAACAAGTCATTGATATGATCAAGGGTTTATCAAAAGAAAAAGGAAATGAAGTGGCCATCATGGGATTTATTTATGGTCCGCTAGGCGTGCTATCCCAGATTAGAGGTCATAAGGATTTATTTGTTGATCTCATTAAACATCCTGAAGAGGTTTTAGCAGCAGTTGATGTTATAACCGATGTACTTGTGGAATATGCCATTGCCCAGGTTGAGGCGGGTGCCCACGCAGTGGTTGTGGATCCCCTTTATTCTTCAGGAACCATTCTAAGAAATACAACATGGGAAAAATTTGAAGGGCCATATCTTAAACGGATTGCCGATGCCATTCGAACAGCAGGAGCAGGGGTAGGCATCCATAATTGCGGAGATGGCGTCTATTTTGAAGAAGTCATTAAGTGGGCAGATCCTGTTGCCATATCAGTGGCTTATCCGGCGCATGGATCCAAAAACTGGGAAGAACATGCGAAAACTTGGGGTGATAAAGTGATTACCATTGGTTGCTCAGATCCCGCTAATACCGGCTTAGTTTTTACTACAGACGAGGTTCTGGAAGATTGTAAAAACCAAATTGAGTTGTTTAAAAAACACAATGCCGGATTCATTCTTTCCACCGGTTGTGAATTTCCTCCAAATGGAAATTTATTAAATGCAGCGGCAATGGTAGAAGCGTCAAGAAGATACGGACGAACAGAGAATTAAAGTAAAAACTCAGTAACTTATTTAATGACAATTATTTTATCTGGCTATGTGCATCAGAGCAGGCTGATAGAGCTTTCCTGAGCAGACAAATGCAATGATCAATAATTGTCATTAATATTATAAAACCATTTAACAGATTAGGAAGTGAAACGATGACCATACAAATTGATATTTTTTCTGGTTTTTTTGGTGCAGGCAAGACGACATTAATTAAGAAGCTGATTAATGAAAAAGTGTATTCAAAAAAAGTAACCCTTATTGAAAATGAGTTTGGTGAAATTCCAATTGATGGAGCATTTTTAAAAAAGTTTAACATTGAAATTAAAGAAATTAAAGCAGGCTGCATTTGTTGTTCAACAGTTAATGATTTTAACAATACATTGAAAGAAATCATTGATTCGAAAGAAACAGAAAGAATTATCATCGAACCTTCTGGGGTTGGAAAACTCTCTGAAATAGTTAAAATTGTGAAAAAACTTGAAGTGAATAATGACGTAAAGCTTAACTTAGTAATTGCTGCAGTTGATGTCACCATGTATGAAGAATTTGTCAATCTATTCAGTGAATTTTATGAAGATCAGGTTATCCATGCCAGTACCATTATTTTAAGTCGAACCCAGAGTGCTACAGAAGAAGAGTTACAACAGGTTGTGTCTAAAATAAGGGAAATCAATGAAAAGGCAAGGATCATCACAACACCATGGGATGATTTAAGTGGGGTTGAACTGATTGGTCTATCAGTAACAGATGGAAGAAAAGAAGCAGATATTCATAATTTGGATGACGTTGATCTTTTTGAACTTGACCAGGAGTTTGATCATGATCATGCAGAAAGCGACCATGACCATGACTACTTTTCAAGCTGGGGGATTGAAACCCCTAAAGAATATCCGGTAGAAACTCTTAAGAAACTCTTTAATAACCTGAAAAATGAAGAATTATATGGAAAAGTTGTCAGATCTAAAGGAATCGTACAAGTAGCGGAAAACCATTGGATCGAATTTGATTTTGTACCAAAGCAATTTGAAATTAGAGAGTCAGAACCCCAGAATACTGGTCGTATAACGGTAATTGGTCATGACTTGAATAAGGAAAATTTAATAAACCTTTTTTGAAAACAGATGCTCGCTTTCTAAGATTGAGGAACAATTTTGGATTGGCCTTTTGATTTTATTGATTTGAATCTATGGAGTGGGCCTAAATGGTTAGTTTTAAAAGTGGTTGAATATTGATAGTTCATGTTTGATCCCTCTGTTTAAGTGTTGCACTAAAACTTCACTTTACACGAGTTTTCTTTCATGGACTATTTTTTTAAATTCGATTGAGGTTGTTGACAAAAATATAATAAATTTTAGAGACTATTTAAATAAGTCTTATTGAACGGTTGGGAGATTGTGAATGAAGATAAAAGTCATTGCTTGTGAAGTTATAAAAGAAGAAATATCATCAATAGAACCATTAGCTGATGAGGAATTTGAGTTTGTTTCCATGGATTTTCATCTCTATCCGGAAAAACTTAGGGTAGAATTGCAAAAGATCATTGACCGATCTTTGGGTTATGACAGAATTATTCTTGCTTTTGGTTTGTGCGGCGGTGCTACAAAGGGTTTAAAAGCAACCTATTCCGAGATTATATTACCAATGGTTCATGATTGTATTCCATTATTTCTGTGTCCGGAAAAATGTCGTTTATGCGATTTTAGAAGTGAAATGGGAACATTTTATCTCAGTAATGGATGGATGATTACTGAAAAATCAATATTATCAGAGCATCAGCGAGTTCTTAAACGGTTTGGTTCGAAAAAAGCTTTAAGTGTATTACACCGAACCTATGAAGGTTATAAAAAAATCCTGTTTATAAACACCGGATCAGAGGTTCAAGATGAAGTTATTGACCAATCCAAAGAAATAGCACAATTATTTAATGCTGAATATCAAACTGTTCAAGGGGAGACGGCCTTTATTGAAGAAATTGTCAGAGGTCCATGGGATGAGGTGAATTTTATAAATATACCTCACTTGGGGATTATTAAAGAAGAAGATTTCGGGATTAATGCAAAATAATTTTAAATAGTCTAGATCCAATGATACTAAAAAGTTTAATGACAAAAATAGAAAAGGAGTCAATAGTCATGGTAATAGTAAATTTTCTAACAAATAATCAGTCCGTAACCGTAAAAAAGGGAACTACAATTTTAGAAGCGGCAAGGAAAATTGGCATTATTATAGAATCTCCCTGTAATTCAGAAGGGGCTTGTGGTAAGTGTAAGGTAAAAGTATCCCAGAACAATCTGACAGGTATCATTGATGAGGGAAAGCATCATTTGTCAGATGAAGAAAAGGCTCAGGGTTTTGTATTATCCTGTCAGGCCAAGGTCATAAAAGATATTGACGTAGAAGAAATTCCGGAAAATTTAAATAAAAACCTTCAAATATTAAATCATGGAGAAAGCTTTGAAATTGAACTCGATGGTTTTATTAAAAAGGAATACAATAAAAATGGCAAGACCTATGTGTATGCTGGAGATGACATTATCGCAGAAGAAGAAGGGGATACAACTGGGTTAAATTATGGCATTGTCGTGGACATTGGAACTACAACCCTGGTGGCGACCATCGTTAATATTAACACCGGTGAAGAGCTGCATTCCGTTTCAGCATTAAATCCACAAAGTATTTATGCCCAGGATGTCTTATCCAGAATAAAATTCGCCTCGGATGAAAAAGGATTGGATATCATGTATTCTTCAATGATTAATGAGTTAAACGGCATGATAGAAAAAAACACAAAGGAAACTGGAATCGATAAGAAGTATATTTATGAGGTGATTTTTAGCGGAAATACTTGCATGATTCATTTGGCGGCCAATGTAAATCCCTATTCTTTAGGTAAATACCCCTACACTCCACTATTAAAAGGTGGAAGCTATTTAAGCGCCCGTGAACATAAATTAAATATTTCAGATAAGGGATTAATCTATTTACCCCCGATTATTTCGTCCTATGTAGGTCCGGATATAACCTCTGGAATCCTCGCCACAAGGCTTCAAGATAGAAAAGGCACCACATTATTTGTTGATATAGGAACAAACGGCGAAATGATCATAGCAAGAGACGGAAAATTGTCATCAACCTCCACTGCTGCGGGACCGGCTTTTGAAGGGATGAACATCACCTATGGCATGAGAGCTGAAAGAGGGGCCATTGAATATTTTAACATTGAAAACGATGGGTCGATCGAGATTAAGACCATTGAAAATGGGAAGGCCATCGGAATTTGCGGAAGTGGTCTTTTGGATATTCTTGGAGAGTTGGTTGCTAATAAAGTGATTGGTAAAAATGGTCGATTTTGTTCTTCAGAAAACCCAGACTCACCTATTGCACTGAGACAAAGACTGGTAAAAGTCGATGGTAAAATTGCCTTTAAAATAGCAGATGACGTTTTTCTGACGCAAAAAGATATAAGACAGGTTCAACTTGCAAAAGGGGCTGTAAGATCTGGAATTGAATTTCTCATGAGTAATAAAAAGGTTTTTGCTGAAGACGTTGATAAAATACAGATAGCCGGATCATTCGGTTATCATCTGAGAGCTAAAAGCCTTATCAATATAGGCTTGTTACCTAAAGAGTTTGAAGGCAAAATTGATTTTGTTGGTAATACATCTAAATCCGGAGGACATGCGTTCTTATTAAACAAACACTATCGGTCGGAAATGCAGCAATTAGTTAAAGATATTGATGTGGTTGAATTATCAAATGGTGAGAATTTTGATCGGATTTTCGTAAAATGTTTATCCTTTCACACAATCGAAGAAGTTGCTTGAATTGCGTAATAATAATAAAAAAAAATATTGACAAATAAATCATCATAGTGTATATTAAACATACAAAACATATAGGATATATATGTAATAAAAGATAGGAGGCAAAACAATATGAAAAACAGGATAATTGGCATTCAAGAAGAGGGCTCTATGTATATGTGTTGCACTATAAGTTGTTCCATATGTTCCGGTAAACTAAAATGAAATATTGTATTTGTCGTCAATTGTGAGAATTGCTTGCAATAAATATAAACACTTGGGCCGACAGATCACGGGATTTGTTGGTTTCTCTAATAAAGTGTAGGATTAAGCTTACCAATTTTGATTTACATCATCTTTGCATTGCAATAGGTGCATAAAAAGGGGAAACGTCAATGAGCCAAATGCGAAGAATGTAGAAGAAAGAGGTTGCAGACATTGAGTGAAAACAAACAAGGATTACTGAAAAAAATATTTAATAGCAAAAAAACAAAAAATCAAACAACACAAAAAGAAAGGTTGATAAAAATGAGCGAGAGAAAATTAGGATTCGATACACTACAAGTACATGCCGGTCAAAAGCCAGATCCAGCAACAGGAGCTCGAGCAGTTCCAATTTATCAAACAACCTCTTATGTATTTAAAGATACAGCCGAAGCAGAAGGCCGTTTTGCACTTACAAATCCTGGAAACATATATTCCAGACTTACAAACCCAACCACCGATGCGTTTGAACAAAGAGTCGCCGCCCTTGAAGGAGGCTCAGCTGGACTTGCAACCGCCTCAGGAGCAGCTGCCATTGCTTATTCCATTCAGAACATTGCAAAAGTAGGAGATGAAATTGTTGCCGCCAGTACGCTTTATGGTGGAACATTTCACTTATTTTCAGATACATTACCTAAATTTGGTATCACCACTGTGTTTGTTGACCCAGATGATCCAGAAAATTTCAGAAAAGCCATTACTGAAAAAACAAAGGCCATCTTCATTGAAACTTTAGGTAATCCCGCTAATAATCTCATTGATTTTGATGCTGTTGGCAAAATTGCAAAGGAAAATAAAATCCCTCTGATTGTAGACAATACCTTCGCAACCCCTTACTTATTTCGACCATTGGACCATGGGGCTAATGTTGTTGTGCATTCAGCAACCAAATTTATTGGTGGACATGGTACTTCTATTGGCGGAATTATCATTGATGGTGGTAACTTTGACTGGACAAGTGGCAAGTTCCCTGATTTCACAACTCCGGATAAAAGCTATAATGGTATAAAATTTTCTGATCTAGGTGCAGTAGCCTATGCAGTTAAGATCCGTGCCCAACTATTGCGCGATACGGGAGCATCATTATCGCCATTTAACTCTTTCCTATTTTTGCAAAGCCTGGAGTCATTATCTCTTCGTGTGCAAAAGCATGTTGCTAATACTGTAAAAATTGTGGAGTATCTTGAAAATAGTCCGAAGGTTAAAAAAGTCAATTATCCAGGATTAAAATCAAATAAATATTATGATTTAGCACAAAAATATTTACCACTTGGCTCAGGCTCAATTTTCACATTTTCAATTAATGGAAATATTGAACAAGCGAAAAAGTTTATTGACAGTTTGGAGATATTTTCACAACTTGCCAATGTTGCAGATGCAAAATCCCTGGTGATCCATCCTTCATCAACAACCCATCAGCAACTAAGTCCGGAAGAACAAGCAGCAGCCGGATTTGGACCAGAAGTGATTCGTTTATCCATTGGAGTTGAAGATGTTGATGATTTAATCTTTGATATTGATCAAGCTCTGAACAAAGCTTTTACTGCCTAAGAAAATTATTAAAATATCTGCTGTTCCAAAAATTTCTTATGTATTGAGTTCAGCAGATGATTTATTTATATCAGAGGTGTTTGTATATGCCAATACGTGTTAGAGAAGGTCTCCCGGCAATTGAAACACTTGCAAATGAAAATATTTTTATTTTGGGTGAACATCGGGCAAATCACCAGGATATGCGTACCTTGAAAATCCTGATTGTCAATTTGATGCCAAAAAAAATTGCAGCAGAAACACAGCTGCTGCGCTTATTAAGCAATACTTCATTGCAATTAAGTGTTGAATTTCTTAAAATGTCAACTTATGAATTTAATCATCCAACCTCTGATCATATGCTGGAATTCTATAAGACTTTTGAAGAAATTAAAAATAATAATTATGATGGTATTATTATAACCGGTGCATCTGTTGAACAATTGAAATTTGAGAAGGTTGACTATTGGAATGAATTGTGCGTCATTATGGAATGGGCTAAACTTCATGTTTATGCTTCACTTTATATTTGCTGGGGTGCACAGGCTGCCCTCCACTATCATTTTGGATTGGAAAAATATAATCTTCCTTCAAAACTATCAGGCGTCTATTTGCATACAGTTAATCAATGTGAACATCCTATGGTAAGAGGTTTTGATGACAGGTTCATGGCGCCGCATTCACGCTATACCTATGTAAGCAAAAAACAAATTCTTGAAATACCTGAGCTTGATATTTTAGCTGAATCTGAAAAAGCCGGCGTCTATTTAATAGCGGATAAAAGCAATAAGCATTTATTTGTGACCGGTCATTGCGAATATGATCGAGATACTCTGAAAGCAGAGTATATTCGGGATTATATTAAAGGACGAAATCCACATGTTCCGGAAAATTATGTTTTAAAAGATAATAACAGTTTTACTTCACATACCAGCTGGTGCAGTCATGCATCACTTCTGTTTTCAAATTGGTTGAATTATTATGTTTATCAACATACCCCATATGATTTAGAGGAACTCACGCAAAGCAAAAACGAATGAAACAAAGCGTTTTGGGATAGTTGTCTCAAAACGCTTTGTTTTAACTTGGGCAGAATAACCAGGATAAAAAATGACGACAATAGTTAAAGTGCGTTTATAAAAAGGAGATGATTTTTTGACACCTAAAGAAATACTATTATCAGGAATTGATTTAAAACCAACACCGAGATTGCCTGTAATCATTCCTTCAAGTGGCGTCTGGATATATGAAAGAAATGGACTTACTTTACAGGATACTTTTGAATTAGCCCCTGATAAACTAGCGGATGTTATTATCAATAACAATAAGGAGGTGAAATCTGATGTCATATGGTTGGCAGCTGATTGCAGTAATGTTGTACTTAGAGCCATTGGCGCTAAATGCACATTTAATGTACTGGGAGGGCCGGCTACGGTTGATGAGTCGCTCATCTTAAAATCCGCGGATGTAGATCACTTGAGAATAGCTGATTTGGAAAATTCCCCTGAAATTGAAAATCTGTTAAAGACCACAAAAATTGTTGCAGATAGAGTGGGCAACGACTATTTAATCGGAATAAGTCAATGGGGCCCCTTTACCCTTGCAGGTCAACTTATGGGAATCGATAATTTATTGTCAAAAGCTCTTCGTGATAAATCAGGGGTAAAGCATGTACTGGAATTCACAACGCAACTTTTGAAAAAATATTGGGGTTTGTTTGTTGATGCCGGTGCAGAGCTTGTTTGCCAGTCAGAACCAGTTTCATCCGGGGATATGATTTCCAAAAAAATATTTGCAGAATTGGCATTCCCTTATATTAAATCTGCGAACGATGACATTAATGGAAGGGTTAAGGCAAAAATGCTTCATATCTGCGGTAAAACAACTGAAATATTGGATTTAATTCCCCAGACAGGCGCAGATTTATTTTCATTGGATTATAAGGTCGACTTAGCACTCGCCAGAGAAAAGCTTGGAGGAAAAATTGCCTTTGGAGGGCAGTTGGATCCGATTAAAGTACTACTTGAAGGGTCCCCAAAAGATGTTGAAACGGCTTCCAAAAAATGCATTAATGATGCTGGTCTTAACGGTTACGTACTCATGCCGGGATGCGATGTTCCTCCAAAAACGAAAATGGAGAATGTTCAGGCAATGATTAAAGTTGCCCATCAAACTCAATGTAATAAAAAAGAGAATAATAATATGTATGAAAAATAGCATGAAAAAAAGTATGAAACAATTTGATGAATCAACTAGTGAAGTGGTATCAGAGTTGGCTGAAAGGCTTGCCGGCACAATTCGACTGGTAAAGGATTTACTGAATATAGAAAGAATGGAAAAGGTGTCTTGATGAAAAATGATTTATCCCCAAAAGAACGTTTGCTTAGAACTTTCGAAAAAAAAACGGTGGATCGTCCTCCTGTTATTTGTCCTGGTGGCATGATGAATGCGGCCATTGTAGAAATAATGAACACCACCGGTCACACCCTTCCTTTGGCACATCATGATGAAAGTTTGATGTCAAGTCTTGCAAAAGATGTGCAGAATCAAACAGGATTTGAAAATTTTGGTATCCCCTTTTGCATGACAGTGGAAGCAGAGGTCCTTGGCAGTGAAATTGATTATGGATCATTGGAATGCGAACCAAAGATTCAGAAAGAAAAATATTTTAATGCAGTGGATGTCGAGTTTAAGCCGGTGTCGGCTATGGGTGAAAATAATCGGGTGGTAGCTATCACACAATCAATTAGTCGACTTTCTCAGCAGTACCCGGATATTCCAACCATTGGCAGCATCACCGGACCTATCAGTACAAGTGCGTCTCTGGTTGATCCCATGCAGTTTTTAAAACAGCTTAGAAAAGATCGGGGGAATTCACACAAAGTGATTGACTATGTAAGTGATCACTTAATTGAGTATGCCAAGCTTATGATCGAAGGAGGTGCAACCGCAATCTCAATTGCCGATCCCACCGCCACAGGCGAAATTCTAGGGCCGAAAATGTTTGAAGAGTATGCGGTGCCTTATCTTAATAAGATTATTGATGCGGTTCATGCTCTAGGAAAACCTGTTATTGTCCATATTTGCGGTAAAATGGATCCCGTTATAAAAAAAGTTGCTTTGATTCGGGCAGATGCCATAAGCGTTGATGCCTTTGTAAGTCTGAAAAATATTAAGCTGCAAATTCCAGAGGCAGTGACCATGGGTAATGTTAGTACAATTGCCCTGGAATTCAGTAATCCAAATAAAATTGCGATCATGACCGAAAGACTCCTAAAAGATAAAACAAATATTATAGCACCTGCCTGCGGTCTTAGTACATCGACACCTCTAATTAACATCAAAGCCATGACCCAAGCAGTATTAGAAGTTTAATCAGCCACGTTTATAAATGGATGTTTATAGGGAATAGATTGACAATTATTTATGAAAATGCTATAATCTACAGAATACATATATGAATGGTATGATAATATATTAAGACGAATAATTAAGGAGTGGGAAAATGAGCAATTATAGTAATATTGATTCTAAATTGATACACGGTGGGATTGATGGAGATGAAAATACCGGTGCTGTGAATATACCAATCTTTCAAACATCAACATATAAACAAGATGGTTTAGGTAAGGACAGAGGTTATGAATATTCAAGGACAGGAAACCCCACAAGAAAGGCATTGGAAGCCTTAATATCTGATTTAGAGGGTGGCGTTGCCGGATTTGCCTTTGCTTCTGGAATGGCAGCAACCACAGCAGTGCTCAGTCTTTTTAAAACCGGGGATAAAATTATTATTTCCAGCAATGTCTATGGCGGAACCTTTCGGGTACTGGACAAAATATTTAATAACTTCGGAATTAGCTATGAAATTGTCGAAACCTCGGATTTAGAACTGCTTGAGAAAAGCATTGACGAAAATGTTAAGGCAATTTTCATAGAAAGTCCTGCAAATCCGATTTTAACCATTACTGATCTTAAAGAAGTGGCATTAATCGGGAAGAAGCATAATATTTTAACCATTGTTGATAATACCTTTATGACCCCATACTTACAACGACCCATTTCTCTTGGTGTTGATATTGTCGTACATAGTGCAACAAAATATTTGGGGGGCCATAGTGATTTAGTCGCTGGACTTGCAGTTGTAAATAGTAAAGAGTTAGCAGAAAGATTAGGGTTTATTCAAAATGCCACGGGAGGTGTTTTACAGCCATTTGACAGTTTTTTATTGATCCGGGGAATTAAGACCCTGGGAGTAAGGATGGATCGACATATCGAAAACGCAACTTTTATTGCAGAGCATTTAAAAACGAATAGTGCGGTAAAGGCAATATACTACCCAGGTTTACCGGATAGTCAAGGTTATGAAATTAATCAAAAACAAGCCAGTGGCCCAGGCGGAATGCTATCTTTTGAGCTCAACGAAAAACATAATGTTAATAAATTTTTCGAGTCTCTCGATTTTGTCACTTTAGCAGAAAGTTTAGGCGGAGTTGAATCCCTCATATGTCATCCGTCAAGTATGACACATGCTTGCATACCCTTTGAAATTCGACAAAAGGTTGGCATTGTGGAAAATTTAATTAGACTGTCAGTGGGAATAGAAAACAAGAATGATATCTTAGCTGATTTAGAGCAAGCTTTTTTAAAGAGTTACGAGGCATGAAAAGTGGCATATTATAATGATATTAGAGAATTAATTGGCAATACTCCCATGGTCAAACTTAATAATCTTGGAATAAAAAAAGATATAAATATTTTTGCCAAGCTGGAATTATGGAATCCCGGTGGCAGCGTAAAAGACAGAATCGGTGTTTATATGATCAAAGATGCCGAGGAAAAAGGCTTGCTTAAGCCCGGATATACAATTATCGAGGGAACCGCCGGCAATACCGGGCTTGGGGTTGCCCTTGCCGCGATTAATAAAGGATACCGTGTTATTTTTGTTGTGCCAACTAAATTTTCCACTGAAAAACAAACACTGATGCGTGCATTCGGCGGGGAGATCATCAACACACCGCGTGAGTTGGGAATGCTCGGGGCCTCGGCAAAAGCCCAGGAATTACTTAAAACAATCCCAAATTCCATATCTTTGGCTCAATTTGATAATCTTTCAAATCCTCAAGCCCACTATGAAACAACTGGACCGGAGATATTTCGTGACCTTGAAGGAAAAATAGATTATGTAGTTGCCGGCGCTGGAAGCGGTGGAACCTATACCGGGGTGTTACGGTATTTAAAAGAGAAAAATCCAAATATAAAAGGGGTGTTGGCTGATCCCATTGGTTCGATTATGGGCGGCGGCATTGCGGGATGCTATGATATTGAAGGCATCGGCAATGATTTTATCGCGAATACCATGGATATGTCCCTTGTGGATGAGGTCATAAAAATACACGACAGTGACGCCTTTGATCTGGCTAAGCTGTTGGCCAAAAAAGAAGGGATCATTGCCGGGGCCTCTTCTGGAGCGGCCCTGTTTGCGGCATTCAAAATTGCTGAAAAAATTGATGGCGGGAATATAGTAACGATTTTTCCTGACCGAGGAGATCGCTATTTCAGTAAAAATTTATATGACTAAACTCATATAAATAGTGATGAACTCGAATTTCAACGACAATTGTTGATGAGTGGTTGTGCCAAGATTCTATAAAATGATCCTTGTTTAGCTCCAGGCCAACAATTTGATTAAAATTATAATGTAATAGTTTTAGGGATGAATTTTTAGTCATCTAAAACAAGCAAAGCCCCGGAAGTGATGATATGCGCTCTGTCAAGTAGACAGCGAGCGGTTCATGATTCCGGGGCTTTAAACTGTAAATCAATCATTATTTATCCTTTGTATCGGTGCAAACAAAAGTAGCTTCTCCGAGCTCGAGGATCATAGGCGTTTTACCACATAGTTTACAGTCATTGTTTCTTTGGAACTTGACGACTTCAAATTCTGTTTCCAAGGCATCATAGAGAAGTAGTCCCCCCTTTAAACTTGAAGAAATGCCCATTATAATTTTTAGCGCTTCAACTGATTGCAGCACACCCATCAGCCCTGGAACAGGTCCTAAAACACCGACTTCCGAGCAACTTAAAGCAGAATCAGATGCTGCTGTCTCAGGGAAAATGCATCGATAACAAGGGCCATCACCAGAAAAAATGGTGGTTAACTGACCATAAAAAGCCAGAACGCCGGCATCAACAAGAGGTTTCTTCCCGAAAAAACAGGCATCATTTAACAAGTAACGGGTTGGAAGATTGTCAAGGCCATCAATAACAATGTCATAATTTTTAATGATATCCAATGCGTTTTCCCGGGAAAACGCCACTTGATGGAGTTCAATATTCAAATTTGGGTTAATTCTTTTTAGTGCCAGCTTTGCTGATTCAACTTTAGGTAGTCCGATTTTTGAGGTTGTATGAAGGATTTGTCGATTCAGGTTACTGAGTTCAACAACATCATAATCAATTAATCCAATGGTTCCAACGCCTGCTCTGGCCAGGGATAAAGCGTTGGGACAACCTAGTCCACCAGTGCCGACGATTAATACTTTGGCCTGGGAAAGGGATTCGTTTAAATGTTCAAAGGAACTTTGAGAATTTTTAAAGTTTCCTTCACATTCAGATAAGTCATTAACAAATGACATTTCCAATAAATTAAAATAGAAGGGCTCAGTTAGAATACTGCCAATATTCAGTTGTGTTTTTATAAGTTCAATGACTAATAATGTTCCTAAAAAAGCAGTAGACATCGACAAACCTAATTCTTGAAAACTCTGCTGATCGGAAATTTCATCGGCGAAGACATGTTTCTTTGAGACCACAGCTAAAAAGTCGGTCATTGATTGTTCATGATGACAACAGTTTACAAACCCTTGCCAGGCATAGGTAACAGCAATAATTGTTGGTGTGCATTCATGAGAATCTGATGAAATCAGGATATCACTCATTCGGCCAACATAATCAAAATTCCCAATAATTATGTTGGAATCCACGGCAACAGTCATGTCTTCAACAAGCTCGATGGCGATTTCCGGATTGAGATCATGGACATGGGCCAATAAGGAATCCCAGTCAGTTTTGTTTTCCAGTAAACAATAGATGTTGCCAATACCTGCTGCTGCCATATAATTCAGAAGAACATCACACGCATTTGCAGATTGTGAACATACTAAAACACTGGTTTCCAGGAGTTTCTGTTGTCCGACACCGCTGATCTTAGGCATGATTATATGACGCAGATACCGTTGAATCTGGTTTTTATCCATTGCTTTGTGAGTTGCTTTTTCTGGTATTGAAAGGTTTTCAGTTGGATTCACCAAAGAAATATTTGATTGAGAAGGGTTCAGTTTAGTTCTATTCAGATAGTCATTAATTGCTGCATGAAGAGCATCAGCTGCGATATTTGAACATATAATTTTTTGTGGAGGAAGACCTCCCAAAGCTGCTGCCACATCATCGTTGGATATTTTAAGTGCATCTTCGATGGATTTATCCATCGAAAGAACTGTAAGCATACTGCTTGCAGCAATGGCGGCACCACAACCAAAGGTTTTAAATCGAACGTCAACCAATGTATTATTGCGGACTTTAATATAAATGGTAACCTTGTCACCATCGGCAGGGTTTCCTGTTTGTCCAATACCGTCAGCATCGGTGATACTGCCAACATTCCTGGGATTAGTGAAATGATCAAGTACTGTATCATTGTACATTTTAACATCTCCATTTAATAAAAAATTTATGTTCACTTAGAACTGAAATAATAATGTTATGGCTTCTTGTCTTATCATTTTTCCATACTTCTCTTAATTTTGCAATGAATTATTTACAGAAGTTTTTTACCTCCATAAGTTCTACAAAACTAACTGCTATTATATCCCCAGACAGTAAAAGACAAGGAGGATTTTGAATGGAACCAAAGCTTATGACAAAAACGCTGTTGGTCAAGGGAATGACATGCGTAAACTGCGAAAACCGCATCGAAACCAGGCTTGAAAAAATTAATGGAATAATCAGCGTAACAGCAAGCTATTCAGGCTCTCAGGTTAAATTCATATTTGATGAGGATATGGTTAAATTAGCAACCATTGTGAAAAGCATTGAAGAACTGGATTATAAAGTAGTGAAACAAGGACAACAAAATAAAGACAAAGCAATCGAAAAAAAGACAAAAATAACCCAGGTTTTGGGGATCGTTTTTATTATTTTCGCGGCATACTTCATCATCAATCACTTTGGTGGCTTTAATATCTTCAACTCTTTTCCGGTGGCCAAACAAGGTCTGGGCTATGGAGCATTGTTTTTTAATTGGGTTACTCACATCCATTCATTGCGTGGCCATGTGTGGTGGGATTAACCTATCTCAATGCGTGCCTAATGTAAATACAAGCTGTGAAAATAGCAAAAAAAAATCAAATCTCAGACCGAGTATTTTGTATAATTTAGGTAGAGTTATCTCATATACAGTGATCGGTGGTATCGTAGGAGCCTTAGGGTCTATAATTGCTTTTTCCGGTATGGCAAAGGGGCTTGTTGCAATTATCGCAGGGGTATTCATGGTAATCATGGCACTTAATATGCTTAATTTATTTCCGTGGCTTCGAAAGCTTAATCCGAGAATGCCAAAGATTTTTGCTCAGAAGATCAATGCTCAGAAAAAAAGCAATAGCCCACTATATGTAGGGCTTTTAAGCGGACTCATGCCTTGTGGCCCATTACAGGCCATGCAGCTCTATGCTCTTTCCACCGGCGATCCGCTAAAAGGTGCCTTAGCCATGCTGGTGTTTAGCTTAGGAACGGTTCCCCTGATGTTTGGATTAGGAGCAATCAGTTCACTCTTAAGCAAAAAGTTCACCAGTAAAATGATGACAGCAAGTGCGGTATTAGTCCTTATATTAGGTGTGTTTATGTTTAGTAATGGAATGAGTTTATCAGGCATTGACCTTTCTTCATTCTCTCCTAACGCTTCAAGTGAAACTGCAGCCGCAAGTGGAACTCCACAAACCAATAATGCTCCAACGGTAAGCGATGGTGTTCAAACAGTGACAACCAAGCTGAGTCCAAACAGTTATGAACCAATCACTGTAAAAGTAGGGGTACCGGTAAAGTGGATTATCAGGGCAGATGCCAGTGACATCAATGGATGTAATAACCAAATCCTTGTGCCAAAATACAATATTCAAAAGAAGCTGGTTGCTGGAGACAACATAATTGAGTTTACCCCAACCGAAAGCGGCACAGTTCCCTTTAGCTGTTGGATGGGTATGATTAAAAGTAAAATAACAATAGTCTAGTAAATAATTTAAAAAAGGGTATACTATTAAAGAAAAGGTAAATTCGATTCGAAAGGGCGAGGAGGTTCTATGAAGAAAGAAACAATCAAAATAACGGGAATGACATGTGCTGCCTGTGCCGCTCGGATTGACAGAACCGTAGGCAAAATTGATGGCGTATTAAACGCATCGGTAAATTTTGCCACAGAAAAGCTGTCAGTTGAATATGACGAGGAGAAAGTTTCCAGACTCAAAATCAATGAAGCCATCATTAAAGCTGGGTATGGCATTCTGGAAGAAACAGCGAAAAATGAAGTCACCATACCCATTGGAGGCATGACCTGTGCTGCCTGTGCCGCAAGGGTTGAAAAGGCCATTGGTAAAATTGACGGGGTGTCAAAGGCATCAGTGAATTATGCCACGGAAAAAGCCACGGTTTCCTATGATTCTCAAAAGGTGAAGATTTCAACCATTAAACAGGCTATTGAAAAAGCCGGATACAAAGCCTTTGATATTGAGAGAAAAGATGCTATTGATCAGGATAAGCTGCGCAAGGAAAAAGAAATAAAGACGCTTTGGACAAAATTTATTGTATCAGCTGTATTTTGTGTTCCTTTGCTTTACTTTGCGATGGGTGCTATGATTTCGTGGCTGCAATTCCCAATTCCAAGTTTTCTGGAACCCATGCAGTATCCTTTAAACTATGCAATGGTCCAAATTCTGTTGGTGCTGCCGATTATTATTGCAGGAAATAAATTTTATACTGTTGGTTTCAAAGCGCTCATACAACGCAGTCCTAATATGGATTCATTGATTGCAATGGGAACATCAGCCGCAATTCTTTATAGTTTATACTCAGTGTACCAAATCCTAATCGGTAATTTTGGTGCAGTGGAAGGGTTATATTTCGAAACCGCCGGGGTTATTATTACCTTGATACTTCTGGGAAAATCACTTGAAGCGGTATCCAAAGGCAAAACCTCCGAAGCCATTAAAAAGCTTATGGGACTTGCTCCTAAAACGGCCATTGTCATTCGCGATGGGATTGAATTTGAAACCCCCATTGACGATGTAGAAATTGATGATGAGATTTTAGTGAAACCGGGAGGAAAAATTCCTGTTGATGGGGTAGTAATAGAAGGTACTACAGCCATTGATGAGTCAATGCTCACAGGTGAAAGCATGCCCATAGATAAGAAAGCAGACGATGAAGTCTATGCCGCCAGCATCAACAAAAACGGTATGATCCAGTTTCGGGCAACCAAGGTTGGCGGCGATACAGCCCTTGCTCAGATTATTAAACTGGTGGAAGATGCCCAGGGCACAAAAGCACCCATCGCCCAACTTGCCGATATTGTGTCCGGCTATTTTGTACCCATTGTTTTTGCCATTGCCGTGGTGGCTTTTCTGGGATGGTTCATTAGCGGACAGTCCCTGATATTTTCGATGACAATTTTCATTTCGGTGTTGGTGATTGCCTGTCCCTGCGCCTTGGGTTTGGCCACACCAACCGCTATTATGGTTGCAACTGGGAAAGGTGCAGAATATGGTATTTTAATAAAAGGTGGAGAAGCATTGGAAACCACTCATAAAATCAATACCATTGTTCTGGACAAAACGGGGACCATTACAGAGGGTAAGCCAGAGGTAACAGATATCATGACAGTCCCCGGGGTTGAAAAAAAATGGCTGCTTCAAATCGCGGCTTCTGCTGAAAAAGGCTCAGAACACCCTCTCGGTGAAGCGATTGTAAGAGGTGCCGAAAAGCAAAATCTGGAAATGTTGAAAATAGACAAGTTTGAAGCGACACCAGGGTTTGGTATCGCGGTGGAAATTAATGGATCCAGTCTGCTTCTTGGCAATCGAAAAATGATGGATGAGAACAGCATATCCCTTGCTGTTCTGGTAGAAGAGTCGGATAGATTGGCATCGGAAGGGAAAACTCCAATGTACATTGCAATGGATGGCAAACTGTCCGGCATAATTGCTGTGGCCGATGTTGTGAAACCCAGCAGTGCGGCGGCAGTCAAGAAGCTCCATGAAATGGGCATTGAAGTTGCGATGATCACTGGTGACAATCAAAAGACGGCAGAAGCCATTGCAAAACAGGTTGGCATCGACCGGGTGCTGGCAGAGGTATTACCAAAGGATAAAGCAAACGAAGTTAAAAAGCTTCAGGCTGAAGGCAAAAATGTTGCTATGGTCGGGGATGGCATTAACGATGCTCCGGCTCTGGTCCAGGCAGATATTGGCATTGCCATTGGCTCAGGAACCGATGTGGCCATGGAGTCTGCTGATATTGTGTTGATGAAAAGCGATTTGATGGATGTTCCCACAGCAATACAGCTTAGCAAAAGCACCATCCGCAACATAAAGCAAAATCTTACCTGGGCATTTGGCTATAACGTTGCCGGCATACCCATTGCGGCAGGAATCCTTTATCTCTTTGGCGGACCACTGTTGAATCCCATGTTTGCAGCGGCGGCCATGTCCTTGAGTTCGGTATCGGTACTCACCAATGCACTTAGGTTAAAAGGGTTTAAACCTTATACAATAAATAAAGTTAAAAAGGAGAAAAAAATGGAAAAATTAACACTGAATGTTGAAGGTATGTCTTGTTCTCATTGTGAAAAAGCAGTTAAAAATGCGGTTGGTGCACTGGATGGTGTGGCAAGTGTAAATGTTGATTTAGCAGAAAAAACAGTAGTAGTTGAATATGATTCAGGTAAGGTATCACCTGATAGTTTTAAACTTGCAATTGAAGAAGAGGGTTATAAAGTCGTCTAGGTAGAATCAAACTGACTTGAGGAAGGGCTTTAATAGATGAACAATTATATAAAAAAAGTCCTTGTCGTTGATGATGAGGTTAAAATAATCGAGGTGGTAAAGTCTTATCTTGAATGCAAAGACTTTATTGTTTTATCCGCGGAAAACGGCAAACAGGCACTTAATATATTTGAAAGTGAGAACATAGCACTGATCGTCTTAGACCTCATGCTTCCCGATATGTCAGGAGAAGAAATCTGTATGGAAATCCGTAAGAAATCCCGGGTGCCGATTATTATGCTGACTGCTAAAGTTGAGGAGTCAGATATGTTAAGAGGATTAAACATCGGTGCTGATGACTACATTACCAAGCCCTTTAGTTTAAAAGCACTTTATGCAAGAATCGAAGCGGTACTGCGCAGATCAAGCGATGATCCTGTCCCCCTGTATAACAAAACCGCATTTAATAATGGAGATTTAGAAGTTGATTTTGAAAGCCGAACCATTAAAAAAAATTTGGCGGAGATCAACCTCACTCCAAATGAATTCAAAATATTAGGAGCCTTAATTAAATATCCGAATAAAGTTTTTACCCGAGAGGACATTATCAACGTCGCATTAGGGGATGAGTTTGAAGGATATGATCGAGCGGTGGATAGTCATATTAAAAATATCAGGCAGAAAATTGAAAGTGACCCGAAGAACCCCGTATATGTCCTTACAATATACGGGGTAGGTTATAAATTCGGTGGCAAGTAAAATGAAACACAGTCTAAGAACAAAGCTTTCGTTAACCATTGCCCTGGTAATGCTGCTTACGGTTGCACTAATCAGTCTGCTGTCCAATTTCTTTATTGAAAAGCAATTTACAAATTACATTGCAAGTCAGCAGGAAAAAAGAACCTTGGAAATAGTCAATAATCTTAGCCAGCAATATGATGTAAATGCACAAACCTGGGATGTGAAATTTGTTCAAACCATTGGTATGAATGCCTTAAATGATGGTTACATTATTAAGGTTTATGACAATGAAAATAAATCCCTATGGGACGCTGAAACCTGTGATATGGCCATGTGTACCCAGGTGACAAATGATATCACTCAACGAATGGAGACAAAGTACCCCCAGTTAAATGGAGAGTTTACTTCTCAAACCCATAATATCACACAAGATAATGTAATCATCGGATCTGTAAACATTGGGTATTTTGGACCATATTTTTTAAATCCAGACGATTTTCAGTTTTTAAAAGCACTCAACCTGATTTTTCTGGGAATCGGCATTTTTTCCCTAGCTTTTTCAGTGGTGATTGGAGCGTTTTTGGCCAAGCGTCTCAGTCAACCCATACAAAAAACGGTGAGTGTTACCAAACAGATCTCGGATGGAGATTATAACGTTCGGATTCAAGAAAATTCAAATACCATAGAATTGGATGAACTGATTGTTTCAATTAACCAATTGGCTGATTCTCTGGGAAAACAGGAAGCATTAAGAAAAAGGCTGACAGCTGATGTCGCTCATGAATTGCGAACACCTCTTACCTCTATCGGAACCCATATTGAAGCAATGATTGAGGGTGTTTGGGAACCTACCACTGAACGACTTCAAAGTTGTCATGATGAAATATTGCGTATTGGTAATATGGTGCAGGATATGGAAAGTCTTGAAAAGGTTGAAAGTGAAAACTTGAAGCTGCATAAAGCTCGGATCAATCTGTTTGAGATTGCAGAAAAAGCAGTCAGTAATTTTGAAGCTGATATCAATAAAAGAAATCTGAAGCTGTCAATTGATGGGCATTGTCCTGATATCTTTGCTGACAAAGACAGAATAAACCAGGTGTTCATTAATCTTATATCCAATGCTGTGAAATACACTCCTGATGGCGGTGAAATAAATATCACACTTTCAGAAACAGAGAAGTTTGTAAAGATTGGGTTTAAAGATAACGGCATTGGTATTTCCGAAGATGAACGGCCATTTGTTTTCGAGCGGTTTTATCGGGCAGATAAATCACGTAACCGGATGACCGGAGGATCAGGCATCGGTCTTGCCATTGTGAAGTCCATTGTCACAGCTCATGGTGGGCTGGTTGAGGTGGAAAGTCATTTGAACCAAGGCAGTTGCTTTATTGTGTCACTTCCAAAATAGAATAGAATACAAAAGCTGAGATTTCCAGGGTTTATCCTGAAACTCTCAGCCTTTTTTTGTTTGGTTTGTGTGGAAAATATTTATGGGGACTCTAATAAAAAATAGTTATTATTTAGAAGGCTATAGACAAAGTAGTAAATTAAATTTAATGAAATCGTATACAACTTTGCTAATATTTGATATAATACTATCATTATATTCGAAATATTAATATGTGAATTAAAGGGAGATGCCCATGAAATCCGACTTATTTATAGCGATGGCTCACAGTATAGAACTAGACTCATCTTTAGCAGTGATGGAACTCATTTTAAAATGCGAACTTCAGCTTAATAATAAGTATCCAACAGCAGGAATTCTATATGCTGGGATAGACGTTGATCATCAGCTGGTACTTAATAAGATTTATGATAAATGGCCGGATTTACAGCTCATTGGTTGTACAGCAGATGGCGAATTTTCTTCGGAATGCGATTATGTAGAGGATTCACTTGTTTTAACGTTATTTGTTTCAAAAAATATAAATATTGTTTCTGGATTTTTCGATAATACATCAACAGATCCGAGTAAAGAATACAGCCAAGTGCTATCAGAGGCTGTGAGCAGATTAGGTCAGAAGCCCAAGCTATGTATACTATTTTCAGATGTGCTAAAAACTAATGGAGAGGCGGTTATGGAACAGATAACCATGCTTACAGAAGGTAAGCTTCCAATTGTAGGTGGCATATCAGCAGATAGTTGGCGATTTGATGAGTGCAAGCAGTTTTTCAATAATATTTCTTCAGCAACAATATCGCCATTTTTACTTTTAGCCGGAGAATTTGATTTTTCTGTGGGAATGGACAGTGGTTGGGAGCCAATCGGAGAAATCGGGACGGTTACAAAATCGGAAGGTAACGTGCTTTATGAAATCAATCATAAGCCTGCCCTTGAATTTTATCGCGATATCCTTGGTGAAAATACAAAGCCCACGCTTGAACTACCCATTGCCTTATACGATGAGTTTGGTAGTTTTCGATTTATGCGCACTACTTTTGAAAATTATGATAGGAATACTGGGGCAGTCACTTATCTTGGCAATGTTCCAATGAATTATAAAGTCCGTATTACTATGGTAAACCGAGAATCGATTTTAGCAGGTGCAAAAAGCTCAATTGACCAAGCCATCAGAACCTTTCCACCCAATGAGTTACCAGTGATTGCATTGTGCTTCACTTGTTCTGCTCGAAGAGTATTACTTGGAACACGGACGATTGAGGAGAGTCAGATCGTTCGCGAAAAGATTGGGGATAGAATAAAATTTAGTGGGTTTTATACCTATGGTGAGTTTTGTCCCATTTCAACGAAATTATTCAATGAATTCCATAACGAAACCTTTGTCGTTGTTTTATTAGGTTAAAATGCATGAAGGGAGGTAAAAAATGGAGAATGATCATAATGATGCTTTGATAAAACAAATAGCAATTTTAAAAAGAAAATTGGAACGCTGCGAACAAAGTCGGAGACTAATAGAGGCGGCAAAGGATCATTATGATTTAGTTTATCGTTCTAGCATTGACAAACTGGATGCACAGAAAAGCTTGCTTGATATTAAAAACAATGAATTGGATTTAGTAAGGTTAGAGTTACTTGCTAAGAATAAAGAGCTTCAAATCGTATCAACCACAGATGGACTTACACAAATATATAATCGCAGAAAAATCATTGAAATATTTAATGAAGAATATCTTCGAGTGAAGCGTTATGAGACAATATTTTCAGTGATTATTCTGGATATTGACAGGTTTAAATTAGTAAATGATAACTTCGGGCATCAAGCAGGGGATCAAGTATTATTTGATTTGGCGCAACTGATGAAAAATAATCTCCGTATTACTGAGCACATTGGTAGATGGGGAGGTGAAGAATTTTTTATTGTTCTGCCAAACACAAGTGCAAATGATGGATATTTATTAGCCGAGAGGCTTCGTTTGAAAATAGCAAATTATAATTTCCAAGCTCCTATAAATATTACGTGTAGTTTTGGAATAACTGAGTATAAAGAAGAAGATAGCAATGAACAAATCATAAAAAGAGCAGATACAGCCCTTTATGAAGCTAAAATAAACCGTAATTGTTCCTGTATTTTTCTATAAATATATTAACAAGACATAATGGTAAGAATAGGCAATGAAAGCAAAAGGCACTGAATAATAAAGTGCCTTTTTTTATGCCAATTATATGAGTATTCATACTAATTCTAAGAAGTAGCGATGGACACTCAGATCTGATGATAATTCGGGATGAAATGAAGTAACCATCATATTATCCTGTTTTGCTGCGACAATGTGATTGTCAACCTTTGCTAATACTTCAACGTTTTCTGAGGCGGATTCAATGTAAGGTGCTCGAATAAAGGTCATAGGTACTTCCCCAATGTTGGCAAATTCACTATCAGCTTGAAAACTTCCCAGCTGACGGCCATAGGCATTTCTCTTTACCACAATATCCATGGTGCCTAAATAAACATTTTTGTCACTGATAATGGTTTTGGCCAGCAGTATTAAACCGGCACAAGTCCCTAAAACAGGTAAGCCATTGACAATCAATTGTTTTAAATAATCAAATAGGTTAAGCTCATGAAGTAGCTTACCCATAACGGTGCTTTCACCGCCAGGTAAAATGATCCCATCAATATGACTTTCCATAAGATCTGATGTTTGCCTAATTTCAATGCAATTTACATCCATTTTTTTCAATGAATCAATGTGTTCAGCAAAAGAACCCTGGACGGCTAAAACGCCAATCATTTTCTTCATTAGATACCTCGTTGAGCCATTAATAATTCAATTTCCTGTTCGTTTATTCCGATCATTGCTTCCCCTAAATCTTCGGATAATTCAGCTAAAATTTGTGGGTTATTATAGTTTGTCACTGCTTTTACAATGGCCTGGGCTCTTTTGTCAGGGTTGCCTGACTTGAAAATACCAGAGCCAACAAATACCCCTTCAGCACCTAACTGCATCATTAAAGCCGCGTCGGCAGGAGTTGCTATACCACCGGCAGCAAAATTAACAACCGGTAGTTTGCCCTGCGTCTGGACGTATTTTGCTAACTCATAAGTGACCTGTAATTCTTTGGCTGCTTCGAAAAGTTCGTCATCTCTCAGGCCCTGAAGATGTCTTATTTGCTGATTAATCAATCGCATATGGCGAACTGCCTGAATGATGTCACCGGTACCCGGTTCTCCCTTTGTTCGAATCATGGCAGCACCTTCGCTAATTCTTCTTAATGCTTCTCCAAGGTCTTTGGCACCGCATACAAAAGGCACATCAAACTTTGATTTATCAATATGGAATGTATCATCCGCTGGAGAAAGCACTTCACTTTCATCAATATAATCAATTTCAATGGCTTGTAGAATTTGCGCTTCCGCGAAATGACCAATACGCACTTTTGCCATAACCGGTATGGATACTGCTTGTTGAATGCTTCGAATCATCTTAGGATCGCTCATCCTGGATACCCCGCCGGCTGTTCGAATGTCAGCAGGAATTCGTTCCAGAGCCATTACGGCGCAAGCGCCTGCGTTTTCTGCGATTTTTGCCTGTTCAGCAGTGGTTACATCCATAATAACCCCACCTTTTAGCATTTGTGCCAAATTTTTATTTAGTTCATAACGATTACTCATTTTATTTTTCTCCTTAAAAAGTTTATGGTTTAGTTAACTAACTTTATTATAATACAAAACTGATATCATGATAAGTACCAAAAAGTAATAAGATGATGGTATCAGAAAATGAAAATAATAATTATTTAATTTCAAAAAGAGAGTTGATTTAAAAATGAAAAATTCTCCTTGAAATGAATCCTATGATTTGATAAAATTTATAATTATGCACAAATTATCTTGTCTATTGATGTTTTTTATTTAATATGATAAAATATTCAAAAGTCTGAAATTGTTGCAAATATAGATACAAAATTAGTATTCATTTATATAAAGTTCTTAATTTTCAGTTATTTGGAGTTCAGTTTGGAACGCTTATTTATTTAAATTATATTTTAAATTCATACAATGGTAGAATGATTGGGGTTTCATGATTATTACATTTCTAATTGCAATTGGCTTCGCTAAATATCGGGGATGTGACATAAAAATAGGATTTAGAAGCATTGCCCTTTACCCTCCTATTATATGTGAAATAGCATATCTTATCTTACAGATATATGTAATGAATGGGGATTACGATATTTTGATATTTGCTGATATATTTAAAAAAATATATCTCTTATCCTTTTTATTTCCAATTATCATGCTGAAATTATATAAGCCTGGTTTAATTGGTTCAGCCTTTGTTGTGATTGGGACAGCATTAAATAATTGGGTCATGGTTGCCAATAATGGCAAAATGCCGGTATTTCCGACCCTTACCTATTTAACAGGTTATGTAAAAAGTAATACATTTGAGCGAATCAATGATATTCACGTTCTTGGGAATGCCGGTACTCAAATGATTATTCTTTCAGACATCTTTGATGTTGGTTGGTCAATACTAAGCATTGGTGATATTCTAATACACCTGTTTGCAGGGATTATTGTTTACTCAGCCATAGTTGAATTAAACAAAAAGAAGAATAAAAACTTTCTACTAAAACCAATTATTTCGAAAAAATACGTTGATAAAAATAAAAATAAATAGCGAAGAAGTAGAACCATTCGCTTTTAAGTTAGGAAAAAATTTTATGAAAATAACTCTGCTTGATCTTATTATAAAGGGAATTCCGGAATCTGCAATTTTCATGTTGGGGATTTACGCCTTTAGCAAAACAAAAATTATTGCAAAACGATACTGGTCTACAGTGTTAATATTTTTTGTTGCTGTATATTTGATTCGTCTGTTACCCATTAATTATGGTATCAATACATTGCTTTCCGTTATAATTACAGCAATACTAGGGGTTGCAATTATTAAGATCACTTTTTTCAAAGCCATAAAAGCGGCACTGTTAACGAGTCTTGCAGTACTAATAGGAGAAGGTGTAAATTTTTACTTGTTGCAAGTGGTTTATGGCAGTCAAAAGACTTTGGAGATTATTGGGGATCCTATTTCAAAAACGATTAATACCATTCCTTCAACCATTGTTTTTGGGCTCATTATATTTACGGTTTATTATTTAAATGTAATACAGGTGAAAGGGATAAAGGATGCTGACATTAAGCAAGAAGATATCAACAATCATATGCATTAATTTAGATATTAACGGGGAAAAAAAAGAAATCATTGAATACGGAATGATCGCTTTGGTACAAACAGTTATTTTTGTTTTAGCAGTTTTTTTTGCAGGAATATTTACGGGAACCGCATTCGCTGCACTGATTATTTGCTTTTCTACCAGTATACTACGTAAATCGAGTGGGGGATTCCATGTAAGCTCCATAAATATATGCACCATCATCGGTGTGGCCTTTTGTTTGCTCGCTTCTGTTCTCATAAAGTATGTCTTAGCAGACTGGATTAGTCTTTTCTGGCTGAGTGTGATAACAGCCGCCTGTTATACTTTGTCCTTTATTGTCATTTATTTAAAGGCACCTATGGACACAAAAAATAAGCCGATTAATACAGTTAAGAAGAAAACACGATTAAGAAAATCGTGTTATATTATTTTAACAGTTTATGCTTTTATCACAGCAACGCTGATATATCTTTCCTATCAATTTGAAATGACAACAACTTATGCATTGTGCTTTTTATTCGGACTTATGTGGCAGATATTAACCCTTACTAAAATAGGAAGCAAACTTATTGGCAGCCTAGATAAAGGAATGAGTAGAACTTGGAAGAGACTAAGGTCAATGTAACATTTGTGATACTTGATGGTTTCGATGGGTATCTAATTTTTATCTCGTTAATCTATGAATGATTATTGTTGCGTTTTGGACATCTAAATAGATACAGTATTTATATGAAGATTTCTTCCTTTCGGGGAATGTTATACTTTAGAAATAGTGTACCACAGAGGAAGGAATCCTCAATTTTCATTAAATATTCAAAAGGAGGAGGGGAAAAAAATGAAAACTAAAATTTATAGTCTTATTGCAGTTTTAGCTACCAGTTTGGCAGTGTTAATGTCAACATCTGCTTGCTTTTTATGGAGTAATCAGCCAGAAGAACCTACTTGTCTTAGAGATGAATAATAACATTCATTAGAAAGGGAGTCCTTGTGACTCCTTTTCTAATAAATGCTATATAAAAATTAAAATAGCGTTCTTATAAAAGATGTTAATGAAAAAAGGAGATATTTTGGAAAAATTTGATCAAAACAGAGAGATTAGACTTAACCAGCTATTAATGATCATAAAATTATCCCTGTTGTTTTTTTCGGTAATTGCATTTTCCCAACATTACTTCAAAAATAGAAACATTCTTGATTTGCTTTCAAATGGAAGCACAACAATCTGCATCTTTGTTATGATTATAATTGTTATATATGGGGTGGTTATTCTTTCAAATAAAGTAGATCTTGGAAAACAATCGGTCATTTATACATATGGGGAACTTGTTTGCTTTGGTGTCCTTTCTTTTCTAATAGTATTTTATACCGGAGCCTTTGATAGCAATTTTAAACCGCTTTTGTTATGTGTGATTTTATTGGCAACCATTGGCCATGGATTAACCATTGGAATGGTCACCTCCTTGACACTATCCCTGGGGTTATTGATTATGGATTTATTGATGGCTCCAAGTCAACCGGTTAATCTGTATTTTGAGTATGACTTAATATTATCCAGTATTTTTCTCCTGGTTACTTTTACAGTGGGTTATTACGCAAAAATGGAAAAAGAACATATTGAAGAGCTTCGGAATTTGGCTAATGTAGATGCACTTACCGGATTATTTAACCATCGATATTTCTACGCCACACTATCTAAGCTTATGGATGAAGCAAAAAATAATGATTGTCCAGTTTCTTTACTGTTTTTGGATATTGATGATTTTAAAATTTATAATGATCTTTATGGTCATACCAGCGGGGATGATGCCCTTAAAAGAATTTCACAAATCATTATGAATAATCTGGGAACCGAATTTGTTGCCTGTCGTTATGGCGGGGAAGAGTTTGCAATCCTTATGTACAATATCGAAGAAAAAGATGCAATGGAATATGCCGGTGATTTGTGTGCAAAGATTGCTAGTGAAATTTTTTATGGCCAGGAATACTTGCCAACCCAAAATCTCACTGTGTCAGTCGGGGTATCCGAATATCCAGAGAAAGCAAAGGATGCAAAAGAGTTGGTTGCCCAGGCAGATGAAGCGTTATATCGTGCAAAATTCTTCAGGAAAAACCGGGTTGAGAGCTATACCTCAATACTAGACAATCTTAGAAGTTCTTTGTCTGAGCAAGACGAAACAATTATTACAACCCTTAGAACTCTTATATCCGTTATTAATTCCCGAGATAAATATACCTATGAACATGTAGAGCGTGTTGCGGAATATGCAGGTTGGATGGCCGATGAACTGGATTTTTCAAAAGAATTAAGACAGACTTTAATATATGGAGCCTATTTGCATGATATCGGAAAAATTAATATGCCCAAAGAAGTATTGCTAAAATCAGAAAAACTGACGAAACAGGAATGGGATGAGCTGAAATGTCATCCTGCCCAGGGAGTTGAAATTATAGAACATGTTGAAATTATGAAAGATGTACAACCACTAATTCTTCAGCACCATGAACAGTATAACGGGAAAGGATATCCTAAGGGATTGAAAAATCAGGAAATCTCCTATTTGTCCAGAATTCTCTCGGTGATTGATGCTTTTGATGCCATGACTTCCATGCGGCCCTATCAAAAGAAAAGAACCATTGAAGAGGCATGTGAAGAACTCATTAAATGTCGGGGGACACAGTTTGACCCCAAGGTGGTTGATGTTTTCATTGGAATTGTGATGAAAAAATTTGATGTGGATAATAGGACCTTAATAGAGCACTAAAAAAAGAGAGATCGTTATTATCTCTCATTTTTGAATAAAATCTATTTAAAATTCATTGATATGATTGGACTATGAAATTCAACAGCATGCTTAAATGTGTTCATTAAGATATACTGGAATTGTTTCTCTAAATAGTTCAATTAATTCTGGATCGAACTGAGTGTTGGCGCCTTCAAGGATTTCTTTAATGGCAATCTCATGTGAAAGCGCTTTTCGATATGGACGATTATTAGTCATAGCATCAAAGGCATCGACAATTGATAAAATCCGACATTCAATGGGGATGGCGTTTCCTATTAAACCCAGGGGATAACCGGACCCATCCCATCGTTCCTGATGCTTGAGAATGAGATGGGCTATTTCCTTTAATTCAGAGGATTCATTGGCAATGCGCTCACCTATAATGCAGTGGGTTTTCATGATTTTCCATTCATCAGTTGTTAAATTGTCAGGTTTTTTCAGAATGCTGTCAGGAATCCCCACTTTACCAATATCATGGAATTTGGATAATAATTGCAGTTTATCCATGCTATTTTGTGGCAAGTGAAGTTGATGACCCATTAACGTTGCTAAGGTAATCATTCGACTGGCATGGCCTTCTGTGAAATAATCTTTGGCTTCCAGAGCTTTCATGAGGGTTTTAACCAAATTATTACGAGTGCTGGATTCCTTCAGCAGTTTGTTTTGGTACATGTTATTGTCGGCCTCTTGGAAAAGAAAATCCACATTAACACACTCACCATCATAGTGAGAATACCCAAAGGAAAGGGAAATGTTTATTGTATCGGCAGAGGTGTTGAAAATTTTGACTGCGTTTCCCAGTTTCTCAAGAGTTAATTCAATGGTTTTAGGGTGCTGATTGCGTACAATAATTCCAAATTCATCGCCACCTACTCTTGACACCGTTCCTAATTCCTGGAAACTTTCATTAATCAGCCGGCTTGCAGCAATAATCACTTGATCACCGGCTAAATGCCCTAATGTATCATTAACCAGCTTTAATCCATCAATATCCATTAGAAGAAGGGTTAAATTTTCTATATTCTGTTGATTTAATTCAAGCAAAATTGATTCAAAATATCTGCGATTATATACGTGGGTTAAACTATCTTTTTCAGCAAAATCCCGTAATTGATTTTCTAAAGTAATCTGGTCGGTCATATCACGAATCATGATCATAATTTCATCAAATTCCGAAATGTGTACACGGGCTTCAAAATAGTGGTTTGTTCCATCAGCAGTTATTTCAAAATGATAGGACATTGAGTGCCTTGTGTCCACAACCACAGAGATGATCTGTCTTAATTCGGGAATAACCTTAGAACTCTCCATAATTTTTAAAATCATGGAATCTTTTCCTGAACAGGTGCTGAAGGGCTTGATTTGACCCTTTAAATCACGGATCAGTAAAATATCAGGAAAAGCTTCTATTAATGCCTTTGTACGATTATTAATACGTTCCAAATCCAATAATTTATCCTGGAGTTCGGAATAGTAATTCTTTTTAAAAGAATCCTCACCGAGACCAATAATGGACTCTCGCGTTACTTCTTTTTTATTTTTGGGTTTGCAATACTTTTCCATAAATACTTCTCACCTCTTGAGCTCTCAAAGCTTTGGGATTCGTTACCATGCATGGATCGTTTAGGGCGTTGTCTACTAAATAATCCAAAATTTCATCACTGAGTTCTTCGACTTTTATGTAAGGGCTGATATGAAGGTTGTTGCGGATTGACCGAATTCTTTGTAGCATGCTTTCCAGAAGCTCTTCATCACTGCAATAATCAACGTTTAAGCCAAGCTGTGCACCAATCGTTCTAAAACGTTCGGGAACGCTGTCAAAATTCAAACGAATCACATGCTCCAGTAAAACGCTGTTACACTCGCCATGGGGTAAATCCAGAAGACCACCCATAGAATGTGCCATTGCATGGATACCGCCAAGACTTGCATTGGAAAAAGCTAAACCTGCTTGAAGGGAACCTAACATCAATGTAAACATTGTTTCAATGGTGCGATTAGGTAATACGGATTGTTCGATGACTTCATTAATGAGCTTGATGGCTTCTAAGGCATGGACATCGGTCAAAGCAGAATGGGTATTAGAAACATAGGCTTCAATCCCATGGGTTAGAGCATCCATACCGGTACATGCGGTTAAATAAGGGTTCATGGTCATAAGCGGTACGGGATCAATTAAAGCTAGATCAGGAACCAACTTTTTACTGATAATGGCACATTTAACAGAGGAGACACTATCTTTAATAATTGCAAATTGTGATACATCAGCAGAAGATCCGGCAGTGGTAGGGATACAAATTAATGGAGGCCCAGGCATTCTTATTTCATCAATACCTTCGTAGTCCAAGACGTTGCCACCGTTAGCGGATACAATGCTGATGCATTTAGCGCAATCAATGGGACTCCCGCCACCAACTGCAATAATCAAATCGCATTGGTGAGATAAAAACATTTCCGCACCAGACATAGCTTCAAAATCTTTAGGATTAGGAGTGAGGTCATCAAAAAAATAAATCGCCTGGGTATGGGCTTGGATGGCATGATAAATTTCTTGAAACCATTCCAATTTCTGTATTCCTTTGTCAGTGACTATCATTGGCCTTTTAGAGTTGAAGTGTGAAATATATCGTCCAATCAATAGTCGGGCATCCACACCAATGATAATTTCCGGAACAACGAATTTTCTTAATTCCAAAAGCGATTCATTCATGATCAGAACCTCCATCCACTATTATATAGTATAATAGTACTACTAAATCCACAAAAGATCAATAAGTTATGAAACCGTTAACATTGCTTAGAAACAAGTTCTGTTAACCTTGTGGGATCAAACTATGGGCAGCAATGAAATAGGATCTAACCTGATACATGGTTAAGGCGAAAATTTCGACTTTAGAAACAATTGTAGATTTTGTTTTGATTTATAGTAGAAAGGGTATAATAAATAGTATTAAAGTCACAAGGGGATAAAGTTATGGAGAATTTTGATAAACCTAAGGTAGTTGTAAGTAAATGTTTAGGTTTTAGTGCTTGTCGTTACAATGGGCAGACCATTCCAGATAAATTTGTTGATAAATTAAAAGATTATGTGG
>Ga0209125_1000061_pt1 | contig 182059 bp, 162 predicted proteins | sample BarGraIncub1131A_FD_184503 | JGI IMG/M metagenome (GOLD analysis project Ga0209125, IMG submission 184503) | Arctic peat soil microbial communities from Barrow, Alaska - Barrow Graham LP Incubations 11-31A (SPAdes) (version 2) | ecosystem: Environmental > Terrestrial > Soil > Wetlands > Peat... | reverse complement strand
GGATTTCCACATTGTTTTGTGAGCTTTCTAACCCAGACGTTACCATCTACGCTAGTCACAATAGAGTTACCCCGAATGGATGGGGCAGCCTTTCGGCAATATATTAAGCGACTTCTTGTCGCACGTGGCAGCCTCTGTCGGAGTGAACAATTGGGTGCTCGCCATCTGTAAGATTGGATATAGCGTCATCCAGCATCGTATTCACCAATTCTGCATTCGGGCTGGTTCCAATCGTCCAACTGACTGCCATTCCGTCAAAACAGTCTATTATCGGCGAAAGATAGATTTTACCAGCTGGTATATTAAATTCCGTGAGATCAGTCAGCCATTTTGTGTTTGGTGAGGCCGCATGGAAGTCGCGAGCAATTACGTTTTTTACAGCAGGGCTTATCTCACCTTTGTATGAACTGTATTTTCGCTTTTTCTTGCATGGTACCACAAGCTGTTCCTCTTTCATGATTCGTCGAACAACCTTTTCTGAGACCATCTTGCCCTTGCTTTTGATTCCTAAATGCACTCGTCTATATCCATAGCAGCTGTGATTTTCAACAAAAATCGCTTTCATAACTATTCGTAGACTTGCGTATTTATCGTGTTTTTGAGCTTCCTTCTGATAGAAATAGCTACTTTTAGAAATACCTGTCATCCTAAGAAGGTCATTTAGTGGATATTTCGTCCTCAGGGCATCGATCAGGAAAGCTTTCTCTTTGTTCTTCAGATTTTTTTGATCGATGCCCTGGTCTTTTTTTATGATTTCTGCCGCCTTGTTTAGTATATCAAGTTCCATTTGCTTTCTATATATTTCTTTGTTTAGCGACTCAACTTCTGCTGAAAGTTCATCCCTGTCATCAGGAAGCAATGATTGCTTGGACTTTTTCATGGTTTTCGCATTCTCCTGCCCGAGCAGATCTTTTTTCCAGCTATACAGGTTGCATCGACTGGTTCCCAGCTTAACAGCAACAGCAGCTGCAGATTCTTCCCTGGCGCACAGCTCGATGACTGCGTCTTTCTTCTGCTCTTGGGAAAATTGTAACATAGAACTACGCTTGATATGAACTTTTCGCTTGCCGGGAGCCAGTTCGTCAATCCATCCCGAAAGCGTTTCTCGCGTCGGAAACCCGACCGCTCTTATCGTTTGAGTAATACTTCGCCCGTGTTCCAGGTAGTAATTGACAGCTGTATTCATCTGATAGAGGGTATAAACGGAATTCTTATCATATCGCTCATGCAGCTTGCCTGTTTCTTTATACTCTTTATACCATCGCACCAGCATCTTGCGATCTGGATATCCCAATTTCCGCACTGTGATGGCAGCGCTTAGATCATACTTAATGTAAAGTTCTACTGCCTTCATTCGTTCTTCATATGAATACATGGCCTATCTCCTGTCTTATCTCAAGTCCAGGTTTTCGTCCGCACCCCCACTTTTGAATTTTTCACTGACATTAACATCTCCTCAATTACTTAAACCTTTTTGAAATCCCACTTATTCTATACATCTTTAACTTTAAAAAATGCTATAAAATCCCTTTCAATGTCGTTAATATTGTCATAAATTCCTTCAATCCCAAACAATCTTTTTAAAAAGATTGTTTTCTCAGGGGTTAAGGGTAATTCTTGATGCCATGGCAATTTTTTATGCATTTTTTTTGTCTGGAATAAAGAATACAGTAAATACAACAAAAAATCACCTAAATAAGAAAAGTCCAAATGACTTGGATATTGATTATCAGACCATCGTGCCAATCCAAAGTCAATCAAATATACTTCTTCATTATCTATTATCACATTCGGAATTCTAATATCTCGATGAACAACGCCATTTTCGTGGAGATATTTAATAATCCGAATGAGCTTAAGGCCAATATTGAAAATTTCTTCATTTGAAAATTCGTGATTAGACTTAAAAAGCATCTCTTTTACAGTCAATCCCTGTTTGAATTCTAAAACAAATCCATAAAATCTTTTTTCATTGATCACTCCCAAAAATTCAGGAACTCTTTTATCCTTTAATTTTGATAGGATCACTGCCTCAAATACATTCTTCTCCGAATTCTTTTTAAACATACCTGGTTTGAATTTCTTTATTATAACCAATTGTTCTTGATCTGACCTGGCCAGAAAGCACACACCATATCTGCCCTGACCAATGGGTGCTTCAATGGCGTAGTTGCCAAACTGTTTTCCAGCATATCTTTTCTTTTTGTATGCCCACATCAATGAATTAACTTATTTTAGTGCCGCATTTTTGACAAAATTTTGCGTTTGGAGGAAGTTTTTCTCCACAGTTCATACAGCATAATGCTTGGTTCACCGGTTGACCGCATTGCAAACAAAATTTTGAACCTGCTGGAATTTGGGCATTACAATTACTGCAAGCCGCAGTATTTTGGTTGTTCATTGTTTGGTTATTGTTATGACTATTATTCTGTTGATTTTGATTGTAATTATTCCTATTATGTGAGCCGCTGCCTGAACCCATCATATTTAGCAGATTACCGAAAAGACCCTTCTTCTTATAGTGACTGCTTCCCTGATTCCCATTTTGATAATGTTTCCCATTTGATGATCGTGATGAATAACTCATTTTTTCCCTTCTTTCTTTTTAAAATTCAGTTAATTTCGATAAAATGTTCTATAAAAGTATAAAAAAATACCCGTAGAACATTTTACTGTCCCACAGGTATATAATAATCCTGTTGCCTTAAAGGCCCGGCCCCACGAACTTAAAAAAAGTTCATCGCCTGCTCAGTTTGTACTGTAGATTTATATGCAGTTCAAATCGATTTACTTATTCTATAATATACAGCTTTTTATGTCAATGTTTATCGTTTAAAATTCATTGAATTTTAAACCACTTAAGGTTCCGTTACTGGTATATACACAATCAATACCTCGCTTAGTATAATCTAAATTATCATATGTTAGATATACTAAATGCAAATTAAAAATTAAGTTCAAAAATTAATTGAGATGAGGTAAAATTAGCAGCAAAATAAAAACGCCTGAAACCATTAATAGCAACGGTTTCAGGCGTTATTTTATTTTACATTCCGAACTTTTTATGAATATGGACCATGGCTTCTTTTCCACGTTCTTTATCAATCAGACAGGAAATCTTAATTTCCGAGGTACTGATGGTTTGGATGTTAATTCCCAATTCAAAGAGGGCCTCGAAGAATTTGGAGGCAATCTCAGCATTGGCCACAATGCCTGTGCCAATCACTGAAAGTTTTGCTACTCCCTGGTCATACTCAACCTTTTGGGCTTTAACCTCAAAGGCAAATTTTTGAGCAACGGTTACGGCTTCCTGAAGTTCCTCCACATCAATGGTAAAAGAAATATCATTAACCGCTGTTCGGTTAACATTTTGAACAATCATATCCACATGGATATTGGCTTTTGCCAAAGCGCTGAATAAACGAAAAGCAATCCCCGGTTGATCCGGTACTTCAAAAATCGAAATTTTAGCAATATTTTCATCAAGGGCTACCCCTCGAACTAATACTTTTTCCATAATAACATCCTCCTTAATAATAGTTCCTTCGTTATGATTATAGCTTGATCGCACCACCAGTGGCACTTTAAATTTTTCTGCCAGTTCTACTGAACGGGGGTGCAAAACCTTGGCACCGGTGCTGGCCATTTCTAAAACCTCTTCGTAGGAGATTTCATCAATCTTTGATGCATCCTTTACTATCCGTGGGTCGGCGGTGTAAACCCCATCCACATCTGTATAGATTTCACAAAGTTCCGCTTCCAAAGCTGCTGCCAGAGCCACGGCCGAGGTATCAGATCCTCCCCGCCCCAATGTGGTAATATCCTTGTTTTCATTGACTCCCTGGAAACCAGCCACAATGATAATTTTGCCTGCGGCCAATTCCTTTTCCATTCGTTGAGTATTAATACCGTTAATCCGGGCTTTTTTATGAACATTGGAAGTTATAATGCCACACTGGGCTCCGGTAAGGCTCACCACATCATGTCCCAAAGCCTGTATGGCCATGGCTAATAAAGAAATGGACACCTGCTCTCCGGTTGCCAACAGCATATCCATCTCTCGACTGGGAGGGTGTTCATTAATCCGCTTGGCTAAACTGATTAAATCATCGGTAGTATCACCCATGGCTGAAACCACCACGACCACCATTTTGCCCTTTTCCTTTGTCTCTACAATCCGACGAGCGACCCGTTTAATTCTTTCCACATTGGCAACACTGCTGCCACCATATTTCTGTACAATTAGATCTTGCATTTGCCTTCGTCACTCTTTCCTTATTCGTAGATACGTGCATAAAAAAATTCAGGCACTGTTTCCCTTAATTTTTCTGCCATGGCATTGAAATCATTGGCGGCGATCACGCTGGTTACCACATACACATGATTGTCATTAACAATCACGGTTTTACGTGAAGCCACCGTTTCAAGTGCGGATAATACCTGGTCAAGAGCTTCCTTATCATTGAGGTTGGCTCGCAGATAATATTTCCCTTTAAAAATCCCGGTTCCCAGCTTATTGAGTTTTCGATTAAGACGCAGCGGCCTTGGCAGGTTCTGCTCGCCCACGATGTTAAGAATATAAAGAACATCGCCAACAACCGCATTGGCTGTGGCGTCCTTCCCTGCTCCTTTGCCGTAAAACTGAAGTTCCCCAATAATATCCCCGGTAATGGAAATAATATTAAACTCACTGTTAACATTACTCATAATCGATGCGGCCTTAAACAATACCGGTTCCACCGTGGTGTAAACATCATGTTTTCCATCAAGAATGGAATGGCCCAGATATTTAACCACATAACCCAAACTCTTGGTCATTTCGATATCCATTGCACCGATATCCGTAATCCCGCGCTTATACACATCCTCATCACGAATGATTCCTTCATAGGCCATGGATGACAGAATGGAAAGCTTTCGTGAAACATCATAGCCCTCAACATCTGCTGTGGGATCAGCTTCTGCAAAGCCAATGGACTGGGCCAATGCCAGGGTCTCTTCAAAACCAGCCATTTCTTCGGTCATTTTCGACAAAATAAAATTAGTGGTTCCATTAAGAATTCCTTTAATTTCAGTGACACGGTTAATGCGCATTTCTTCCTTTAAGGTTCCGATAATGGGAATACCGCCGCCCACCGATGCTTCGTATCGGAGAACCACACCATTTTCTTCGGCCAATGCCAGTAACTCGGCAAAATACTCTGAAATAACCGCTTTATTTGCGGTGACCACATGTTTTCCCGCCTTAAGGCAGGCTTTGATCATTTCATATTCAAAGTCCATGCCACCCATCAGGGCAATAACAATGCCAATACTGTCATCTTCCAGGATTTCTTTGGGATCTGTGACAATAACACCAACAGAATCTCCGAGATCCTTAGTGATATCCCGCTCCAATACTTTTGTTATAGCAGGACTTGATCTTTTGGTTGCCAAATCTGTGAAGTTGCTTTCAAACTTTCCCTTATTTAAATTTATGAGTTCATAGACGCCGGAACCAATGGTTCCAAAACCTAAAAGTGCGATATTCAATAAAATCACCTCGTATTTGTATTTATTTTAAAAACACTTGTGTTTTCATGGAAAACATTTTATCATAGAGTTATGGGATATTCAATACCCTGTTTGGAAGAAATTTTCAAGCCACACCAACCAAATTTGGAGGAAATTCATGAAAAAAGGTTATAACAGCACAAGATCCAAAGACATCACCGTTACTGCATCCCAGGGAATCCTAGGAGGATTAGCCCCCGATGGTGGACTTTTTGTCCCCAATTTCATTCATAACAATCCACTGGATACAAAGAAACTGATTGGAAAAGACTATGGGGAATTGGCCCAGGTCATATTTTCTGAATTTTTAACTGATTTTAGTGAAACCCAAATAAAAGATGCTGTTCAAAGCGCCTATTATTCAGGTAAATTCGAATTTCAAGAACCCGTCGCTCTGAAAAAAGTGAAAAGCCGCTATTTTCTCGAGCTTTTCCATGGTCCTACCTGTGCCTTTAAAGACATGGCTTTGACTATTTTACCATATTTCATGGTGGAATCCATAAAAAATGTGAAGGGTCAGAATAAAATTTTAATTCTCACCGCTACCTCAGGGGATACGGGAAAAGCAGCCTTGGAAGGCTTTGCCAATGTTGAAGATATCAGCATCATTGTTTTTTATCCCAAAGATGGGGTCAGCACCATTCAGGAAAAACAAATGCTCACCCAGTCTGGCCATAACACCTGCGTGGTTGGTATTTCCGGAAATTTTGACGATACTCAGAATGGGGTTAAAGAAATCCTCAACGATAGCGCATTAGCAAAACAACTGGCAAAATCCAATGTCGTTTTCTCATCGGCCAATTCCATTAATATTGGCCGACTCATTCCTCAGATTGTCTATTATTTTTATAGCTACTACGAGCTTCTAAAACAAGGGGAAATTAGAGAAGACGAAAAAATTAATTTTGTTGTTCCCACCGGAAATTTTGGAAATATTCTAGCCGGTTATTATGCAAAACAACTGGGTCTTCCCATTAACAACCTTATTTGCGCATCCAATGCCAATAAGGTTCTTACCGATTTCTTTGAAACCGGCACCTATGACCGAAACCGGGATTTTTATAAAACCTCGTCCCCTTCCATGGATATTTTAATTTCAAGCAACCTGGAACGCTTATTATACGACCTTTCCAATGAAGATCCGGCCACTGTTGGAGATCTCATGGAACAGCTGAAAACCCAGGGCAGCTACCAGGTATCCAAATCCCTCATGGAAAAAACCAAGCTCTTTTATGCCGGTACCGCCGATGAAGCCCAAACAGCCCAATCCATAAAAAATGTTTTTGACGAAACCCAATACCTGATGGACCCACATACCGCCGTAGCCAACAAAGTTTATGATGATTATCTCAATGAAACAGGAGATCCCACGAAAACGGTGATCATTTCCACGGCCAGTCCCTATAAATTCGGTCGCTCGGTTTATGAAAGTATTTTTGGTGCCTCGAGCCTGGATGATTACTCACTTTTAGACCTTTTGGCTGAAAAAACCAATACTCAGATACCCTTGCCCCTTAAAGATCTGGATAAAAAAGAAAACAGTCACAATATTCAGTGTGATAAAACTCAAATGCCCCAGGCTGTTTTGAATTTTCTTAAAAAGCAGAGTGAAGCCCATGATTAAGGTTCAAGTTCCCGGTACCAGTGCCAACATTGGCCCTGGTTTTGACGCCTTCGGCCTGGCCCTGAGCATTTCTAATACCTTTAGCTTTGAAGAAAAATCCGACGGCAAGTTAACCATCCGGGGGGTAGAGCGTAAATATCAAAGCACCACCAACCTGGTTTACCGTTCCATGCAAATGGTTTTTAAAAAAGCCGACTGTCATCCTAAAGGATTATACATTCATAGTGCAGTGAATATTCCCATTAGTCGGGGGCTGGGAAGCTCGGCTACCTGTATTGTTGGAGGACTTTTCGGAGCCAATGCTCTTTGCGGCAACCCATTAACCACCGAAGAGCTTTTTGATATGGCTGTTACGCTGGAAGGTCACCCGGATAATGTGGCCCCTGCGATTTTCGGGGGACTGGTGGTTTCCATGAACGATCAGGGAAAAAACATTTATATTAAAAACGAAGTCCACCCCTGCTATGAATTTTTCGCATTGGTGCCAGATTTCAACCTATCCACCACCGATGCCCGAAAGGTGCTTCCTAAAAAAATAAGTTACAGCGATGCCACCCATAACCTTCCCCGGGCAACCATGACTTACCTTGCCTTAACCAATGGATCTGAAGAAATTCTAAAGGTTTCAATGAAGGATCGTCTACATCAGCCCTATCGGAAAAAATTGATTCCTCATTATGATGTGATTACCCGAAAGGCCAGGGATCTCGGTTGCCTGAATACCTGTATCAGCGGTGCCGGGCCCACCATTCTGGCCATTAATTCCGTGAGTAATCAAGGCTTTGAAACCGAAATGACCCGATATTTATCCAAAAAAATGCCGGGTTGGCAGCTGTTAGCGCTGACCCCTGATAATAAAGGCGTTCAAATTCTGGGAGGTTAGTCCATGATTAAAGATTATCTGATTGTTAATAAAAAAATATTACCGGATTATTATACCAAAGTGGTGGATTGCCGAATATTATTGGAGTCCTCCCAATGCAAATCCGTCAGCGATGCCGTTAAAAAAGTCGGGATCAGCCGAAGCACCTATTATAAATATAAAGACTATATCTTTACCCCTTCAGCAAATTATGGCCGAAAATTCACGCTTTCCTTTAAGCTGGATGATCGCCAGGGGATTTTATCTAAGATTCTTAATATTTTCAGAGACCATCAAACCAGTATTATCACCATTCATCAGGACATTCCCATTAACCATGCCGCCATTGTCATTGTGACCTTGGATAGCAAGGACCTGCTGGTGAGCATTGATGAACTCATTGGAATGATGGAAACCCTGGAAGGGGTTCACAGTGTCCACCTCATCGCCATGGAATAAAAAAAAGGCCTTTAGGCCCTTCTATTGCTGTTGACAAAGTAATTAGACAAGCCTCTTTCCGGATTTTATTGCAGCACACAACGATCAATTAAATGTCCGGAAAGAGGTTTGTCAACGCACTAAAAAAAGGGCCTTAGCCTTTTTTTTAGTAAAGTACGACGGTTTTCGACAATTTATTTTCGTCCATATACCAGGTAAATGATCCCAACACCTTACTGATGAGATTCCCGGCAGTTTCAAGAGTTCCCGGATCTGTCAGCTTAAAGTGATAATACTTTTCTCCATTGTTCTTTGCAGTCTCAACATCACTGATCAGTCTGTTTTGCTCACTTTTCTTATTAAGGTCAAATATTTTTTTCTCTCTTACAAAATAACTGGCAGCCGTTGCAGTAAGTTTCGGATACTGAACAATCGACTCATCAATGGTGTGGGTTTTTACTAAATCCTCGGTTGTCACACAAAAAAAGTCATAGGAAATATTTTTTTCCGGTTCTGAACTGTCAGTCACATTAAACTCACCCCAGGTGGCATCTAGATAATAATACTCGCCATCCACCCGGACAATGTTCCAACCATGAGCTCCTTGGCCGGTGGCCGATCCGGTGACATAGGAGCAATCAATTCCCAGTCGTTTAAGCAGGTATTGGGTGGCCTTTGAATATCCTGCACAGACAGACTCTCTTTTTCCAAAAACACTGTACATATTTTGGTCCTCAGGCGGATTGATCACATACTCTGTATTCTTAATCACATAGTCATAAACATATTTTACCTTACCATACTCATCCAGAGACCCAGGCATTTCTTGAATAAAGGTCTGATAATAGGCATCAATTTCTGCTTGACGTCGATTTTTTTCTTCTTCACCATAGGGATATTTCACATTAATCTCAGTCACACTGTCTTTATTATCACTGCCCAAATAGGAAAAATCCCCTATCCAAAAATATTCAGGATGGTCCCCTTGAACCGCATAAAGAGCCTGATCCATATCCGTGGTGGAAATCTCATCAACTGAAACCTTGGTTTTGTAATTCTTAAGCATTCCAACCACTTGATCGTAGGCTTTCTTTTCATTGTCACTTAAGGTAGGATAATAGTCAAATTTTCCCATGGTGTTATCAATGGGCACCTTGCTTTCAACTGTAACTTTAGGAGCAATATAATAGGTTTTATTAATATAGGTGTTATAAGCATCAATGACCTTAAAAACACTCAAGCCAATTAGGACAAAAATAAAGAGAACCCCAATCAATACAAAGACTTTTCTTTTCGCTTTTTTATATCCATCCATTGGAACCCATACCCCATGTTTCTTATTAAAAATATTTTTTTAGTTTTCGTTAATATTTAAAGATTAGCACCTTTGTTTCCCTACTGTCAAGGAAATAATAATTCAACTATTTCACAAACAACATTTGATGGACAAAGAATGGTCTGATCAATTATACTAAAGAAGCAACGATTATACTTGACATAAAAACTATAGGTGATTGCGAAATTGCCGTGAGCTTTGCTGTCTGTTTACATGAAACAATTTTTTCACTATACGTCGGACAGTTCGTTGAACTGTTCGCCTATACGTTATAAAATTGTTTATGAAAACTGACATCAAAGCAATTTACGGTTGTGTTTATGGATTTTGCAGTTACCTATATAAAAACTACACAAGGAGACTTATCATGCATATTCGAACAAAGTTCTGGGCTCGACCGGAATTGGAGGCTTGCGGTTTTTTTGAGGCGACTCCAATTGATCATCGAGGACAGTGGCAAAAATCATTCAAAAAAAAGCAACCGCTTCATATGGAAGTTGGCTGTGGCAAAGGCACTTTTATGGCCGAGCTGGGCAGTCAGAATCCACAGATTAATTATCTCACCATAGATTTGATTGATGCTGTTCTGGGAATGGCGAAACGCAATATTGAAGCCGTTTATAAAAAATCCAATCAGACTATTAATAATATTCAGCTCACACCCTGGGATATTGAACGTATTGATATGATCCTTGCCCCTGAGGATGGTGTGGAACGGATTTATATTAATTTCTGCAATCCATGGCCACTCAGAAAGCATCAAAAAAAACGCCTGACTCATCCACGACAACTTCGAAAGTATCAGGCTTTATTAAAGGGTGATGGCGAAATTCATTTTAAAACCGATGATGACGGTCTTTTTGAAGATTCCATTGTCTATTTTGAAGAATCCGGTTTTACCATTAAAACCCTGATTCCTGATCTTCATGCCTCGGATTATCCGGGGAATATTGAAACCGAACATGAAAAAATGTATGTTGCCAAGGGTGTTAAAATTAAATTTTTAATTGCGGTGCTATAGCTCTCAACTTTTTCTGCAAACCCGTCCAGGGGACAATGGTAAATCGTTGTCTGCTGCATGATCGTACAGGCTATCGCCTGTTCGCCATGATGCAGACAACTGATGTTACGATTGTCCCCCGGACTTGATTTTTGCTTTGTCTACAGTTACAGAGTGGTTCAAACCGAACCGCTCTTTTTTTATACAAACACCATCTGAACCAGAAGCATATAGGCAACGGTACCGCCACCAATACTTAGAAGGTTGTTTCGCTTCCAAATGTGAAGAAAAGCCACAATCCCAATGGCAATAAATTCCGGTAAGCCATTGGGTGGAATTATAAAATTTACATATTTCAGGCAATAAACCACCAAAATTGCAATCACCGCCGGAGGCAGAAGTTCTCCCAGAGTTTTTACAATGGCTGGTACTTCTTTTCCACCGCCAAAAAGGGCAAAGGGAAGAAACCGGGTGAGAAAGGTACAGCCTGCCACAACTAAAATCACCAACATAGGCGTTGCAAATTCTGAGCTCATTAACAGACCTCCTGACTTTCGCCCTGGCGAATAGAACCTTTGAATATCAATAATAAACAAACCGAGGCAATGAGGGCTGGTAAAATAAATGCGTTGGCCCCAAAAACAACCAGAGACACTGCTCCGCAAGCCATGCCCACCAATGCTGGAATATGGGATTTAAACCCATACCACTGTTCTATAAAAATGACGACAAACAAGGCTGTCATGGCAAAATCAATACCGGTGGTATCAAATCCGATAAATCCTCCCAGAATGGCTCCCAGGGTACAGCCAACAACCCAATAGCCTTGGTCCAGCATCGCCACGGTGAAAAAGACTTTTTTTTCATTAAGTTCCCTGGGAATCTTCATTCCGCAGAGCAGTGAATAGGTTTCATCGGTTAATGAAAAAACCATATACCATCCCCACTTTCCCATTGCTTTAAATTTTTCAATAAAAGAGAGTCCATAAAAAATATGACGACTTTGCACCGATAAGGTTAATAATATCAAAGAAAGAAACCCCATGCCGCCTCCCAAAAGCCCGATGAGAACAAATTGCATGGAACCTGCATAAATAATGAGGCTGATAAAGAGTGCCCACAGAAAATTATACCCCGCGCGCTGGAGAAGAATTCCGAAGGCGATTCCCATAAAAAGGTAACCGCATAAAACTGGCAGGGTTTGAATAAACGCGTATTGTAATGTTTTTTTTGTCATTTCAACCCTGCTTTTTTCTGGTTTATTCCTTTAATAACAAACTCCTCAATGGCTTCTGCAACTCCATCTTCATCATTGGAAGAAACCACATAGGTGGCAAGCTCCTTGATTCGGCTATTGGCGTTTCCCATTGCCACCTTTACCGGTCCAGCAATCTCAAACATTTCCTGATCATTATCGCTGTCTCCAATCACCATGACTTCTTTTAACTCAATGCCTAAATAGTCGCAAAGCTTAATAATACCCAGGCCTTTGTTAACACCGATGGGTATACACTCAATGCAAAAAACCATGGGCCGAAGCAATACTATGCCATTAATCTTCCCCGCTTTTTCCATAATATCTTTAAGATTGGGTTCATTGGCCGAGGACAGCACAAATTTACTAATCCCGAGGTTCTTTTCTGTAACAAAGTCTTCGATATCTTTAACCACAATCTGCTGATGCTTATATTCATCCACATAGGCTTTTGCCCATCCGGCATTGTCCATCCATGGAAATGTTTTTTCAGTACACACACAACCCAGGGTGGTATGTGCCTGACAATAAACTTCATCATAGGTGTCAAACAATTCTAAAAATTCATGGATAACTTTTTTATCCATGTCCACCTCATGAACCATCTTTTTATTTATATGGTCTTTTACCACCCCGCCATTGCCAGAAATAACATAATCTCCGGCGCCAATGGCCTGGGCAAAGATGAGGGCCTCATTTTCAATACGTCCGGTCGCCACTACCGGAATCACCCCGTGGTTTTTAGCTATTTTAAAAGCTTGAATATTTTTATCTGAAATTGTATTGGCACTGTTTAACAAAGTGCCATCCAAATCAGTCACAATCATTTTAATCGTCATCTGCTTAGTTTTCTCCGAATTCTTAATTTTCTTAATATATGCGCTTATTATAACATATTTTTTATAGTAACCCTTTTCATTTTATTTTTTACTTGCAACATTTCTAAAATAGGTTATACTGATAATACTTAATCTGAGTTAACTATTATCCTGATTAATCATTAACCTGTGAAAGGAGCATCTTTTTGGACAATTATGGACAGCAATTATTTAAAGCCTTTGGCCAAATAAAAAAATCAAGCATGACCCGACTTCATAAATCGGGTATCAGCAAACTCAAACCCCATGAATTTTTCATGTTGGTAACCATTAAACACCGCTATGAAGAACTTTCATCGGAAGCGCAAAGCCTTGGTAACCCTTCGCCACCGGGAGTGAAAATATCAGAAATCAGTCGTTGTTCCTCAATATCAATGCCCGGGGTTTCCCAAACCATTTCCACCTTAGTCAAGCAAGGTTATGTAAAACGCATCACCACCGAATCTGATCGCCGATTGGTTTATGTTAATCTCACCCCTAAGGGCAAAGCACTGGAAACGCAGATTTCTAATTCAGGCTTCCAGCTTTATGATGAAGCTGCTGATATTTTAGGCCCGGAAGAAACTAAAACGCTGATCACCTTATTGGAAAAGCTTGCAGCAGCCTTTGATTCTATTGAAGAAAAACAAAATGAACAACCAGAAAGGAAAACTCCATGATAAAACTGTCACGCTATTTAAAGCCCTATGTCATAATGCTGATACTGGCCATTGCCCTACTGTTTGTCCAGGCCATTTCAGACCTTAACCTTCCAAATTATATGTCTGAAATCGTCAATGTGGGAATCCAGCAAAGTGGCATTGAGCATGCAACACCCGAAGCCATCAGCGAAGATGGTTACACCCTTATGACCGCTTTTATGACAAAAGAACAACAAAAAACCGTCGCAGACAGTTATACATTAATGACAACCGGGGATACTAATGCAGCTGGCTATGATGCTGCAGTAAAGAGCTATCCTCTGTTAGCCACCCAAAACATTTATGTATTAAAAACCAAGGATTCTCAAATTTATACCACCCTGGATCCAATGTTTGGCCAGGCGACCTGGACCTTTATAAATTATTCGCGTTCACTGAACCCGAGTACTTCAGATTCCAGTTCCACCCAAAGTATGAGCAGTGTGGACTTCACCCAAATTTATGCCATGTTGCCAGTGCTTACCAAACTTCCCCCCTCCACCTTTGATGAGGCCCGGGTCCAAGCCGCCAAAACCCCTCAATCCACGCAGGAACAAACAGCAATACAGTTTACCAAGCAATTTTATAGCGAGCTTGGTATGGATATCGGTGCCATGCAAACCATGTATATTTTACAGATTGGTGCCATCATGCTCCTGATGTCGTTTATCAGTATCGGCGCAGCCATCGGCGTTGGCTATATTTCCGCAAAGGTGGCTGCCGGAGTATGCCAATCCCTGCGACAGGATATCTTTAGAAAGGTACAAAATTTTTCCAGTACCGAGTTTAATAAGTTTTCCACCGCATCACTAATCACGCGAAATACCAACGATGTCACCCAAATCCAATCCCTGTTGATTATGGGCATCAGGATTCTCTGCTATTCTCCGATTCTGGCAGTTGGCGCCATCATTTTTGCATTGCAAAGATCCTCCTCCATGGGTTGGATCATTGTTTTAGCGGTGGTTTTAGTTATGGCAATCATTGGGATTGTTTTTATTATTGCCATGCCCCGATTTAAAAAGATTCAAAAACTGGTGGATAAAATTAACCTGGTCACCCGGGAAAACCTTACCGGTCTGATGGTTGTCAGAGCCTTCGGCACCCAGAAATTCGAAGAAAATCGATTTGATGATGTGAACCAGGAAACCACTGCCAACAACCTCTTTGTCAACCGTGTAATGGTCTTTTTAATGCCGACTATGATGTTCATTATGAATGGCATTACCTTACTTGTTATCTGGGTTGGTGCCGGTCAAATCGCCCAATCCACCATGCAAGTCGGCGATATGATGGCCTTTATGCAGTACACGATGCAAATCATTTTTTCCTTCCTGATGATTTCGATGATGTTTATCATGATTCCAAGAGCGGCCGTATCCGGGGATCGGATCCAGGAAGTATTAGCCGTAGAGCCCAGTATTACAGATCCCCTTGCCCCTAAACAACTGCCAATGAATAATAAAACCACCCTGAGCTTCGATCATGTATCCTTCCGCTATGAAGGGGCCGAAGAGGATGTGCTCCATGATATAAATTTTGTGGCCAAGCCCGGTGAGACCACTGCTTTTATCGGATCGACTGGGTCGGGAAAATCCACCCTGATTAACCTGATCCCGCGATTTTTCGATGTCACCGATGGTGAGATTCGCATCGACAATATTGACATTCGAAATGTCACCCAACATGATCTCCGGGAAAAAATCGGTTATATTCCCCAAAAGGGCGTGTTGTTTTCAGGCACTATTGCCTCAAATCTTCGATACGGCGATCAAAATGCCAATGATGGCGACTTAGCCATTGCCGCTGAGGTAGCACAAGCGACATCCTTTGTCGGATCCAGTGCTGAAGGATTTGATCGGGAAATTTCCCAGGGCGGCAGTAATGTCTCCGGCGGACAAAAACAACGCCTTTCCATTGCCAGAGCCCTGGTTCGAAAACCGGATATTTACATATTTGACGATAGCTTTTCGGCCTTGGATTACAAAACCGATGTGACCTTGAGAAAAGCCTTAAAGAAGTATACCAGCAACAGCACCGTACTTATTGTCGCCCAAAGGATCAATACCATTATGAATGCCGAACAGATCATTGTTTTGGATCACGGCCGGATGGTGGGCAAGGGTACACATAATGAATTATTAAAAACCTGTGATACTTACCGAGAAATTGCATCCTCACAACTTTCAGAGGAGGAACTGGCACTATGAGTAATAACGAAGCACCAAAACAACAAGCACCAGCTGGCGGAATGAAACGAGGCCCTGGCGGCATGGGACGAGGCCCCGGCGGAGTATCGATGATGCCCGGAGAAAAGCCCAAAGATTTCAAAGGAACCCTAAAAAAACTCGTCGCCTATTTGAGCGTCTATAAAATTAGACTGATTTTTGTCTTTATCTTTGCCGTTTTATCCACCATCTTTATGATCGTCGGACCCAAGATATTAGGAAATGCCACAACTGCCATTTTTGAAGGCGTTATGAATATGATTGCCGATAACGGCAAAGGCATTGACTTTAACTATATTGGCCAAATCATTCTTATCATGTTGGGACTTTATACCATATCGGTTATTTTTTCCTTTATTCAAGGATATATTATGACCGGGATCTCCATGAAGGTAACCTATGACCTGCGGCGAAATATTTTTGCCAAGATTAATCGTCTGCCCCTGAAATATTTTGATAAAACAAGCTATGGTGAAGTTCTTTCCTTTCTCACCAATGATATTGAAACTGTAAACCAAACTCTGAATCAGAGCATTACTCAAATCATCACTTCGGTTGTCACCATTGTGGGTATTCTGATCATGATGCTTTCCATCAGTTGGCAAATGACCCTGGTGGCACTATGCACCGTGCCGCTTTCCTTTATTGTGGTCATCCTCATTGTCAAACGCTCGCAAAAATATTTTGGCGAACAACAAACCTATTTAGGACATATTAACGGACACGTTGAAGAAATGTACAGCGGACACAATGTGGTCAAAGCATTTAATGGCGAAGCAGCCTCTTTTGAAACTTTCGATCATTACAATACCACCCTCTTTAGCTCCGCCTGGAAATCCCAATTCCTATCCGGACTGATGATGCCCATGATGACGTTTATTGGGAATGTCGGTTATGTGGCCATCTGTATTCTTGGTGGTTATCTGGCGGCACACGGCTGGATCACCGTTGGGGATATTCAGGCATTCATTCAATATGTAAGACAGTTTACTCAGCCTATCATACAGCTTGCCAACATCTCCAATGTTTTACAGCAAACAACCGCAGCCGCCGAACGGGTTTTCACGTTTCTTGAAGAACCTGAAGAAATTACTGAAAAAACCACCGATTTTGATCTTAAAACGGTTGCCGGCATTGTCGATTTTGATCATGTAAACTTTGGTTATAATCCCGGAACACCCATTATTAAGAATTTTTCCACCCACATTAAAGAAGGCCAGAAGGTGGCGATTGTTGGTCCTACCGGTGCTGGAAAAACCACCATTGTTAAACTCCTCATGCGTTTTTATGACATTGACTCAGGGGCAATTCTTGTGGATGGCCATAATATTCAGGATTTCAGCCGAACTGATCTAAGAAGTCTTTTTGGTATGGTCCTTCAGGATACCTGGCTTTACAATGCCAGTATCCGTGATAATATTAAATACGGTCGATTGGATGCCACCGATACAGAGGTTGAAGCTGCCGCCACTGCGGCTCAGGTAGATTTTTTCGTTCACACCCTGCCTGATGGCTACAATATGGTTTTAAATGAAGAAGCCAACAACGTTTCCCAGGGGCAGAAACAACTTCTTACCATTGCCCGGGCTTTTTTGGCAGATCCTAAGATTTTAATTTTGGATGAAGCGACCAGCTCAGTGGATACCCGTACCGAGGTTCTCATTCAGAAAGCCATGGATAACCTTATGGAAGGCCGAACCAGCTTTGTCATTGCCCATCGCTTATCCACCATTAGAAATGCCGATCTTATCTTGGTCATGGACAATGGTGACATTGTCGAACAAGGGACACATGATGCGCTGATTGAAGCCAATGGTTTCTATGCCCGACTTTATAATTCTCAGTTTGAAAAAAATGATGAATTGGAAGAAAACTTTGAAGAAACTCTTTTCTAAAATCCCAATCAAAATTCAAAAGAGCTGTTCAAATAAAAAGTCCAGAAACGGTCATTCCGTTTCTGGACTTTTATTTTTAAAAACTCTTGTTTTTATGTGATCTATGACATCATATTATATGGTTCATGGAGAAACCATATAGCTTATCCGATATGGTCTGCACACAACGATTAATGCCAGTCATGGAAAATTGATTCATTCTCGAGGCAGTTTCACACAAAAGCGGCTGCCTTCACCAACCGCACTATCCACCGTGATACTGCCCCCATGGAGGTCAATAATCCGTTGGCAAATGGTGAGCCCCAGACCTGTTCCCGGGGTACTTCGGGATTGATCGCCTTTATAAAATCGATCGAATATTTTTTCCTGATCTTCTTTTGCAATGCCCTCTCCGGTATCCTTAATTTCAAAAACGATTTCGGTAGTTGTTGCCTTCAGCAAAAGTGTAATCACACCATTTTCCGGGGTATGATTAATGGCATTGGTAAAGAGATTAATGAACACCTGGGCCATGAGCTCCTGGTCACCCCAATAGGAAATTTCATCCAATTGGATATCTAATTCAATGTTTTTGTTTTCCCATTTTTCCTGAAGCAGGAGTATTACCCTGCGAATCCCTTCATCCAATGAAAAGCGTTCTTTTTTTAATCCGAGGATCCCATTTTCAAGTTCTGAAAGCTTTAATAAATTCGAAGAAAGTTTCCAAAGACGATCGCTTTCATAAACAATAATATCCACATATTCCTGTCGCTGATCCTCGGAGATTTCAGGATCTTTCAAAAGATTTCCAAAGCCTTTAATAGATGCAATGGGGGTTTTAAACTCATGGGAGACATTGCTGACAAAGTCCCGGTGGATATAATCATTTTTTGAAAGCGCTTCAGTCATGAGGTTGAAGTTCTGGGCAAGAGTTGCCAGCTCATCCTTTCCCTTAACTTTTAGGCGCAAATCAAACTGGCCATCCGCCACTTTTTTTGTGGCTTCGGAAACAGTTTTTATCGGCTTAACAATCATAGCCACTGCAATAAGCATCAGGGCGGTGCCAATAACAAGGGTCAAGAGCAATGTGGTTTTTTGAAGGTCAAAAAAACCACCGATTTGATCTCTCTCGAAATTGGGAGTCGTTATTATGTATCCATCAGAAATTTTGCCAATAGCAAAAGGAAAATTTTGCGAATATCGCCCATCACTGTAATAGATCTCCCCACTCTGTATTATTGGAATGGCATCCTCTGGCAATATGATCCCAGTTTCCCCAAGCGATGAAACAATCCGGGAAACAACAATGCCCTTGGTGAATAATCCGGTAATCTCATCATTGCTTAGGTTATTTTGGCTCAGGGTCTGTATCGCTTCTGCCTGGTTGATTAATTCCAATTTAATCTGTTCCAGAATCTTTCCGAATTGTGTCATATAAATAACACCGAAAGTGAGCATTGCCGCAAATAATAACACCCCAAAAAAGATGAGGGTGAATTTCGTGTAAATGGAATTAAAAAATCCTTTTTTCATGTGCCCTCCTTATTTGACAAGTCCCTTATAGCCTAGACCCTTAACGGTGACTATGTCAAAATCAGAGCTTTCTCCGATTTTTTGCCTTAGTCGTTTAATATGAACATCCACTGTTCGCGAATCACTTTCACTGTCATAACCCCAGATATCATCCATAATTTGGGCTCGAGTAAAAATCCGATTGGGTGACGCCAGTAATTTAAACAACAGCTGAAACTCTTTTTTAGGTAAGGTAATACTTCCACTTTCATTATTCAAGGTCAATGACTCATAATCTAAAATCGTTTTGCCAAATACCAGCTTTTGCTCACTGGCAATTTTAGCCCGGCGTAATAGGGCAAAAACCCGGAGTAACATTTCATCCATGTCGACGGGTTTTACCATATAATCGTCGGTGCCAGCATTGAAACCGATTTTTTTGTCATCCATGCTTTCCCTTGCTGTGATCATCAGGATGGGAAGCTCAAAGCCTCCTTCCCGAAGTGCCCGGGTTAAAGCATTACCATCCATATGAGGCATCATCACATCGGTTATTAAAAGATCAATCTGATGTTTTTCCAAAATTTCAAGTGCCTTCGAACCATCCGCGGCTTCTAAAATTGTATACCCTTCTTTTTCCAGGGTGTCACGAAATAACCGTCTTATATGCTTATCATCCTCACAAATCAAAACATTCAACATTATTTTTTCTCCTATATACTTCTTAGTGCGTCAATGGGATTCAGGCGTGAAGCCTTTCTGGCTGGAGCAAACCCAAAGATTATTCCTATGGCAGCTGAAAAACCAATGGCCAGAATAACGGTACCTGCGGTTAAAACAAAGGTTGTTCCGATGATAATGCACACAACCCAGGCCAGAGCTACCCCAAGGATAAAGCCAATAATTCCTCCCATCAGCGATAACACCACCGACTCGATGAGAAACTGCATCTGAATTTGTATCGGCTCAGCCCCCAATGCTTTACGAAGGCCAATTTCACTGGTACGTTCGGTTACTGAAACCAGCATCATATTCATAATCCCAATACCCCCTACCACCAATGAGATTGATGCAATCCCGCCTAACATCATGGAAAGAATACTGGTCATACTTTGAATAGTATCCAAAATACTTTGCATGTTCATAACCGAATAGGCATCGGTATTTCCATTAAAGTCCTGCTTTAATGCCGCTTCAATTTGTTGAGTAGTCGTACTTGCCATTGCCTCATCCTGTACGAAAATATCCAGGTTGTTAATATATTTGGCACCTACAATACCCATGGCTGTGGTATATGGAATCATGACCGCGCTATTCTGGCCCGCAGACGAAAATCGGCTGGATTCCTGTAAAACCCCAATGACGGTATAGGATATGCCCCCAATTTTAATTTGTTGTCCAATGGGATTTTTCCCATAAAACAATTTTTTAACAATATCAGACCCAATCAGGGAAACACGGCTTTGATTCTCAATATCAATGGGATTAATGGTTCTTCCCGAGGAAATCACATCGGTAGTATTTTTAAAATAAACGTCATTTTTCCCCTGCAAAGCAATATCTTCCATGGATATGCCATTAGAGGCAACCGTTGTTTTCCCTGAAATAGTCGGGGATATGCCGCTGATATTGGGAATTTTCGCTAGACTTTCCAAATCTCCCTGGGTTAATCCCTTTTTTAAAGGGGTTCCCTGAATTTGCACGGTCACTTTATTGGCACCCATGGAGGATACCTGATTGGTAACCGTGGCAGTGGCTCCTGACACAATGGTAATTAATGCGATAATTGAAGCAACCCCGATGATAATCCCCAGCATGGTTAAAAATGATCGCATTTTATTACTGACAATATTCTCTAGTGCCATTTTAATACTTTCTTTAAGCATTGTATACCCCTTCACTAAGATTGCCATCGATGATGCGCACAATACGGGTGCCGTTTTTGGCGACGTCTGAATCATGGGTGATCATCACAATGGTTTTCCCCTCTTTAGACAATTCTTGAAACAGTGCCATAATCTGACGTCCGGTACTTTGATCCAGGGCTCCTGTGGGTTCATCAGCCAGTAATATGGTTGGCTCTGTTACAAGAGCTCTGGCAATGGCCACCCGTTGTTGCTGTCCGCCGGATAATTGATTGGGACGGTTTTTCATTTTGTCCGAAAGTCCTACCCGCTCCAGGATTCTGGCGCTCCGTTCCTGGCGTTCTTTTTCCGGCACTCCGGCATAGATAAGCGGAAGCTCAACATTTTTCTGAGCAGTTAGTCTTGGCAACAGTTGAAATTGCTGAAAAATAAACCCGATTTCCCGGTTGCGAATATGAGATAATGCGGCTTCCGGTAAATCTCTGATTAACTCACCGGATAGATGATAAGTTCCACTGGTGGGAACATCCAAACAGCCAATGATATTCATTAATGTGGTTTTCCCAGAGCCTGAAGGTCCCAGAATCGAAACGAAATCCCCTCGATTTATTTCCAGATTCACACCACGGAGTACGACTTGTTCCTCGTCACCCATAATATAGGTTTTAACCAGATCTTTCATTTCCAAAATTTTTTCTGACATTAATTACCACCACCAAATCCAGAACTCTTAACTGTTGTGGTTGCAGAAGCGACTGCTTTGGGAATCATTACCGTATCATCAACGGTTAAACCTTCAGTAATTTGAATACGTACACCATCAGAAATGCCGGTGGTTACATTGCGCTCTTCCAATTTACCGGATGTGTTTTTCACCATGACATAGGATTCATTGTTTGCTCTAAACTGAATGGCCTCCATAGGAACAGTCAGGGCATTGTCCACACTAGCTTTTACAATAACGACTTCAGCATTCATGCCAACACGAATGGCTGAATCTCCTTGAAAATCAACAATGGCAGTAAAATAAGCCACGCTATTTTCGTTTTTGGCTTCCCGGCTAATTTCACTTACGGTTCCCTGAACACTGCGTCCAATGCTTTCCACATTTATGGTGACCGGTGAACCCACACTAATACTTGACAATTGGTATTCATCCACTTTAATAGTTACTTGTAAATTGGTATAATCTGTAATATTCATAATTTTTCCACCGGCTGGCACCGTATCATCAACATTATAGTAAATTTTGGATACCTCACCGTTAATGGTCGCACTGACGACTTGTCCAGAATAGGTTTCGTAAAGGTCTGTATCTTTTTCAACCTGATCACCTTCACTCACATATAACTTGTAAATTTCCAGCGATTGGGTTGCCATCACGTCTTCACGTGCCTGGGTGTCGATGACTCCGGTAAATCGGTTGTCATTAACTATGCTTCCCATGATTGGTTTGGTCTCTGTATATTGATCAGTGGATTGATTCCCCAAAATCATGTATCCCAATACCCCTCCTAGCACAATGACCAAACCAATAATACTAATAATAACAATTTTTTTCTTTTTTCCTTTTTTCACGTCTGATCTCCTAGTATTTTATTTGTTTTATTAAACATAGCTTACATAAGTCATATGAATTTAAAATGAACTCTTTACAAAATAAATTTTTTATTGAACTGTGTTGATTTCCGGTAATTAGGGGTAAATAGCATATATAATCAATTGAATCATTTTAGGAGGCGATAACAATGTGTGCACAACAAATAAACAATTCAAATCTGCAAAATACTGAACCAGTCGAAAATAATCAGATGAATGCCAGCACTCTGGAAGAAAAGCCAATAAAAAAGCCATTTTACTATTCCCCATGGTGGCTGATGATCTGGTCTCTTTTACTCTGGCCAATTGGACTGATCATGATGTGGGGTTACTTTGCCAATATGAAAAAAAATGAGATTCCAAGAACAAATAGCATCGATAAGGAATTAGAAGATCTTTACAGGACTTAAATTACTTGTAAACCTTTAGATTACCTTAAAATAATATTGGCTACGTTTTCAGGAACCCACCCACAACCTTGATCATTATTTGTTTTCGTGGTACAATGGGTTAAATTTAAGCGCTCAATAGTATGGACAACCGCAATCATCATGAAATCAGAACGTCATGATGGTTGTGCCATAAAATAGTGCCCTTTTAAAAGATTGAAAAGGAGATAATATATATGGTTTCACAAATCTTTACACTATTATTTATTTTAGGGATTCCCTTTTTTATATACGGGACCTACAATTTAGTTCTAGGATTATTTGGTTATACTAAGCATAATAAATACACTCCAGCACCACCAAAACATCGCATGGCTGCCATTATTGCCGCTCGTAATGAAGAGTTCGTCATTGGTAATCTCATTGAAAGTCTACGCGAGCAGGATTATCCGCAGTCTCTTGTTGACATTTATGTGATCCCTAATAACTGTACAGATAATACCGAAGGGGTTGCCCTGGCCCATGGCGCAAAGATTATGAAATGTAACTTCGAGGTAAAATCAAAGGGCGCTGCGCTCTCCCAATTTTTCGATTATATTTTCAGAGAAAATGACGTCTATGATGCCTTTTGTGTTTTTGATGCCGACAACGTTGTCGAAAAAAGCTTTTTCTCTTCAATGAATAATGCTCTTGCCTCTGGAGAAAAAATTGCTCAAGGTTACCGTGATAGCAAAAATCCCAATGATTCATGGATTTCCGGTTGTCAATCTGTATTCTATTGGACACTGAACCGTTTCTTGAATCTGGCCCGTCAAAAACTTGGTTGGTCAGCAACCCTTAACGGTACTGGCTTTATGGTGCATGCTGATGTTCTCAGACAGGATGGTTTTAAAACCTTTAGTCTCACCGAAGATATTGAATTCACCACCCAATGTATTATTAAAGGCTACCGGGTAGCCTGGGTACCGGAAGCCATCACCTTTGATGAGCATCCCCTTACCTTTGAACAATCCTGGTCCCAACGCAAGCGATGGTCTACCGGCATTATTCAATGCTTTGGACTATATTCCCAGCAATTGCTGGATTGCTTTCTCAAAGATAAAAATCGTTGTGCCATGGACATGCTCATTTATTTGATTGCACCGTTTGTCCAGGTTCTCACCTTTATCTATACCGTTTGCTCCTTTATCATTTTGGGTATGCTCCTGATTAACTCCAGTATTTGGTCCAATGCCCTAAACTTTGCCCTACTATTCACTATTGGCGGCGTGCTCTTCAGTGTGCTCTTTACGGCGATGGTGCTCTGGTTAGAAGGCAAGAAGATTAAACAAGTCAATCATATCTCGATATTTTCATTTTGGTTTTACCTGGCCTCCTGGATTCCCATTAATGTTGTATGTTTCATTAAACCGATGGACATCTGGGAACCCATTGAACATACCAAAAGCGTTAAAATTTCACAAATGGTTAAATAAACTTCCAATAAAAAAAGGGCAGTGCCCTTTTTTTATTGGAACTATGCGTTGGTATTCACTTGATTTTCAATTTCGTCAGACTTTATTTCTTCGATTTCTGTTTCTTCCATTATCTCTTCAGACTCTGATTAATCAATTTTTGTTCCTGCTGTTATCTCGTCATCCTTTACATTATCAATTTCCGTTACTGCTATTATTTCATCAATTTTTGTTACTGCTATTATTTCATCAATTTTTGTTTCTTCCGGGCCTTTATTTTTTTTATTTTGCCGTGCCACCAAAATAGTTAATATCACAGTTCCACCCAAGCCTAGTAGAACGAGCCAATATCCAACATCTAATTGAATATAAAAAGACATGGATAGGAAGTTCCCTCGGGTAGCGACGAAATTGGCAATAAAATTACCCATATCCCCCAGGGTTCCTGCAAGTATTGCCCTTAGGTTTTCCACAATGCCATTATTAATTTGTGCTGTCAGAGCTGCAAGCTGAGCATTAATCTGGATGTTAGCTGCGTATACCCCAATGCCGACTCCGGCAAATAAAAGAAAAAGAAAACTTGAAATAGCGATGGCAATCCCTACCGGTGCACGTTTATATAATAGCAAAAAGATCATTGCCAATCCCAAAACGAATAAAATAAATACGATGGCGTTGGCAGTGGTTTTATAACCATCAATGGTAGCCATGGCGACATTAACCTGAGCCATGGAATCCCGGGCCTGAATGGTCACATTATTCACAGCGCCGACGACACTTTTTGCATCCTGAAGGATGTTATAGGTATCTGTGAAAATAATATTAATTTGATCACCCATTGCCAGTTTCGTGGAAATTACTTCATGGATTTTAGGATCAATGAGGAAATTTAATGCTGAACTGGATAACGTTTGGTCGATATTACTTATAATTCCTTTGTCGGGAATTGGGTTTCTGAGAATGGTCAATAGGGACTGATTAAATATTTTTATATCTCCCAAAGGGATAGTAAAAACGCGTGTATCATCAATGGGCTTCTGGAGAACAAAATCACCGAGATTCATTGTCAAAATGTCATTTTGAGGGGTAATTATTTTCACCGTATTATCCATGATTCCGGTCAGCGATACATCAGCCTTGGCACTCAGAAAAGGGAGAAAAAAACTGCCTAATACCAAAATCATACAAAAGAGCGCTCCGGTTCTGAGTTTGTTTTTCTTAACCTTTCTTATGATAAAAAGCCACCCTGCAATCACCTTATTTTTCAATGTCGTCATCTTATTTTCTCCTTCATTGTTTTCTTTAATAATACCCGTATTTTAAAATAATTACCATAGTCGATTTCAAAAAAGGCAAAATAAAGCCGTCCCTTGAAGGCGACGCTTTATTTTGGAGAGAATGTTGCAATCATAACTTTTTCGACAGGAATTATTATTTTCACAGTTTGGATTAAGTCCAACAGGCATCACCTGTTTCGTCGTCCAGCAACCAATGAAATGGTATCATCTATTTTTTTATAAAACCTTATTTAAAAAATTGATAGTCCGCTGGTTTTTTGGATTGCCGAAAACTTCTTTCGGTGGTCCTTCTTCAACAATATAACCTTCGTCAATGAAAATCACCCGATCTGCTACTTCTTTTGCAAAACCCATTTCATGGGTAACCACAATCATAGTCATCCCTTCATGGGCAAGTTTTTTCATAACAGCCAGAACCTCACCAACCATTTCAGGATCTAAGGCTGAAGTCGGTTCATCAAAAAGCATAACATCCGGATCCATCGCCAAGGCTCTGGCAATGGCCACACGCTGTTGCTGGCCCCCAGAAAGCTGTTCTGGATAGACATTAGCTTTTTCTTCAAGATCCACACGTTTTAAAAGCTTCATGGATTTAGCTTCTGCTTCAGCTTTTGTTTTAAGCTTAAGGGATGATGGCGCAAAAGAAATATTTTGTAAAACCGTCATGTGAGGAAAAAGATTAAATTGTTGAAAAACCATCCCAATGTCCTGGCGATACTTGTTAATATTCGCATGGGCTCCGGTAATATCATGGCCATCGACCTCCACAGTGCCACTGCTGGCATCCTCCAAAGCATTAATGCATCGCAATAAGGTACTTTTCCCAGAACCGGACGCGCCAATAATACAGATCACTTCCCCTTCATGAACCTCCAGATTAATATCCTTCAGGACTTCCAGGTCACCGAAACTTTTTTTCAAGTTTTTAATTACTACTTTTCCCATAGGACATTCTCCTTTCGATACGTTTTGATATTTTGGTAAGAATCATGATGATAACAAAATACATCACCGCAATAATCGTCCACATTTCAAAGGTCTGATAGTTATTGGCAATAATCAATCTCCCGGTTTGTGTCAATTCTTGAATTCCAATAACTGAAAGAATGGATGTATCCTTCAGTGTAATAATACATTGATTAATCAAGGCTGGAGTCATGGTGCGAACCGCCTGGGGCAAAATAACTTTGCGCATGGCCATGCCATAAGGCAAGCCAAGGCTTCGGGCTGCTTCCATTTGTCCTTTGCTGATGGATTCAATTCCACCTCTGAAAATTTCTGCTAAATACCCTCCGGCATTAAGGCTCAGGGTAATAATCCCTGCTAGATTTGGATCTAATCGTATTCCAAGGGCAGCTGGAATTCCAAAGTATATAAAAAATGCCTGTACGATCAATGGCGTTCCGCGAACAATATCCACGTACACAAGTGCAATTCCTCGAAATACTTTTTTCTTTGATACAGATAAAAGACCAAAAATCAGACCGAGAGTTCCCCCGATAATAAGGGATATTACAGTCAATTGAACAGTCATTGCAAGGCCTGCTAAAAGCCGTGGCCAGGTTTGTATAATCAGTTCTGGTATACTCACTTAAAACTCCTTTATAATGGATCTATTTATCCAATAGTCTTTACTCACTCGTGAGTAAACACTTTTAGATAACCTAGAGAAGTCATCTGTCAGTAGAGCTTTCTACTGACAGATGACTTAATTAAACAATAGGTTAAATTATTACTGACAGATTATTTTTTGATATAGGTATCCAGGATTTTTTGGTATTCGCCATTAGCTTTTAAGTTGGCTAATCCTTTGTCGAACATTGTAATCAGTTCAGCATTTTTTCCCTTTAACACAGCAAATCCGTAAGAGCTTCCTTTTTGCATGTCGCCAATCATTTTAAGAGGCACTCCACTGGCAATAGCATCGCCAACTACTGGGTAATCTTCAAATAATGCAACAGAGTTTCCAGCTTTTACATCTTCATACATATTAGCTGAATCCGGGAATGATACCGTTTCAAATCCGTACTGGGCTTTAATGGACTCTGCAAAGGTTGCACCTTCAGTTCCATTTTTAACAGCAACTTTTTTGCCGGCAAGATCTGCATATCCATTTATGGTGTTATCCGCTGATGAAACTGCCATCACGACACCTGAATCAAAGTATGGATCCGAGAAATCAAATGTTGCTTTTCTAACATCTGTAATACTCATACCAGCGATCATGCCATCCGCTTGACCTGATGTTACTTCTCCGAGAGCAGCATCAAATCCAACTGCTTTAAGATCGTATTTAAATCCCTGATCTTTAGCAATTGCGGCTAAGAGATCAATATCAATACCAACCCGTTCACCTTTGTCATTTTCATACTCAAATGGTTTAAATGTGGTATCTGTTGCAATCACATATGTTTTTGCATCACTTGTTTTTGTTGTTCCACTGGAACAGGCAGCAAGTGAAAAAATCATTGCAACTACACATACTAAAACACCGAGCTTTGCGATTCTTTTCATTTCTTTTCCTCCTAATATAATATTTGGGTGCATCTTTACTCAATTCACCCGCTTTAATACAGTATGAAGTATATCATTTTTTCAAAATATCCGCAATAAAAAAAATAATATATCGAAGACATTCAACCGGCTTCTTTCATAATTATAATGATTAGGCAGATAATCTTCTCAATCATGCATGATATGCTTTTTGCTGCTCCATTTTGTCTAATAAAATGATTTTAAAAGGAAATCAAACCGTAAAAAAAACAACCATTATTTATTAAAAAAATGGTTGTTTTATTCATTTATTTGTATTCTATTTTTCCGGGTTTTGGGTCAGATATTTACGGATGGTTTCGTAATCTCCTTCGGCAATAATAAATTCAGAATCGAGATTTTCAAGGATGACTTCCTCGGGCATAATCTCAATATCGCCGTCTACCACCTCATGATTGCGTTCCTCAACCGTCAACACTTCTTTTTGGTCCAAAGCCATCTTTCGCTGATTAAGTCCAGCTTCAATAACATCAAGATCATCAATTCGATTATTAATAAGCTTTGATAAGCGGATCAGATCATCCAATACCTCGTCCACCACAAATTGCTTGTCAACAATCGCCTTTAGCTTTTCTCGAATCAAAATTCCGGTAGCAATGATTTTTTCGTCCCCGATAATTGGGGTGTATGTTTCTATGGCATCGTGAAAGTCTGATACTGCACCCTGGAGAAAATGGGTTTCCTCCATCGATTTTTCAATTTCATAAAAAAGGTATCCCAATCGCCGTTCAATGGAAAGAAAATCTTCGTCATTTTCTACTTCAGCTTCATCCGGACTTTGAACTTTTTTTTTCATAGCCTCATTCAAGACCTCCGGTTGAGGGGTAAGATTGTTATTTAAAGAGTTTCTTTCAACATTGGGCAAATCATTAAATAATTCTTTCATATTTATAGATTCTTTTTTTGGTTGGGCTTCTGCACTTAAAACTTCAGCCACCGGTATTGCCACTGTTGGATCTGTCTTTTTCACATCCTGGGGTGCTTCTGCTTTAATAACCCCTGGATTTGCCAGATTTATAAGTTCTACTGGTTTTGGCGATGGTTGGTTAACCGGGGTTACCGGCATCGCTTTTGTTTCAGAACTCGGCTTTATTTCATCCTGATTTTTTGCCAAACTCAACTTAATATCTTTTAAAAACTCACTGGTTTGATAGCGCTTTTCATCCTCATAAATCCCCGGTTTGGCAGATTCAGGAACCTTTTGTTGCCCCTTTTTTTCATTTTCCAGCAGGGTTGTAAAAATACTGTCGTATTCTGAATCTTCTTCATCCGAATGATTGAGCCATGACTTTCGTTCCTCTATACTTTTCGGGGTCTCAGGAATTTCCTGACCTTCGTCATCTTTACCAATGAGAAGCCACCATAATAAATGGGCAATCAACACAAAAATGAAATCACAAATGGTCAGGCCAATGAAAAATGACAGAGGTACATCAGGCATCAGAACCCAGGATATACCAAAGACAATCCCATTGCCAATAATTGAAATAAATGCGGCAATAAATGGAATGTTTTTATGTAGCAAATTCCGATTAAGATCATATAATGAAAGGACAACCACCTTAATACCAATAAACATTCCCATTAAAATAATAAAAGCGTTGGCATTAGGAAGTGTTGTTAACACCTGAAACACCAACAAAAAAGCATACCCTGAAAGGGCTAAGCCAATGATATCAAAAATCAGCAAGCTCCAACATTTCCCCATACTTAATTTCATCGAATCACTCCTTGCTGTTTTTTCTCTTGGAAGTCTTTTTATTAACCCTGGAATTTGCGTCACCTGCAGAAAGATGATTTAAAGATGATCCCAGACTGTCAATTCCTCCAGCACTCTGGTATAATTCTTCAATCTCCTGAAGTTTTTTATACTCTCGATTCAGGGTTTCTTCCTTGCGATTGACTTCCTCATGACGCTGTTTCAAAATGATGAGAGCGGTTCCAAGGGAGTCTAACATTTCCTGAACCATTTTTTCTCGTTTTTCGATATTTGTCAATTGTTCATTCAGATCTTCTGGTTTATATTCTGGGGGGGTTTCTTCATTTTTAAGGATACGTTCTTCCTCATTCTTAATGTCCTGAAACACACGTTCAAAGTTCCCCTTCCCTTTAATCAGGACCTTATCTTGACGCAGAACACTTTCAGTTTGGATTGTTCCATTATTAACCGTCTTAATAATCAGAGATTTTAACTCCTCATCCTTTTTTAATATTAACTTTTCCAGATCTTCAATTCGCGATTCAACATATTCAAAGTACTCATTCTTACCACTGAGTTCCGGTTCTTTTGCCATAATTAATCCCACTCCTGTTATTTCAGTTTGAATATTTAACTCTATTTCCTATTATAACAAAGATTCTACAAAATGTATAATAAGATTTAACATTCCCTGAATTTTTCTATTTGATGATATATATTTTACATTTTATTTACAAGTATGATATAATAATAAACTGAAACTGAACATTTCTAGGATAAGTGACTCATTTCCAAATAAATTGCACCTGTGTTCTATATCACGGCCCCTTAACTACACAAATCTGCACAGCTTCTCAAATTTTTATATTGTGAAGAATTTCCAAATGAGGTATAAATAGTGAGTAAACGAAAAAAAAGTGTTATCGAAAATAGACGCACCACTTCTTCAAGACCCCAGCCCAAGGAAAATTCAAGAAGACAAGAATCAAGACAAACGACACTTCCTCCAGTGAAAAGCAAAAATGGAAAAAAGAACAGATCTAGTGGTGGGTTTAAAAAATTCTTTAAGACCATCATTATGCTTGTGATCATTCTTGGGGTGACTGGTTTTGCAGTTAATGCCTTTTTCTTAGGCAATGTCACCAGTGATCTTACTGGCAACCTGACCAGTTACGGCATCAGTAATAATGCTGCTGCCATGGCCAAACAACACAAGATTGCTAATGTAGCTGTTTTTGGTGTTGACGGTCGGGACGATGTTGAAGGTGACCGAACAGATACCATTATGATTGCCAGTGCTGACTATGAGCACAATAAGATCAAAGTTACCTCCCTGATGCGGGACACCTATGTTTATGTCAATAAAAAATACGGCTACGATAAATTGAATGCGGCCTATGCTTATGGCGGTCCTACCCTGGCTATCCAAACCATTAACCAAAATTTTGATACCGCCATTACCGATTATGTGACCGTTGATTTCACTGCCATGGTTTCAATGGTTAACGCTGTTGGAGGCATCACCATTGACATTAAAACTGAAGAAGAACTTTATTGGGTAAACGAATATCTTAATGATGTGAATGAAAAAGTCAATACCGGTTCACCCCAGCTGGAAGACATCGGACCCCAGACTGTGGATGGATCTCAGGCGTTGGCCTATTGTCGGGTGCGGTATGTAGGGGATGGTGACTTTGATCGAACCCTCAGACAACGGAATGTCTTTGAGCAGGTTCTATCCAAAGCCCTTGACCTAAGTCTGGTTGACCAATATAAGCTTCTTATGGAAACCCTTCCCTATGTGAAAACCTCAATGAATACCTTTGAAATCATTAAGTACGCCGGAAACCTCGCCCTTATGTCCAGTAAAGATATTGAGCAAACCCGATTCCCAACCGATGACGCGAATGCTCTTGACAACATTGGCGGCGTATCTTACGTAATCCCAGATACATTGGCTGATAATATTAAATCCCTTTACCAGTTCATTTATGAAACAGACTATACCCCTTCAACCGCTGCCACTGACATCAGTGATGAAATCAAGGCGACCCTTAATGGCACCTCTAATGACGACTATTCCTATGTGGAGGAAGCCCTAAGAAATTAGGATCTGATGGATTCTCCAATGAATAACCTTTCAATAAAAAAGCTGTCCTTTATCAAAATGATAAAGGACAGCTTTTTTATTGAAATACACCATTATACATTCACATGATATTGGGTTCTAAAATATTTTCAAAAATGATTCAAAATATCCCAATACACTGACAATGCCGAGGCTAATAATCAATATTTTTTGCGTTTTTTCTGATAAGTCCGGTTTAAATTCAAGATAAAGTAAAAGGCCGTAAATTGCCAGGGCAATATAGGTAAACAAGAAAGTCCGCGCCCCGGATTCGTACACCGTGGCTGAAAACCCCATGACTGCACGAGCCATAATTCCTGCTCCCATGACTAAAACAGCAATCCACATTTTTTTTGAGTTTTTAAATAACATAAAGGTCATTAGCATTAATGAAACTGCGAAAATCACCATAAAACCTAAAATAACGTAATGGGTCGTTCCTAGGGTGACATTCATTAAATTTTTAGGATTAACCAGATCAACCATATTCACCCCAGTTAGGGCATTCACCAAAGTGGCGAATTTTGGACTAAGCAATACTACCCGGCCCAGGTTAATCACTAAACCTAAAATAAATGGAATGATCCCAATAATCCTGGGAACCAGGGTTTTGTACTGATTCCAGGAAAATAACCAGGCCATGCCTAAAACAACCAGCAGAATAAAATTTTGATCGATACAAATTAAAGTTGATGTGGCGGATAGAGCCATTTTTTCGATTAGACCAAAGTTAATATACACTGGAAATCGAGAAGCTGCTTCTGCTAAATCTCTCAGGGCATTTCCCGGACAAGTGAGAACAAAGATCATGTTTCCAATGGAAAGTATTGTTTGAAAAATGATAAATCCTGTGATTCTTTTTTTGTAAATAAAGAATCCCGAAAAGATAACATAGAAGGCCATAATAATGGCAGCCATAATTTCCATGTTCGCAGCAAATAAGGTTATAATCACATAAAGAATACTCTCAACCCACGATATGGATTCTTCACAATAAACCTTTTTCAGCGGGTACAATGCGACTAAACCCAATATTAACGGCCATAAATAATGAATGGTTGTAATAACCCAGCCGGCGGTATCCATCATGGATACAAAGGGAACACAGGCCAAAAGGAAAACAATGATCCAATTGTTTTCCCATTTATTTTCAGTGACAAACAGTTTGGAAATCATAAAAGGTAATAGGAAATAGAAAAAGGTATCAACAACGGAAAATAAAGCGAAATTCTGACCTGCAAAAAAAGCGGCTACCGGCATAATAAAAATCCGAGAACTCCAAGTGAAATAGGAATCGATCATAAACGACAATACCGGTTGTTTACTAAAAACGCCACCATATACAAGATCGTCACCAAAGGGTGTCATTCCAAAATGTAATACGAGCATTAAGAATGCAAATACTATAAATGGAAAATACTGCCAGTAAACTATTTTGTTAATTCTTGATTGTATCACATTCAAATTTCACACCTCTTTTTATGGTTTTAAAATAATGTTGGCAATCCCATAATAATCTGCGAATGCCCGGTTCGCCCAATGATCAGGATCTGTTTTAATATCCTGCAAACCATACATACCATTGTGACTGGTTAAAGGAATAATGGGTGGCACTGCAATAAAGGAATCGTTTTTATGCTCTTCAACGATGGCGATACGCGCTTCATATTGTTTGGCCACTGTAATCGCATCAACACCTGCATATCCCAAGGACATTAAATAGTATAATAGGATAAAACAAGCCGGAATAAATACGAAGCTTTTTATTCGATTATTAGTTAATTCCAGCTGATCCAGAACATAGACTACCGCAATGATGATAAAAGCCGCCAAGCCAAACATGGCCCGAGGGGGAAACTTGGGCGGAGCCAGCATCACAATCATTGAAGCTGCTGCCGCCATAATAAAAATCCAATAAATCACGCATTCCTTTTTCCCTTTGGTGTTAAAATGAAATACAAAAGCAATGGCGGCAATGATAATCAAAGGCATTAAAAGGTAAAGATCATTTGCAAAATAGGAGATTCGTGTAATAATGGGATTCGAGCCAACTATGGCTGTAACCGCTTCTACGGATACTTCATTTTCCACACGAAGTTCATTCCCGGGAGCTAAAATCATGATCAGGAATCCGCAAACAGAGAAAAATAAACCGGTATAAGCAAAAGCCGGGATTTTAATTTCTCTTTTATAATATAAAAAGCAAAATAAAGCCATGATTAAAATCATTCCTCCAGCCGTATTTTCATTGGTGATACCGCTCAGGAAAAACAAAGGAATCGTCACAAGTGCAAATCCAATGCTTTTTAGAACCTTTGTCTGTTGTTCTTCATATAGACGAAAGGGTAAAATTGCCAAAAGAATCAATGTACCACACCACAAATAATTAGAAGCACCGGTGAGCCACATCACAGTTTGTCCAAACATTGGCACACAGAACCAGACTAATATGGTTACTAAGAGCAGCATTGCCGGTCGTATCTTCCGCCCAACCCCATTAAAATAGATTGCCAGAATAAATACAATATAACACATACTATTTATGATGTTAAAAGTATCCTTACCCCAAAACAAAAAGAGTTGAGTCAACGATTCTGCTACCACACGACCACCCCAGGTAAAATAATATGACCACTGGGACCCTATAATATCCCCAAGACTAGTTAACGGTGTAGTCGTGCCAAAGATAAAGGTGTAAACATAATCATCAGCAATGAGCGGAGTATGTATGTTTAAAAACAACAACCCTAGAAAAGTGAACATGAGAATTCCTGCAAAAAGAATAGCATTCACTTTTTTTGATCCCAATAAAGTTTCTTTTTCACCATTAGTTTTATTCTTTATGAAGTGGTAATCATCCATTATTATTTATCACACTGTCCTCTTAGAGTTTACTTTTATAATTTTCATTCAAAGATATCATTTCTAACTGTACTCTTGTTCTCTTAAATAAAAGCATAAATAAGGATTCCTGAAACAGTTCATATATTCCCAATAATTTTACGTAGGCTTAACCAGTCTTGCAGAATAAGAATCCCTAAAATACCGATATAGATATAACCGGTTAATTCTAAAACCGCTCCCAAGGTCAAAGGCACACCTCGATATGCAAAGGTTGTTAAAAGAGAGAAATGGTTGAGAAGGCGACTTCAGAACTGATGTTTCAAGCGAAGTATAACTGGACTGCCGGACTGATAGCAAAATACATCAAAATCCTTTCGTTGAATTACCGGTATGCTTGATTATATGGGTCTTTCATATACGCGACCCACTTATGGACCTGCCAAAGTAGATAAAGAAAAGCAGGAATAGTTTGTGGAGGATTTGATGCTGATCTGGAAGCGATCATTTAGCGACTATGCTGTAAATTATAATAACAAATGTTTAATTCAACTTATATAGCAAAGAGTGTTTACAAAAATCGCCATATAAAGAAGCTCATTAATTTCAGGACTTAATTTTTTTTCTGATAATGAGAGATTATTGTTTCTTTTAAAATTCATAAATTATTATCCATTCTGAAAATCACTTTATTGTATTCCATCTTCAAAATTAATTCTTTTTTCCTCGATGACCAGAGGTCTGTTCATCATGCGAGAATTAATATTCAATATATATTCTCCTAAAAGTCCAATAAAAAAAATCTGAATTGAACCAATGACAAATATTCCAATAAGAATGGGTGCTGTTCCTGCTGGAAACTGATCCCAATAAATCAGTTTTAATATTAAGTATATTAGAGCAACAATTAAACTGATTCCTGAGAATATAAATCCAAAAATAGTTGCTATTCGCAACCCAATTTTAGTGTAAGAAGTAAAACTTAGCATGGCTGCATCGTATAAACTATACCAATTATTACTGGTTTTTCCAGCTCTTCGTTTCTCTTGCCCATAAGGTATTTCTTTCCTTTCGGGCCCTAATTCAGCGACAATACCGCGCAAAAAAGGAGTTGGATCATTTAATTCCCGAAGGGTTTTAATAAAGCTTTTATCATAAAGACCAAACCCCGTGAAATGCTCAATTTGCTCCACATGGGACCATTTTTTTATTGTTTTATAATAACAGGAACGCAAAAAATACGTGATTTTATTCTCTTTGCTGGTCGTTTTAATCCCACATACAATTTTGTAGCCTTTTTCCCATTCTGCAACAAATTGAGGAATCATGTCGACTGGATCTTGAAAATCAGCACATATAGATATCGTACAATCACCAGTCGTTTGGCATAACCCATAGTAAGGTGAATTAAACTGTCCGAAATTCTTAGCGTTGAAAATTGCTTTAATTTTATTGTTACCTTCGCAAAGCATCAATAATTTTTCTCTGGTGGTGTCTTGGGATGAATTGTCAATAAATAATATCTCATAATCATAATTTGGAAGATCCTTGTTTAAAATCGTAATTATTGCTTCGCTTAATGGCACAACATTCTCTTCTTCATTGAAAGTTGGCACCATAATACTAATTTTTTTCAAAGTATTTTTCCTTTCGATACCAGCCGATAGTATCTTTGATCCCATCCTTGAATTCAATTGATGGATTGTAGCCGGTATCCTCTTTTAAAGTTGTAATATCTGCACAAAGATGCATTACTTGAAGAGACCCATAAGGCACTTCGCCAATTCCAAGAGGTAAACTCGGATCAATAGCATCTCTAATAGTATGAAAATATTCTGATAACGGAGCCGCCTGACCACTTCCGACGCAATAAACTGATTGATCTAACCCTTTTTTTGCCAAAAGGTAGAAAGCTTCCGCTGCATCATCACAATGAAGATAGTCCCACATTTGCTCTCCTTTGCTTAATGATGGTTTTTCCCCATTAAGAAGGCTTCTAATTGTAGAAATTATCATAGTGTTATCACCATTATAGGGTCCATACACACTAAATATTCGTGTCCAAATATGGCGAATACCCAATTTTTCCGCATATATGCGACTCAATTTTCCAGCTGTATACTTTGCAATACCATATCCATTTTCAGGATCAACTGGTGTATCCGGAGAAATAATATTACTGACTCGGCCATATTCTGCCTGTGACCCAGCACCAATGAAAACTTCGCAACCTAATTCATTTGCAATTTTTACGGCATCTAATGTATATTTTACATTGAGATTTTGGAGGTAGACATCGTTTCTACTTTCACCAAATGTTCCATTCCAGGCAAAGTGAAAAAAAGCGTCAAAGTTTTTTTCTAAATATGAAAGCTTACTTAACTCGGAGATATCATATTGAACAACTCTAATCTTTTTATTTTTAGGCAAATTCGATATGTTCACAGAATTTGGCCGAACAACTGCAACGACCTCAATATTTTCTTTTAATAACCGATTAATAAGGGCAACACCCAGCATTCCTGTTGCCCCTGTAATAATAACTTTTTTCATCTTTTATCTTCCTTTAATCTATCTTTCAGCAAAATTGATTGAAGGTCTTTTGAATTATTCGCCACATATTTAGGTTTATTAACAAATTTTGAAACATCACCAAAACCAAATGTAACACCAATGCTATGCATATCACAGTCATTGGCAGCCTTAATGTCTGATTCAGTATCACCTATCATTATTGATTCCTTTTTAAGGGCACCTAAATAGTTCATTGTTTCTAAAAGAAGTACTTTTTTATCAGTAATCGGATTGTTTGTCAAATCCACTCCAACAATTCTCTCAAAATATTGTGAAATCTCCAATAATTCGCAAATTTTAAAAACATAGTGTTCAGGTTTTAATGATACAATACCCAATATTTTTTCATTCAAAACCAGTTCTTCTAGCAATTCCCTGATTCCATGATATAACTCAACTTTTGTCCATCCCGTCTCTGCATATATTTTACGATGAAGTTTGAATAATTTTTGGGCAGTAGCGTCATTAAGTTCAGGAAATAAATTTCGTATCATAACTGGCAGTGGGGGACCTATGAGCGCTCTGATAGCCTCGTCATTTTTTTGAGGTAGTTGTAATGCCTGTATGGCCATCTGCATGGTCTCAATCATTCCTCTGCTTGACTCTGCAATTGTCCCATCAAAGTCAAAAAATACCCAATGATAATCAAATTTTTGAATCAAATCCATCCTACTTTTTCATTCTTTTATCTAACTCTTTGAAACGAATCATATCTTCCTGTGCCATACTGTCATAATAGTTGAATTTATTTTTCAAATAATAATATTCGAATTCTAAAGCTTTAACAATAGCTTTTTCGTAATTATTATTCAATGCTTTTGGTTGGAAAACGATTTTTCGTGTTTCAAAACGATCAGCAACATCTTCAATACGTTTGATGAAATCGATGCTGTCAACTGAAATGCTGCCACCGAAAGAACTGATAAAACCATAGCTTTTTGATTTCTCGCATATTTTTCGAGTATAATCATACATTTCCGCATCGTTAATTTCATTTTTAGGAATGTTCAAAGATTTACTTAAATCACTTCTTCCAACTACTACGGAATCAATGAAATCTTTTCCAACTGTAAATATTTCATCCATGTTTCCGAAAGCTGTCACCGTTTCTAAATTCACAACTTTCTCCACTTTATCATATTCATCATCAAATTTATTGTATGCCTTTTCACAGGCAGAAATAAATTTTCCCATTGCAAAACCGGATTCAATCATCGGTGCCATAACTGCATCCACATTAAATAATTTACATTCATCGATATCTCGAATTGCTTCACATCCGCCTATTTTTAGGCAAATTGGTAAGTTCGATTTCACTACAACATGCATTAATTTTATTAAATCTTCAGTTCGTGTTCCTTCTGCTTCAAATTCAGCTTTAACTCCATAAACATTATATTTTTCTTTCAATTCCTGGAGTACATCAATCATTTTTCTTTCATATTTATTCATTTTTTTCTCTTTCCCTAAAATATTTTATATCTTAGCTTTCTTTTTAATTAAAATGAGTTTTCCAATAAAGTAATAATCATGTTTCCTTCAAGTTCTTCCTTGTCCAAAAATGGTGCTAAATTCTCAAGTGGTGGCGATACAATGGTTCCATCGTCCAATCTTTTTGATGCTGATTTTGGTTCAAAACATTGGTTTTGATCCACAAAAACCTCACAAATATAGGGACCTTCGGCAGCTAACACTTTAGGGATCGTGTCTCCCATACACAGATTGTTATTGCAATTCGTATACTCAAATCCATAGGCTGCTGCCAGTTTACTAAGATCCGGAAAACTTAAATCACCGCTTTCAGGGCCAATTCCTACCAAAGGTTCTCCAAAATTACCCAATTGAGTTTGTCTGATTGAATGGTATCCATTATTGTTGATAACAAAAATTTTAATTGGAAAATTATGATGAATAATGGTTTGAAGTTCCTGAATATTCATCTGTATGCTTCCATCTCCGGTTATACAAATTATTTCTTTTCTTCCCCTGGCAACGCATGCCCCAATTGCGGCTGGTAAATCATAACCCATTGAAGCACAACCTGAATTAATGATAAATCTAGAATCTTTCTTTATTGTATATCCATGACTTCCTACAACACATGCACTTCCATTCCCTACAACAGTGATTGCATTTTCAGGCATTGCGTTACTCAATTGTTTCATAAAAGAATACGGGTTGACACGACCTTCTGCTCGAATATACTCTTCTTTCACAACTGGATAGTTTCTCCCCCAATCTTCGCATTTTATATGCCATTCAGTGTTTTTAAATTGATACGCTTTTTCTTCAACCCTTTTTATCAATGCTGGAATAAACTCTCTTATATCAGCCAAAACTGGTATATCAATATGAACAGTATGTTTCTTTAACTCTCTCTCATCTATATCAACAACAATAACTTTGGCTTCTCTTGCCCAACTCTGAAAATCATACCCAACTTGACGAATACTTAATCGACACCCTAAAGAAAGAAGTACATCACTATTTTGAACAGCAAAATTTCCTGCCCGATCACCCATAATTCCAGCTCTACCTACATAAAGTGGATGATCATCCGGTATTGAATCAATACTGTTCCAAGCTGTTACAACTGGAATATTTAATCTTTCAACTAATTCTAAAAAATCTTGTTTGCACCCTGCAAGTTGGATACTACTTCCAGCATAAACAACTGGGCGTTTTGCTTGAACTAAAAGACTCATCACTGCTTCCAATTTCAAATCAAACGATATTGATTTTATTTCTGTGTTTGGATCGAAGCTTTTCAAATCCTCTGTTTCAATATAAGCGCCTTGTACATTTAAAGGTACATCTATCCAGCATGGTCCAGGTCTTCCTTCTTTTGCTAAATATAACGCTTTTTCCAGGTGATACTTAATAGTCACCGGTTCAATCACCATTTCTGCATACTTTGTCATACACGAAACGGCTTTAACAATATCAAACTCTTGATCCCCCATTGCTCTAAGACCTAATCCTGAATACCTTGCTGTCAAATCATATCGAAATTGACCTGAAATGATCAGCATTGGAATTGAATCGACGAACCCTCCCATGACACCTGTGATTGCATTGGTTCCACCAGGTCCTGTGGTCACGCAAACCGCTGCAATATCTCCATTGATTCGAGCATAACTTTCAGCTGCCATAGCACAGGCTTGTTCATGATGATTGTAAATACACTCCAAATCCTTATGATGACCTAATGAATCATTCAGATGCATTGCGCCACCACCGGTCACTGTGAAAACGTGTTTGATGCCATGCTCACTGAGAAAATTCGCAATATAATCACTAACTTTTATTTTCATATTATCTCCTATTTAAACGCCCAAAATTTATTTAATAAAAAATTAAGTGGTATTGTAACAATCAAATTAATAAGTGGCGCAATCCATTCCGAAATTCCCATAAAATTAACCATTAAAAACAATAGAACTGTTCCTAATAAAAAAGTGCTTCCATAAGACATAAAAACCTTTATTATCGATTTTGCATGTCCTTTTTCTTTTCTTTCAAAAACATATTTATTGTTCCAATAGTAGGCATTAAGGACACTAATTATAAATGCAATTGTATTGGCTATTATATAATTTACCTCAAAATACACAAGAAAATAATATATTCCAAGAGAAATAAATGTATTGGATAGCCCTACAATTCCAAATTTAAAAAATTGTTTTACAAATTCAAAGAAGTCTTCTTTTGTTTTAATTTGGAGCTTCGAAAATAATCTCATACTATTTAATAGCTTCCTTAATTTCTAACGCCATTTTGTCGATCATTTCATCGGTCATTCCTGGATAAACGCCAACCCAGAAAGTATCATTCATAACTCGATCAGTATTTGTGAGTGCCCCTACAACCCGATAACCTTTTCCTTTTTTTCTCATTTCATCAAAACAGGGATGTTTAATAAGGTTTCCGGCAAATAGCGTCCGGGTTTGAATTCCGTTATCTTCTAAATGTTTAACTACCGCATTTCTGGAAACCTCTTCTTTACAGGTGAGAAGAAACCCAAACCAGCTGGGTTCTGAATTTTCACATGCTTCTGGCAAAATCAGTTTTTCCTTCACTCCTTCTAGTCCTTTTCGGAGTCGATTGAAATTGTGAATTCTTCGTTCAATAAACCCAGGAAATTTTTCTAGCTGAGCTACACCGATCGCCGCTTGCATATCCGTTACCTTTAAATTATATCCAAAATGCGAATACACATATTTATGATCATATCCCGTTGGCAATTCACCGTATTGTTTATCAAACCGATGGTTACAAATATTATCAACTCCCGATGGGCAGACACAATCTCGTCCCCAGTCTCTCATGGAAAATATGATCTTTGATAATAAAGGATTATTAGTGTAGACAGCTCCGCCTTCTCCCATGGTCATGTGATGAGGCGGATAAAAACTAGATGTCCCAATATCACCAATAGTTCCAGTATATTTAGCTTGACCATCAATGCTGTATTTTGACCCTAAAGCATCACAATTATCCTCAATGAGCCATAGGTTATGCTTTTCACAAAATGCTTTAATTTTTTTGAGATCAAACGGATTTCCTAAAGTATGCGCAATCATAACTGCCTTTGTTTTTTCGGAAACTGCGTCTTCTAGTTGTTCAACATCAATATTATACTGAGGAATCGTCACATCAACAAAAACAGGAATCGCTCCATATTGAATAATGGGCGTAACCGTCGTTGGAAAACCGCAAGCAACAGTGATCACTTCATCTCCCGGTTTAATGGCTTTTTCTTTTAATAAGGGGGATGTCAATGACATAAACGCCAACAAATTAGCAGATGATCCTGAATTTACTAGAGCACAATGCTTTACACCAAGGAACTCAGAAAAATCATTTTCAAATTTTTTGCAAAATCTTCCTGCGGTAAGCCAAAAATCTAAAGCACTATCCACTAAAGAACACACTTCTTTTTCATCAAAAACTCTGGATGCATAAGGAATCCGATCACCATCTTGGTAATTTGATTTCTTTAAAAATTTTTCAGTATATACACCAACTAACTTCAATATTTCATTTCTAGCTTCTTGTTCTGTTTTATTTTCGAACATACTTACTCTCCTAATTTTCCATAGACATTAATACTCAAATTATATGTTTCTTTTTTTTCATCTACTATTGCATAATTTTTGGGGTTAGTTTCATCAAAATCCGATGTTCTGTAAATTGTTATTTCACTATCATCAATTGATTTTGTCGTAATCAATTCAATCTTATAGGTTCTGCCTATCTCAACTGGCACATCTGGCAAATCAATTTTTTTAAATTTATTATCAACCAAACTAGTTCCTTGAATTCCTTGCTCAAATAATATTTCTTCAGTTTCATTATCTGCAAGAATTATTTCCATTTCTGACTGACTTTCTCTTCCATATGTACCAAATTTCACAGTAATTTCTGAAACAGTATTCTCTTCTGCAGTAAAGACCTGAGCAATTTGTCGCTCTTCTGTAATCGGACCAATATTCGCAACTTCTTGTCCCAATGTATTTATATAAGGAACCTTTGTATTAACTGACGACATAAAACATATAAAAGCAGGTATGACAAATATCAGAACACCTATGATGAATCTCAACCGAACAGCATTCCAATGCTTACTGATACTTTCGCTGATATCGGCAACACAAAAACTCGGATGTTTAAACACCGCATTTACCAGTACTATTGCAGAAAAGAATGAAAATATCAAATCTAAATTTTTCATTAAAAATATCTGATTCATCTGTATTCCAATTCCAAATTTTCCTGCTACCATCTCTTGAAGCAAACCTAAATTAAAGAGATTTTGATCGAGATAATCAGGCCAATAGTTTATTGTGAACATTACAAACAACAACATCATAATAATATCTAAATATATAAATGCTTCGAATCGCTTATTAATAAATGTAGACATCACCCAAAATGGAACCCCTAATAGAAGCCACTGGGGATGCCACATAGATAATCCAAACAATAGAAACATTATAATACAAATAAAGTACAGTGACCACTTAAATAAATCAACTGAATTATCCAAATCTTTAAAATATGCCCAAACACAGATTAAAATCCAAACAACAACAACAAGACTCACTTCAGAAGAAGCTAGTTTTATTGATGCTTGAAAAATATAATTAGTTGCTGCAAAACCGAATACTCCATCCTTAAAAGCCTGTGATGGAAAATAAATAAGAACTTCTATCAAAAAAGGTATTATTACAAAAGCACATTTTACAATTAGATTCCAAATCCTTTTTTCTCTGAGCAACAATAATGGGATAAACAGAAGTAGGGCAAAATACTTAAATGTTATAGCAATACCAAAAAAAAGTATGAATTTAATATGTTCATCTTTATAATAAAAATATATTCCAAGCAAAATAAAAAAAACCGTGAAAATATCATATTGTCCAAAAATAAACTGACTAAAAAATCCAATTGGCGCTGTCAAAAATGCAAAACCACATAATTTTGATTTTACTGTTCCCATTCCGACATAACTGCATATTTGAGTTATTAAATATCCTGATATCATATATATCATTGTTGGAAGGAGTTTATACCACATCAATACAAAATATGATACATTTGCACTCGGTTCTCTAACTAGGCCAAGTAATCTTATGGGTATATTCCAAATAGCAAAAAGAATATAGGTGCTGGGGAGATATGCATTCCCACCAATAGATGGAAAGGTCTTGTTATATTCATAAAAATCTAAAATATGGCCATTTAAGTATGCAAATGAAGACCCTCCGGTATGTAGAATATCACCTTGTTGGAAGCATAAAAAACAGATTATTCCTAATACCCAAAAAATGATCCAATCAAAATACGTTAACGGATTTGTAAATTTACCTTCTCGTTCATTAATATCATCCATCAAATCGTCGTAACTTCTTTACAGTGATCTTTTAAATACTCGGCAATCTGGTTTTCCATGCATACAGATGCATTTTCATTTATTTTCATATAAGATTTTGACCATTCAATAGTTTTTTCTACCGCTTTTTTCACATTCCAAGATGGATTCCAATTAAGCAACGTTTTCAGCTTTGAGCAATCCAACTTTAAAAAATTTGCTTCATGGGGTCCGCCTTCAAACCGATTCTCCCATTTTAAGTCTTTTCCCCAACTTTTACAAAATAGCGAAACCAATTCGCCTGTGGTTACGCAATCTTTTTCATCTGGTCCTACGTTATATGAACCAACATAAATAATATTTTCCTGTTGTTTTTGTGCTATTAGTAAGTAAGCAAACAGAGGCTCTAAAACATGCTGATATGGGCGGATCGAATGAGGATTCCGAACAATGATCGTTTCTTCTCTCAATGCTGCTCTTACACAATCGGGAATAATTCGATCATTGGCAAAATCGCCGCCGCCAATTACATTTCCAGCTCTGGCTGTTGATATTGCTACCTGATTATCTGCAAAAAAAGATTGTTTGTAACTAGAGGTCACCAGCTCACTGCATGATTTGCTATTAGAATAAGGGTCAAAACCATTTAAAGACTCATCTTCTCGATACCCCCAACACCATTCTTTGTTTTCATAAACTTTATCAGTTGTCACATTTAAAAAGGATTGAACACTATTGCATTTACGGATCGATTCTAATATATTTACGGTTCCCATAACATTTGTTTCATAGGTATACACTGGTTCTTTGTATGAATCTCTGACAATAGGTTGGGCTGCTAAATGAAATACAATTTCAGGCTTTGTTCCATTTATTGCCTTTTGAAGATGGGCTAAATTCCGGATATCTCCCGTTATTGAATTCATATCTCTATCTATTTTTGCAATCGAAAAAAGATTAGGTTCAGAGACAGGATCTAAACTATATCCAGTTACATCGGCACCTCCATCGATAAGTATTTTCGATAACCATGAGCCCTTAAAGCCTGTGTGTCCGGTAATAAAAACTTTTTTGCCTTTATAATAATTTAAATCTATTACCACTTTTTCCACGGTGCCTTTCCAGTATTCCACAATTCTTCCAATTTTTGTTTATCTCTTTGGGTATCCATACATTGCCAAAAATTATGATGCTTGTAAGCCATCAGCTCTCCATTAGTTGACATTATTTCCAATGGACCTTGTTCGAAAATCGTTTTATCACCTTGAATAACATCGAATATTTCTTTATTTAAAACCATAAATCCAGCATTAATCCAACCACTATCTTCCCTGTTTTTCTCTCTAAAAGCATTTATCTGATTGCTCTCAATGTCAAGGACTCCAAAGCGCCCATCTGGTTGTATCGCTGTCATTGTAGCAATCTTCCCATGCTTTTTATGAAAATCTACCAATGCCGTAATATCGACATCACTCACACCATCTCCATAGGTCAGCATAAATGGTTCGTCTCCAACATATTCTTGAATGCGTTTAACCCGCCCCCCAGTCATTGTGTTTAAACCAGTATCAACAAGAGTTACCTTCCATGGCTCTGCATAATTATTATGCACAGTCATTTTATTATTCGCTAAGTCAAAAGTGATATCTGATGTATGTAAAAAATAATCTGCAAAAAATTCTTTGATCACATAGGCTTTATAACCTAAACAGATAATAAACTCATTGTATCCAAAGCTTGAATAATATTTCATTATATGCCACAGAATCGGCTTATCTCCAATTTCAATCATTGGTTTTGGAATTAAATGCGATTCCTCTGATATTCTTGTTCCAAATCCACCTGCTAATAATACTACTTTCATACTTTTTTGCTCAAGTTATCAATTTATGTGATATGTTGAGCGCTCCCTCCATTAAATTTAAATAAACAAGATTAAAATTTCCTCATCAATGTGAAAGTATTTGCATCCCCGAAAAAAGGAAAACATAACCACACACTAATACCAGACTCACACTTAGTATGGTTCCTATGATAAAAATATTTAATTTATCATCTCTCTTTATGTTTAATAAATACTCATTAAACACAATACTTGTTACACTAACTAATAAAACATCTGTGAAGAAGAATATTCTATCTCCTGATGCATACAATGTTGGCGACAAAGATAACACTAAACTTGCACAAATTGCCGCACATAATAACAATACAGTAAAAAGCTTATATTCTTCTGAACTAAGCACTTCGAAAATTAAAAAAATCATTAATATACAGATTATTGTAGCCAGAAACGCTGGTATATATTGCAAAAAATTATATACATTGCTTTCAACTTTATAAGTATAAATTTTTTGTAAAAGCCTAAGTAGGTTGTTCCCAAAAACACTAGTTCCCAAAAATAGCCTTATAAATAAATCGTTAATGGTTAAAATTCTACCTACACAATAGCCCAATGGAATCAGCCCTAAGAAAATAATTGATTTTTCTTTCTTCTTTATAATAAGGATAATAAATATTAACCCTGACAATACAAAGAAAAGAACTGTCGCACTATTAAATAAATGATCATAAAAATAATTCAGACCATAAAAAAGTTTATCAAAAATAGTTAACATATCAAAATCAGGGTACCATTTTATAAGTTCTACATTATATCGAACGCGATTCCCTGGAGCTAATATAGAAATCATAGAATTAATAACCACTACTCCAAATAATACAAAGGATTTCATATTTATATATATTTTTTTCAAAAACATATATATAAATATAATTAATGAAAATGCAATAATAACTGCCGCCATTTGTTCAACATAACTTGCATATACAGCACCAACAATTGCAAAAAAATAGCCTTTTTTTGAATTTACTTCTCCAGTTAACTCTCTTTTATAATAAACAATGGGAATCAGCCCCAAAGAAATGGGCCATAAATAACTCAGTGATCCTGAAGCCCAAAGAGCACCGCTGCTAAAAACAGAAAGTGGAATTAAAAAAATAAGGCACGAAATCATCAAATTATTTCGGTATTTTATCCAATTTTCAGTATTATTTTTATCGTTTATGCACAATTTTGATATGTTAAATGCCATAACAACGATTAAAATACAATTCAAAATTTTCCAAACTATCAAATCTTTTCGATAACATATCGCTGAGACCAGCATTGTTGATACTCTTCCACTCCATCCCATATAATGAAGCTTTATTGTTGGAATTAAATTTCTGATATCTTCATATCGTCTTAACCCATCAACATCATCACCTTGGTGAATTTGAACATTCCAATGAATTAAAATACATGATATAAAAAGAATAAGAAAAGGGAAGTAAGGATTATTGACTAATCTAATGATTCTTTTCTTCATTTTCTTGTTATCTCCTCATCACTCATTATTACTTGTTTTTTACCATCCCGTGATTGAGTCATGACACCGATCTGATAAACTTTATTAGGGGACAAATCCCCTACCTTGACATTTCCTAAAAAGCCACATTTTCCATAATCCATACCTTTATTTATTAAATCCGAAACGTCTTGTCTATCAACACTCACTGTATTAATACCATACATTACATTATCTGCTTTATCAAATAAAACAACTTGATTATTTATATAAATTGACCCCTCTGCATTCATATAATTTTCTTTATCCACAATCCACCCATCAATATAATAATATTTTTCATCTATTAATTTTACGGATTCAACCGCCATTTCATATTTTACAACATTAATTTTATCTAGTATTTCATAATCACTGATTTTTTTCAAATATGAATTATCTGTTAAATATACCCCTAAAAAAAGGCTTGCAACTAAAAAACTAATTAGCAAATATATTATCACTCTAAACTTTTTTATTATATCCATCTTATTAATACCCACTTTTAAATATTGCGCCAAATGTCATGAAAAATATTTTCACATCAAACCATGGCGTCCATTGCTCTATATACTCAATATCACATATAATCCGATTTTGGATGGAAGTATCACCCCGCCAGCCCTGAACCTGAGCCCAACCTGTAATCCCCGGCCTCACATGATGCTTAATCATATATTTGGGGATTTCATCCTTAAATTGACTCACAAAGTGAGGCCGTTCCGGTCTGGGACCGACAATACTCATATCTCCCTTTAATACATTGAAAAATTGAGGCAATTCATCGATGCTTGTTTTTCTGATAAATGCTCCGAATTTCGTTTTCCGAGGGTCATCCTTGGTAGTCCACCCAATTTCACCATCTTTCGGGGTATCCGTTCGCATAGATCTGAACTTGTAAATCCAAAATTCTTTCCGTTCCATTCCCACACGGATTTGTTTGTAAATAACAGGCCCAGGGGATGTCACTTTAACAAGAAGTGCTGTTAGAATCATAATGGGTGATACCAGAATTAAAATAAACAGGGAAAGAAAAATGTCTGAAAATCGTTTCAACCATTTATAAAATGGTATGTCCAAAGGAATATACCGGGTGTTAATGAGAGGGATTCCATCTAATTCATCGAAATATGCTTTGGTACCCTGAATTAAGTGAAAATAATCCGGAATTATCTGGGTTTTAATTCCCTGGTATTCACAAATGTCAATGACTTCATCAATCCGCTTATAACTGGTGTTTGGCAATGCGATGATCACCTCATCCACCTGATACTCTTCAAGAATTTCATTCATTTCCCGGGTAGTTCCCAAAATAGAAATTCCCTCTTTTTCACTCTTATGATAGTAGTCATCCACATATCCTGTAATTTTATAACCAAGTTGACGATCTTCTGCAATTTTTGTTGCAAAAGTTTGACCAATGCTGCCTGCGCCTACAATAATAATATATTTAATGTTAAAGCCACGCTCCCGTGCCATTCTCAAAATTTTTCTTGCAGAACCACGCTCAATAATCATAAGTATGGTTGAGGTCAGAAAGAAAACCCCTAACATGATTCGGGAGAAATTAATGCTTTTCTGTGTAAACAGAATGGACATTAAAATGGCAATTCCGATAATATTGGAAAAAATAATTTCCTGGAATTCTTTGAAGAATGGTTGCTTTCGATAGGGACGATAAAGCCCAAAAATCGCAAAAATGATGAGGTATAGCGGAATGATGATCATAAGCAAACCCATGTAAGCCTCAATATCCATGGTACGTATGCCGTCATCAAAAAAAGGTGATATAAATCGGATATACCAGGCAAAAAAGAGAGCAATTGTAACAACTGAAACATCACACAGCACCAGCATAAAATTAAAAAATCGTTGGTTGCTTTTTATCATTTACTTTTCTCCTCTCATTAAAGCACCCCTTATTTTCTGCGATTATTTTTTGCCAATGCTATATTTTTCATGATCATTGTTCCTGTGATCACACACCAATGGGTAAATTTGCTGTATTTATTCTGATAATGTTTATTGTAAAAAATGCTCATGGAATCATAAAAAGCCGCAACAACTCTAGGGTCTCGCTTTTCAATACCACTGGCTTTTTTGTGATGAAAAATCCGAACTTCCGGATAATACATGACCTGGTAACCTGCATTCTTTATACGATAACACCAGTCTACATCTTCTCCGTACATGAAATAGTCCTCATCCAGCATACCAACCTCATCAATGACTTTCCTTGGGACCATCATAAATGCTCCCATAATACAGTCAATGGAACAGGTTTTGTTCTCATCCACATAGGTGAGGTTATATGCACCGAAACGAACGCTTTCCGGAGAGGCATCATCCAAATGCAAACTGTGATAAATGCCATTGATTGGTGTTGGAAAGCTCCGTTTACAGGCAGCATCAAGCTTACCTGAAGGTAGGAGTATTTTACACCCCAAAGCCCCAATATTTTGATGATCTTTGATAAAATCATGGGCGCCTTTTAGGGTATTGAGTTCCACAATGGTATCGGAATTGAGTAAAAGTATGTATTCTCCCGTTGCCGTTTTAATGCCCAAATTATTGGCCTTTGAAAACCCCAAATTCTCTTTGTTTATAATGGTCTTCACTTCAGGGAACTGACTTTGAATGTCTTCAATGCTGCCATCGTATGATGCATTATCCACAACAATAATTTCATAATCCAACCCGTTGGTATTACTTTTTATAATTGAATCAATGCAATCCGAAGTGAGTTCCCGTGTTTTATAATTAACTATGATAATTGATAAATCCATATACAAGCCTTTCTTAGGGTTTATTTTCAAGTAAAAGACACTGTATTATAACACGCACCTCATGAATATGGAAGCAAAGAACAAAAATCAAGGGTTACTTCCTTAATTTGTTGGCTGCAAAGCGGAACAGATTAATAATTAAGTAACCTTCAATTTTAAAATAATGTCCGATATTTTTCGATCGCACTGGCACCTTTTGAATCTTTTCCAGTGTTTTCAAACCTTCTTTTACGCCTGTTTTGTAGTCATTTCCGTAACCGCGCTTTAATAAAAGAAGATACTTCACTAAAAACCCCAGTGCTAGAAACGGACTGTTTAAAATTAATTGGACTAACGGCATATTTTTATAAGCCACATAAATGTTGTTTCTGGCAGAAATATTCACCTTAAACGGACTGTATTTTTCCCCGTCTGCCGTGGTGGCGCTACCGATATGATAACAAAACGCCTTTGGTTCGTAATGATTTTCATAGCCGAAGATGAGCCCCCGATAAGAAAGATCCACATCTTCCATATAGGCAAAGAAAGCTTCATCAAATAATCCTATTTCATCCAAAATAGACCGCCTGTAAATACCGGCTCCGGCACATGTGCTGAAAATAGACGTGGGCTTATTATAGGCATTACGATTTTTTCCATCCCCTCGTTTGTAAGCCCAACCAAGAATATTATAAAAATCCCCGGCATCATCAAGCATGTTTCGCTTATAATAGCGAATCATTTTTGAGCTGACTGAAAAAACCCTGGGATTTCCATGAATATGTTGATATAAATTTTTTACAAAATCTATATCAACCACCACATCATTGTTCAGAAGCAAACAATATTCACCGCTACTGGCCCGAATCCCCTGATTCACGGATCTGGCAAAACCTGAGTTGCTCGAATTTTCTATGAGCTTGATGTTCCGAAAATTTTTAATAATGCTAATGCTATCGTCATTAGAGCAATCATCAATCACAATAATTTCCGAATTGCCCAGGTTATCAAAGCTTTGATTTTTTAAACTATCAAGGCAATTGGCGATATATTTTTCTCCATTATAATTTGGAATAATGATTGAAACGTCACTCTTCATAAGTACTTCCTTTATGGGATAATAACTTCGTTTAATTATAACACAGGATCTTGTTTTCTCTCAATAAAAAAAGAGACGGAGTGATTCAACTCCGTCTCTGACTGCTGACAGGCCCTAATTTTTATGTTAAGTTTATTTTACATTGCTATAGGGATTATGAAAGTCGATCCAAATTTCGGGATCAACGCATTCCCAATCAGCATTGGCAATGGCGCCAAAATGTAAATGTTCTCCATAGGCATAATCACTATAATTTCCATTGGCATCATAGCCGGATCCGCCAACTAATCCAACCACTTGACCTTTTGTCACCGTATCTCCAACGCTGACATTGATTTGCTGGAGATGTCCATAAAAGAAAGAAACACTTTCTCCATAACGATCAGTGGTACGAATGCGAACATAGCGACCGTATCCCATAAAATAACCGGCCTTTTCAATGACGCCATTTGCTACCGCATAGCACTTAGCGTATCTAGGTGCTGGAACATCAATTCCTTCATGAATACTTCCCCATCTTGGACCAAACCAATCCGTTGGATCATTTGGATTCGATTGGTAATTGAAATTAAGAGGATAATCGAAATCCCCATACACCGTTGAGGTGTTCTGCAAAATATGTTTAACCGAATTTTGAGCCATCACTTGCTTTCCATTTTTATCGATTAAATAGACGTGAGTGATAAAATCATCCACAATAATATTATAATTTCTCAGATTAATAGTAGCTTCCCAGGTATTGTTTCCAATGTAGGTGCCCTGTTCCCAACGAATATCATCCTGTCCATTTGAATTGCTCCAGGTTGGAAAGACCATACCTGACACACCGTTTTCATTGCCGACATTTTTTATCCTTATCTTAAAGATATTATTTAAAACTGCATTGTCATATTCAATAGTTGGGGATATTTTTTCCATAGTATATGAACTATTCGAAAACGCAATATTCTCACCGCCATTTCCATATAAATAAGCATGTATACAATACGGACCCGTTTCAAAGCCATGGTTTTCAATATCAACCTCAGCACTATACTCTCCATTGGTCCCCAACTTACCTTGGTACCAACGTATATCATCTTGTCCATTTCGATCTGTCCATATTGGAAAAGATATTCCGTTAACGCCTGATTGTCCATTGCAATTTTGTGTACTAACAATAAATTTCGATGTATTCGAATCTTTTTTAATTACTATTTCTACTGGCATTTTTAGAAACGGATTCTCAATATTTTTTTCAGATATCCCGATGTATTTAAACGCTTGATTTTTATCACTCACGTATATATGTGAAATAAACGTATCATAGCTTTTTTTATAATCTTTGAGGTTAACCGTGGCTTCCCAGGTGTCGTTTCCGATATAGTTTGCCCATACCCAGTTCATATCGTCCTGTCCGTTGGTTTTACTCCAGGTTGGAAAGGACACCGCCGTGACGCCTTCCGGGTTACTGGCACCCTTTAGTCGGATCTTGTAGCTGTTGTTTATCACATTTTCATCCACTTCTATAGTGGGACTTGGCGTCTTTTGTTCCTGCCTGTTTTGGTAGAATGCCAGGGTTTCTCCTTTTAAGCCATAAATGTAAGTGTGGGTGATATATTCTCCGGTCTCAAATCCGTGGTCTTTGATATCTATGGTCGCACCGTATTCCCCATTGCTTCCCAGCCTTCCTTCAATCCATTGGATGTCGTCTTGCCCATTCTTATTGGTCCATGTGGGAAAAATTACTCGGCTCACACCTGTTTTCCCAGCACAACCCACAGTACTTATGTTATATTGTGTCGCGTTTTCCGGGTTTTGGGTAATCGACACAGTTATATCTTTTACTGGGCTTTCAATTGTTTTTTCGCTGATCCCCGCCATCTTCATTTGTCCTGTTTTTGTTGTCATATAAACGTGACTGATAAAGGTATCATAGGTTTGTTTATAATCTTTGAGATTAACCGTGGCTTCCCAGGTGTCGTTTCCGATATAGTTTGCCCATACCCAGTTCATATCGTCCTGTCCGTTGGTTTTACTCCAGGTTGGAAAGGACACCGCCGTGACGCCTTCCGGGTTACTGGCACCCTTTAGTCGGATCTTGTAGCTGTTGTTTATCACATTTTCATCCACTTCTATGGTAGGACTTGGCGTCTTTTGTTCCTGTATGTTTTGGTAGAATGCCAAAGTTTCTCCTTTTAAACCATAAATGTATGTGTGCGTGATATATTCTCCGGTTTCAAATCCGTGGTCTTTGATATCAATGGTCGCACCGTATTCCCCGTTGCTTCCCAGCTGTCCTTCAATCCACTGAATGTCGTCTTGCCCATTCTTATTGGTCCATGTGGGGAAAATTACTCGGCTCACACCTGTTTTCCCAGCACAACCCACAGTACTTATATTATATTGTGTCGCATTTCCCGGGTTTTGGGTAATCGACACAGTTGTGTCTTTTACTATTACCGCAGTAGTTAAATTATCTTCTACATTCAATGATGTTACTTCTTCTTTGGCTTTATTATCATCGATTACTATTTCTTTTTGGTTGTTTATGTCCAATTCTTGTTCGTTGTTTTCCAACCCATTTTCTTCTGGAATTACTTCTTGATCTATCTTTGTAGGTTCTTCTTCTATTTCAGTAGTTTTCCCTGTTTCTTCTATAACGTATTTATTTACTATAATTTCTTCTCTTATTGGATTTTCTGTTTTAATTTCAATGGTTCGTTCTTTAATAACTTCATATCCTTCTTGCGTTTTCGTTTGTATAAGCTGATAATTTCCATCATCTACGTTTATAATTTCAGCTCGGCCATTTTCATCACTGATGCAGGTTTCCAATATTTCCTTTTTCTCATTTTGAATTTCGAAAACAGCATCTTTTATGGACTCGCCCTTTTCATTTTTTACTATTATTACTTGTTTTGAAATTCCAATACTTTCCTGTGCGTAAATTTGCCATGGAAATAATCCCGATATCAATACGAACACTAAGCATAAGGCGATCCAATTCATTCCACTTTTTTCTCTTATTATTTGTATCATTCTCTCTTCTCCTCTATTCTTTTGATGAACGTTTTCATCTTTAAGTTATACTAAATTTATTCAACTGTATATAATATCGACAAATTTATGAGAATCATAACGATTACTTGAACATTATCACTAAAGAGGTCCTTCTGTCAAGACAACAAAAAAGCAGGGCTGATTTTTCTCAGCCCTGCTTTTTCGGTCTAAAACCGATTAATAATATTTAGTATTTTTGTTGCATATTGCGTATCCGTTGCCCAAGTGCCTGAAAGAGCTTCCACTGTTGTTGCCCTCAGTCTAATCCATTCTCCCCATCGAGGATCAACTTTTACCTGATTTAAAGGCAGATCACTTGCATAGCATTTCAAATGCTGAATATGTGCTCTAATTCCTGTTTGAATTCCAACTCTGCTATCTCCGTATATTGCTGCAAAATCATATCCTGGTACTCCGCCAGTGGCACCAAAACCCGCAAAATTAAATTGACCAATTTTAACATCTCCACTAAATTGCAGATATCCTGTTTCAAGCATCGCCTGAGCAAAAGCTACCTCGGCTCGTACTCCCTCTGACTCCGATTCTTGAATATACATATTGACAAATGTTTCTAAATTGACTCCTCGATCAATATAATACTGAGGAAAAACCTTTCCAGAACTTTCATAATAATCAACAATTTGTTCAGTCGTAACTGATGTTGTTCCCATTATCAATGTCTTCGCTTCAACTTCAACTGTTGTATTTCCCAGCATGACCATTTTTCCATTATTATCGGTACCGTAACAGTGAACATTGTATATCCCGTCATCGTAATTGTGATCCTTGCTGTCAATGGTCACGCTGTAGCTGCCATCGCTTTGCGCGCTGGCCACATACCATTTGATATCATCCTGGCCACCCACATCGCTCCACACCGGAAGTGTTATCGACCTGATCCCATTCGGTGCGGTGATGCCTTTTACTGTTGCGCTGATCTTACCCCCGGTTACACTGGCGGTGAGACTGGTTGCGGTCATGGAATCGGCTTTTACGTTTACCGTTGTATTCCCGAGCATGACCATTTTTCCATTATTATCGGTGCCGTAACAGTGAACATTGTATATCCCACCATCGTAATTATGATCCTTGCTGTCAATGGTCACGCTGTAGCTCCCGTCGCTTTGCGCGCTGGCCGCATACCATTTGATATCATCCTGGCCACCCACATCGCTCCACACCGGAAGTGTTATCGACCTGATCCCATTCGGTGCGGTGATGCCCTTTACTGTTGCGCTGATCTTACCCCCGGTTACACTGGCGGTGAGACTGGCTGCGGTCATGGAATCGGCTTTTACGTTTACCGTTGTATTCCCGAGCATGACCATTTTTCCATTATTATCGGTGCCGTAACAGTGAACATTGTATATCCCGTCATCGTAATTGTGATCCTTGCTGTCAATGGTCACGCTGTAGCTGCCATCGCTTTGCGCGCTGGCCACATACCATTTGATATCATCCTGGCCACCCACATCGCTCCACACCGGAAGTGTTATCGACCTGATCCCATTCGGTGCGGTGATGCCTTTTACTGTTGCGCTGATCTTACCCCCGGTTACACTGGCGGTGAGACTGGTTGCGGTCATGGAATCGGCTTTTACGTTTACCGTTGTATTCCCGAGCATGACCATTTTTCCATTATTATCGGTGCCGTAACAGTGAACATTGTATATCCCACCATCGTAATTATGATCCTTGCTGTCAATGGTCACGCTGTAGCTCCCGTCGCTTTGCGCGCTGGCCGCATACCATTTGATATCGTCTTGTCCGTTGATATCACTCCACACCGGGACCTGAATCTGTTTGATCCCATTGGGTGCTGAAATACCTTTTATACTAACATTGATCAGATTTCCGGACACAGTAGCGGTGACACCCGATGCGGTCATTGGTTCAATTACTGTTCCGAATATGCTATTAACGCTCTTAAGTATTTGATCTGCCATTTTTTGCTGATTATTACCGTCTGCAAGTTGCTGTACTTCCGCACTATTTGAAACAAAACCTGCTTCAATTAATACCGAAGGCATATTTGGTAACCTAGTGATTGCATCATCTCTTTCAGTGATTTTATCACGGCTTGTAATATAATCTAAGCTTTTGAAATTTTCATTAAAACTATTTGCTAATTCTTTTGACTTTTCTGCTGCTTCACAAAGAACAGCATCTCTAATTGTTGGTTCATCACCAGGATTTGCCCAAAGCCCATAAACTTCATAAAGTCCATCCTTGCCATCAGGAATCCCTGGATGATAACTACTCCAATAAAACTCATAACCATGGCCACCAAACCCACCATCAGAATTGTGATGAATAGCAATGATGAGATCTGCTCCTATTTTATCGGCTGCTGCACTAATAGTTGCCGAATAGTTATCCATTGTTGGTGCAGTAGCTAACAACGTTGGAATACTTCCACTTCCTGGAACTGGATGACTCAACATAGCATTGTAACCACTTGCTCTCAATGTAAGAACAGTTTTTATGGCTAGAGCATTGTTGAGATCGACTTCTTTATATCCGTTGGAAACTGCACCTGGATCAGATCCTCCGGAAGAGCTTATTCCCCCGTGCCCTGGATTGACAACAACTGTGGTTGGTGTTGCTGCTGCATCTACTTTTGAACTATTCCACGAGAAAAGCATCAGAATCGATAGAAGGGCAAATGCCCCCACAACCAACCAATTTTTTCTATTTTTTATCTTTTCCAAATACTATTCTCCTTTCATGAGTCTATAGCATAACTAAGATTATTTATCCAGTACTACTTGTCACAATATTATCACGAATAACCCTTTATCGTCAATTATATTGTGACATTTTATCTGTAATTCTAATAAAATAATGCAAATGAAAAAAAGGTATTAAGTTATTATACTTAATGCCTTTTTTATTCATTATTTTTGAGCCCTTAATCTATCTTCTTTATACCCAGCAATTCATCATCTTTTCCTTTTCCACTGATAAACCCAACAATGTCGACACAGATTGTGTAGTTTCCGTCAACCCGGGTAAGATTCTTATTGTAAAAGGGATCGTTCTTTATATATTTTAACCAATGATCTTTCATGTATTTAATCTCACTGTTAAAGCGCTTGTATTTTGAGTAGGTATCCTCGGCGCCACGGGATTTGGATTCAAAATGGTAGAGTTCCACATTATGAAGCCAAATATTAAATTTACCTTTTTCATAAAGTTTCAAGCAAAAATCCACATCGTTAAAGGCGATGGTCAGTTTTTCTTCAAAACCATTCACTAAATCAAAATCAGTTCGTTTAACCATCATACAAGCGGCTGTAACCGAAGTATAGTCATTATTAATGACTAATTTTCCAAAATAACCATAATCGCCTCTTGGATATCCCAGATGTCCGTGTCCTGCAACGCCGCCCATACCCAAAAGCACACCGGCATGCTGAATGGTATTGTCCGGATAATACAATTTTGCACCGACTGCACCGATATGTTCCTGCTGGGCAAAGCTGACCATGCGGGTCATCCAGCCTTTGGTGATGACTGTGACATCGTTGTTTAAAAACAACAGGTATTCTCCCTGGGATTCTTTAACAGCCATATTATTAATCTTTGAAAAATTAAAGGGAATATCAATACGAATCACTTTAAACTGGTCTTTGTGTTTTTTTGTGTAATACTCAAAGAGCTTAAAGGTTTCTTCTTTCTCGCTGCCGTTATCAGCGACAATTATTTCGAATTTTTTATAAATAGTTTTTTCGAAAATAGAATCGATACAGGCTTTTAAATCCGCCGGGTTATCCCGTGTTGGAATAATCACTGACACTAACCCCTCATTGAAGATTTCATACTCAATGTCATAAACTCCCGGAAAAGCACCATGGGTGACGGTTCCTATAATGCCCCTGCGTTTCAGAGCATCTTCCAGCGATCTTAAACCTGCTTCAAAAGCGTATCCCTTGGATTCCGGATTGACTGCTGTCGAATTGCTGATCATTCGCCAGTGATACAAAATTCGTTGGATATGATAAATTCGATTGGTTTTTTCAGTGAAGCGCAGCACCAAATCATAATCCTGGGCGCCTTCATAGCCTTTTCTGAATCCGCCGATTTCATCCATAAGTGTTTTTCGGTAAACCCCAAAATGACACACATAGTTTGTAGCCAGTAAAATATCCGGCGCCCAATCCGTTTTAAAAAACGGCTGACTTCGGATGTTATCTTCACTTAACTTATCTTCATCACTGTAGATCAGATCCGCTTCGGGATGTTGATTGATTAATTTAACCACTTCAAATAAAGCAAAATCCGCCAGGGTATCATCATTATCCAAAAGCCCTACAAATTCGCCGGTGGCCAGTGTTAAGGCTGAATTCGATGCTTCGGAAATATGTCCGTTTTCGAAGCGGTATACCACTTTGATTCGGGAATCCAGATTCTTGTAAAATTCCAACAAGGGTTTAATGTGAGCATCGGTGGAGTTATCATCCGCAATACATAATTCCCAATTTGTATAATATTGATTGATTACCGAATCAATACAGGCCCTGAGCCATTGCTCTTCCACGTTATAGACTGGCATGATAATCGATATTTTAGGATTAAACGCAAAATTGTCAATCTTATCCAGCATGGTTTTTTTATCATAATCTTCATGAACATCAATCCAAAAATCATAATTTTCCTGATTTTTATACTTAAGTTCGAACTTAATTTTTCTGACGGTATTTTTTAATCCATTGCGGCCTAAATATCCGACGGTTCTGTTGGTGATTCGAATCACTCTCATGGCATTAAAGAGATTCGGTTTCTTTAAATAGTCATAATTTTTTTTCAAATTGATATTAACGACGATCGTATTATTTTCATCTCTCAGGCTAAGTCGCAGCTTTTTCCCATAGGTTTTTGAATCAAACTCAATAATAAATCCAACCTTGGCGTCATCCGGCAGAACATACTTATTATTCACATCAATTCTAAAATCACGTTTAAAACTAATGCCGTCTGCTTCCTGACCTAATATAAACAAATCCACGGGTTCTTTTGTTTTGGTATTAAAAGCCCATCCCTGAACGCTGGCACATTGATTCTCTTCATCTTTCACTATTTTATCAATGAAATATTTTATTTCTTCTTGTTCAATTGCATTTTTTTTTGTCATTACAATCGCCTTTCTTTTCGTTTCTGTTAGATTTTTCAAATTCTTCATTCCAACTTCTTTTATTTCTTCAATTTTCTTACTAGCATTGCCGATTTGCGAAGAGGTTGGGTCATTTTCCAAATTTTTGAATTCACAATAGCATTGTATTTATTGGTTTTTATCATTAATTGGTGCCTTGTTATCCGTAAATCATCCTCGCATTTTTTCTTTTCAGCATTAAGCTTTTCCCATTTTTCTGTTAGTTCCGTACACTCACTAATTAAATCAAATTCTTTTAATATATTTAAGCCGCTATTAGGGAGTTTTTCAAAATAAAAATCAATTTCAAAATCTTTAACATTGGGCTGCTTCAGGAAGAGGTTTGGATCTTCATTACAAAAGTAATACTTATTCTCTTTCGAAAACACATAATTTCCTTTTATATTCTTCGTACCGACTGGCTTTCCATCAATTATTATATTTTCAATTGTTACAATACAATTACCGGAATCATTAAAATCCAGACGCAGTTCCGTAACTTCTTTAAATTTTTTCAAATCAAATATGATTTTATTGTATCCTGGATTTACTTCGGTTATTAGTTTATCCGTTTCTGAAAATCCCAATCCAATATTGGCATATAGCCCGAACATTTCATTGTTTTTTTTGGGGATAATGTTTCTCAGGGACTTGTTTTTTTCTTCGTTGAAATCTTCTGATTTTACTGCAAAAAAAACAAATTGATAAACGTGGCCGTATTTATGATTAGCCAATACTTCCTTCTGGGCGTCATTTATAGAATTGATACCAAATGGGAATTCCCCAATATCATCATTTAAGTAAGTAGCTTCCTCTATAGTTATTGAAAATCCGTTATTTTTAAATAGTGATTTCAGGGAATTGTACGTAAAAAAATGAACATGCGTATTATCAAGCAAACCGGTTTTGTTGTATTGAAAAACATCTTCAAGCAGATTGACGATTATTGAATCATGAGCAATATTCGGCGCTGATGCTATAATTTTTCCGTCTTTTTTTAAAAAATTTCCTACTGCTGCTACGACCTTTTCAGGATAAATCAAGTGTTCTAAAACATCAGCAAAAATAATTGCATCGAATTTCAATCCCTGGAATTTTTCAGCCCATTGATATTTTTCCATATCTCCGCAACTTCCGTCTTCCGCATATTTTAATGCTTTATGGTACGATTCATCGTCAATTTCCACAATGTATACCTGACAGTTCAATTCTTCCTTTAAGTATTTTGTCAGTCTGCCTGTTGCCGGTCCAAATTCTAATATTAGGCTATCCGGATGAATATTATTTGCAATAATTGAGAGTGAATTTTTTGATTCCATGTCTAGTTCTACATCATATTTATTCATTTCTTTCCCTTTCATCAATTTCTCCTATTAATTGAAATTGTTTTTCCACTGGTGCTCCAGCACAACAATGCCTTCTCCAATATATCTCCCAGTGACAAAGAAATTTTGAAACTTAGTAATATAAACCAAAGGCACTGTGGCATTTTCTTCGAAAATGGCAACATCCAAATAATATTCTCCATTTAAAAGGCCTACGCGGTCATACTTTAAATACAATATGTTTTCCCCCACATCCCAGGGAATGGCAACCTCATCTAACAGTGTGTTCAAACCGCATACGTAACGATTGTCCATTGTTCGAATGGCAATCCCTAAAACCGGATTGGAAATTCGGTTTTCACTGACCTTATATGTGATTTTTACATACAATTCACTGTTCTGGGGAACCATCTCAATGAGTGAATTATTCTTATCCAACAATTCACACTTTACAATATCTACAATATCATAAACGGATTTTTCTTCAGCGACTTGCTTTCTTTCAATGGTTCCAATGGATTTTTTCTTTAAATAGTTATCATATCTCTCGGTTACATCCATTGTGTCACCGCTTTCTTCAATAATCCCGTCTTTAAGCCAGTAGACTCTGTCGCAAAACCGTCTTACCGCATTAATGTCATGGGAAACAAATAGTATGGTCTTGTCCGAATTTCTGAATTCCGTAAACTTCTCCATACACTTCAATTGAAACTCGAGATCTCCTACCGCCAGTGACTCATCAATAATTAATATATCTGGCTCAACATTAATTGCCACTGCAAAGGCAAGCCTGACAAACATTCCGCTCGAATAAGTTTTTACCGGTTGATCAATATGCTCTCCAATGTCTGCGAAGCGAACAATATCTGCGATTTTTTCATCCATATCTTCTCTTGAATAGCCAAGGATCATACCATTTAAATATACATTTTCCATTCCTGTATATTCTGGATTGAATCCCGAACCTAATTCCAATAATGCGGATATGTTTCCGGTTATTTCAACCTCTCCTGAGCTTTGGGTTAAAACCCCTGTAATAATTTTTAATAGTGTTGATTTCCCGGATCCATTTTCACCGATAAAACCAACCATTTTCCCTTTTTCAACCTGGACATTGATATCTTTTAATGCAAAAAACTCATCATGATATTTCTTCTTAAAAGGACTCAGAGCTTCCTTTATCCGATCTCTTGGCTTCTTATATAAGTTATATTTCTTTGATATGTTTTTAATATCTATTACATAATTTGACATTTCTATTCCATCTTTCTATAACACATCTGAAAAATGTGGTTTTAATTTGGTATATACGATACTTCCAATAATCAAAACGGTAAGTGTGAATACCCAAAAATATATGGTCAACTGTGGGTGTTGCCAAAACCATACATGATTGTAGAAGGCATCACGATAGCCTTCTACAATATAATAAAGCGGATTTAATTTTAAGACAAACTGTAAGTTTGGCGATAACCGGCTAATAGACCACATGATTGGTGTTGCCCACATCAATACCTGCATCACTACCGCAATTAGCTGGGTAATATCCGAAAAAAACGGTTGCAGCGATGCGGTTATCCAGGTGAGTCCTGTTAGTAAAATTATTAAACAAAATAAATAGTAAAAAATTTGAATAGAATATATACTAAGTGAAAAACCATAAATGGACGTAATTACTATTGCCAGGGCAATAAAAAAAAGATGTGTATAAAATGCCGATACTATTTTTGCCGTAGGCAGGATTTTAATATTAAACACAACTTTTTTCACAAGAAAACTATACTCCCGAAAACAATTGGTCGCTGACATCAGTGCTTCCTGAAAGAAAAACCAGGGAACAATTCCGGTAATTAAAAAGATAATAAAAGGGACATTACCATCCATCATCCCTGCCTTTAATCCGACATCAAAGACGAACCAGTATACTGCAATCGTCACCAATGGTGTAACAAAGGCCCATATTATACCGAACATTGATCCTGCATAACGTGCTTTAAAGTCGTTCATGGAAAATTTAATTAGCAGTTTCCTGTTATTATATAAATCTCTAAAAAAAGAAAAAAAATCTTTAACCATATTTTCAACCGTTCTCCTTCAATAAGAATATAAACTTACCCAACAGATCCGTTGAGTAAGTTTATCTCAGTGCTTTACTTCTTTGAATACATGTTATCGTAATACTTTTGATACCCGCCGGATTTCACTTGATCCAGCCAATCCTGATGATTGAGGTACCATTCAATGGTTTCGACAATACCTTCTTCGAAAGTATATGAAGGCTCCCAACCAAGTTCTGTGGTAATCTTCGTATTATCAATGGCATAACGACGATCATGTCCCAGACGATCTTCCACGTAGGTAATTAAATTCGTGCTGATTTCTGAGCCGTCATTATCAATATCATAGTCGCCTTCAGCCAGCTTTTTTGCAACGCTTTTGATAATCAGATTCACAATTTCAATATTGGCTTTTTCATTGTTGCCGCCAATATTATAAACCTCGCCGCAAACCCCTTTGTGGAGCACGGTATCAATGCCGCTGCAATGATCCTTAACGTGAAGCCAATCTCTGATTTGCATGCCATCCCCATAAACTGGCAAACTCTTTAGGCCCACCACATTTGAAATCATGAGAGGAATGAGTTTTTCCGGAAAATGATAGGGGCCATAATTATTTGAACAACGGCTAATGGTTACCGGGAACTTAAAGGTTTCGGCATAGGCTCTGACAATCAAATCCGCACTGGCCTTGGAAGCCGAGTAAGGGCTGTTGGGCGCCATGGGTGTGTTTTCAGTGAACATGCCGGTTTTTCCAAGGGCACCATAAACTTCATCGGTTGATACCTGATGAAAACGGACGCCCTCACGATAGGTGGGATAGCCATTGACATCTTTTCCTGTTTTCCAATGGTTTTTGGCCACATCCAAAAGAACCTGGGTTCCCATGACATTGGTTTGGATGAATATTTCAGGATCTTCAATGCTGCGGTCCACATGGGACTCCGCGGCAAAGTTGACCACGGTATCAAAATCATAGGTATCAAAGAGTTTTTGAACAAAGGGTCGATCGGCTATGTCCCCTTTTTCAAACACATAATTGGGATGATCTTCGATGTCCGTTAAATTTTCAAGATTTCCGGCATAGGTCAGAGCATCTAAATTGATAATCTTATAATCCGGATGCTGGACCAGCATATATTTTATAAAGTTGGAGCCGATAAATCCGGCACCGCCTGTGACTAATAGTGTTTTCATGATAACTCCATTCTTTCTTTACTCAAATTTCAAGGTGTCTCGAAGCTCACTTAAAAAAGGCAACTTTGTGTCTTTTTCCGAAAGCAAAGGCGCTTCAATGCCTTCCAGTGGCCATTCAATCCCGATTTCCGGGTCATTCCAACGAATACCTCCGTCATATTCCGGGGCATACAGGTTGGTGCATTTATAATTAAATACCGCTTCCTCGGATAAAACCAAAAACCCGTGGGCAAAGCCTTCAGGCACATAGAACATGGTTTTATTTTCCTCGGTTAAAATGGCTCCTGCCCATTGGCCATAGGTTGGAGACCCTTGTCTTAGGTCAACGCCAACGTCAAAAACCTCTCCTTTTGTGACTCGAACCAGCTTGCCCTGGCAAAATTTGCGCTGAAAGTGAAGGCCCCGAAGAACCCCTTTGCTTGATTTCGATTCATTGTCCTGGACAAATTTCATGGTAAGTCCCGCTTCATGAAATTCCTCTTCATTATAGGTTTCCATAAAATAGCCGCGTTCATCCCCGAATACTGAGGGATTTATGATCACAAGCCCATCGATCTTTGTTTTAATTATATTTATTTTTGCCATATTATCTCCTATTTTTCTTTAGAGCACTGGATCAGGTATTGTCCGTAGGCTGTTTTCTTCAGTGGTTCAGCCAGTTTTATAAGCTGTTCCTTATTAATAAAACCGCGAAGATAGGCGATCTCCTCAATACAGGCCACATAAAGGCCCTGACGTTTTTGAATGGTTTCCACAAAATTGGACGCTTCAATCATACTGTCATGGGTGCCGGTATCCAGCCATGCCATGCCCCGACCAAAAAGTTCAACCTTCAGGTTTCCCTGTTTTAAATAGGCTTCATTCACCGTGGTGATTTCAAGTTCGCCTCGGGCCGAAGGTTTAATACTTTTCGCAATTTCGATAACATTATTATCGTAGAAATATAATCCCGGCACGGCAAAATTGGATTTAGGCTCTAGGGGTTTTTCTTCAATGGAAAGAACTTTGCCATCCTTGGCAAACTCAACCACGCCGTAGCGCTGGGGATCTGTTACCGGATAACCGAAAATCACAGCCCCATCTTCGAGCTCAGCTGCCTTGCGAATGGAACCGGTAAACCCGTGGCCATAGAAAATGTTATCTCCTAAAACAAGGGCAACCTTGTCATCGCCTATAAATTTTTCGCCGATGATAAAAGCCTCTGCCAATCCATTGGGGGCATCCTGGACTTCATAGGAAAAGTTTAATCCCAGTTCTTCCCCGGAACCAAAAAGACGTTCAAACATGGGAAGATCATGGGGGGTTGAAATAATTAAAATATCCTTAATCCCTGCCAGCATTAAAGTTGCCAAAGGATAATAGATCATCGGTTTATCATAAATCGGTAACAATTGTTTTGATACCACCCGGGTAATCGGGTAGAGTCGTGTGCCGGAACCTCCGGCTAAAATAATACCTTTCATGGCTGCCTCTTTCCTTATAGTGATTCTAATTTTTCTAAATACTCTGCCAGGGAATCCTGCCAGGGTCTGAAATGATTCATGTTCAATGTATTTAAAGCCTTATTTTCCAGGACTGAATATTTGGGTCGCGGCGCCGGGCGCACAAACTGCTCTGAAGTCACGGGCTCCACCTTGATGTCAATACCGGACAATTTAAAGATTTCCAGGGCGAAATCATACCAGCTGCACTGACCTTCACAGGTGCCGTGATAGAGGCCGTAGTGATCGGTCTGGATCAGGTCAATAATCGCTGCGGCTAAATCAACGGTACTGGTGGGAGACCCTACCTGATCTTCAACCACGGTGATTTTGGGATGCTTCGATGCCAAATCCAGCATGGTTTTCACGAAATTATTGCCGTCACCATAAAGCCAGGCGGTTCTGATAATAAAATATTTTGGGGCAAGCTCAGAAACGGCTTTTTCCCCAGCCGCTTTGCTTTCGCCATAAACCGTTCGGGGATCGATTGGGTCTGTTTCAACATAGGGTCGCAATACACCGTTTTCTGAAATGCCTGCTCCATCAAAAACATAATCCGTGGAAACCTGAACCAATACAATGTCCTGATCTCTAGCGATTTCTGCCAAATTTTGAGGGCCTGTGGCATTAATGGCCATGGCCAGTTCTCTTTGAGTTTCACACCCATCCACATTGGTCAGTGCGCCGCAATTAATTATGACCGTCGGTTTTTCTTTTTTAATAATTTCTATTATTTTTTCTTTATTTGTCACATCAAATTCCGGTATGTCATAGCCAACAAAGTTTATCTTTTTTTTCCTAAGCTGTTGGGATAATTCTCTTCCCAGCTGCCCATTACTTCCTGTTAATAAAACCTTCATATTCCACCTTATTTCATTCTTCATTTCTTATTATAGTCATAAAAATTCATTGTCATTATACTTCAAATCAAATTAAATGTCTATTTTTTTATTGGTTCTGAAAATTTCCTATGTTATTTTAAGTATTATTATGATATTATATCTCAATATGATTTTAACACCTAAAGTGAAAGGAATCTTCATGAAGAAAAAAATAATCTTGATCGTCCTCTTTCTGCTGGTCTCTCTGGTAGGCACAGGAATAGTTTATGGATTTAACACCCTTGGTAACATTAAAGAAATTGTTTCAGTCCCCAAGCTTGATGCAACCACTTTAAAAGTAAACAATGATTTAGATATTGATACCGTTAATATTGCGGTTTTTGGTATTGATGGCCGAAGTGATATTGATGGTGATCGAGCGGACACCATTATGATTGTGTCCATGGATTTTAGAAATGGCACCGTAAAAGTGACCTCGGTAATGCGGGATCTCATGGTTCAAATCCCAGCAACCAAAGATACCTATGAAACCTTTGACAAAATCAATGCTTCCTACGCCTATGGCGGTCCTGAACTAACCGTGAAAACTTTAAATGCCAACTTTGATCTTAATATTACCGACTATGTGGTTGTTAATTTTGATGCCATGGTCGATACTGTGAATGCCCTTGGCGGTGTTGAAGTTAATGTTAAAAATCAGGATGTTCTTGATTGGACCAATAAATACATTGATGATGTTAACGACAAGGTCGGAAAAAACGATCCTCACCTTGAAGCCATTGGGACCCAAACCCTTACCGGTGTACAGGCCCTGGCTTATTCAAGAAATCGCTTCAGTGATAATGACTATGAACGGACCCTGCGGCAGCGTGAAGTTGTTGGGCAAATTATCAAAAAGGGCTTTAAAATTGATATCCTTTCCGGAGTGAATCTGTTAGGAAAAGTTTATCCTTATGTTAAAACGACCCTTTCTGTTCAAGAAATGACCACCTATGCCAAGGCTTTTCTTGAATCTTCCAACAAACAATTTTTCGAGTTTCGTCTACCCACAGACAAATTTGTGCGTGATGCCATGATTAACAATATTTCCTATGTGGTGCCGAATACCCTGGCCGATAATGTGATTGCACTCCATGCGTTTATTTATGGCCCTATTCAAACCACTGCCACTGATGGAACCACGGCCACTGATGGAACCACGGCTACTAATGGAGCTACGGCCACTAACGGAACCACATCAAGCGGCAGTACGACTACAAAAAGCACAAGCACCTATACCCCTTATGTACCAACAGACGCGCTAATGAAAATCAGTAATGCCCTTGCAAATTATACCGGCAGCTCATCCGGTTACACCCCCAGTACTTCTGTGGATACCTATTCCGAAACCACAACAAATACTAACACCACCGATAAGACGACCGATTCCTACACCTCGACGCCTTATACCGCCGACCCATACACCTCGGACCCATACACCTCGGACCCATACACCTCGACTCCTACCACCACGGATAATACAACTGGTACCACAACTGGTACCGGTAATGATAATACAACTGGTACCGGTAGTAATACAACAACTGATACCACAACACCATAAAAAATAATATGAAAAACCAAAAGGCGTGGCCCCACATTATGGGGTCACGCCTTTTATTCATTTCTAGATTTCATATCTTAGCCTGCAATATGATCGCTGACCATTTTCTTTAAAATTACATTCTTTTCATCTGCTTCTTTAGCTGTTTTTCCCGTGACCGAAAAATAGATTTTCAGCTTTGGCTCTGTTCCTGATGGACGCAAGGCAAACCAGGAATAATCATCAAAAATAAATTTTAATACATTGGATTCTGGAAGCTCAATTTCTTTTTCCTGATTAGTCACTATGTTATGGCTAACTCTGGACCGATAGTCATTAAACTCAATAAGTTTTGCACTTGCAAAACATGGAAAGCAGGAAACTCTGAATTTCTCCATAATTTCAATGATTTTTGCCTTCCCCTCAATCCCTTCAAGGGTAAGCGCCACCACATCTTCTATAAAATAGCCATGCTTTTCATACAGAGCAATCAGGGCTTCATAGAGAGTCAGACCCTGCTTTTGATAGTAATCGGTCATTTCGCAAACCAGTGCTGACGCCACAACCCCATCCTTATCCCTGGCATAATTGCCAGCCAGGTAACCATAGCTTTCTTCATAGCCAAACGCAAAGGTATACTCTTTGGTTTTTTCAAACTCCGTGACTAACTCGCCAATGTATTTAAAACCGGTCAGCACATCCAATACCTTAGCCCCATAGCTTTTGGCAATGATTCCGCCTAGCTCACTGGTAACAATGGTTTTAATAACCAGCTTATTATCCGGTAAGTCTGTTCGGGTTTTTAAATAGAAGTCGACCAAAAGGGCGCCGGTTTGATTTCCGGTGAAAACCACAAATTCCCCCTGGGCATTTCTTCCTATCACCCCAACCCGGTCTCCATCGGGATCGGTACCGATAATGATATCTGCCGTTTCTTTCTCTGCCAATGCCATGGCCAAGGCAAATACTTTAGGGTCTTCAGGGTTTGGATAAGGGGCTGTGCTGAAGTCTCCATCGGGAAGCTCCTGTTCCGGCACCACAATCACATTTTTATAGCCCAGATCAGCCAGCACCCGGCGTACCGGCTGATTTCCAGCTCCGTGAAGTGGTGTGTATACCACTTTTATCTGGCTATCAGGGTTTTGACAACAAACAGACTCAACTGCTTTTGAAAAGTCATCATCCATTTTTTCGCCAACCATTTGAAGGATCCGTTGAGCTAAGCCTTCCTTTAAGATCATGGTTGGAATATCGAAGATATCATTGACCCTGGCAATTTCTGCAATTAGGGCATCGGCGCTTTCAGTCACCATTTGCCCGCCATCAGGACCATAAACTTTATAGCCATTATACTCTTTGGGATTATGGGATGCGGTGATGACAATTCCCCCGGCAGCTTTAAGTTTTCTTACCGCAAAGGAAAGCTCAGGGGTTGGACGAAGCTCTTCAAAAAGATAGGCAACCACTCCCATTTTACCCAGAACGCCTGCCGCGGTTTCCGCAAATTCCCGTGATTGGTGTCTGGAATCATAGGCAATAACCACACCTTTTTCCCAGTTTTGCATATTCTTTTTCAGAAGATACTGTCCAAAGCCTCGTGTGACCTTTGCCACAGTATAAATGTTCATGCGATTGGTGCCAGCGCCCATTTTTCCACGCATGCCTCCGGTACCAAATTCAAGGTCAGTATAAAAACGATCTTCGATTTCTTTCTCATCGGTCAGAGCTTCCAACTCCTGGCGAAGTTTTGGGTCTAAGTCCGTTTGATTAAGCCATAGCTCAACTGTTTTTTTATAATCCATTGTGCTTCCTTCCAAATTCAATTTAATTTTTCATCAAAGTTTCAAGGTACTTTTTAAAGCGACTGCCAAGCTCTTCATTTCTCAAGCCAAACTCCACGGTCGCCTGTAAAAAGCCAAGCTTGTCGCCAACGTCATAGCGCTTGCCAATAAAATCGTAGGCAAACATTTTTTCGAGGGTTGCCAGGGTTTTTAGTCCATCGGTGAGCTGTATTTCTCCCCCGGCACCCTTACCGGTGTGCTCCAGGATTTCGAAAATCCCAGGAGTAATGATATAGCGTCCTAATATTGCCATGGTGGAGGGCGCTTTTCCCACTGCTGGTTTTTCCACCAGATCATTGACCTGGAAAATGCGATCGTCAATTCTGGTTCCGGAAACTATGCCATATTTATTGACCTGGTCTTCGGGCACCTGCTGAACCCCAATGACTGATGATTGGCATTTTTCAAAAACATCGATCATTTGCTTCAGTGCCGGTTTTCCATCGTTATACACAATGTCGTCTCCCAATACCACTGCAAAAGGCTCATTGCCGACAAACTCTTTGGCGCAAAGCACTGCATGGCCCAGGCCCTTGGCTTCTTTCTGCCGTACCGAGAAGATTCTGGCCATATCGGTAATGGCCTGGACTTCCACCAGAGCATCGGTTTTTCCGCCGGCTCTTAACAGGGCTTCCAGCTCCGGCACTTTATCAAAGTGATTAATTATCATTTCTTTGTTTCGGCCGTTGATAATCAGGATTTCTTCAATGCCGGAAGCGACGATTTCTTCAATGATATATTGGATAGTTGGCTTATCGACTATGGGCAGCATTTCCTTGGGTACCGACTTGGTTACCGGTAAAAACCGGGTTCCTAAGCCGGCTGCAGGGATCACTGCTTTACGTACTTTTGTCATCTTTCTACACCTCCATTGGGGGAATTCCCAGTCCGGCATAAATAAAGCCTTTGGGTGGATTCTCGCCAAATATATTTCTCAGATCAAATAAGTAGCGGTCTTTCATCAGTGCTTTTACCCGTTCCTGATCCATGCCTTTAAACTCACGCCAGCTGGTAATCACCACTACTGCGTCCGAGCCCTGGGCTGCCTCATACAGATCCTTGCAATAGGTAATGGCGTCCTGTTCATTATGAAGCCGCCATTTCGATTCATGGTTGCCTTCCGGGCTGAAAATCCGAACGACCGCACCAGCTTCCACCAATCCCTTGATAATGTTAATGGAAGGGGCTTCGCGCATGTCGGCGGTATCAGATTTATAGGAAAGGCCGAAAATTCCAATGGTTTTTCCGGTGATGTCCCCCATGGTGCGTTTGATTTTTTCAACCATTTTGTTTTTTTGTTTTTCATTGGCATCAATGGCACCTTTAAGGACCTTGAATTCTTCCCCGTAAACCTTGGCGATTTCCACCAATGCTTTGGAATCCTTGGGCAGATCACTGCCGCCATAGCCCGGACCGGCATCCAAATAGTCCGGGCCAATGCGGTGGTCCCGTCCGATGCCTTTGGCAACGTCAAGAATATTGGCATTGGCATTTTCGCAAAGCAAGGCCATTTCATTGATATAGGATAGTTTAATGGCTAAAAAGCCGTTCACCCCATATTTAATCATTTCCGCGCTTTGAGGGTTGGTCATAAGATAGTTTTCATCCTGGAAATGAATACTGTCGTAAAGGGTCTTCAGACATTCCGCGGATGCCTGGGATTCCACACCGATAACCACCATTTCCGGCACCAGACAGTCCCGGATCATGGAACCTTTTCGTCCAAAGTCCGGATTGCTGATGACATCAAACCCAAAATCCACCTTGCGGTTATCCAGTACTTTTTGGATGGCTCGTTTAATGATCTGATGCGACCCTGGCGGCACCGTTGATTTAATCACCACGGTGACATGGTTCTGGATATGATTCCCGATGCTTTGGGCAATGGGTATCACAAAGCGAAGATCCGGAAGACCGTCATGATCACTGGGCACTTCACAGGTAATAAAAATGATTTCGCTGTTTTTTATGGCTGTTTGAATGTTTGAGCTAAAACGCAAACGCCCCGAGGCCACCGAGGCTGCCACTAAGGCTTTAAGTCCCGGCTCGTAGACCGGCATTTCACCTTCAATGAGCATGTTGATGGTTTCTTCATCGGTATCCACACAAATGACATTAACGTCAGAATCAGACAAAATGGAACCGTAGGTAATTCCTAAAATCCCCATTCCCATGATACAAATATTCATCCTTTATCCTCCCTTTTATTCAATTAAATCTTCGTTATCGGTTTCCGTATCGTAGTGATCTTTCAAGATATTTTCATAGCGGGAAGGTGATCGTCCCACCAGGGCGGGATTATCTAAAATCATGCCGGTTCCCAGAACCACACATTCCTCTGAATTTTCAAGAATATGCACGGGAATGCCCGGCAAATTTTCATTAATGAGTTGTTCCAGTCCCCGCATTTTCGCCCCACCGCCGGTGACATATATCCCGGCATCGCAAATATCCGTCATCAGCTCTGGCGGTGTTTTTTCCATGACTGCCAGAATGGCGCTCATAATGGCGCTGATATATTTTGCATAGGTCAGTCTGATTTCTTCGGAATCAACCACCACGGTTTTAGGTAAACCGGTTGCCAAATCCCGTCCTCTGACTTCGGCCTCTAATACTTCTGAATCGCCATGGGCGGTGCCTATTTTTCGTTTGAGATCTTCGGCGGTGCGAACACCAATGAGGACATTATGGTTTAAGCGCATATGCCTCACAATAGCCTCATCCAGGCGATCGCCGGCGACTTTAATGGAATGACTGGTCACAATGCCGCCCAGCGAAATCACCGCAATATCCGTTGTTCCGCCACCGATGTCAACCACCAGGTTTCCCGTCGGCTGCATCACATCAATGCCTGCGCCGATGGCTGCCGCCATGGGCTCTTCCACCACCGTGGGCGGTGCCCCGCCGGCGGCAATGACTGCCTGGTGCACTGCCCGTCGTTCTACTTCCGTAGCCCCGCTGGGGATTCCCACCACTACCTTGGGCCGAAATAAACCCGACCCGCCAATGACTTTTCCCAAAAAATAACGCAGCATGCGCTCGGTAATATCAAACTCTGCAATGACCCCGTCCTTTAGAGGCCGAATGGCCACAATATTTCTTGGGGTTCTGCCTAACATGATCTTTGCTTCTTCGCCCACAGCCAAGAGCTTGCCATTGTTTTTATCTACCGCTACTACTGATGGTTCATGGAGAACAATGCCTTTTCCTTTAACATATACCAAAACGTTGGCTGTGCCTAAATCAATACCAATCTGTTTTTTTAGAGCCATTTTAACCTCCAGAGTGACCTTATTAAGATACTGGTCGCCTATGTTTATAATCATATTTGAGAGTAAAGTATACCATAGAATTGAGCACTTTTAAACAGATCCCCGGGATAAAGCCATGCAAAAAGCCGAGATTCACAAGGAATCTCGGCTTTTGGTTTTATTCTTGTTTTATTATTCTTTTGAATGGATCCGGGCAAGGGCTCTTTCCAGAGCTGCCTGGGCACGGACGGCATCGTACTTATCGTCTTTAAGACGCTGTTCTGCACGTTCTTTTGCTCTCTTGGCACGTTCAATATCAATATCTTCGAGCCATTCTGCTGCATCGGTTAAAATAATGGTTTCTTTGGGGTAAATGGTGGCGATTCCTCCAAGGAGGGTTCCGCTTCTCATTTTCCTGTCCCCAATGATCATATTAAAGGTTCCCACTGCAATGGAAGTCGTGAAAGGAATGTGATTTGCAAGGATCGCAAATTCCCCTTCGGTTCCTCTGATTACAATGCGTTCCGCGATACCATCATAAAAAACACCAGTAGGCGCAATGATTTTTAATCTGAAAGTTTCAGCCATTAAAACTCACCTCAACTAACCTTGTATTTTTTTTGCTTTGGCAACGGCGTCTTCAATGGTTCCCACCATCAGAAAAGCGCTTTCTGGTAAATCATCATGTTTTCCTTCAAGGATTTCTCTGAAACCGGCAATGGTTTTTCCAATGGGCACATAGATTCCCGGAGTTCCGGTGAACTGTTCGGCAACATTAAAAGGCTGGGATAGGAATCGTTCAATTTTACGGGCCCGGGATACAATAATCTTATCCTTATCGGCTAACTCATCCATTCCTAAAATCGCAATAATATCCTGCAATTCCTTGTAACGCTGTAACATTTCCTGAACTTCACGGGCAGTATCGTAATGCTCCTGGCCCACAATTTTGGGATCAAGAATACGAGACGTTGAATCCAGTGGATCCACGGCCGGGTAAATACCCTTTTCTGTAATGGCACGACTTAGCACCGTGGTGGCATCCAAATGGGCAAAGGTTGTTGCCGGAGCTGGATCTGTTAAGTCATCGGCAGGGACGTAAACGGCCTGAACTGATGTGATGGATCCTTTGCTGGTGGATGTAATACGTTCCTGAAGAGCACCCATTTCGGTTGCCAGTGTTGGTTGGTAACCAACCGCACTTGGCATCCGACCGAGTAGCGCTGAAACTTCAGAACCGGCCTGGGTAAATCTAAATATATTATCGATGAAAAGAAGCACATCCTGGCCTTCATCATCACGGAAATACTCAGCCATGGTCAATCCTGAAAGCGCAATACGCATTCTGGCGCCTGGTGGCTCATTCATCTGACCGAACACCAGGGCTGTTTTATCAATAACTCCGGATTCCATCATTTCGTAGTAAAGGTCATTTCCTTCACGAGTACGTTCACCAACGCCGGCGAAAACGGATATACCGCCATGCTGGGTTGCGATATTGTTAATTAATTCCTGAATCAGTACGGTTTTACCAACGCCGGCACCGCCGAAGAGACCAATTTTACCACCACGAACGTAGGGACAAATTAAATCAACCACTTTAATCCCGGTTTCAAACATTTCCGGGTGGGTTTGCTGTTCTTCAAAGCTTGGTGGATGACGATGGATGGGGTGCAAAGCAACCGCGGTTCTATCAAAAGGTTTCCCGTCAATGGGCTCACCCAAAACGTTAAACATTCGGCCGAGGGTTTCTTTCCCTACGGGCACTTGGATCGATGCTCCGGTATCCACTGCTGCCTGGCTTCTGACGAGACCATCGGTGGAATCCATCGCAATACATCTGACAATGTCATCTCCTAATTGTTGAGCTACCTCAACAACCAGGGTATGTCCATTTAGTTCAATATTGATTGCATTGTTCAATTTTGGCAGTTGGTCTTTTTGAAATTTAACATCGACAACTGGTCCAATAACCTGAACAACCTTCCCTATATTTTGGGCCATTCCCTATAACCTCCTTGTGCAAAATAATTTACACTCATTATTTATACATTAATCTTTTTTTATTTTAAAGCTTCTGCGCCGCTGACAATTTCAGAAATTTCCTGGGTAATTGCCGCTTGGCGGACACGGTTGTATTTAAGGGTTAGCGCATCAATCATTTCATTGGCATTGGTTGTTGCCGATTCCATGGCTGTACGACGTGCGCCTTGTTCACTGGCCGCACTTTCAATCATCGCTCCATACAATGTGTTTGCCACATAGTTGGGAATGAGATATTCTAAAAGCACTTCCGGATCAGGCTCATAAATCATACCGGTTAAATCTTTTTCCTGGATATCATCCTCAGCCTTGTTTTTAGGCTTCAGATCCTCTGGATCCAGAGGTAAGAGCTGCATTAAATAAGGTTTTTGGGAAATGGTTGATAAAAACCGGGTATAAACCAGATAAACTTCATCAAAATCTCCATTTTTATAACCTTCCATAAAAATGGAAGCTATTTCCTTGGCTTTAAAAAAGTTAGGACGTTCTGAAATCCCAAGAAATTCCCCCTGGATATTATAGCTGCGATTTTTGAAATAGTCGCGGCCACGAGATCCAAGCGTGTATAAAATAGCTGTCTCTTTATTGGTAATATGTTTCTCAACCCGTTTTGCAACATTCACGTTGTAGCCGCCAGCCAACCCTTTATCCCCGGTAATGACGATATAGGCGGTTTTTTTAACTTCACGCTGGTTCATAAAAACATTCTTGTTGTTTTCGGTTTTTTCCAGAATCCGACCCATACTTACAATCATGGCCTCAAAATAAGGGTAGCGGTTTTCTGCAAGCTCACGACTTTTCCGGAGTTTTGCAGAAGCCACCAGTTCCATGGCATGGGTGATTTGCTTGGTACTGTTTACACTTTTTATCCGACGTTTTATATCTTGAACATTTTCTGCCACTCGAAAATCACCTCCGCTGACAATCTATACAGATTTAAAGAAAACTTTTTTATAAGCTTCTAAACATTCTGCAAAAGCTGCGACAACCTCTTCTGTAAGGCCGTCCTTTCCCTTAACCTTGATCATGATTTCAGGATAATTGGTTTGTGCGTATTTCATAAGACCTTTTTCAAAAGCCTGAATATCCTTTACTTCAACATCAAGTAAGAAGTTATTCGTGGCTGCAAAAAGAATCAGTACCTGTTCTGCAACATCCATGGGGTCATATTGATCCTGTTTGAGGATTTCAACAATTCGTTCCCCTTTGGCAAGCTGGGCTTTGGTAACATCATCAAGGTCAGATCCGAACTGAGCAAAAGAAGCTAACTCTCTGTATTGAGCATACTCAATACGAAGTGGTCCGGCAACTTTTTTCATGGACTTAATCTGGGCATCCCCACCAACACGGGATACTGAAATCCCCGGGTTAACGGCTGGACGAATACCGGAACGGAAGAGTTCCGCTTCAAGGAAAATCTGGCCATCGGTAATGGAAATAACATTGGTTGGAATATAGGCGGCAACATCACCGGCCTGGGTTTCAATAATCGGCAGTGCAGTAATGGAACCACCGGCTTTTAACTTGGCTGCCCGTTCTAATAGACGTGAATGCAGGTAGAAAACATCCCCTGGATAAGCTTCACGACCTGGCGGACGACGAAGAATCAGGGACATCGCACGATAAGCAACCGCATGTTTTGATAAATCATCATAAATGATGAGGACATCCTTTTTTTGTTCATTCATAAAGTATTCAGCCATCGTAACACCGGCATAGGGTGCGATATATTGGAGTGGTGCCAGTTGGGCAGCTCCGGCTGAAACAATAATTGAATATTCCATGGCATTATTTTCTTCCAATTGGCCAACGATCTGGGCAACGGTTGATTCTTTCTGACCGATGGCAACATAGATACAGATAACATCTTCGCCTTTTTGGTTAATGATGGTATCAATAGCCAAAGCGGTTTTTCCCGTTTGTCTGTCACCGATGATTAACTCACGCTGACCACGACCGATTGGGATCATGGAATCAATGGCTTTATAACCGGTTTGAATTGGTTGATTTACAGATTCACGCTCAATAACACCTGGCGCTTTTACTTCAACCGGACGATGATGGTCGGTAACGATTGGGCCTTTTCCATCAATAGGAACACCCAAAGCATTTACAACACGACCGATCATAGCCTCACCAACAGGTACTTCAACAATACGACCTGTACAACGAACGATATCACCTTCAACAATGTCATCATCGTAACCTAAAAGAACACAGCCAACGTTATCTTCTTCAAGATTTAGCACCATTCCAAAAACATCGTTAGGGAAGGCTAATAGCTCGCCTGCCATGGCATTTTCAAGGCCATGAACACGGGCAACCCCATCCCCAACTTGAATGACTGTACCGATATCGACGACTTCAAGCTTATCTTCATATCGCTCTATTTCACTTTTAATTATTTGACTTATTTCCTCTGGTCGGAGATTCAAATTTATTCACCTCATTTAATGTAGTCTTAAATTATTCATTTGCGTTTTCATTTGAGTTAATTGATTTCTAATGCTGCCATCAATGATCTGATCCCCAACGTATACAACTGCACCGCCTAGAATGGTTTCATCAATCTGGTTATTAAGAATCACTTTTTTATTAAAACGTAGTTTCAGTTTTTCTTCGAGAGCCACACGAAGGGCTTCATCTAACGGTACCACGGTTAATACAGTGGCTTCAACGGTATTCTTATAAGGGAATACCAATTTTCTGAAAGCATCATGAATTTCCACCATGTATTCAAAACGATTTTTATCTAAGAGTATATTTAAAAAATTTCTCAAATATTGATTAAATGATTCTTTGAAAACCCTGCCTAAAATCGCCTTCTTTTCAGAAGTATTGATTGATGGGGTCATCATCAGGTTCATTAATCCCTCTTCAGACTTGAAAAGATCAATGACCGTAGAAAACTCATCGAACATTCCGTCAACATTATTGCTATCAACGGCAGCATCAAATAAGGCCTGGGCATATCTTTTCCCTACTAAACTCATTTAGCTTCTCCTACCTTATCGATGAAATCCAAAATCATGGCTTCATGCTGTTTCTGATCCAAGGATGTATGGATGATCTTTTCAGCTGCAAACAGTGAAAGATCAACAATGTTGGATTTAACTTCGTTCATTGCTTTGCGTTTTTCAAATTCGATTTCAGCCATGGCTTTTTCGATGATTACTTTTGCCTCGCCATGAGCCTTTTCGACGATTTCCTGTCGCTGAACCTGTCCTTCGGCATTAGCGCCTCGGATAATTTCCCGCTCACTTGCCTTGATATTCGCGAGTAAACCTTCATATTCAAGTCTTAGTTTACCGGCGGTGGCATTCTTTTCCTCAGCACCCACAATTTCAGCCGCAATACTGTCTTGTCTTTTCCCTATAACGTCTTTTATCTTTTGATAAAAGTATTTCTTTATTATAAAAAAGAAAATTACGAAATTTATAAGTGTTGCGATCATTACTCTTGCATCTATGCTGACTAATCCAGTTGTTTCCAATATTATATCCCCCTTTCCAATTTAAAAGCATTGAAGTTTTTCATATCAGAATCTACCCTTTACTTAAATAAAAGGATTTGCAAAGAGTAAAATCAGTGCCACGATCAGTGCATAAATACCACAGGTTTCAGCTACAGCTGCACCAATTAACATGGTTCTGACAATATCACTTTGTGCTTCCGGCTGACGTCCAACGGCTTCTGCCGCTTTACCAGCTGCATAACCCTGACCAAGCCCAGGTCCAATACCGCCGATCATTGCCAATCCTGCTCCGATTGCTGAAGCTGCTTTAATAATACTTAATCCGTCCATTTTTTTCTCCTAATTCTCAATATTTTTTAATGTTGCTTAGATAAAAGGGTTTGCAAAGAGTAAAATCAGTGCAACAATCAGTGCATAAATACCGCAGGTTTCAGCTACAGCTGCACCGATTAACATGGTTCTGACAATATCACTCTGTGCTTCCGGCTGACGCCCAACCGCTTCTGCCGCTTTACCGGCTGCATAACCCTGGCCAAGCCCAGGTCCGATACCGCCGATCATTGCCAATCCTGCTCCAATTGCTGAAGCTGCTTTAATGATACTTAATCCATCCATCTTTTTTTCCTCCTGAAAAATTTTTCCCTAAATATGGGGGTTTGCAAATAACAAAATTAACCTGACAATCAACCCATCAAATCGATGGATTTCAGCTACAGCTGCACACATAAGCAATCTTGCTTGACTGTCACCAATAACCAACATTTCTTTTTTGTACCCTTATGCATCCATTCCTCTGGAAACGAACACCATGGTAAGCATTGTAAAGATAAAGGCTTGTAACGCTCCCACAAATATATCGAAATAAAAATGCAGTGGAATTGGAATGATTAAACCAAGATACGTTAGCCCAGATAATCCTTCATAGACCAAAAGCATGATGATGATTCCGCCTGTTAAGTTACCGAACATACGAAAAGTCATGGAGATAGGTCTCGAAATTTTTTCAATAATGTTAATCGGCAACATAAAAGGAAATGGTTCAATAAATTCCTCAAAATAGCCTTTTGGACCCCTGGATTTCCAAGTGAAGATTTCGATCATACAAAATGTCACTAACGCTAAAGATAGTACAAAACTAAGATCCCCTGTTGGCGCTCTCAGACCATAGAGTCCGCAGGTATTTGCGAAAACAAGAAACATCATCAGCGAAAGCATATATGGTACAAACTTCATTTTATCTTTGCCCATATTTTGACTGACCAGACTATCCATAGCAGTGACAATGGTTTCTCCTATGACTTGCGCTTTTCCTGGCTGTTTTTTCATATTCCTTGTAAGCAGATAGCACACAGCAAAAGCAACCGCCATGATTATCCAGGTATTGACTATTGTTTCGGTTAAAGGGAACCCGAAAATAGTAGTATAAATCTTTGGACCATTCATTTTTCTTTCACCTCATTGTCCAGACTCGTTTGAATGAAACATTTTCAAACTGTCTTTTGTAATTTTTGATTTTTATTCACGCTTCATTATTTGAAACGTTTTTTTTTGATAAAAACTCATTAAGATAAACTGAGAGTTTCACAGCAAGTAAACCCAGCAAAACACCAATGATATTTAACCAGGGATTAATAAGTGCCACATATATAACAACACCGGTAATAAGGAATCTCAAGAAATATCTGGTCTGAAAATAACTTTGAGCCTTTGCCGATGGCATTTTTATTGCCTTTTCAATATCCAGTTTCAATAATCTGAAACTGAGAATACTATAGAGCCCTCCGAAGAAAACCCCAAGCATATATTTTATAGGCTCCGCTGTCGTAAATGCAAACAGCATGAGTCCCAAACTGATGAATCCAGCACCAATCATTACTTTTATGTCAAAAGATAGATTAGTCGTTTTCATTTTCATCTTTCTCCTTATCATTTTTTTCTTTTTCGTATTCCTCTGCTCTTCTTTTGTTGTATCTCAGGGCTTTTTCATTGAGATCCATGGGAATTTTATATAAATTCCAGAACCCGGTAATGACACCCAGGATGACGCAAATAACCATGACCACGGTTCCGGTGTGAAAAAGGTAATCCAGCCCCTTGCCCACGAACAGCATTAACCCAATCGGAACAAATACTGAAATGCCAATTTGAGAAACCATGGCAAGGTACTTATAGGGTGAATCCTTTTTTGCGCCCATTAAATACTCCATTCTTGGGAAGTTCAGCTACTTTTTTGCTCTGAAGCTGTCATTTTTGTGCATTTTCAGGTAAAAAAATACATCAATAGGTAAGAATTTTTGAGGAATTCCCAAATTTTATCTTATCTTTGAAATCTTTTACATATCGTACCACAATTTCCAGAACATGTATATACAGCAACACTATTTTTTTCTACTTTTTAAACATTTCTGGTACTTTTTTTCAATTTCGGTAATTAAGTCAAGCCGCCTTTGATGACGCTCTCCCAAAAACTCGGTTTCAAGCCAAACCGCAACAATGCGCATGGCTAAACCCACGCCTAAGACCCGGCCGCCCAGGACTAAAACATTGGCATTATTGTGCTCCCGGGACATGGTTGCCATAAACTCATTGGTGCACAATGCGCCTCGTATTCCCGGCACCTTATTCACTGCCATGGAAATGCCAAGGCCGGTGCCGCAAATGGCAATGCCGCGATCACAATCTCCAAAGCTGACAGCTTCGCCAACTTTTTGACCATAAACCGGATAATCACAGGAGTCTTTGGTATAAGTCCCAAAATCCTCAACCTCATAACCGCCGTTAATCAGGTATTCTTTAACAATTTCTTTTAATTCCAGACCACCATGGTCTGCACCTAATGCTATTTTCATAAAGTTCCTTTCATTCGTTTAAATAAATTTATAGCCTGCTGCTTTATACAGCCGATTGACCAGGGCCAGGGTTTCGTTATTCAACGGAATATCCTCGGCATAAATTTTTTCCACCCCAAGCTCATCAAAGGTTCGTAAGCGTGAAAACAGATTCTTGGCCATTTCCTTAGGGTTATCTCGGCTTCCCAGGGAAAGAATAATCCCTTTACGATAGGATTCCATGGTTTCATCACTGGCTAATATGCCGATTTTCATGGGGTTGTCATGGAAATGGGCGACCCCACTCGTTATCTTTTGGCAAATTTCCGCGGGTTTTCCTTTCACCACTACCAGTTCGCCCTTGGGCGAGTAATGGGTATATTTCATTCCCGGGGAGCGTACCTTATCCGGCAAAATATTCTTGGTAACATTGGAGGAAACCAGGACTTCGCCTAAAACGCCGCGAAGCTCAGCCAGGGTAACATCTCCCGGGCGCAACACCACCGGCGGATCCACGATCATGTCAATCACTGTGGATTCCAGACCCGACTCCCCGTCGGAAGAAAGGATGATGGCCGAAACCCGTCCATTAAGATCCTCCAGAACGTGTTTCCCTTCGGTCGGGCTGGGACGCCCTGAAAGGTTGGCACTGGGAGCGGCCACGGGACACCCGGCCAGTTTAATAAAAGCCCGGGCAATGTCATGACTGGGAAAACGAACGGCTACGGTATCAAGGCCGGGGCTGACCTCATCGGGAATGAGTTCGGATTTCTCCATAATCAAAGTGAGGGGTCCCGGCCAGAAAGCATCCATGAGGATTTTCGCCTTGGCCGGTATATGGGTGACTAACGCATCCACCGCTTCGATTTCCGATACATGCACAATCAGGGGATTATCGCCCGGTCGGCCCTTGGCAATGAATATTTTTTTCACCGCTTCCGGATCCAGGGCATTGGCACCGAGGCCATAAACGGTTTCGGTTGGGAAAACCACGGTTTCACCGTTTCTGATGAGGGCTGCCGGGGCTTCTAAACGTTTTAGGCCCTCGGCATCCAAGGTTTGAATATCAATTATCTGTGTTTTCATTTTCTATTTCCATTATTCTTTAGTATGGTATTCGGCAATGCTTATTGTACCTCGCTGAGCAACCGCTGTTTGAGTGACCACAATTCCTGGGATAAATCCACATGATACACATGGGGGTTGATCATTCGCTTAAATGCCGGCCACAGGGTTGCTTTTTCGTCTCTAAGCTTTGCTTGAATTTCCGAAATAGTGGGCGATTCGTAAACGCATTTCCCGCCCACAAAAATTGGTACCATTAATTCTTTCACATAATAGTTGGTAATGGTTCGTTTTTTCCAGGTATACACCGGGTGAAAAATGGTGAGGGGTTCATTTTCATTAATAACTTCATTATCCAGCGTCATTAAATCCGCCAGCGCCATATCGTTGGATTTTCCATATATACGATAGACCTTTTTATACCCCGGATTGGTAATTTTACCGGGATCATTCGAAACTTTGAGTTTTGGCTTGTCATCAATGGATGCCAGCTTATACACCCCACCCAATGCCGGGCAGTCATAGGCGGTAATGAGCTTGGTGCCCACTCCCCAGGAGTTTATTTTCGCCCCCTGGATTTTCAAATCTTTAATGAGGTATTCATCCAAATCGGAAGATCCCACAATGCCGGCCGCCTGCAAACCTGCTTCATCCAAGAGTTTACGGGCTTCCCCGCTGAGATAGGCCAGGTCTCCGGAATCAATGCGAATGCCGTATCGGCCGGTAATCCCGCCTTCAGCCAGTGCTTTTGTAAACACCTTCACCGCGTTGGGGACCCCCTGACCCAGAGTATTATAGGTATCCACCAGCAGAATGGCATTTTGGGGGTTGTATTTAACATATTTTTCAAAAGCTTCGGTTTCGGTGTCGTAGCTGAGAATAAAGCTGTGACTCATGGTTCCCATGGAAGGGCGGTCCAGCATTTCTTCGGTTTCAACCACACTGGTGCCGGCACAGCCGCCGATGACCGCTGCCCGGGCACCATAAAAACCTGCTTCTGTTCCGTGAGCTCGGCGAAGACCAAATTCCATAACCACATCCCCCTGGGCTTCTTCAATGATTCTTGAAGCCTTGGTGGCAATCAGGGTTTGATGATTCACAATGCTCAGAATGGTTGTCTCAACAAGCTGAGCCTGAATGAGCGGTCCTTTGACCCGAACGATGGGTTCAAAGGGAAAAAAAATGGTTCCTTCCGGCATTGCGTAAATCTCGCCCTGAAATTTAAAGTTTTCCAGATAGGCTAGAAAATCTTCGGAAAATTCAGGATGATTTTTTTTGAGCAAAGCCGTATCCTCTTTTGTAAAATGAAGACCTTTAATATAATCAATGACCTGCTCCAAACCTGCTGCCACGGTATAGCCACCTCCAAAGGGGTTTTCCCGTATAAAAGCATCAAAAACAGCTTCTTCTTCGGCCTTCCCATCTTGAAGATAAACGTTCCCCATGGTAAATTGGTAAAGGTCTGTTGCCAGTTGAAGCTTCCGATCAAATTGCATAATAAATTCTCCTTCTTTTAACGTCGAACCCTATTTTATCACTTTATCATGCTAAAATACAAATCTTTTCAATATAAATATTTGCTTGTTATAAACGCATATTTTTCCATAGTTAAAGGTTTCCATCTCCATTTAATGCATTTTTTTATCAATTCAAACGCATTCCATAAAATTTTGCATTGAATTTTAATGAGAAAAAGAAATGCTTCCGCATTTCTTCAGATTTAAACTCTAAATTTTCCCATATTAACCGCAGCTGTCACAACCGCCGCCGCCCGGTGCTTTTGTTTCGGTGCTTTCACGCTTTTCACGGTTGGCAAAGATTTCCAGATCACTCCATGGCAACCCTGCCCATTTGGCCAGTTCAAGGTCCGATGGGTATTCAATTTTGGATTCAATTTTGCCATCGACCAGAACCAGTGGCAGGCAATCCGTTCCCTCAGCCACCAAAACTTCCTTGACTGCCTCAGACGCTAAAAACGCCGGGCCGTCATCCATAATATTAAAGCGAGACACGGTTACTCCCTTTTCTCTTAAATCCTTGACGATCCGCTCAATGCGGTGCAGCTCCATTTCAATTTGCGGACTGCAGCTGCCGCTGGCACAACCGACGGGTTCATATATTTCAATTTTTTTCATTAGTGTGTCCTCCTGAATCTTGTTTATAGGACTATCTTATCATACGCCTGTTATTTTGTGAATATGCTAATCAATTCTTTTCAATATTAGCTTTTAAGCACCGCAATTTTTTAATTTATTCGAACCAGCTTTACCCATATGCCATCATTATTTGTTACACTGGTATGAATCGTATCACTCAAGCTTTGATAAGTATAAGTACCTGCAAGATAGGTTGCTGTTATTTTCGTATTATAATACCAGCTTCCAATGGAATCACTGCTTTCAAGACTATCCGGCAAGAAAATAAATTTTGTATTCCAGTTAACCGTCGTGCCAGAGGTTAAGCCTACAAAAAGGTATACTTGTGGGTGTTTATTATAATCGATATCATATGAGGTATTGGAAAATGGTCCAAAACAATAGGGTTGTAAATATCCCAATTGTTTGGTTGGTTTTGTAAGATTATCTGTGGCATAGACATAGTTATCAGAGTCAAAACTTGGGAAAGTTCCGCTTCCAATGGCTTTATACCATTTATAAAATACACGACTTCTGAAAATATCATTGCTTGGGAAAGAAACTGCTGTGCCATCTGTTTTCACAAACCCAGCCGCTATTAAGGCATTGTTTTTTGCATCTGTTTGCTGAGTATATGTTCCGGTGTATGTTGCCAAAACAATATTTGCATAATCATAATAGGTTGTTATCATTTGTTCAACTAGTGTTTTTGGAACCGTATCCTTTATCCGACCATAATTGACAGTCAAATATTTTTTTGTTATTCCATCCAAAATGACTGGGCTTGCAAAAGCACTTGCCGTAAAATTATTAATCGTCATATTATTCATCACAATGCCACCAACCAGAGTGGACATGGTGATATCTCGAGGTCCTAATTCATAGTTCATGGTATAAGGACTGGTATCACCACTGTTTTTCGCCTGAACCTGTAGGGTAATTCCAGAAATTTCATCCGCTCTATACTCCACACCATCAATATTTTCAACACATTGGCCCTGGGCATTAAACCCCAGATTATAATCCCCATCCGGCACATCTTTAACTATTACAGATGTTGCCCGTGATAGTGAGTTTTGCAAATCCGTCTCCACGTTGGTGATGCTTTTTTGTTTGTATGAAGTATTTTCTCCTCGGGTATATATTTTCTGAGACATAAAGAACACAGCGCTGATCGTTCCCAGAAGCAAACCGGTCACAAGCAATGCCACAATTAATTCCACCAGTGTAAATCCCTTGTTTCCAGTGAAAACTTTCAGCTTTTTCATACCGAATCACCTGAATTACGTTTTTCAGCGAAGGCCGTATAATTTATCTGGGCATCTCCATTGTTATAATACTCTCGAACGTAAATGTTGTAACCAATGGTCTTTCCTCCGGTATCCACCGCCATAATATAATACTGCTTTGGATCTGTTAACTTCAATGAATCATCAAAGGTCGTTCCCATTTTTTTGGCACCTTGTATATTAACGTCCCCAGGTAGGGTTCCTCCAGAAAGCTGAGTCATAATCTCATCAATGAGGTTCTGGGCTTGGGCAGCCTCATTGTTTTTTGCATCAGAAAAGACAATGACTTTCTGACCAAAAAGCAATGCCCCGATAATCGTTACCAAAATGATGGAAATAATGGCCGTGGCAACTATGGTTTCAATAAGGGTGACACCATCTTGATTTTTTAATAGGTTTTTCATGATGCCCTCCTTAGTAATACTCGGTTTGTAATTGTTGTATATCGATTGTGACCGTATCACCGCTGGTTCCACCAGTTCCGCCTGGAATAGCAGGTGCTACTGGCCAAACCGGTGTCGTATAAGCTGTTGGCGTTTTTATAAGATCCTCCAGTTTATTTCCTGTAACCCCCAAATAACTCCCTTGTTTTTTCACCACATTTGTTTTTATGAATAGATTAGTGGTGGTCGCTGTTTTTCCGGTATATTTAAATTGAGTATTACTCCCAACACTTATCGAGTTGCTATCCCAGTAAATATTATCTGCTTTGGTATTAAGTGTCAATGTAGACGGATTATCATAGGTTAATTTTATGTTTCCGCCAAAAATGATCTGATCTCCAGAATTAATATTAACGGTTGAATTGATTTGTTCATAGCCTCCGGCAAACCGCATATTAAGTGTGCTACCCATGGCATTGAAATTCAAAGCCCCATATAATCTCTCAATGAATGTTTTACCCGAACAATCAAAGTATTGGGTTGTTATTTCGATGGGCGCATTGAGACGACTCAAAGTAAGATAACCCTTGATTATTATTCTATTTGCTTGCAGTGTTAAAGTAGAGTTATCATTTAAATTCAAACCATTACATGTAAAAGAAAATAAATTGGTGATATTCAAATTATATGCGTTTGATCCTGCTGGTATTATCTGATTAACAATCATTTGGTTGTTCGTTTTACCCGATGCGCCAGTCACGGTGAGTTGACTTTTATCATTCAGATTAATATTACCGGCCTCTAAATAGTTAATATTCTTGAATTCCTGGATTGAGCCAGTGGAACTGGTGGCGATATTACCATAAAGCCAAAAATTGCCACAATCCCATACCACTTTTGACTTATCGCCAATGGTCACACTGCTATTATTGGTTGCTTTATCTCCGATCATAATATTTGATGCTTTAAAACTATTGGCCATGCCAGTATCATGAGTCCCCATATCGATATTTCCTTTAATCCATAAATTATCGCCAATAATATCAAGATAAGAACCGTTTGTGATCTCAAGGCCACCCATAAAAATAATATTCTTTGCTTTAATATGATTAACTAAACCTGGGTTATTAACTTTATTTGTTCCAATACTAACCTTTCCCTTAACCCATAAATTATCGCATTCAATATTAAAATTTGTATTATCATTAATATCAAGATCACCCTCAAAAATAATATTTTTGGCTTTCAAAGTATTCGTTTTCCCGTTACCATTATTTTGAATGTAATCTTTTTTAAAGCGAAGTTCCTCTGTGGCGGTCATATTGAAAGTTGCATCCCAAACGTTATTGGTGGGCATGGATGCTGTAACACAAATATTTTTCGCAGTTAGATTTAGAATTTTACCCTGTAACCAATCAAATTTATTATCTTTTATGTTTAAACTTGAATCATTTGCAGCAACCGTCAGTATTCCATTAATCTCATTATATGTTTTCGTATTGCCGTTTCCTTGAATGATACATTGAAGTTGATTATTAGGTGTCTTTATTTGAGTGTCATCCCAAGACCCACTGGCATCCGCCGGCATTACAGGAGAAACCAATGGAACCGGTGGAACATATGGTGTTGCCGTTCCTGGTGTTGTTTTTACATCATAGTCAAAAACTGTTTTAAAATCAAGTTTCCGTCTTAAATTTTGAGTTTTTAGATCAAAGGTATACTCCGTAGTAGCTACGCTAACCTTTGTGGTTGGATCAGTCACAGTTGTTGTTGTTTTCCAATTCAAGGTGCAAACCCCTAAAGCTGCAACCTTCTGAGCCGTTGTAGCTCCGGTTGCATCAACAAACGTAAACGCCATGGAACTCACAGGATCCGAACGAGTGCCGGTAATATAGAATAAATCTACACTGCCAGCACCCGCTTTATCAGCCTGTTTTGTCGCTTCATAGCTATTTATGGTTGCATTTATTTGAATCTTTCCAAACTCGATCACCGATTTGGCATCAATATAGGCTTGACGGCTTTCCACGGATTCCTGAGTGAAAAACAAACCACTGTTGGCCACAGCAAGAAGTGAACCAACCATTACCATTAGAACCATGCTAATAATGAGAACAAAGGCCAAGGCACTGCCTTTGTTATTTTCTATTCCTTGCCTTATTCTATCATTCATAGCATTTCCTCCTATAAAATTGGTTCGGTTTAACACTAAAGCGAGTCTTGTAACACTGGCTTGAAGTTCTAGAAAACGTCAAAAGAATAGCCTGCCTCTTTTGATGTTACAATTTTATCTGGTGGCCTACTATTTATCAACCATATAGACAATAAAAGTCACGTTAATAGTAATATTTCCCCCATCCAACTCGGGTGAACCCCCTGAACTTGTGGTGGTTGTGTTACCGGATGTTCCTGTTTGAGGCAGGGCCTCCGGTGCAATGTCATAGGCAGAAATAATCATATCTTGTCGTACATCCACAGCATCGATTAAGCGTTGAAAATCAAACTGAGTTCCTGTTAAGGTCATGGTCACAACTCCGGTCCAGGTCGGTGTCGATCCAGAAGCCCCTGTTGTGGTTCCCGTTGGTGTTTCTGTAGAAGTCCCTGTGGTCGGGGCTGTCGTGGTACTTGTATTTCCACCTGCAACCACCTGGTCTGGGGTGGTTGCATAAACTGGAGGTGCTTCCACAAAGGTTGGCACCCCTTGCCAGGCATTCGTCGCAACAGCTAATACACTGGGTTTTAGATTATACTCCAAACAAAGCTGTGTTAAAAGGCTGTCCAGTCCCTCATTTGGCAAATGTGCCAAGTACGGTCCTTTTAATCCGCTGAGCTTGACATTGGCTTGATCCCGGGTTTCCCTGACTGAGGGCACACTTTCAATGGCTGATGCCATGGCTGCTTGCTGAAACTGGGCTTCGGACAATTGGTTGCTCAGGGTTTGATATCTTTGATAACCTGGGAATACCACTAAATAAAGGCCTCCCATTAATAAGCCAAAACAAATGAGAATATAAATGAGTATCTTTTCCCGCATCGTTAGTTTTTTCATTATTGTCCCCCCGCCTTCAGATAAGCATCAACCACAAAACTATAGCCTGTGGCTGTGGTCGTCGTCGTGGTGCTTCCACTCGCTGAGGGGGTGATGGTGATTTGAGCTGTGGTACCAGTGCTTGGAATGGTGGTGGTTTTGGTTGTGGTCATCACTGTTGCCGAATAGCCCGTATAAACCACCTGGGTGAAATAATCGGTTGCATTTAATCGCTGGATGTATTTTGCCGCTTCCTGCTCATTGTTTGCCATGGCTGTTATGTTTATATCCCCGGTAAGGCCATCATAGGTCATGGTATTCAGAGCGATAACTCCGTTGGTAAGGGTTCTAATACTATTAAGCTTTGATGAACCCAGATTAGGGTTGGTGTTAATGGCCTGGTTAATGTTTTCCATACCGGATACTTCGGCATTAATCAGAGTAACTTGTTCGTTTAATGTCTGGGACTGGGAATATTCTGCTTGTACCTTTTCGTCATTAATATACTGATTCGTCCAATCCAAATTCTTTTGCATCTGAGAATTCATGATAAAGAAGATCACAAAGGCACCTAAAAATACCACTGCTAAACCAATGGGCAGGACCAGAACCTTATATTTAAAGTTACTCTCTTTTTTAACCCGATTGCTTTGCTTGTAAGCACGCATCAGATTGATATCTGATTTTCCTGTAAAAAATCCGGAAACAGGATAGAGATATCGCCCAAAATCAAAGGTCTCATCCACGTTAAAGGAGGCCGCAATGTTTGGTGTCTGGGGCAGAATGAAGAGTTTTAGATCCGGATCAAAGACCAGGGTTTTGAGGGTATTTAATTCAAATTCATCCAAGCCGGCATACAGGCTCATGACCAGGGTGTGTTCGGATTTTTCAGATTTGTTAAATTGGATCAGGGATGATAATCGGGTTGAAAGCTCGGATGCAAAGGCATCGGTGCCTCGGTCTGCCATTAAACGGGATCGGTTGGAAAAAATATAAAGGCCGTTTTCAAAAAGAAGGGATAAAAGATTGTTCCCGTCAACAATATTTAAGGCAAAGGTCATTCCATTGTAATCCTTGGTTCCTGAAACATACTTAATGATGGCACTGAGACCGATATCAATGCTGTTAATTTTAATTTTTAAACTTTCAAACAAAGCCACATAAGGTTCCAGCACCCGTTTTTCCACAGCACAGCAAAACATATTCTGACCGATGGGCCCGGGAATACTTGAATAATCCACGATCAGGTCATCATAATTTCCCGCAGTATCTTCAAATTCACCTAAGGCCAGGGCTGACAGCGCTTTCGGACTGAGCTTTGGTACTTCAATGTTTTTAGTCATAATCAGACTGCTGTCAATGATGAGGTTCATGTTTTTAAATAAATTGTGATCTTCTTCCAAAGCTGTTGTAATCGTGTCTCGAAGGGCATCCTCATTGGTGATGACACCATTAATGAGAACTCCCGCTTCTAAGGGCAGTGTTTTGAAATTTTGGATTTTAAGCTGTCCGCCCTTTATGACTCCCTGGAGGACTTGAATTCCAACATTTGAAAAAAATACGACTGTCTGCAAATTGTCTGTCCTCCTATCCGATATTTTGGTATAAAGTCATAATTGGAAGCATAACAGACAGCATAATACCGCCGACAATCACTGCCATAATAATAATCATAATGGGTTCAATAAAGGTGACCAGTCGGGTAGTGGCCATTTCCGCCTCATAATCGAAAGCATTTGCTACGGTTTCCAGCATTTCATCCAAATTTCCGGATTCTTCGCCGATATAAATGGTGGATACCAGCTTGGGATCGAAGCCTTTAATAGTGGCAATGGATGCCGAAAGCGGCTCCCCATTGCGAACCTGGGCAATGGCATCTGGAAACTGGCTTTGTAAGTAGGTATTCCCTATAATGGAACCACTGATATTTAAGGCGTTAATCATGGCCAGACCGCTGGAATATAAAGAACTCAGGGTTCTTGCAAATCGTGCGGTGTATATAATTTTTAACAACTTCCCGATCTGCGGTATTTTTAACTTAAATTTGTCCAGCCCCAATTTTACACTGGGAACGGAAAGAAGAAATGACACGAGTACAATAAGAATTAGTGCGCCAATAATATAAAATAACCAGTAATTGGTTAAAGAGCTGCTGATATTAATCATGATCTGGGTGATCATCGGAAGCTTGATCCCCTTAAAAAGAGTAAAAAATTGAGGCAAGATCACGGTAAAGATTAAAATTACCACCATAATGGTTACCACAAAGAGAATGGCAGGGTAAGTCATGGCACTCTTGATTTTACCATTGAGCTTATGCTCCTTTTCGTAGTGATCAGCCATTTTTCGGGCAGTACCCTCCATTTGACCACTGGCCTCGCCAGCCTTGTACATGTTAACCAGAAGTTCCGGGAATGAGCCGGCCGTGGCTTCCATGGCAAAGGACAGGGTGTTTCCCCGCTGGATTTCCCGATATAGGGTATCGTAAACCTTTTTAAGCGGGAGCTTAATGTCGCGTTCCGCCATGATTTTAATGGCTCGGATCACCGTGATGCCGGAAGCCATCATGCTGGCAACCTGACGAGAAAAATCCGAAAGCTCCATGGGTTTTAGTTTATACGGTTTTTTATTTTCTTGAACTTCAACTATTTTAAGTGCGAATTCGTTTTGTTTCCGAAGGGTACGCCGAACAACCTCTGCATCGGTTGCTTCCATGGTGCCTCGGACGACAACTGATTGTAAATTTTTTGCTGAGTATTTATAAACCGGCATGGAAACCTCCCAGATTGCTGTTTTGTTTGTTATTATAGTCCAAAAAGACTAAAATACCACTGGATTATTATATCACCAAAAATCATTGCTGTCATGATACCAATGCACAAATATGGGCCAAATGCCATATGTTTTGCTTTTGTTTTTCTGGCGAGGATAATAATCGCCACAATCCCGCCCAGAATCAATCCGATAAAGGTTGCCAGCAGGGTATTTTGCCAGCCCAGCATAAATCCGGCCACGGCCATGAGCTTAATATCCCCACCCCCAAAAGCATCAGTAATGAACAGGGTTAAGAGGAGCATGGGCAGGCTTACCGCGAAAATGCCGATGACCCGGGAAAGAATGCCGACATCCGGAAAAGCGAAAAAGCAAAGAAACGCCGGCACCATTAAAGCAATGACTAAACCGTTGGGTATGGTCATGGTATCAAAATCGATCATGGTAATGGCGATTAAAATGGCTCCTGCCATAAAAACCACCGCCCATTGGATCGTAAAACCGTAGACTAAATATATCAGTACCGCCAGTATCCCGGTGAAAAGCTCGACCATTGGATAGCGGAGGGATATTTTCCCACCGCAGCTAGCACATTTTCCCCGAAGCCAAAGATAGCTGAATATCGGAATATTATGAATGCCTTTAATCGGTGACTTACAGTGTGGACAATAGGAGCGACCCTTGGCCACTGAAATTTTGTAAGGTACCCGATAAATCACCACATTGAGAAAACTGCCTATGACGATGCCAAAGACAAACACAAAGACATCAAATATAAAATAAATAAGTCCAATCATGATGTAGTGCATCCTTTCACGATAATTTTGGGCAGATGATTATTCTTAAACCTTGTTATTCTGAAGTAACCACAATGTCTCCAGGAATATATTTGGTTATCAAGCCGTTTTTAGTGTAGACGATGTAATCAATGACAGCATCTCGATTTTCATCCACCACTTGAATGGTAGCTCCTGCATTGATTTCCTCCCCAATCAGGGAAAGCAAGTCCTTTTGAACCGGCACCTGATAGTTACCTGATCCCATGGATTCAATGGCTTTTGCTGTGGCAGCCAGATACACCACCCGGGCATTGGCATAATATGTGGTTTGTCTAAATCCCTGGACCAGTCCGGCAATAATAATAATCACTACAGTAAGGAGAATGATGACCGCCAGGGCAAAACCTCGTCCAAACCTGGGGATTTCCTTTTCAACTGGATCAGATTTGTAATTCTGAATGGGGATTTTCATCGATGGCCTCCGTGGGTTTTCTTGAAAAAGCAATGGCCAGGAAAATCAAGAAATAGGGATAGGTATAATACATGGTGTTTCCAAATAAAGCTGAAAATAAATAGCCGGTGCAGGCACTAAAAGCAATCACCAATGACTTTGAAAGTTCTTTTAAGTGCTTGAACCCATAGGCATAACCAAAAATCAGTGCCAGCAAATAAAAAATTAGTGCTGGTATCCCAAAACTGGCGCCAATTTGAAGATATTCATTATGGGGTCGATCCCACTGCAATCCCAAGTCAGCATAAGATGTTGCCATATTATCCGGACCAGTCCCAAGCAACGGCTTTTGTTCCATTATTTTAAGCGCACCAACCCAAAGCTGCCATCGCCCGGAACCAGCAGTTTTAGCTAAATCAATGTTTTCTTCGGATGCTTTTTCATTGGATGATTGAGCAATTTCTTTCATATCCACCGTGAGCGTATTGACGTTTTTCCCTACCTGACCCATGATACCATTTACTGTAAGAGTAATTGCAAAAAATACCAGTAATAATAAAAAACTTTTTTTTATCTTCTCTTTCCGATAAAAAAAAGCTCCTGTTGTAACTACTAAAGCAGCCGCAACTCCCAGAAAAGAACCAAAAGTATTATTGGCCACTAAAACCCAAGTGAGGAGAGAGTAAGCCAAACCATAAATAAGAAGCCAACCTTTACGGATTTCAAAAATGAACAAGCCCCCGGTTGCCATTACAGCCAGACTAAGATAGTAACCATAATGGTTAATATTATGAAAGATCCCAGCCCACAGAATAAAGGCTCTGTCATTGTTAATATTCAGTTGAAAAACTTCACTTTTAAGAGGAAGTCCATAGTATTGTAGAATCACCACAATTCCTAAAATAGTGGCAGCACAAACAAAAATTTGAATGATCCCTAGCTTGAGCTTCTCATCATGGATGCTTAACATTCCAGTAAAAATACCTGCATAAGCTCCTATGGTCAAAAGCCCTTCTTTTCTATAATAGTCTCCAAAAAAAGATATTTCCATATTGGATGAAAAAAGAGTTGAAAGTATTGCCCAAACTACTACTGCACCTAGAAACAAAAATGGGAGGTTTTTAGATATCCATTTCTTTTCAGATTCTTCTTGTGATTTTTCACTAAACCGTTTATACCTTATTAGCAATGTGAAAATAATAGAAACATAACCTACTTGGAGCAATAAAAACTCTGGATTGAAAAAAGTGATACCTAGGTTGAGTAGTGCCACTATAAAAACCGGTGAAAGACAGTAAAAAGCTAATAGGCAAAAGAGAATCATTTCAAAATAACTGTCTGGAATTTGAACTAATACCTGGCTTAAACTTTTGGCATTTCTAAATTTATTATAATCTATTTTTTTTGCCAAATTTTTCACTAAGCTACTCCTTTATGAGTCCTTTAAAAAAATCTCCCTATTTGTGCAAACCCGATGACGGGTTTGCGCCATTAAGAGGGAGATTGGTGTGCACCCTATGGCGCATAGGGTGCAAAAACATTTTTTTATTATCTAGCTTATTGTTGTTGTACCACCTGCAATAATGATAGACTTTCCATTTAGTGGTGTATATGTAACAGATGTAACTTTACCTGCAGTATTAACAACAGTCCAAGTTGCTTGAGTAAGATCAGTTCCTAACAATGTCGCCAGAGCTTTATCGGTAGACGCAGCAACAACTCCATTTGCATCCGTAGATCCATCTAAAGTAGCAACTGTTCCATTTTTTGCAAATTTTTCAGTAGCAACTGATTGGGCAGCCACATAAACTTCTCTAGCTTCGGCAATATGGGCCTTACTTTTTGCATCATTTACAAACCCCAACATAGTAGGAATGGTAAAGGCTGCTAAAATAGCCAAAATAACAAGTACAACAATAATTTCAACAAGAGTAAAACCTTTTTCTTTTTTACGCATTTTATTAATAAATTTCATAAACAACTCTCCTTTATTTTTTTATTTATAATACCTCTATATGATCATCCGCGCCACAAGATGAAACATAAACATTGTTATTGCGACCTGCTTTTCACAGCATCGCTGGAGTTTATTACAAACTCTTTGAGTTTAAACCAAAGCACCACCCATTATTTCTTTTTTAAACAAAAATAGCCACCCATGAAATGGTGGCAGCTGGCTGTCGTATCATGGTTTTACTCCATTAACTTAGACCCTGTAGCTTTGCGTCACAGGTTTTCGCCTGATATGCTAATAACTCCTTAATCTTAATTGTTTCTCAATTAAAAGTCAAGTTAATAATGAGAATTTTCCTGGTTTATTATTGGCTTTTTTCTGATTTAAATAAGTTTAGCTTAACACAAAAGTCGTCATTGGACGGCTCTCCACTTGGTTGTATCCTTAAATTCTCTTTGGGCTGTGTCCAGGTGACTGTTGGGTCGGTGAATATCGACAAAAAAAGCCACACAATAATTGTGCGACTACTGGTGGTTTTATCATGGTATCATAAACCAACTCAGACACTCTAGCTTTGGGTCATGTGTTTTCAACTAAAATATTATCCATAATCTCACATTAGTTCATTCTTCCCAAAAAGTCAAGGAGAATATTTTCACCTTAATCGTTTTCTGCTTTCATTGTTTTAATTTCAGGTGTATTTAAGGTTTCTTTATGCTCATCGATTTTCGAAATATTGTTTAAGCTCCTGTTTATCACTGGCCCATTCCAAAGCGGTGTCATAGGTGATCTTCTGACTCTTCACCAACTGTGCCAGATGGGCGTTTAAGGTGTTCATGCCGTCCCGTCCACCGGTTTGCATCACCGATGCCAGCTGATGGGTTTTGCTTTCACGGATCAGGTTCAAAACCGCATCGGTGCCGATGAGCACCTCGAATGCCGCCATTCGCCCTTCCCCGCTTGCCAGGGGTAATAATTGCTGGGTAATGACGCCCTTTAAAATACTGGACAACTGGGTTCTGATCTGCTGCTGGCCGTGAGGGGGGAACACATCTATGATACGGTCAATGGTGTTGGCCGCACCAATGGTGTGCAGGGTCGACAATACCAAATGCCCGGTTTCAGCAGCGGTGACTGCGGCTGAAATGGTTTCAAAATCCCGCATTTCCCCAACCAGAATAACATCAGGGTCTTCTCGAAGGGAAGACCTTAGGGCTGAGGCAAAGGAAGACACATCCGTCCCCACTTCCCGCTGATGAACCATCCCTTTTTTATGTTCATGCTTATATTCGATGGGATCTTCAATGGTAAGGATATGGGAAGCTTTATTGGTGTTGATGTAGTCAATCATTGAGGCCAGGGTGGTGGATTTTCCGCTTCCGGTAGGGCCGGTGACCAGAATAAGCCCCCGGGGCTCATCGGCAAGTTTTTTGATAATCGGAGGGAGCTTAAGGTCTTCAAAACTGGGAATGGTGTCATTAAGTAAACGAATGGCCGCGGCATAGCTTCCCTGCTGTTTATAAATATTCACCCGCTGTCTTAAACCTTCAGGGGTCACATGGCAAAAATCCACATCTTCAAACGCCATTAATTTTTCCTTTTGATGAAGATCAAGCATTCCGAAAATTAAAGCTTCGGTTTCTTTGGGGGTATAATCAAAACTACTTTCAAAAAGCCGGCCGTTTTTTCGAAAAACCGGTGACAGCTCCCGGGTCAGGTGAATATCTGAGCAGTCGTTTTCTCTGCCATAGTTAATTAAATCCAATAAGCTTGTCATTATTTTTCTCCCTAATCCACATAATATGATAGTTTGAGATATTCTTCCATGGTGGTGATGCCTCGACGGGTCAGATTCCCGACACTTTTTCGCAGAGGAATGACCCTCTGGGCTTCCTCAACATAGGCGTAAATGTCTTCAATGGCTTCTTTTCTTGAAATCATGGTTCGGATTTTCTTATCAATGGCCAGAATTTCATGGATGGCAATTCGGCCTTTATAGCCGGTATTATTACACAAATGACAGCCTTTTCCACGATAGAGAGTGGTGACTTCATGGCCCAGGAGTTCCTTGTCAATTTCCGAGGTTTCATAGGCTTCCTTGCAGTTGGCGCAAATCTTCTTTACCAGACGCTGGGCCACTACCCCGGTGAGGGAGTTGGCAACCATGTAAGGTTCAACACCCATATCCTCCAGCCGGACAATGGCGGATACCGCATCATTGGTATGGAGCGTAGAAAGAACGAGATGCCCGGTAATAGCGGCTCGTACGGCAATGGATGCGGTTTCACTGTCTCTGGTTTCCCCAACCATGATGATGTCCGGATCCTGCCGAAGAATAGACCTTAGTCCTGCTTCAAAGGTCAGGCCTGCTAATACGTTTACCTGGGTTTGGTTAATGGAGGACAGGTTTCGTTCCACCGGATCTTCAATGGTGGCAATGTTCACGGCTTTTTTAACCAGCATTTCAAGAACCATGTAAAGGGTGGTGGTTTTCCCGCTTCCGGTAGGGCCGGTGATGTAAACAACACCATGGGGACTCTGGAGTATTTTCAACATTTTTTCATAATCATCGTCATTCATTCCAAACTGACCGGCATGGTCCAGGGCGGTGTTCATGCTTAAAAATCGGAGCACCATTTTTTCGCCGTAAACCGTTGGAATGCTGGAAGTACGAATGTTCATTTCGACGCCGTCAATCCGCACCCGGAAATGGCCATCCTGGGGAAGCCGTCGCTCAGCAATATCCAAATTTGAAAGGATTTTGATTCGGGCGATTAAGGATTGATGCAGGGTATTGGTCAGTTTAAGGTAGTCAACAATGAGCCCATCAATACGCATACGCACCATGGTCTCTTCCTCAAAGGGTTCAATATGAATATCGCTGGCACCGGCGCTATGGCCTTTTAACAGAACGGTGTTTACCAGATTGACAATAGGAGCGTCTCCTTCACTGGTGGTAATATTTTCCACAAACGAAATACTGCTGCCCATCACCGCTTCGTTGGCCATGGTTGCGGCTTTTCTGGTTTCGATTTCAGTATAGGCTTCATGAATGGCGGTAATAATGGCTTCTTTTTGTGCCAATACCACATCAATGGGCATATTGGTAATGAGCCTTATGTCTTCAATGGCATAAAAATCCAGGGGATCATTCATTGCCACCAATAAACGATCATTTTCCTGACTAATGGGAATGACCGTGTATTTAAATGCAATGGTCTGGGGAATTTTTCCTGCTGCCTCTAAATCCACAATGGTGTCCTGAAGATTAATGACTTCCACATTCAGACGCTTGGATAAAGCCTCCAGCAGCTGGGCTTCAGTAACATAGCCGTAATCAACCAGGATGGCACCGAGTCGTTTCGTTTTATCTATTTTTTGATAGGCCAATGCTTCCTGAAGATGATCTTCGGTGATAAACCCGGCGTTTTTAAGGATATCGCCAATCCGAATGTTTTTGGTTTCCATTTCTTCCCCTTTTCCTAGGATGCTTAGCGTTATTATAGCACAGATCTTTTTTCAACAACAATGATAAATAATGCGGGTTTTAACCAACCCGTTTTTTTATTATTGCGCGTGACTGGCGGTTTCTATTTTAAAAACCAGGTTTTCAAATTCTTCAATGGGCATGGGTTTTCCGTAATAATATCCCTGGATGATATCACAATCAATATCTCTTAAGATATCCACTTCGGCTTTGGTTTCAATGCCCTCGGCTACCACGGTCATTCCCAGTTTTTTCACAAGATCAATTAACCCTTTTACCACCAGAAATCGCCGTTCATTTTGAAAGTTTCCATTAAAAAACTCCTGATCCAGCTTAATGGTGTTCAGTGGAAGGGTGCCTAATAAATTAATGGAGGAATAACCCGAGCCAAAATCATCCATGGAAATTTCAAAGCCAAGGTCCTGTAGTTTTTTCCCGGTTTGAATCATTCGATTCACATCCTCAAAAACACAGGATTCGGTTAATTCTATTTCCATGTACTGTCTATTAATCTGGTACTGATCAGTGATTCGAAGCATTTCCGATATGAAATTGTCCAGCCACAAATTTTTTCTTGAAATATTTACCGAAACCTTTATTTGAGGATATCTTTTTTCCTTCCAGTGTTTCAATGCTTTACAGGTTTCTTCGACCATGTACATGTCAAGATTAGTAACAAACCCGGTTCGCTCGAAAATAGGAATGAAATCCTTTGGAAGAACCAATCCCTTTCCAGGCCGGTTCCATCGTGCCAGAGCCTCGGCTCCACAGTACGCATTGGTATGTAAATTGAATTTTGGCTGGAGATACATTTCAAACTCATTGTTTTCCAAAGCCTCTTCCATTTGATCTTCGATTTCTTGTTCCTGGGCGATTTCCTTTCGAAACTTTTCTGAATAAAAAAAACATATCAAACCTTCTTGTGCTTTGGCTTCAATTCTTGCCATGTTTGCTTTTTCTCGCATTTTATCCAGGTCTTCGGTTTTATCTTTTATTTCATAAATACCAAAGTTGCAAATGATTTTTTCTTTAATCCCAATTTTCAGTTTTTCAGCATTCAGGATCTGGTTAAATTTCTTAAGGCGTTCAATGATTTCTGCCTGAGTTGTGTTTTTACATAATATCACAAAATAATCCGAGGATACTCGACCATAGGCTTCATGTTTCCCAGTATTAGCCTTTAGAATTTCCATAACCCGGGTCAAAAGAATATCACCGATGGCATGGCCGTACTCTTCGTTTATGAACCGGAAACGATTAATATCTAAAAAAACTAAGGCCACTTCTTTTTCCCTGCAGCCTTCTAAAATCTTATGGGCATCCACTTTAAACTTGTACCAGCTATTTCCCCCGGTGAGTTCATCGGTATAGGCGATTTTCTTCAAATTCTTTTTCGATCGACTTTGCAAAAAAAGTATAAATCCAAATAATATGGAAATAATAACCAAACCTGCGGTAATAAGCATGCATGCGAATCCCATAATGTTACTTGATCGTTCGCTCACCACATTTTTGGGAACCACTGACATCATATACCAGTCATTAATGGCTAATGGTTCATAGTTCACATATTGTTGTTGTCCTTCATTAAAACTGGTAAAACTTCCGCTTGCTCTTTGAGACATATTATCTTCAAGGCATTGAAGGTCACTTGCATTATTAAACTCAGAATTTCCCAGGGTTTCAAGCATATTTGTAAATTCTCCCACACTGTTTGGGTGAGTGCTTTTGACCACCACATTCCCATTGGTTTTCACCACATAGGAATAGCCCTGCCCCCCAAAGGTTGAAACCCCTAAAACCTCTTTTAAACTATCGGTTTCAACGGTTGCGAAAAGAATCCCAATAATCTGAGGACCATTAAAAATAGGAGTGGCATAGACGTTAATGTTTTCTCCATCAGTAGGATCCACTAGGGTATCGGAAACGGCATTAACCCCGGTCATGGCCTGTCGAAAATAGTCCCTATTACTTAAATCAAAGCTAAGCCCATCAGTGGCAATTGCCTGGCCATCAGGGGTAATGATTCCCATGCGTTTAAAGGCATTTCTTGCTGCTTCCGGTTTTATGGCATTGATCATCACATTGGAATCAAAATTTCCATTGGTTTCAATCAATTTGGCAACTGCAACCATGGTTTCCATTTGACCGTCAACTTTTGTTTCCACCAGGCTGGCACTTTCTTTGGCAATTTCAGAGAGATAACTCAAAGTATCTTCTTTTAATTCATCATTAATGCGTTCAATCAATAAATATCCTAATATAAAAAAGACAACAATGACCAGAACCGCAATGACAATCTCTTTATTGATTTTTATTTTTGATTTCATAGGCCACCATTTCTTATGATTTTATTCGTTTGTTATTTAATTTCCATAATAATGAATAGAATTGTCTGAAATTCATTTACGTTTAAAGTCTATCAAAAAAAGAGAACTTATTCAATATAAATTGAATAAGTTCTGAGTTTTTATGAGAAATCGTCACTGATTATTTTCGAGAATCATTCTATTCTTCATTGGTGTGGATCCTGTCTAAAAGATCAGACCTGACTAATCTTGCGGTAGACAGCCATAAATGTTCATTCTCGAACGGTGCGTTGATTAAATTTCTTTAATGTCAACCAGTTCAATTTTTGCCATGGTCCGGTTGGATTTAAGGCAATCCAGAAGAGCCTGGGCCGTATCCAGCGAAGTCAGCAGACTGATGGAAGATTCCACCGACTTGCGACGCATGCGCACATCGTCAGCTTCGGGCAATCGCCCTTTGCTGGAGGTGGATATGACGTAGGTCACTTTGCCGCTTTCCAAAAGGTTGCCAATGTTGGGTTCCCGTTCAGACATCCGACTTACCACTTTGGTGGGAATATTGTTTTCATTGAGGATCAGAGCCGTTCCCACCGTGCCATAAACCGTAAATCCCATTTTGTGGAACTGACGGCCAATCTCAACAATCGCTTCCTTGTCGCGATCTTTCACGGTCAGGAGTACGCCTCCGGAACGCTCCATTTTTTTGCCCGAAGCAACCAGGCCTTTATAAAGGGCATCGGCAAAGTTTTTGGCAACCCCTAAAACTTCGCCGGTGGATTTCATTTCGGGTCCCAGCTGGGTATCCATATCCTGAATCTTGGAAAAACTGAAAACCGGAACTTTTACCGCCACATACTCGCCTTCCGGATGAAGACCAGGTGTGTATCCTAAATCTGCCAGTTTGTCTCCCAGCACCATTTTAGTTGCCAGATTAACCATGGGAATATCGGTAACCTTGGAAATGTATGGCACTGTCCGGGAAGACCGCGGATTCACTTCAATGACATAAACCTCATCTTCAAAAATAACATACTGAATGTTAACAAGTCCCACAATCTCCAGGGCTTTAACCAAACGGCCGGTATAGTCGATAATGGTATTTTTGGTGCGTTCATCCAGGGTTTGCGGGGGATAAACCGACATCGAGTCTCCGGAGTGAACCCCGGCCCGTTCAATGTGTTCCATAATTCCGGGAATCAGGTAGTTTTCGCCATCGCAAATGGCATCCACTTCGACTTCTTTACCCATCAGGTATTTGTCAATGAGCACCGGGTTTTCCAGGGCCACGGTGGTGATAATATCCATGTATTCCACCACATCTTCCCGTTCGTAGGCAATGATCATGTTCTGACCGCCCAGCACATAGGAAGGTCTGAGCAGGACCGGGAAGCCTAATCGTTCTGCCACAATCACGGCTTCGCCTGTGGTATAAACGGTTTCCCCTTCGGGACGTCTGATCCCACAGGTTTCCAGCAGCTGATCAAAGACTTCGCGATCTTCGGCCGCATCAATATTTTTTGGCGAGGTGCCTAACACCGGCACCCCCATTTCCTCTAAATATCGGGTCAGCTTTATGGCGGTTTGTCCGCCAAACTGAACAATGGCGCCGATGGGTTTTTCGGTTTCCACGACGGAACGGACATCTTCCTGGGTTAAGGGCTCAAAATAAAGTCGGTCCGAGGTATCAAAATCGGTTGATACGGTTTCCGGATTGTTGTTGATTAAAATGGCTTCATAGCCTTTTTCCCGCAGGGCCCAGGCACAGTGAACGGAACAATAATCAAACTCAATGCCCTGGCCGATGCGAATGGGACCGGAACCCAAGACCAGGATCCGTTCTTTGCCGGTTGGATGGGCTTCGATAAACAGTGCGGCTTCATTTTCTTTATCCCGGGTGGAATAAAAGTAGGGTGTTTGGGCGGCAAATTCTCCGGCACAGGTGTCCACCATTTTAAAGGAAGCATAGGTTTTGATTGCTTCCTGAATTTTTTCGCCGGATAATTCTTCAATGGTTTTATCCAAAAATCCAATTTCCCGGGCAACCCGCACCCGCTCTTCGGTAAGACCCAGGGTTGTGAGATCTTTTTCCATGACGGCTAAATGACGGAGTTTGTCTAAAAACCAGGTGTCAATTTTGGTAATGGCAAAAATCGTGTCCATGGTGACCCCACGTTTAATGGCTTCGTAAACCACAAAGGAGCGTTCATCATCGGAGTCCGACAGCATTTTCATGATTTCATCATCGCTGGCTTCCACCAGTTTTTGAACAGTGAGAGTTTCCATGCCCAGTTCAATGGAACGAATGGCTTTCATCATGGCATGTTCAAAACTTGAGCCAATCGACATGATTTCGCCGGTGGCCTTCATTTGCGTTCCCAGGGTTCTTTTCGCATAAACAAATTTATCAAAGGGCCATCTTGGGAATTTTACGACAATGTAGTCCAGGGCCGGTTCGAAACAGGCGGTGGTGTCTCCGGTCACTTCGTTGATGATTTCATCCAGTGAAAAACCAACGGCAATCTGAGATGCCACTTTGGCAATGGGATAGCCGGTGGCTTTTGATGCCAGCGCTGAGGAACGCGAAACCCGTGGATTCACTTCAATGACCGCATAATTAAAGTTTTCCGGATTAAGGGCGAACTGAACATTACAGCCGCCTTCAACCTTAAGGGCGGAAATAATCTTTAAAGCTGAGGTGCGAAGCATCTGGAATTCCTTGTCGCTCAGAGTTTGACAGGGAGCCACCACAATGGAGTCGCCGGTGTGAATGCCAACCGGGTCAAAGTTTTCCATGCTGCACACGGTAATCACATTGCCTTTGGCATCCCGCATCACTTCAAATTCAATTTCTTTCCAGCCGGCAATGCCTTTTTCCACTAAAATTTGGGTAATGGGCGAAAGTCTGAGGCCACGGGTGGCAATGTCCACCAGATCCCGACGGCAGTCGGCAATCCCGCCGCCGGTGCCTCCCAGGGTAAAGGCCGGGCGAATAATCACCGGATAACCCAAGGTCTCGGCAAAGTCCACAGCCCCTTCAATGGTGGTGACGACTTCTGAGGGAATACAGGGTTCCCCGATTTCACGCATCATGTCTTTAAAGGCCTGACGGTCTTCGGCTTTTTCAATGGTTTCCAGATTGGCTCCCAGGAGCTTCACATTGTGCTTATCCAGGAACCCTTCTTTGGCCAGCTGCATTGACAGGGTTAATCCTGTTTGTCCCCCCAGGGTTGACAGAATGCTGTCGGGTTTTTCCAAAAGAATCACCCGTTTAACAACTTCCAGTGTCAGAGGCTCAATATATATTTTATCCGCCATGGACTTATCAGTCATAATGGTGGCAGGGTTTGAGTTAATCAGCACGACTTCAAGGCCTACATTTCGTAGGGCTTTACAGGCCTGGGTTCCGGCATAATCAAATTCCGCCGCCTGACCAATAATAATCGGACCGGATCCGATAACAAGTACGCGTTTTACATCGCTTCTTAAAGGCATCCCAATTGCCCCCTTTCCATTTGATTAGTGAATTGTTCAAAAATATAACCGGTGTCATTGGGTCCGGCACTGGCTTCAGGATGAAACTGTACGGTAAAGGCATGGCAGTTTTTATATTTAATGCCTTCACAGGTGCCATCATTCATATTAAAATGGGTGATGGTTCCCACCTCTTCGGAAATACTTTCGGGAACCACAGCGTAACCGTGGTTCTGGCTGGTAATAAAGACCCGATCCTTGGCCACATCCTTAACCGGTTGGTTCATTCCCCGATGACCGTATTTGAGTTTAATGGTTTTTCCACCCATGGCCAGGGCCATGAGCTGATGTCCCAGACAAATACCGAAGATTGGTTTTCCATATTCGATAAAGCCTTTGAGGTTTTCAATAATCTGAACGTTATCTTCAGGGTCTCCCGGTCCATTGGACAGCATGATCCCATCAGGATTCAGCATCTTAATTTCTTCGGGTGTGGTGTTTGCCGGCATGACGGTAACATTGCAGCCTAAACGAAGGAGCATGCGCAGGATATTATGTTTGAACCCATAATCAATGAGGGCCACATGATTGGCACGGTTTTCATGACTGTAATACCAGCCTTTGTTCTTTCTCGTCACGGCCTGAACTGGATTAACGACTGTAAATGCTCTTATTTTTTCTAACAGGGCTTCCCTGGTGGTGTCAATATCTTCGGTGGTTATAGCGGCATTCATGGTCCCATGTTCACGGATCACCCGGGTAATGGCACGGGTATCCACATCCCAAATCCCAATTTTATCCTGTTCAATCATAAATTCATTGATGGTTTTTGTATTTCTGAAGTTGGATGGTTCTTCACACCATTCTTTGGTGATATAACCATTGACCCAGCTTTTTTCAGATTCCATATCATCGGCATTAATGCCGTAGTTGCCAATGAGAGGATAGGTCTGAAGCACAATCTGACCATAGTAAGATGGATCGGTTAATACTTCCTGATAACCTGTCATTCCAGTGTTAAAGACAATTTCACCAATGGTGGTGCCTTCACAACCAAAGTTATAGCCTTCAAAAACGTTGCCATCTGAAAGAACCAGCCAGGCGCGTTTATCTCTTTTGTAATAGGACATTTTTTCCCTCCGCTTTTTATATATTTTCAAAAAATACCTGATTGCATGCAATCAGGTATTTCATTCTTTCTAATTATCGAATTGCTAAATCTTCACGATTGGGGCCAACGCCCACATAGGCAATGGTGGTTCCGACCAAATCTTCAATTGTCTTAATATATTTTTTGGCATTTTCCGGAAGATCAGCCAAGCGGCGAATTTTTGTGGTATCGCTCAACCAACCTGGCAGGGTGAGATAAACCGGTTCAACCCGTTCTAAATCTTCGGTATTCGGGAATCCCTTAACCACTACGCCGTCCAGCTTGTAATCAATACAAATCTTTATTTCCGGCAAATCATCCAGCTTATCAATCTTACATAAAGCCAGTTCATCGTATCCGTTGATCGCATGGGTGTATCTCACAACCGGAATGTCAAACCAACCCAGTCGACGGGATCGTCCGGTTCTGGCGCCAAACTCATCATCGGGTTTTTCTCCGGTGCCTCTTAGAATATCAATGGTTCCGCCCACCTCTTCGGTTGGGAATGGACCATCACCAACGGCACTGGAAAAGGCTTTTGCCACGCCAATGACCTTGTTGATTTTTTTTGCGGGGAAACCGCCGCTGACAGCTGCATAGGCTGCCAATGGATTTGAGGATGTGACGTAGGGGAAAATGCCAAGGTCAATATCCTTCATGGCTCCCAATTGGCCTTCAAATAAAATATCTTTATCCGCATCAATCATATCGTGGAGATAGATCATCGGATCAACAATCATGTCTTTATATATTTTTGCCCATTCTTCACATTTTGCGTATAGGGCTTCTACGGTGTATGGTTCTATCTTATAGGAAGCCATTTGATCGTTGACAACCGGAACAATGATTTCAAGCTTTGCTCGGGCATTTTCAAGCTTTAGTAAATCTTCAAAGCGTAGGCTTTTTCGCATTGCTTTATAGGCATAGGCTTGACCAATACCACGTTTCGTGGTGCCAATGCCGCCTTTGGCTTCCATGAGCTCATCCAGTTTTTGATGATATGGCATCAGGATATGGGCTTTTGCAGAAATATATAATCCCTTTATGCTCACCTTGGCATCTTTGATCTGTTCCATTTCTTCATTGAGCACGTCAGGATTAACCACCATCCCGGTTCCAACAAGACATTGGGACTTTTTACTAAAAATACCACAGGGAATTAAGTGAAACTTGAAAACCCCATAATCATTTATAACGGTGTGACCCGCATTATCCCCTCCCTGAAATCGTACGATTAAGTCCGATTGTTCAGCGAAGTAATCCACCATTTTTCCTTTACCTTCATCACCCCATTGGGCGCCAACTAAAACAGAAATCGACATATATTTTATTCCTTCCTTAATCCTCAGATCAGAAAATGCATTTAAAACGACTGCTTTTCTTCTGTCTAAACCATTAAATGATTATTATTGTTACACTTATGGGATCAATTTTTCCCAGAATATTATAACATAAACACGTCACAATTGATCCAACTATTTTTTTAAAAACCATGATATTGTTTACATGTTTTCTGTAACCATTGTACCACAACAAACTAAAAGGTTCCATAACCAGACAGCGTCTTGTTATGAAACCTTTGGTTTATCTTTTTTTCTCGTAGGTTTTAATGACCTGTTCCGCTACTTTTCGTGGCGATATTCGCATATCCATGGCCCGTTTTTGAATATATCGGTGGGCCTCATCTTCACTCATGTTCAGATAGCCCATTAAACAAAGCTTTCCTCGATAAACCAGGGCCATGTCATCAATTTTTTCTTTCAGCTCGGTGTTTTGGGTTTGAAGCCTTTGAATCTTTTCTCGGGATTGAAGGACAAACCGAATGTTTTGAACAAGGAGCTGGCGGTTGAGAGGTTTTGAAACCACAAAAGCCGCGGTATTCAGAAGTTTCTCTTCCACATGTTCAACGAGTTCGTTTTTAACAATCAGGATGACTCCGACCATATATTTTTCCAGGATATCCATGGCAAAGTCCACCCCAAACTCATCGCCCAGGGGCGTGTTAACAATCACCAGATCATAATCAATTTCCTGGAGTCGTCGTCGGCCTTCCCCCGCTGAGGTGGCCGAATCGATTAGTTGAAAATTCATGGGGCGCAGTATTTCGGTAAGCCCCTTGATTACATCATTTTGTTTGCATACTAATAATACGCCGCTCATCCCCTTCACCTCCTGCCCTATTTTTATTTTTTCTGATTTTGGCGTTTAGTAAATAGAGAAATAACGATCAATTTCCCAGGGATGGACAGTTTTAATGTAATCCAGCCATTCCTGTTTTTTAAGCTCAACGTATTTTTTCATGAGTTCGTCGCCCAGAACACTTTCAATCAAGGTATCATTTTCCATGGCCGCAATGGCTTCGGAAAGGGTAATGGGAAGTTCTTCAATGTTTTTATCTCTTTTGATTTCCCTGGTGATCTCATTGGCGCCCAGGGTTAATTCATCCATTAGCGGCAATTTTTTCAGCAGACCTTCCATGCCGGCAGCCAGAATCAGCGCAAAGGTTAAATAGGGATTACAGGTAGGATCCGGACTGCGAAGTTCCATTCTTGAATATTCTTCCACCGCTGCCGGAATCCGAATTAAGGGGGCGCGGTTGGTAAAGCTCCAGCCAATGTGCTGGGGCGCCTCCTGACCGCCCATCAGCCGTTTGTAGCTATTAATCAGAGGGTTGCCCACTGCGGTAATTCCCTTAATATGGGCTAATACCCCGGCAATGAAATACTGGGCTTCCTGTGACAGGATGCCATTATTGCTCTTGAATATATTTTCCCCATCAATCATCAGGGAGGCGTTAATGTGCATGCCGCTGCCCGGTTCATCCATCAGAGGTTTTGGTAAAAAGGACGCATGGAGTCCGTTTCTCTGGGCCACGGTTTTTACCACGGTTTTAAAGGTCATCATATTATCCGCGGAAACAAGGGCATTATCAAATTTAAAATCAATGCCATGCTGACCTTTCCCAGATTCATGGCGGGAGCTTTCAATTTCAAAGCCCATATCTTCAAGGGTCAGGCAAATTTCTCTTCGGGTGTTTTCACCGCGGTCAAAGGGTGCAAGATCAAAATACCCGGCCTGATCACTGGGATTGGTGGTGGGTTCGCCCTCTTCATCCTGTTTAAACAGGTAAAATTCACACTCGGTGCCGATATTAAAAAGGTAGCCGAGGGCCTTGGCCTGTTTCATGGTTTCCTTTAAAATATTTCGGCTATCCCCCTGGTAAATTTCGCCGTTGGGGTATTTAATATCGCAGATGATCCGGGCAACTTTTCCCTGTTGGGGACGCCAGGGTAAAATCTGAATCGTACTGATATCCGGGAATAAAACAAGATCTGAATTTTTCGATTCCGAAAATCCAGCAATGGATGAAGCATCAAAAGGGATGCCGCTGGCCAAAGCGCGTTCCATTTGGTTGGCTAAAATGGCAATGTTTCGATTCTGACCATCGAGATCACAAAACTGAAGCCTGATAAATTTAACATCATTTTCTTCGATAAATTGCATGGCTTCAATGGTTTTCTTGGCTAAACTCATTTTTTACCTCCGTTAATTTTAATTAGGTGCATAGATTGTATTATAATGATTGGCTCCTGGTGTCAATTTATAAAAGGACTTTTGGAAAATGTCCGCCTCTTTCACATTAAAAAGCTGACAATAATTTTTTATAAAAGGGATGATCTGATTAAGATCTTCTTTGATACACTTTTTTACAATTAAATGCCGGGGCAGATTTGCCGGCGGCACGTCGCTGCGAATATACATCACCCCGCCATGCATGCCGGTGCCGCAATAATTGCCGGTGGGAAAGGTGTTTTCAACCCCTAAACCCAAGATCACAATAATGCCGCCGGCCTGGTATTCTCCTAAAAAAGAACCGACTTTTCCGCCAACCACAATGACTGGTTTCAGTTCCTTATATTCTTTCATATGAATGCCGACCCGATAGCCGCCATTGCCTTTAACGTAAATGGCACCGCCTCGCATGGCATAACCCAGAGTATCCCCGCCATTGCCATGGACAATGATTTCGCCATTATTCATGGTATCTCCCACGGCGTCCTGAACGTTGCCATGAACCGTGATGTTGCAATTATCAAGATAAGCCCCTAAAGCATTGCCCGGAGTTCCATAAAGAATCAGATTTTTTCCTTCAACACCACTGCCAATATAACGCTGGCCAATGATATTTTCAACGGTCACTTCGGTGGCGTCCGCTTGTTTAATGGCTTTGTTTAAATCTGTAAAGTAAACGTCTTTTCCTTGTATAATCATTTTTTTCTCCTTGGGCTTAATGACTTTGGGCCAGCTTTTCTTTGCGACTGCTTTGATTAAAGGCCATGATCTGAGGGGAAGTTATCAACATTTTAAGATCAATTGTGGATAAGTCTGTTTGTTCTCTGATGAGATCCGTATAAATCCCGCCCCGCATACAGTCGCCAATAATAATATAGCCTTTGAGCACATTATCTTTAATGAAGATTTTTTTATACTGTTCCGGGGTTTGGGTTTCATAGGCAACGCCGTCATAGGTTCCGGCGCTGAGAATATACAGGCCCATAAATCCCACCGAGTTCAGCGGAAAAGCCTGATCATACACAGTGTCTTCCCCCGCCATGTTCATTCCGGCAACCTCACCCTGTAAAAAAGCGTTGGGAAGAATAGCCAGATTTTTCTGGGTTTCTGAGCTAATGTCCAAGCTTTGGGTACAATCCCCGGCGGCATAGATATTTTTAAGACTTGTTTCCTGGCGGTGATTGGTGACAATTCCCCGACCAATGTCACCCTTGGCTTCCTGGACCAGGGCACACTGGGGTTTGGTGCCGACGGCAAGAATCAGGATGTTATAGGGAAGTGTCTTTTCATTACTTAAAAGCACTTCCTTATCCCTGATCTCGATAATGCTGGTTTCCAACCTAAAATCAACGGCCTGGGATTCTAAATGTTTCTTTACTATATCACTGCTTTTGTCTTCTAAAACACTGGGTAAGACGCGGTTTGCCAGATCCACAACGGTGACGCTTTGGCATTGGTTGACCAGGGCTTCAGCGGCTTTTAGTCCGATGAGGCCGGCGCCGAGTATGACGACTCTGGCGTCTTTGGTCAGGACTTTTTTAACGCCAATGGCATCCGCCAAGGTGGTGAATGTAAAAACAGCGTGGGATTCTTTTAAGTTTTCCGGCAGTCCCTTGATTGGGGGAACAAAGGGAATCGATCCGGTGGCAACCAACAGCTTTTCATAGCCGATGATTTCGCCATCAGCCAGTGCTATGGTTTGATCCTGGGGATTGATTTTTTCTACACTGGTATTATAACGTATCTGGCAATTATTTTCCTTATAAAAAGAAGGATCCCGATAATGCATTTTCTCTCGCTTCACTTTTCCCTGAAGCCAATAAGAAATTAAAGGCCTTGAATAGGTTTCCCAGGGTTCCGAGGTGATGATAAGAATCTCACTGGCCTGATCAATTTTTCGGATGCCCTGAACCCCGCCAATGGCTCCGGCAGAATTTCCGATGATGATATATTTAAACTTTTTCATTATAATAAACCCCCATCTCTGTCTTCGAAGACAATGGCATTGTTGGGACATCGTCTGACGCAGGATGGTTCTTGGCCAAGGGTTTCCACACACAATTCACATTTTAACAGGGTTTTATTGTGTCCGACAATCAGACAACCATAGGGGCACATTAAAATACAGGTGCGACAGCCCACACAGCGGGTGTCATCAATTTGGACAATCCCATTTTCATTAACAGTTAACGCCCCGGTAATGCAGCCTTTGACACAATAGGGTGTGTCGCAGTGACGGCAGGATACGGCAAAATGGATGTCATTTTCGCCATCCTCCACCGTGATTCGCGGCAACGGTTTTTTTTCACTATTATTAAAGGCTTTAACCATATCCGCTTCTCCGGAATTGGCAAAAGCGCATTGAATTTCGCATAAATGGCAGCCAAGGCACCACTCTTCATTCACATAGACACGCTTCATATTTACTCCATTTCTTAATTCACTTGTAACTGCAATTATATTAAAGGTTTGTCGGGGCGGTTACCCGCCTACTGAGGTTGATCTTTCACACTTACGTCTGCTGGCGATTGATAATCGCCCCTTGTATTATCAATATTAAATTGAATGCATCATTTACTCGCCGGCATGGGAAATGCCGAAAATTTCCAGTTCTTTGGCGGACATCCCAATGCCTCGCAGCATGAGGCGGTTTCCCTTAAGGGCTTCGATGGAGTTAATCCCCATGCCGCCCATCATTTCCATAATCTCATGGTTCCATGCACTGACGAGGTTGGCCAGGCGTTTTGCGCCAATATCCGGGTTCAAACGTTTGATCAAATCCTCGCGCTGAGTGGCAATTCCCCAATTGCATTTGCCGGTGTGACAGGTACGACACAGGTGGCAACCCAATGCCAGCAAGGCGGCGGTGCCAATATAAACCGCATCGGCGCCAAGGGCAATGGCTTTGACAACATCGGCACTGCTTCTTATGCTTCCGCCAATGACAATGGACACATCATTGCGGATTTTTTCATCCCGGAGGCGCTGATCCACCGCTGCCAGGGCTAATTCAATGGGAATTCCCACGTTATCCCGGATTCGGGTTGGTGCCGCACCGGTACCTCCCCGAAATCCATCAATGGCAATGATATTTGCGCCGGAACGGGCAATCCCCGAGGCGATGGCGGCAACATTATGCACTGCGGCGATTTTTACAATGACCGGTTTTTCGTAGTTGGTGGCTTCTTTTAATGAAAAAATAAGCTGCCGTAAATCTTCTATGGAATAAATATCGTGATGGGGTGCCGGGGAGATGGCATCAACGCCAACGGGAATCATGCGGGTTCGGGACACCTTTTCCAAAATCTTTCTGCCGGGGAGATGACCGCCGATGCCGGGTTTTGCGCCTTGACCCATTTTGATTTCAATGGCGGCGCCGGCATTTAAATAGTCTTTGTGCACTCCAAAACGTCCGGAAGCCACCTGGACAATGGTGTTAGCTCCATATTGGTACAAATCCTGATTCAGTCCGCCTTCGCCGGTATTGTAACAGGTGCCCAGCGCGGCGGCAGCCCGGGCCAGAGATTTATGGGCATTTTCGCTGATGGAACCATAGGACATGGCTGAAAACATAATCGGCATTTCCAGTTCAATTTGCGGTGGTATTTCTGACAATAACTCTCCGTTTTCGTCAAATTCCAGCTTATTTAATTTTTTTCCCAGAAATACTTTGGTTTCCATGGGTTCCCTTAGTGGATCAATGGGTGGATTGGTGACCTGGCTGGCATTAATAAGGATCTTGTCCCAGTAATTGGGATAATCCTTGGGGGTTCCCATACTCGAAAGCAGGACTCCTCCGGTATCGGCCTGACGAAAAATTTCTTCCATGGCTTGTTGCTGCCAATTGGCATTTTCCCGGTAACGGTTATCGGTTTTCTTTATATTTAATGCCCGTGTGGGACAAAGACTCACGCAGCGCTGGCAATCAACACATTTGGATTCATCGGATTCCATGCAATCAAATTCCTGATCATAGCTGTGCACCTCATTGGCGCACTGACGTTCACAGGCCCGACACTTAATACAGCGTTTTTCTGCTCGGATGATTTCAAACTCTGGATGTATAAAATTTATAGCCATATTATTTCCTCCTATTTTTCCACTCGTACAATGATGGGCTCGCCGCCCTGGGGTGCCCACACATGTTCAATATCCGGGCAAATTCCACGGATGGCACACTCTTCACTTGCCAAATAGACAATATCGTCTTTTTCTCCGACAACCATGGATCGCAACTTCAGTCGATCGTTCAGTGCCATGAGTCCGCCATCAAAACCAAGAATAATGGAGAATGGGCCGGTAATCAGAAGACTTGCAAAGGTATTTCTAAACAACTTAATCCGTTTTGCTTCGGCTTCCGGCATACGTTCAATTTCCTCCCAGAAAGGCGCTGCAATAATTTTTGCAATGTCTTCAAAGTTTAAACCCTGTTTCCGATTCAGATAATCAATAATATAGGTAATGACTTCGGTATCAGTTTGGAGGGTGCATTTATAGTCAAACATTTCAATGAAACGTCGGTTGGCATCGTAGGAAGAAATTTCCCCGTTGTGCACAATGGAATAATCCAGTAAAGCAAAGGGATGGGCGCCGCCCCACCACCCTGGCGTATTGGTAGGATACCGGCCGTGGGCAGTCCAGGAATAGCCGTCATATTCCTCCAGGCGGTAGAATTCCCCTACATCTTCAGGAAAGCCGACGGCTTTAAAAACGCCCATATTTTTTCCGCTCGAAAAAATATAGGCTCCTTTGATATATGTATTAATATAAAAAACGGTTTCCACGATAAATTTCTTTTCGTCAATTTCATCCTGGTCTTCCTGGAGCACGGTAAAAATTGGATTCACGAAATAGCGCCAGATCTGAGGTTCGTTCTTAATCCGGGAGTGTTTTCGGGTGGGAATACGACTCAGATTCACCATTTCGAAAGTGCGATCCAAATAGCGTTCGGTTTCTTCCCTGGCACTCATATCATCATAAAAAACGTGAAAGGCATATTGGTCAGCATATTCTGGGTAAATGCCATAACCGGCAAAGCCTCCTCCTAAACCATTGGAACGATCGTGCATATAGGAGATGGATTTAACAATTTTGCTCCCATTAATTGAGCATTGACCTGATCTATTTATAATTCCCGAAATAGCACACCCTGAGGGTATTCTGATTTCGCCTTCTTTTTTTAACATCGATTTCTCCCTTGTGGTTTCATGCATTAAATACCATTAAAAGTTAAAAAAAGAACATAGAGAACCACCCCCTCTGAAAATTATTTTCAGGAGGACAGAACCCCATTGTTCTTAAAAAATGCACTTATTAACTTTGTGTATACAATATACTTTATTTGCTTTACTATTAAATCATATTTCACCTAAGGTTTCAATTTATTTTTTCATAATTTATGATGAACAGACTCGATATGATTCAATAAAAGAAGAGATATTATTCAAAAAATCGACCAACCCCAGATCAGGATAAATTAATTATCATGATCTGGGGTTGGTAATCTAACCATTACGGGCGGGTACTACTCGCCCCTATGGGGGTTGGGTAAACTAAACCAATGGGGTTTGATTATTATTAACGGCGTTGATCTTCAAACCTTTATCTTCGAGTTGGTCTAAAATCTCCGAAATATAAATGGCAGTTTCTTCATCGAAAACCCATGGTGACAGGCAATCATAGGCTTTATCTTTAAAAAGAATAATACTTATCATGGCGTCAGAACGCATGGCGGCATCACTCATATTTTCTTTTTCAAACTCCAGGGGCAGGAGTAAGCAAGCAATAAGAGCATTATTTTCCATGGTGTTATTGCCAATCATTGATTCATCAATGATATAGTTTTCGCTGGTAAGAAGTTTTTGACAAACCCTCTTTGTCCCACCTTCAGCCAGATGGAACCATGCACTGATGGCATTTTGATGTATACTTTTAGGAAGGTTATTAAGGCTTTTAGCAAACGCAGCAGCACCTAAAAGATGTCGAAGATTTACCAATGCTTTTAAGGCAATCAGTCGATATTTTTCTGGAGATTTTGTGAAAACCCGTGTAAGCGGTTCAATCATCGCCGGATCTTTCATTTTTCCCATGGCCTCAAGGAGAAAGAAAGCACTGTCCAAATAATAGCTTTTGTCATGACCATCAAAGCCCTGATTATAATACGCAATGAGGAATGGCGCGGCTTCAGGGTTTCCAATTTTACCCAGTGCTACAAGGAGCTCATCCTTCCCTGGCATATTAATAGTCATTAATGCTTTACACAAAGGTAGTGTGGCTTTGGGATCTCTTATTTTACCCAAAGCTTCGGCGACTTTTCGGATTTTATAATCATCGCTTTTTTCCAAACAGGCACATAGACCTTCGGTTACCCTAAAATCTCCAATTTCCCCTAATGCCTGAATGGCATGTAAGGCACAGACCCCTGGCTTTTCTTCAACGATTTCCATAAGTTTAGGTACCGCCGGTAAACCAATGTCCACTAATAAAGACACACAGGAAATTTTTAATTCCCGATAATAATCAGAATCCGCAATCACATCAAAAATCATCGGAATCATTTCTTCATTAACGAAGGGTCTCAGTCCTGGAACTGCATCCATCGCCAGCCATTTATCTGTACCTTTAAAAATTCTCATAAGAAATTTCACTGAGGATTCTTCCTGAAGTTCTGCCAGGAGCTGGATGGCCTTTTTTTGCTGTTCGCAGCTGAGGTGATTGTAATGCTTACAGATTAACCGTGCACCTTTTTTTCTTCGAGATTCCAGAATAACTTTGATGACTTCCCTGGAATTTCGACAATTTTGATCGGTCTCATTGAGAATAATCTTTAAACCTTCACTGCTCTTAGTTTCAAGCAACTCGGTGACATAACATTGGACTACGCTTTTTTCGATCCGTTTTTTTTGCATCAGTACGTAAATTTCGTCAATACGTTCGGTATTCAGCATCCCTTATATCCTCCTATTTTAAAACCCAGGTGACCATCAATTCTTTCAGTTTCACCTATTCTCTGTTTATTGAATTCTTGTTTTTTCCATTTGAGCTAAAATCACTTGTTTTAAGAGTTCCATTGAACCGGTGAACTCTTCCAGGGTTAATCCCGGGATTCTTTCAGCCACTAAAATATACCCTGCTTCAAAACTATTTGAGGCGTTGACTGCCATCATCAAATCTGCATCTCCCAATAAAACATCAAGGACCTCTACATGTTTTTCTTCATTAATTTTCAATTTAATTTCCTCCTTATTTATGCTCACTTTATTTCCCTCTTTCATTTAATTAACCCTCTATTATGTTTATTACCCATATTTTTGAAATATAATATAATAATTGGTTTTTTATTTATAATTTTTTATACATTCCTTAAGTTTTGAGACCGCTACCCTGTTTTTTATTAAAAATCTCTTTACAAGGCATTTTTCATGGTCTATAATTAAATCAACTTAAATAAGGTGGCCTTTGCCACATTAATATTTGATAGCAATGGTGCTTTTGAGAGTGTTAAATACACTTTTATTTTGCGCCTTTTTTATTTAAGTTTTGCTGTTCAGCCCCAATGGGGTTGTATTTCATTTATTCAGTTTATATTATAACCTACGGGTCAACGATGACTCAATGGTTTAATTAAACAAAATATTAGTACAAATTTTAGGAGGATATTCACATGCAAAATATTGTAAAAGAAAATGTCGCTGATATTTTCGGTTCAAAGGTTTTTAATTCCGGCGTAATGCGTAAGCGCTTACCCAAGCACATCTATGCTTCCCTTTTAAAAACCATGAAAGAGGACTTGCCTCTGGAAGAAAATGTTGCCGAAGTGGTTGCCAATGCCATGATGGACTGGGCCTTAGAACAAGGCGCTACTCATTTCACCCATTGGTTCCAACCCATGACCGGCATCACTGCTGAAAAACATGACGCATTTATTAACCCCACCGAAGATGGCAGGGTCATGATGGAATTCTCAGGTAAAGAACTGATTAAAGGGGAACCCGACGCCTCATCATTCCCTTCCGGCGGACTGAGAGCCACTTTTGAAGCCCGCGGCTATACCGCCTGGGATCCTACTTCCTATGCTTTTGTTAAAGGAACAACCCTTTGTATCCCGACCATCTTTTGTTCTTACTCAGGTGAAGTCCTGGATAAGAAAACCCCACTATTACGCTCTATGGAAGCCCTGAATCATCATGCCCTTCGTATTCTCAAGCTGATGGGTAAGACTAATGTTAAAAAAGTCACCACCACTGCCGGTGCTGAACAGGAATACTTCCTTATCGAAAGAGAAATGTTTAAACAACGTAAGGATTTAATTCTTACCGGCCGTACCCTCTTTGGTGCTAAACCACCAAAAGGCCAGGAAATGGAAACCCATTATTTCGGCCGTATTCGTGGACGTGTTGCCAATTATATGGCAGAGTTGGACAGAGAACTCTGGGCTCTGGGTATCGCTTCTAAAACCCGTCATAACGAAGTTGCTCCTTCTCAGCATGAGTTGGCTCCTATTTTCACCAATACCAATTTAGCCACTGATAACAACCAATTAATTATGGAATTTATGCAACGTGTGGCTTACCGTCATGATCTGGCCTGTCTCCTTCACGAAAAACCTTTTGATGGCGTTAACGGATCCGGAAAGCATAATAACTTTTCCATGTCTACCGATACCGGTGAAAACCTGTTAAATCCCGGTCACAATCCTGTTGAAAACAAACAATTTTTAATATTCCTATGTGCAATCGTTGAAGCCGTAAACACCTACAGCGAAATGCTTCGAATCAATGTTGCCAATGCTGGCAATGATCACCGCCTAGGTGCCAACGAAGCCCCTCCTGCCATTGTTTCTATTTTCCTTGGCGAACAGCTTACTGCTGCACTTAAATCCATTGAAACTGGAAAACCAGTGAAAGAAGCCAAGGATCTTGTTCTTGAAATGGGCGTTAGTACTTTGCCTAAGCTCATCATGGATGCGACTGACAGAAACAGAACCTCACCTTTTGCCTTTACCGGTAATCGCTTTGAATACCGTATGTTAGGCTCAAACCAATCCATTGCCGGTCCTAACATTACACTGAACACCATTGTTGCTGATATTCTCGGTAAATATGCGGACGTTTTAGAAAAGGCCGATGACTTTGAAGTCGCCTTGAAAAAACTGCTCCAAAAATCCGTTAAGGAAAACAAAAAAATTGTCTTTAATGGCGATAACTACACCGAAGAATGGGTTGTGGAAGCAGAACGACGTGGTCTTCCAAACTTAAAAACAACACCGGAAGCCCTGGCTGAATTTACATCCGCAAAAAATATTGGTCTTTTTGAAAGACATAATATTTTTACTCCTGCTGAAATGGAATCTCGTAAAGAAATTCATTTGGAAGAATACAGCAAAACAGTTAATATTGAAGCTTTAACCATGCTTAATCTGGCGAAACGCGAAATTTCTCCAGCAGTTGTTACTTATACCAAAGAGGTTTGTGATACACTCCTTGCCAAAAAAGCTTGTGGCGACAGCATTGATATCTCTGCTGAAACAACCCTTGCAGAAAGACTTTCCAAGAATTTTGGAGTTCTCATTAAATCAATTGATTCTCTGGAAGAAATTCTTGGCGCCGCACAAAATGTCGAAGCCACTCAGGATGAAGCCAATTATTACTGTGAAAAAGTCATTCCAGCCATGGCAGCCCTTCGACTTGTTGCCGATGAGCTTGAAACCCTGGTTGCTGAAAAATACTGGCCATTCCCAACCTACGAAGATATCTTATTCTATATTTAATAAAATGATGCGGAGGGGGCCGAAAGGCCCCTTTCTACTTTATAAAAATAACGCACCACGATTCACATTTGGAGGTTCTTATGAAAAAGCTTGAAATTGTTATTAAGCCTGAACGTCTGGAGGATCTTAAAGAAATTCTCAACACATGTGATGTTCAAGGAATGATGTTGACCAATATTATGGGATATGGAAATCAGAAAGGTTATAAAAAATCCTATCGTGGGACTGCTTATACCGTTAATTTTCTTCCGAAACTTAAAGTTGAAACCGTTACTGATGCTGAAACAGCAAGTATTATTATAAAACTCATAACCGATCGTCTTTCGACCGAAGAAATTGGCGGCGGAAAAATATTTGTTTATGATGTTGAAGATGTTATTCGGGTACGCACCGGAGACCGTGGCATAGACGCCATATAGAGAAAGAAATGGGAGAAAACAATTGAATAATTTAGCCTATCAAAGGAGATAGTTTTTAATTCACATTAAAAACAGTCTCCTTTTTTATTTCCTAATGGATTATTCCACTTCATTTTATTTGATTTCAAGAATCACAAAGAGAGGTTATTGTTATGGAATTATTATCACTGCAACAAAACCTGGATATTATTTGGGTCTTCCTGGCATCTGTTCTTGTCTTCTTTATGCAGGCGGGCTTTGCCATGATTGAAACCGGCTTTACGCGAGCCAAAAATGCCGGTAATATTATTATGAAGAATTTTGTGGGTTTTATGATTAGCTCAATTCTCTTTTTTTCGGTGGGATTTGGCTTTATGTTTGGCCCTGACTGGATGGGGATCATTGGTACCTCAGGGTTTATAACTCCGGAAAAGCTGACCAATGTGTCTGCTTTTAAATCCCTTAGTCCTGAATTATTCATATTCTTTCAAACCGTTTTAGCGGCTGTTGCCGCAACCATTGTTTCCGGTGCTGTTGCCGGACGGACAAAGTTTATTATTTACTGCTTTGTTGCCGCTTTTGTCTCCCTGATTATTTATCCGGTGGTTGGTCATTGGGCCTGGGGCGGCGGTTTTCTCGGCTCTCTGGGATTCATTGATTTTGCGGGATCCACAGTGGTCCACTCGGTTGGCGGCTGGACTGCCCTTGTCGGCGCTATGATGGTTGGCCCACGGATCGGCAAATACAATAAAGAAGGCAATCCCACCGCCATTCCCGGCCACAGCCTAACCCTTGGAGCTCTTGGGGTTTTCATTCTTTGGCTGGGATGGTTTGGCTTTAACGCCGGTAACACTCTGGGTGTTACCCTGGACATTGGCCATATTGCCATGACTACCAATCTTGCCGCCTCCGCCAGTGGTTTAACGGTGATGCTGTTAACCTGGATTCGTTACAAAAAACCGGATATTTCAATGACCCTTAATGGTGTTCTTGGCGGCCTGGTTGCCATTTCCGCAGGCTGCCAGGTGGTAACTCTTTGGGGTTCTTTTTTCATGGGGATTGTTGCCGGGATTGTGATTACTTTCGGGATTCCTTTCCTTGATAAAGTCCCCAAGATTGATGATCCTGTCGGCGCTATCAGCATCCATTGTTTCAATGGCGTTGCCGGAACCCTGATGGTGGGACTCTTTGCCAACTACCTTCCCGGAACCAAGGATGCCATTATTGGCTTATTCTATGGCGGTACCGGTGCTCTTCTGGGTGTCCAGGCCATTGGCATTGTGGTGGTTGCCGTTTGGTCCCTGGTGACTTCCTTTCTCCTCTTCACAGTTCTCAATAAAACCATTGGCCTGCGGGTTGATCGGATGGTTGAAATTGAGGGTCTTGATGTCCATGAACATGGCATTGAAGCTTACTCTGATTTTGTCAGTCGTATGAATTAAATTAAAATAAGAGTGCTTCAATGAAAAATTGAAGCACTCTTATTTAGGTTATAATTTGCACCCTTTATTGTAGTAAATTTCCTGAACTTATGGTAGAATATTACTAAGAATTGGGGGCTAAATCAATTATTTCCCCGAAATGATATCGTATACATACTACTGGCAATGACTTTCGAATTACAATCCTAAAACCCTCAGTTATAGCTTAATTTTCAACGTTTTTAATAAAGAAAGCAGACGGAGAACTTCCATGAATCTAAACCAATTATACTATTTTAAAAAATTGGCTGAATTAGAGCATTACACCCATGCCTCAAAGGAATTATTTATCACCCAACCCAGTTTAAGCGGTTCCATTTCCGCACTGGAAGAAGAGCTTGGTGTGGCATTGTTTCAACGGCAGGGACGAAACATAAAACTGTCAAAATATGGCAAAGAATTTTATGAATATGTTTGTTCCGCTTTAGAGGTACTGGAAAAAGGGGTAGAGAAAGTTAAAGAAAGATCAGGTGCCTATGGCGGTGTCATTGATTTGGGCTGTATTCCAACCCTTACCGGAGATTTTCTTCCCACTGCCATTAATGGCTATTTAAAAACCGTTGACGCCAAAACACGATTCAATGTTTTTAATGGGATGACCCTGGATATTATTGAGGGTATAAAATCGGAAAAATATGATGTCGGTTTTTGCTCCTTTTTAGAAAATGAGCCAAACCTGGAATTCCAGCCCATTCTCGCTCAAGAACTTATTTTATTGGTGAATAGCAGACACCCCCTGGCCAATGAAGAATCCGTTCGTCTTAGGGACATTTCCGATTATTCCCTGATCACTTACCGTCAAAGCCTGCCCATTGGAAAAACCATTAAAAAATATCTTAAAGCCAATCATCTTCGGGCACTCTATGCCTATGATGATGAAATTTCCATTGGCGGCATTGTATCTACCACCGACCAGGCCGCAATCACTGCCCGCACACCATTTTTGGATCAGTTTCATGATTTAAAGCTCATTAAACTGGATATTCCGGCAGATGCCCGTCTCATCTATATGGTCACCAATAAAGACAGCTATCATACCTTGCACGTCAAGACTTTCGCAGCCCATATCCTCGAGAATTCCTGTCTCTTGCCGCAATAATTACCAGCTGGCCTGCATTCTTTCCAGGGGTATTTTTATCAGCCCCTTTTCTTTGAGGTATCCATAAATTTCAAACCCCCGTTTACATCGAAAAGTGCATTCCAAGCAAGGATCTTCATCGCAATAGACATAGGCATCTTCGTCTGCAAGGGCAAATGTGAAGGAGGCCTTTTTTTGATTGGTCACATATTTAAGCTGCCCTCCTGTAAAAGTCTTGAGATAAATCCATTCTAAAATACTTTTGTCTTCCTTTATTTGCCATAAAACTTCAACGGCGTTTTCGTTATATCCTCCAATGATCCGATAATTAATAAGGATGGAACTTGAAAAGTCCAAAAACTCTTTTGGCTTGAGTAATGCCATCTTTTCATTGCAGCAGCTGGGAATACAAGCATTTCTTATGATGGTTCCCTGAAATACACTGCCGCAATGGCTGCAGTAATAAAACAAAGCCTCGGGACAATTAGCCTTTGGCTTTGTTGTTTCTCTGGATCTTCTTACCCCAAATTTCTGATTTTCCAATCCGCTTCCTCCAGGTTCTGGATCTATTTCTTCAAATGTTCTTTCAGCTAAGACTCAAAACACACTCTTTTCAATAGTTTTCATTAATCAATTAAATCAACCACTTGTTTTTTCGCTGACTTTCTTTGTGCCCGTGGGACGATGGGTCGAACTTGACTTGTCAGTAAGATAATCGCCCCCAGTATGGACATTCCAGCGCCTACATATAAAGCATAATTATAGCCATAGGAGTCAACGATAATGCCCGTCAGCAGGGGGGCGGTGATCCCGCCGATGGTGGCGCAGGTTGCATAAAGCCCGGTAATTTTTCCGGCATTCTGTGGGGAAAAAATCAGAGGCATGGAATAATAGCCGCCCATGGTTAGGCATAATACCCCGTTTGAAGCTGAGATAAAGGCTACTGCCGAAAGCGAATTGGTGGCCTGGGATCCTAAAATCAATAGAATGCCGGCGCCTAGCATACCCAGGAGCGGAATCAGCTTGCGGCCCATATTATGCCCATATTTTTTGGCCGCCTTATCTGCCAACCAGCCCCCTAATGGATAGGTCACGGTTGCAACAATATATGGCATCATTGAATAAATAGCACTGGTTCCCATTGAGAAACCTCGGCCATTGATAAAATAGGTGGGCAGCCAGGTCATAAATAAATAAAATAAATAGTTTGTGCAGAAAAATGAAATGGCTCCGGTCCATACCGAGGGTGTGGAAAATATATCTTTGGAGGTTAACTGGACCACCTCACCGACGCTGTCCACCAACACCCCTTGATCTGATCGTATATAATCGATTTCTTCTTTGGTAATGCCGGGCATATCTTCGGGCTTATCCTTGCCGAATTTCCACCAGACAAGGACCCAAACAGGGGCGAGAAAGGCGAATGAATGAAAGACCATTTGCCAGCCCCAATTTGCAATAATCCAGGCTGATAGCGGCATTGCCAAAGCAATCCCAATGGAAACCCCCATAATGCTCACTCCCCAGGCTAAACCGCATTCCTTTTTTGGTATCCACTGGGCAATGATTGAACCCATGGCAGGCAAAGAAACGCCTTCACCCCAACCCATTAAAATTCGGATGATCAGCATTAAACCTAATGTTGATCCAAATGGGGTTATAAAAACAAACACTGACCACCAAATTGCGCCGAACATCACTACCTTGCCACCGCCAAAGCGATCAGCCAGCCATCCCCCGGGGATTTGGGTGCAGGCATAACCAATGAAAAAAGCTGTGGAAACTAGACCAAACTGAGTTGCAGTCCAGCCAAATTCTTTGATCATGCTGGGGCCTGCCATGGACATACAGGATCTGTCCATATATAAAATAATATAACATACCGTTAATAGAAAAACAGTGTTCCAACGTTTGTTACCAACTTTTAGGTTCATCATCATTGCGTGTATAATGAAAATAGCAGGAAATTACATTACACATTTTCCTTTCCAAATTTATTCACAACCCTGCATCCGCTTTTTCAAATCGTCTCGCAAACTGTTCTTTTTCACTTTTCCGCTGTCGGTTCTAGGAATTTTATCTATAATCTCCAGACGTTCCGGCCAGAAACGTTTGCAAATTTTCTGCTTTTCCATGGTTTTTAAAAGCTCTTTCAGGCTTAAACTTTTTAACCCTTCTTTTAAAACCACATAGGCACAAATACGTTCTCCCAGCCGCTCATCCGGCATTTCAATCACTGCCTGATCCTGAATGTTGGGATTTTTTGCGATATAATCGCTGATACTGTTGGTGTTGAGATTTTCTCCGCCTCTTACAATAATATCTTTTTTTCTCCCAATGACCTTGATGTTTCCTTTTTCGTCAGCCATGCACAGGTCTCCGCTGTAAAACCATCCCTGGTCATCCAGTACTTTATCGGTGGCTGTCTCATCGTTTACATAACCGACAAACACATTGGGTCCCCGTGACGCTTCTTCGCCGATGACTCCCGGTGAAACGACCTGGCCATTTTTATCAACAATCCGAACTTCGACACCATCCATGGGTCTTCCCGAGGTATTTCCCATGATTTTCAGGGTTTCTTCGGGTCGTACAAACACATGAGGGACACTTTCAGTGGAGCCATAGACTTCACAAAGCTTGATGCCATAGTTATTGGCACATCGCACCATGTCTCCCGGTACAGGAGCACCTCCGCAAAGATAAAACCGTAGTGACTTGAGTGTGCTGTTTTCTTTTTTTAGTTCCTTCAAAATATCGAAAATAAAGGGCGTGGAACCCATTGAGTAGCTGCACTTCTCTTCATTTATTTGTTTAATGGCATTTTGACTTTTAAACTTACTCTGCAGCACCAACTTTCCGCCCAGGAGCATCGGTGCAATAATCCCATGATGAAAACCAGTTGCATGATTCAAGGGAGCCGGCATAAACATGATATCCTCTTTGGTGAGTCCCAATGCTTTATTAAATGTGTCCTCACTGAAGATAATATTGTTATGGGTCAGCATGACTCCTTTGGCACCGCCGGTAGTTCCTGATGTGTAAAGAATGGCAGCCACGGTGTTACTGTCCACTTTCACGTCATCTTCCACCGCAACTGCATCCCTGAGAATTTCTCTTAAAGTAATGGCATCACTGATTTTTTCTTTCAAGTTATCCAATAGTACAATCTCCTTGAGACTTCCACTCTGGCTGCTTATTGTTTGGATCATTTTTTCATAGTTTGTTTTATGATATAGGGTCGGACAAATGAATATCTTGCTTTTTGTTTTATTTAGTAACCCAGACACTTCTTCTCCATTGCAGCACATGGCGATGGGGTTGATCACAGCCCCGACCTTTAAACAGGCAATGGCAATGAGAATAAATTCATGCCATACCGGCAATTGGAAGGAAATCACATCAAGTGGTTGAATCCCTACTTTATGAAAATAGGCGGCAATGGCATTTGCTTTTTCATTCACCGCTTCATAGGTCAGGCGATTGCCTTTGTCATCCACAATGAATTCTCGCTCACTGCTATTTTTAACCGATGTATTCCAATAGTCCAGTAGCGTTTTCTTGCCCCAGTAGCCCATTTCTTCATAATAATCTTTTTGTTGTTTATTGATTTTCATCATCCTTCATCCCCTTTTTCCCTAAAAAAGAGCACAATAAAAAGCAGGTCCCTGCGATGATTTTCCGGCAAGGTCAGTTTTTCTTAGGGTTTTTTTCATGGAAGTCCATTCTCTTTCTTTTGTAACCCCAACCAGCCATTCCTACACCATTCTGTACCACAATCAGCATGGGAATAGTCGGTTTAAGATCTACCGACTGGTACACTTATTTTAAAGAGGCAGCACTGCCATGTTTTTTCAAGTTGCAGTACTGCCTTTATAGTCATTTCTTAATCAAGCCGCGTTTATTTAAATCAGATGAGTCTTTACCGGTTCAATCTTTGCTAACAATGCTAAAATAGAACCGACGATGACGACGCCGCCGCAAACCCACAATGCATAGCCATAGGCCGTTGCATTATCAGCCCCGGCTTTTAATGCCGCATCGATTACCAGTCCGGTAACCGTAGGTGCAAGAACACCTGCAATGGCACCGATAATACCTGCCAGTCCGGCATAGACACCGCAATGGGCTGGGCAAATCGCCGATGGTACTGAGAAATAGCCCCCCATGGTCAAACATAGGAATCCATAGGATAAGGATACGGCTGCCACAACAAAGGTCGGATCTGTTGCGTTAGCACCAATGAAGATAAACACGCCGGCACCGATCATTCCGACGACCTGAACCAATTTTCGACCTATTTTGTCGCCAAATTTTTTGGAGGCGCCATCGGCTATAAAGCCACCGACGAAATAAGCGAAGAAACCCACAATAAAAGGCATCGCCCCGGCGCTGATGCTCATCCCACGACCAATGGTAAAATAATTGGGCAGCCATGTGGTGGCAAAGAAATACATATAGACCGCACAGCCATAGGATAAACACATTAACCATACCGCGGGAGTTCTGAATATATCAGTTTTTGTAATAACGACAGGTTCGGCGTTTTCTTGACCGACCGCTTTCTGATGAATCCAGGCAAGTTCTGCTTTATTAACCTTCTTGTGTTCTTCCGGAGAGGACTTACCGACGATCAGCCACAGGATACACCACACCGGGAAAATCACTGCGTACAGGTAAAACAGATTTTGCCAGCCAATCAGTGGCAGCATGGCTGCTGCGATGTACATATTCAGGGCTGAACCCAATGGGCACCCTGACTGAACCAATGCTGAAGCAACCCCAAATTCCCTTTTGGGAAACCATTTCCCCAAATTTGACATGGCTCCCGGAACAATACATCCCTGGGAAGCTCCTTCTAAAATACGTACTAGAATCATCAGGAACATGGTCACTCCGATAATCGGAGTAAAAAATGTAAATATTCCTGAGAGCAATAAGCTGATAATAAGGACTTTTGTTGCCCCATATTTGTCGGCGATTGATCCTGATGGGATCATTGTAATCATATAACCAATAAAGAATGCGGTGGAGGCGTAACCAAACTGAGCGGAAGACCATCCATACTGAGCCATAATCGATTTGCCAGATACGGAGAAAACTGTTCTTCCCATAAACATAACCATAAATGAAAGTGCCAGTACAACGGCCACTGCCCATCTCACATTTGTTTTTTTTACATCACTCATAAGAATTCCCTTTCATTATTTTTCAAATTTTATTTAATCCAAACTCCGGGCAACACGAATTTCCTTAATCATTGCCGGAATCATTTCAAGTGCATCTCCCACCAAACCATAATCTGCGACCTCAAAAATAGGTGCAGAGCCATCTTTGTTAATGGCAATAATGGTGTCGGATTCAGTCATTCCCGCCAAATGTTGCACGGCTCCTGAAATTCCACAGGCAATATAGACTTTTGGTGTCACGGTTTTTCCGGTTTGCCCAACCTGTTTCGATTGCGGTACCCAGCCTGCATCTACCGATGCTCGGGAAGCGCCAACGGTTCCGCCCAAGAGGTCTGCCAATTCTTGCAGCATTCCAAAGTTTTCGGGACCGCGCATGCCTCTTCCCCCAGATACGATGTATTCTGCTTCTTCAAGCTTCACACCGGATTCTTCCCGGGATTGAATAAAGTCAACAACTTTGGTTAAAATATCTTCTTCTTTGGTATGGATGTCTTCCCGAATCATGACCAGATTTTTGTTTTCGGATTTTTTCGGTTTTTTAAAGGCCCCCGGTCTAACGGTTCCCATTTGCGGCCGGGTTTCGCTGCAAAGAATCCGGGCATAGAGGTTTCCCCCAAAAGCCGGTCGTTCCCAAACCACATTACCGGTATCTTCTTCCACACTCAGTGCTGTACAATCTGCGGTGAGCCCGGTTTTCAAGCAAATAGCCAGCTTTGATCCCAGGTCTCTTCCGTTTGCTGTTGCACCAATGAGAATGGTATTGGGATGGTATTTTGCACACAATTCCAAAAATGCGTGGCCGTATCCATCGGATGAATAATTTGCATATTCGTCTCCCTTAACCACATATATTTTATCAGCGCCGTATTCACTGGCCCCTTTAACCCCTTCATCAACATCTTTGCCAATCACAACTGCACATAATTTCTGTTTTAATCTATCTGCTAACAGTCTGCCCTGTCCCAGCAGTTCAAAGCCCACATCTTTTGGATGTCCCTGAAAACACTGGATAAATACCCAGACATCCTGGTATTCTTTTAAATCCATGGCTAAAACCTCCTTTTTATAGTAATTTCGCTTCTGCCAGTTTGCCCAGCAGCACTTTTGCTGTATCCCGAGGATTGATGACCTCAAAAATTTCACAGCACGATTGACGCTTTGGAGTAAAGGTCGACTTAACCCGGGTTGGTGATCCTTTTAATCCAATTTTTGTTTTATCCATATCCGGCAAATCAGCCAAGGTGATTTCTTCAATCTCTGCCTTCAATGAATCAATTTTACCTTTGATTGTAGCATACCGTGGTTTATTGGTTTCTTTGGTGGCAGTACAAAGAATCGGCAACTTTGCTTCCACTATTTCAATGCCTTCTTCAATTTCCCGTTCCACAATACATTTGTCGCCTTCAATTTTAATGCTGACAATATGGGTGAGCCTGGCAATACCCAGATGCTCGGCAATACTCGGAGCGGTCTGTCCCGTGTCTCCGTCGATGGCCTGTTTGCCCCCCAGGATCACATCGAATGGTCCCAGCTTTTCGATGACTTTGGATAAAATGTAGCTGGTTGCATAGGTATCTGACCCACCAAAGGCTCTGTCAGTGACTAAATAGGCTTTTTCCGCTCCCATGGACAGAGCTTCTCTTAAAGTAACCTTGGCCTGTTGGGGTCCCATGGAAATAACCGTCACGGACCCGCCATACTGTTCTTTTAACTGAAGTGCCTCTTCCAGTGCATTTTTATCAAATGGATTCATAATACTTGGCACGCCCTGACGGATCAAAGTGTTTTTGACTGGATCGATTTTAATTTCGGTTGTATCCGGAACCTGTTTTACACAAACAACAATGTTCATTTCCTAACCTCCTTACTTATATTCGTTTTCTAATTCGCTGGCAATGGTCAGTCTCTGAATTTGATTGGATCCTTCAAAAATCTGGAATACCTTGCAATCTCTCATGAGTTTTTCGACCGGATATTCCTTGCTGTAACCATAACCGCCAAAAACCTGCACCGCATTGGATGTCACTTCCTGGGCACAATCGGAGACAAAGGCTTTGGTAATGGATCCTTCTTTTCGCACCAGACTGCCATTGTCCATCATTCGCATGGTATTATTGACAAGGACCCGGGATGCTTCAATTTTAATTGCCATATCCGCCAGCATTTGCTGTACCATCTGAAACTTTATAATGGGCTTCCCAAATTGTTTTCTTTCTTTTGCATATTTAACTGATTCATCCAGGGCTCTTTGCATAATTCCAACGGCCAGGGTGGCCACAAAGGCTCGGGATAAATTCAGGGCATTGAGGGCCAGTTTAAAACCGGACCCTTCCGGTCCCACCATTGAGGATGCCGGAACTCTGACATTTTCAAAGGTAACATCCGTGGTATTTGATAACCGCAGGCCCATTTTGTTTTCATGTTTTCCGATGATAATCCCGGGAACATCACTATCAATAATAAAGGCTGAAATGCCCTTATGCTTGGCTTCCGGTGTGGTTTTAAAAAAGCCGACAAACACCGAAGCCAGTTCCCCGTTGGTAATAAAGGTCTTGGCTGCATTCAAGATGTAATCGTCTCCATCTTTTGCGGCGGTGCCTCTCATGGCGGCGGGATCGGAGCCGGCATTGGGCTCGGTCAGGGCGAATGCGGCAAAATTTCCTTTGGCAATAATATCCGCAAAATATTTTCCCTGTTCAGGGGTGCCTGAAAGGATTACATTTCTTAAAGCAACAAATGTTGTGACCAGACTAATGGCATAACCGGCATCGACTTTTGCCAATTCCTCAAAAATCATGGCAGTGGTTTCATAGCTTAAACCGGTGCCGCCATATTCTTCGGGAATCTCAAGCATATGCAGACCCATATCAAATGCCCATTGAAACAGTTCTCTGGGACATTCGCCTTTTTCGTCTAATTCCTGAACGTATGGCTTGATTTCATTTTCCGCCATATCTTTCACAAGAGCAATGAGTTCTTTTTGTTCATTGGTGTATATTAAGCTCATCTGTTTTTCACCTTTCCTCTATTTTTTAAGAAGCGTTAAGCCAACAATGGCTCCTTCGTTCATATATTCTTTGATTTTGGTCTGACTATAACCCAACTCTTTCATGATTTCTTCGGTATGTGCGCCCTGGGGTTGACAGGTTTCCAGTCGCGGTTCCGGCATCGAACCAAATAAAACCGGGTTCGTGGGGAGCATTCTTTTTCCTGAAGAATAATCCACTTTGGTTAGAATATTATTTTCCCAAACTTGTTCATCCTCATAAATGTCCAGAGGTTCATAGCCGGCTTCACTGGCCAGGTCATTTTCTTTCATCATCTTCATAAAATCATGGCGATTAATTTTAGCAATGGCCTCGTCAAGAATATCAACCACTTCGCGATTGAGCTGATTGGCATTGACTAGCGCGCATTGATTTAATTTAGTGTTTCCGACCAAATCTTTACGTCCCATTAATGTCATGATCTTATCAAAATCTCGGTCATATTCTGGACAACACATCACCACCCATTTTTCATCTTTGGTGCGATAGCAGTTATTAAAGGGATTGGGAATTTCTTTACGACTCTTTGGATACTGATTGCCATACTGGGCAGAAACCATGGCCACGCTTTGCATGAACACTGCGGTATGATGAAGACTCACCGTCACCTTGTCCCCTTTTCCGGTTTTTTGCCGGTTGAAAAGGGCTGCACATATACCGGATACCAGACACATGGATACTTGGAAATCCCCGTAACCATTGCTGGGATTCATGGGCGTACCGCCTTTGTCAACGGTTGTCCCCAATACACCGCCGCGGGCCATGTAACAGGTTGCATCAAATCCGGCCGTGTCTTTTTCCGGACCTTTTTCTCCGTAACCCAGTACCTGGGCAAAGATGAGGTTTGGAAATTTTTCCTTTAATGTTTCATAATCCAGACCAAGTTTAACCAGTGATTTTGATCGGGTATTGGTCACAAATACGTCGGCTTCCCCGAGCAATTTATAGGCCACTTCCAGTCCCCCCGGTGTTTTGAGGTTAAGGGTGACAAATCGTTTATCCATGTTGGCCACATCAAAGGCTAAATTCTCATTATCCTCATAGGGCATATTAAATACAGAACCCTGGGCTCTTGCGGGATCTCCTTTAGGTGCCTCGATCTTGATTAATTCAGCTCCCCATTCTCCTAAAACCCGTACCGCCGTAGGTGCTGCTAAATAAGTTGTTAAATCTACAACCTTAATTCCTTTTAACAGTTCCATTTTTTCTCCTATTCATCCCTATTTTAGGTATATGCGAAAGTACCGTGAGCTTCGCCGTCAGTTTACATGAAACAATTTTTCCACTATACGTCGTACAGTTCGTTGAACTGTTCGCCTGTACGTTACAAAATTGTTTATGTAAACTGACACCAAAGCAATTTACGCTTGTGTTTATGAATTTTGCAAATAACTAATCCTTTTTCTGAAAATAGCCTTTCGAAACATTTCGAAAGGCTATTTATACAGAACTATTTTAAGGCTTAGCCAATCACTCCGCCGCTTTCAATCAACTTTCTTGATGCGGTTAATCGTTGCACTGTTCTTGGTCCTTCTTCTAACCACATTGCCCGACAATCGCGATATAATCTTTCAACCGGTCCATACACACAATCTTCAAAGTATCCAACGCCGGCAAATATTTCCAACATATAATCTGATACTAATTTAACTGTGTTAATGCTATGAAGTTTACACATGGCTGCTTTCATTTCAATGTCTTTGCCTTCTTCAAAATCTTTTGCAAAATCATAAACCATCATGCGCAGTGCATAAATTTCAGTTCCCATATCAGCAATGGTTTGTTGAATGGCTTGTCTGGCTACTAATGGTTTGCCGAATGTAATTCTGTCTTTTGCTCTGGCAATGGTCATTTCAAGCATTCTCTGTGCCATCCCAAGATTACTTACTGCAATATGTGCTCTGGATACAGATAAAGAGTGGACTGCAATCTTAAGGCCATCCCCTTCATTTCCCAGTAAATATTTCTTGCTGAGTCTCATGTCAGTGAATTTTAATCCTGCATGTCCGGCACCGCGACAACCCATCATATGAGGCATAGGAACGATTTCATAACCTGGTGTGTTAATAGGTACAAAGAAGGCAGACAACCGTTTTTCTTTTGGAGCTTCCGGATCAGTAACCGCAAAGACATAGGCGAATTCGCAGCAGTCGGTATGAGATATTAAATATTTTTCGCCATTTAAAACATAGTCATCCCCATCTTTGACCGCCATTGTATGTAAATCCGCACCTGAACCCCCGGTTTCTTCAGTAAGAGCGAAACATGTGAAAACACTTTTATCTGCGAATTTGTTCATGTATTCAGCTTTTAATTCTTTACTCCCAAAATCGTCAAGAATTCTCCAGTTCATATCCGCTGCATAGTGAAGATGCATACGCATTCCCCCAGGACCACGACTGAATTCTTCCTGGACTTTAAGAATCTGTAATTCATCCATTCCCCAACCGCCGTATTCTTCCGGCAGGCTGAATCGATATAAGTCGTTTGCAATTGATAAGTCAAAGAATTTTTGAGGAAACTTGTTTGTAACCTCTACTTCTTTTTGGATTTCTTCGAAAGGTCCTTCTGCTAAAGCTCTAATCTGTTTCAGGTATGCCTGAAACTCTTGTTCATTTAATTTTGCCATTTTTCCCCCTTGAGTTTTTTTTAACAATCTTTATGCCCTTATTTTAACGTATTCCCTTCCCTCACGTCCAATAGCTTCTATCCCAGGTTTATGATCCAATATATCGTTTTCAGCTATGTATACGTTTATCTCTTGTGTTGGTTCAAGTTCTGTGTTAAATTAAAGTTTTAAAATGATTTCAAACATGTTTTAATGGCATACTAAATTTTTAAATATCATCTAAGTATCCTTTTATTAATTATTTATGCAAATAAATGAAATAAATAAAAATACCACCCAATAGAATCTTTTACAATTCTATTGGGTGGTATTGTCTTTTATTCATTATTTCATTGTCAATTCTGTTTCGCTCAATTTCAAGGAAACACACTTTATCTAAAATCGAGCGAATTCTTCACCAAAGGTTACACAGTGGCGGCGGTCTTCTCGGTCAGGTTCTCCCAGAACCGTCAGTCCTTTATCAAAAAGAATGCCTCCTAAATCTTTAACGCAGTTTTCCCAATCGCTCATCCATCGGGGGCATCCCCATTGATGTGATCCGAAAAGCGCTATTTTTTTCCCATATAAATGTTCTTCAATTGCTAAAAAATAGTTCGAACTCACTTTTTCCCAGGGCTTCTCCCTGTAGTTTAGGACAACCCAAGACAATTTTTGCATAGCTTTTAGTGGTTTTAAGATCAAAATCAACAACATGCAAAAGAATTGCTTTACACCCAGCCGCATCAATACCATTCGAAATTTTTTCTGCCATAATTTCGGTACTTTCTCGGTCGCTCCAGTAAATCACACCAATTTTATCCAAAATTTCCATTTCTAAGTACTGCCATTCAAAGTCTATAATGTTGTATACCCGAAAAATTATATTTTATTCGTTTAAGAGTATCTTTGATTGCAAGGACCTAGAGTTTGGGTAAATACATGGATTTTAGGAGGTCAGTTCCTGTTTTTGTTTTAAAAATACTGGTCTGAATCTTTTCGATGGCACTGCGCTTCATCTGATCTTCATAAATGTTCACTAAAAAATCAGCCTCGACTAAGATTTGATAATCCCATCCGTCAATCTGGCCATAGGTATGATGATGTCCTACCAGAAAACACACCCGCTTAATGATTGACGACTCAAACCCCAGGTCTTCCAGAAGTTTTCGGGCGACCGCCGGGCCTTCTTTTTCCTGGGTTTTTCCTGTTGATTTTCCATATTTTTCTTCACTGATTTTGATTCCAATATCATGGACCACCGCGGCAGCCTCTAAAATATCCTGGGTTGTCTGTTCCAGGGCTTCAGCCTCGCCAATGGTTTTTGCCAGGGCATAAACTTTAAGGAAGTGTTGGATTCTCAGGGCATCGGGGCCATTATAAAGAATCATTGCTTTAATGAGTGATGATGTTTCCATGATTAACTCCTTTAAGATTTGCTTTTATTGTTCTCCGTCAAACGCCAACCCGGTGTTGATTTGATTGAGTTCCCTGGTCAATTTTTGAACACAGGTTTCCAATTGATTAACCAACAGTTCCCTGTTATGTTTGAGGCCCTCTTGATAATATGCTCGGGTTCGCTGCCTGATCGCGTATTTTCCCAGCAGTCCCACCACCGGAATACAGATAAAAATGGTTCCCACAACGGCTGCTGTTATCTTGTTGCTTTTTTTTATTTTAAAATGGGTGATCCTGGGAATTTTTTGATATTTCCGCGTTTCAACTAAAGCATTCCCCGCAAACTGATTGCTGAACTCCGTGTAATAATCATAGGCTTCATTAAAGAGGCTATCGGATTCCTTTTCAATATCATCAAAAATATCATGGACATAGAGATCAAAAAGTTCATTGCGCTTTTCCTCTTTCTTCGTTGAACAGGGGTTTAACAGCCTGACATTTTTTTCGATGATTTCGGAACAATCAACAAACCATTTTTCAATTTTATGCTGACCAAAATCCTCAAGAATCTTTGGCATTCTCCTTGATATGGAATGCAGAAGATTAACTTTAATCCGCTGGATTATTTTTTCTTTTCCAAAACGCTCTGTTTTCTTTCCGCCTAGCAGTTTTTTTGAATGATTTGAGACTTCCACAATGTCTTCCGGGCCGATGTTTCCATGCTTACAAAGGACCTTTCGCATTTCTCCAATGGATGATTTCACATTCATCACATCACAATGGGTGAGTACCACCATCACCGGATTTCCGTCCTTTGCCAAAGTATTAATCATTTCCAGATCAAAGTCTTCAACTCTGGCAGATTTCGCCGACAGACAATAGATAATGGTGTGAAACCACTCCTTGATTTCCCGAACATTATGCTCTTCCAGTGCTTCCTGAATTAAGGCCTTCCAGCTTTCTGTTTTATCAGCTTCAAGTCCCCAGGAATCGTAGAGGTGCAGGATGAGATGGGGATTAAGCGCCACCGATTCCTCGAATAAACCCATGCCGGTGACCGGTCGTCCGGCCCCGGTTTTCATCAGCTCGGTGCCAAAGATATAATTAAACAGCGCGGTTTTTCCAACCCCGGATTTCCCTAAAATCAAAACATTGGTTTCACAAATTTTATCCATGCCGGGAAACCCTAAACCACTCGGCCATTAGGCTTGCTATATTTTCGGTATTAAAATAATCAGCAAAGTTAATTTCTTTTCCTTCTTCAAAAATCGCTTTGGCGCAGCGAAAGCAAATCTCTGAAATCGCATAGCCCATGGCGGCCGTAAAGCTTGATGCGACTACGGTGTTAACCCCAGTACCAATCGCCGTTCCCACTCCGGGAATCAACTTTATGAGGTTGGCGCTTAGGGTTTGGGCCAGAAGTCGACCGGATTCAGAAACTACCACGGATCCCACCAGGGTCGAGAGATTCCCCAGGGTTTGATCGAGTCCATAGGTTTTCATGATATGCAGGGACATTTTTAACTGCACCGGCACCAAAAGTGCGGCATCTGAAAAGGAAATGGGGGTCATGGCAATGCCCGCGGCGGCACTGGTATACAGTGGAATAATTTTATGATTGATTAACGTTCGCTTGGCAGACAAATTACCTTGAAGCGCCCCAATAAAACCTTCTCTTAATGATTGATCCAAATGAACTATGGCCCATTCAATCAGAGCATCCCACTGGAGATAATCCCTCAGGGCCGTCAACACTTCCTCATCCTCGGTCACGCAGGTTCTGAAAAATTCCACATCACAATGCTTGCGAATCGCCGCTTCCATGGCCGCAAGCTCTTCTTCATCCACGTTGTCAATTTGGGTGAGTACCACGACCAATGGCACCTTCTGGGCTTTAAGACTTGTGATCACATCTATATCCATGTCCGTAACCCGTTTATTACCGGCGGAAATGCAATACCACACTTCATGGATTTTATTTTTCAGAGCGGTGCTCATATCCTCGCTTTTTCCCGGGGCCGTCATCCAGCTTTCCACCAGGCTTTTATAATGAGAAACTTTTTCTGTTCCGATTTCATAGCCTTCGGTGTCATAAAGCACCACCCCGGAATCATCCCGCTCATATTTCGTAATCCCCTGGGTAACCGGAATCCCATGGCCAACGCTGGCAAGGTTCTCTCCGAAAATATGATTCACCACCGAGCTTTTTCCCACCCCGGTGGCTCCGCAAATCAGTATGTTTGGTTTTGCAATCCCCCGGGAAATTTCATCCAGGGCTTTATTAAAATCAAAATCATCCGGGCGATAGTCTTTCATAGGTACTCTCTTTTCTAAAATATTTGCTTCATATTCATAGCCACTTTGAATTCTCATGGTTTTCCGACTTAGCTGAAAAATTAGTTTTACTTTTTAGTTCATCTTGTTTAAATGTTCATAGGCTATAATATTTTTTTATTTTCATTTATTAAAATCAACTTTTTATTGATTTTTGCTATTTCCATAAGCTTCTGATCAAAACCACTAATAGAAAAGAGGACATAGGAAATATCATATTCTTCAAAATCCCTGGCTCTGCATTTTTCCATTAAAGAAGCATAGACGCCCATACCCATTGGCTTATTTTTGAAATATTTACATTCACCTGCAAACATTATTTTATCTTTATTATTAATGGCAACCATATCTATTTCAATACTGCTATCCTTGTTCCAATAAGCACCAACCTTGCTGGGGGTGAAATCTATTTTCTTGTCTCTGCAAAGAACAGCAAATATTTCTTTACACACATCTTCGTATATGAAACTGACATAATTGTCTATTAAATTGGTTTGCAGCTTTTCCAACACACTTTCTTGACTGTCGAGCTCAAGTTCGCCACGGTAGGGATATACGAAGTTGAACCAAAAGTTTATAAAATTGTCGGTGATAAAATATAGTCCCTTTCGGCTTTTATCAGGAAATTTTTCAGTGATCGGAACACGCTTTTCAATGAGATTCAAATCCATTAAGGTGCTTAAATAAGGTGTGAGTGAACTACTTTTTTTCTCTAATACTCCGGATATTTTAGAAAGCTTTCGTTGCCCTTGAGAAATGGTTTTGATGATAGAAAAATAATTAACTGGCTCTCTTACTTCTTTTTCAAGAAGAAAAAAGGGTTCTTCATATAAAAAACTTGATTTTTTGAGTATATTATTTTTTATATTTGTAAACAGATCGACATCATTATAAAAAAACTCGAAGTATTTTGGCACTCCCCCGGTAACTGCATAACATTCAACCATTTCCGGAAATGTTTTATCCCCAAAAAATGCTATCATTTCTGTGAATTTAAGTGGTTGCAGGCGAATCTGGGAAGTTCTGCGTCCATAAAGCGGACTTTTATATGAAAGAACATGAGTCATCATCATACTAATCAGAGAGCCGCAAAGAATTACCATAATGTTTTTGTCTTTTAGAAGTTCATCCCAAATGTGTTGGAAAATAGATGGAAAAGCTGAATTGATTTGAACCAAATATTGAAATTCATCAATGATTAGAATTTTCTTTTTTTCAGGTTGATGATTTGCAAATATTTCAAAAGAAGTGTCCCAATCAGGAAAGCTTGCATTCTTTAAATAGCTTTGACCGGTAAAGGTTGCAAGTCCATTTATGAATCTTTTCATATTCTGGTTTTCCATTTCTTCGGTAGCTAAAAAATAGAGTGCGTTTTTACCTTTTATGAATTCCTTTATCAGTGTTGTTTTTCCAACTCTTCTTCGGCCATATAAAACAACAAAGGAACTTCCATTTTTATATTCTTCGTTTAAAGCTGAAATTTCTTCTAATCTTCCAATAAATTGATTCATTAAATCCTCCCTTTGCATATTTAGTATAATCTAGATTATCATAATTTAGATTATACTAAATAACCACCTAATCTTCAATACTATTATGTTATTTATTTTAAAACTCTTTTATTTAATTATATCAAAAATAATAGACAGAAGCTAGAGAACAAAATGCCTCCTGCCTAATAATAAGTAATCACTATTCTAATCATAATGAAAAAAGAACCCTTCTCATAAAGAAAGATTCTTTAAACTCATTGGAATTTCTAAAGTCTCAGCGGATCCTTCACACAATCGATGACGGCGTTGGCAAAAGCACGACAGGCAGAATCACAGTCTGACCGGGTTCCGGTGAGAATGGCGCCACTTCGGTTTGAAGCCGTTGGTGCATCCCAAAATTCAACAATTTTCACGTCAGCGGACCGAAGGGCTTCATCAACCCCTACCAACCCTTCCAAAGGTGGTGCTGATACATAGGCAATGGCTGAACCTTCGGGGAGATTGAGGCGTTTTGCAAAATAGCTTCCGATACTTGAAACCGTTTGGGCAAAATAGGTAATGCTGCCATCATCGTTGGCACTGTATAAGCCTGCCTTGGTACTTACAAAATCGATGATGTATTGGATTCCGATTTTCACATCATCCATGGAAGGTCCTGAAATAACCCCAAACATCTGACCCCCGTTGCCACAACCCGTTTCACCATAGGTTGAACTGGTATAGGCTGCATAGATATTGGCTTCTTTAGTCGCCTCATCAATGGCCACATAGCCGGCTTCGTCAGTTTCGGTGGTAAAAATCCCAATATCACTATGCTTATCCGGAAGCTCAAATTTTTTGATCATAACATCTTCCACTGCAGTCAGCAATTTTGCTGAAATAACTCTGGCTTTCATTAAATCACCTGTCATTTTTTTCCTCCTGATTTAAATTAAGATTATGGTATTCACTTTTTTTATTCAATGATAATATACCCAAATTTTAGAATAGTAATAGCATCATTCTTATTTAGTTCCATCTGAAACTTCCAGAATTGACTTCAATCCATCAGCCTCGATCATCCCTAGAAATTGTTTCACAATACTGGGGTCAAACTGAGTTCCTGAACAGCTTTTTAATTCATTGATGGCAAAAGAAAAATCAGAAGCTTCTTTGTATATTCTGCTGTGTGTCATCACATCAAAGGAATCGACAACATTAATAATCCTTGACAAATAGGGTATTTCTTCGCCTTTTTGGCCCCTTGGGTAACCCGTCCCATCATATTTTTCATGATGGGACAATATGTGATCTGCGATATGCTCAAGTTCAGGGGTCGATTTTGCGATTCTATATCCTATTTCCGTATGTGTTTTTATGATTGCCCATTCTTCCTCTGTGAGTTTTGTGGGCTTTATGAGAATTTGTTCCGGGATACCGATTTTACCAATATCATGAAGCAGTGACAATAGCGCCAATTCATCAAGCTTGTCCTGCAAAAGCCCGAGTTTCTTTCCAAGGCTGTTGCTCAATAGTCTAATACGCATGGTATGTTCTTCAGTTTCACTGCTTTTTTCATGAAGTGTTCGTGTAAGTGAACTGATTGGTGCATTTCTTGAGCTTGATCGATCCATAAGCTTGCTACGGTACATGCGCTTTTCTGCCAAATTCATGACTTCTTCTGTGCTGGTATGTTCAATGCTTCTTTTTGCACTGCCTACCCCAATACTGATATCAAAATGAAAACCGGTTAATTTTTTTGCCGCACTTATTATTCCTTCAATTAATTTGGAAATATATTTTTGATCTTTGTCTTTAACAATGATGATAAATCCATCCCCGGACCATCTTGAAATGATATCATCTGGTTCGCATATATTAAGGAACAAGTTGCTCACTTCAATAAGAATACGGTCTCCTTCTTTATGACCAAATGCATCATTTGTAATTTTTAACCCGTTAATATCACACATGACTATAAAATAATTGGGATTATCTTCCCTGTTCAGTATTTCAAACTGCCGTTTCATATAGGCACGGTTATTAAGCATCGTCAAAGGATCAGAGTAGCTTAAAAACACTATTTCTTCTTCATTTATTTTTCTTATTGTAATATCGGAAAGTGTACTGATGACCCTCTCCGCCTTATTTTTTTCGTCTCTTTGAACCACCTTACCCCGCTGCAGAACCCAAATAATCTGATTTGAGGCCGTAATCACCCGAAATTCCTCTTCAAAATAATCGATACTTCCGTTGACTACATTATCAAAGTTATGCGCTAATCTTATTTTACAATCGGGGTGAATTTTCAGATGATAGTCTAAATACAAATCATGTCCATTTTCTCCCTCACACCCAATCAACTTTTTCCACTCCGGGCTTATGTAAATTTCCAGTGGTTTCACTAAAAAATCCAGATAACCGTCATTGGTCGCCTCCATAATCAGTCGATATCTTTCATCCATTTGCTTGATGTTTTTGTTTGCAGCATCAAGAACCCCCAGCATTTTGTTGGTTGACTCAGCCAGCTGGTGAAGCTCATCGTTTCCTTCAACCTGAACAGACATGGTCGTGTCTTTTTTCTTTGCAACCTCATTGACAAAGTTATTTAATTTCGTAAGGCGCTCAAAGACCATCCGGTTAAGTACAAAATAATCACATAATAAAATTAAGAATACCAGTAGGATAAACTCAATGATGAATCCATTAAATTTATTTGCAATAAGGTTATAATTGTATTGTTTTTGTAAGATGATCATCTTAATGGATTCTTCTCCATTTAGATCTTTTTGAAGCTTATTTGCTGTGAGATAGGTTTCTCCATTGTATTGCGTTGGCAAAATATTGGATTCTGATGGTAAAACACTTCCTGATGCTTGGGTTAATGACACCTTAAGCCCGGTTAAATTTTCTATATAACTTATTAAGTCGTTATTAAACGTCCGAACAAAAACAATGGTTCCATTACTAACCGCGGAGTGATTAGAGTTGTTGACAAAAGCAGACCCAACCAAATAGACTTGACCATCCAGAAATACTAGACCGGTATTGACATCTTCTTCTGTGGTCAAAAGCCCTGTATAAAAATTGTTTTGTTTGATTTTTTCGGTGACCTCTTTTGAAACATCTTCCGGTAACCCATTGTCCACAGATCCGATGATTTCGCCCTGATTATTCACAAACATCATCATACTTATCTTGAGATATGCCAGGCTTTCTTTTTTTAAATTTGACTGTCTGTATTCTTCATTCCCATTGTTAATAAAATTATAGGTATCATCCCAATAACCCCAATCCTTTAATGTGACATTAAGATTATCTTTTTCATTAGCAATAATTTTTTCAACGGTTTCAAAATCTCTGGCCATCAGGCTTTTTGTCTCCATATTGATATATCCGTAAAAGGCTGTATTAAATAATAAATAGGTGAATCCCAGGAGAATTCCAATATTGATTAAAGTTAAAAATAAAACTTTCAGTTTCAAATTCATATTAGTCCCCCTACCCATTTTCATATAGAATAGTTAATGCTATTATATTATCGACTAGACTTCAAATTAATTAATAAATTTTCTTGAATATTTCTCAAAATTATTAAATTATTATCGTTGTTTGATTGCGTCTGCTCATTGATACTGTTATAATTATATTTTATCGATTTATTTTAAACTAGGCCGTCAATTAAACAACCATTTTTTCTTGAATATTAAAGTAAAGTGAGGTTTAGGTAATGTCAACCGATTCGGTATCAAACAACATCAATGCAAATTTTTCTGATCAATATTTTGAGGAAAAACCACTTTCTAGGGAAGTTCACTATTCAATATGGATAAAAATCGTCTTTTGTGTCATAATATATGCGATTATTCGCATTATTCTGATGAAAACCAGTTTACCCATAAATGTAAGCGGCATGATCTCTCAGATTCAGGTAATCATTTCTGTATATCTGACGATCCAATTTAAAAAGCCGGGATACTTCACTGCCTTTACTATCAATGCTCTCCAATGTTTTACTTCTATCATCGCATTATTTATTTTTGACAATACCCCTGCTTTATTTGGAATCATTTTCCCTATCTGTACCATCATTATCATATCCATTATTTCATCCTTCGAAAATCGCCTTAACAAAAAAATTGACGAAATCACAATAAAGAATTTAAGCCTTGCCCTTCTCAATGAAAAACTTGCCACTGCTCACAATGAAATGGAACAGCAAAATGAACTCCTGATGTCTTATAATCGCATTATCAAGGAAAATGAAAAAAACTTGAGTTATCAGGCATTTTTTGATGTACTTACCGAACTTCCCAATCGTAATGTTCTCATTAACAGACTTGATCTGTTAATCACTTCTCCCGAAAATGCCAACATCCGTTTTGCTGTGGCTTTTATTGATTTAGACGATTTTAAACAAGTGAATGATACTCTGGGACATCATATCGGAGATTTATTGCTTCAGGCAGTTGCTATAAAATTGAAACGATTAATTCACCCTGAGGATATGCTTGGGCGATTAGGCGGCGATGAGTTCGCCTTGATCATTAAACGACCTCTTACAGAAGAAGAAATTTTTTCATATATCGAAAGCCTAAGGCTTTCGCTTATGGAAAATATTGTACTTGAAAATAATGCGCTTTCTGTTTCAGCCAGCTTTGGTGTTTCCATTTATCCCCAGGACGGATCCACTCCCACAGAGCTCTTAAAATGTGCTGATACGGCCATGTACAAGGCAAAAGGATATAAGAAAAACGGGATTTCATTTTATACTCAGGGCATGAACCTCCAAACTGATTTCATTTAAATCAGTTTGGAGGTTTTTTTATAATCAGAAAACCTCTTCTTTATGGCAGTATTCACACAATAAACACATAACAGTCAAAGCATAGCCACATCTTTGAGTTAAAATGATGAAAATTAATTAATTTCATCATGGAGGTTGAAGATGTATATCCTGAAAAACAGTATTCGAAACGTCACACGTAATGCCGGGCGCAATATTCTCATCGGAATGATTGTATTGGTGATTGCCATATCCAGTTGCGTTGCCTTATCCATTAAACAATCCGCTAAACAGCTGGAAGCAACTGGCCTGAATAACATTCAAATCACTGGCAGTATTTCAGTTGACCGGCAATCCCTAATGACCCAAGCTAAGGCTTCCGGTACTGATGTGCAATCCCTGATGCAAGAGAATCAAGATCTTACTCTTGCAGAAATGCAAAATTATGCAACATCTCAGTATGTAAAAGATTTTTATTACACCCTAAGTAGTTCAGTGAGTAAAGGGTCCGGCCTGGAACCGGTATCTACCAGTAAAACAACCACCACAGCCAATGCCACTGCAACAACCACTCAAACAACCTCAGGACAGACGACCTCGGGGCAAACCCCACCGAATGGCGTGACCAAGGTTGATGGCCCTTCTGGAATGGGTACCCAGGGTGATTTCACCATTACCGGATATAGCGGCGAAAATTCCATGACCAGCTTTACCAGTGGCACCAATCAATTAACCAGTGGTCAGGTATTCAACTTTGATACCGCCGACATGACCTGCCTCATTAGTGAGGAATTGGCCACCTTAAATGGACTCTCGGTAGGAAGCACCATCCAGGTGATTAATCCCAATGCAACAACCGAAGTGATCCCCTTAACGGTTGCGGGAATTTATAGCACCACCACTGCTGCCACCAATTCAGGCAATATGCGTTTTTCAACCGCTTCTGATCCAGCCAATCAGATATATACCAGCTACAATACACTAAAAGCCATTGGTGGTCAGTCCATTAGTGTGGCTACAGTAGGAACTGATACCAATGGCAATCAAACCACCACCGCATTGAGAACCCAGGAAAACGGGATGTATACTTTTGCGGATATGACGGCTTATGAAAATTTCAAAACAGATGTCACTGCCATGGGATTACCCACGGCTTATACCGTCACCTCAACGGATGTGACAAACTATGAAAACAGTTTATTGCCTTTGCAAAACCTAAATAATTTTGCCACTATCTTTTTAGTTCTCGTTTTACTCATTGGCGGAAGCATTTTAGTTGTGTTAAACATATTAAGTATGCGTGAGCGCAAGTATGAAATTGGCGTTCTCACTGCCATTGGTATGAAAAAGAAAAATGTGGTGATTCAATTTATAACTGAAGGCTTTATTGTGACCATCCTTGCCATTCTTTTGGGAACAGGCATTGGGGCGGTAGCTTCGGTACCCATCACCAATGCTTTGTTATCGCAACAAATCACATCCCTTCAAACCCAGCAGAGTACCCAGCAAAGTAATTTTGGACGTGGGGGCGGTGGCGGATCCGGGCAACCCGGACAAGCCTCAGTGACCTATATCCAAAGCATTAGTTCAGCCACGGATATTACCGTAGTAATGGAACTTATTGGGATTGGTATTCTGCTAACCGTTCTTTCCAGTTGTGGCGCAATGGTATTCATTTTAAGATATGACCCATTAAATATCTTAAGCAATCGTTCGTAAAGGAGCATAGAAAATGAGTGTATTAAAATTAGAAAATCTATCGTATACCTATCATGGTGAACAGACCAAAGTATTGAATGAACTCAATTATGACTTTGAAAACGGAAAAATCTATTGTATTATGGGAAAATCCGGTGCAGGAAAAACCACATTACTTTCCCTGTTATCCGGACTGACCACCCCAACGGGCGGAAAAATATTTTTTAACGAACAAGATATTAGTCACATTGACAAATATGACTTTCGAAATCGCATGGTTGGTGTTATTTTTCAGGGTTATAATTTATTACCCCACCTAACTGCTGAAGAAAATGTCCAATTATCTATGGATATTTCAGGCAAAATCTTCCCTGATAAGGTGCGTCATGGCTTTGAAGCCCTTTCCAAAGTAGAATTAGGAGAAGAAAAAGCCACCCGGCGAATATTAAAATTATCAGGTGGTGAGCAACAACGAGTGGCCATCGCCCGCGCCTTATCCTATGATCCGGAGATCATCCTTGCCGATGAACCCACCGGTAATTTAGATGGCGAAACCCAGGAGGGCATTATCAACATCTTTAAAAAACTGGCCCATGAAGAAAATAAATGTGTGATTATTGTGACCCACTCTCCTGAGGTGGCCAAAGCTGCGGATGTACTTTATGAATTGACATCGGTGAGTTAACTTGCATACTCAACCGATTTGACATAGATTAATTTTTCTTTTTCTCCTAAAAGAATTTTTAAAAAAAGAATCCCCTATAAAAAGGGATTCTTTTTTTGTCGTGACTATCTATGCCGTTTTTCGATGATACTCTTTTCTCAAAGCAATATTCTGAAATTTTAAAATTCAATTCATCCAAGTTTGAATTATTTAAATTAAATATTCTATTTTATCTTCTTCTTTCATATCAAACGCTTTAAAAACTTTGTCTCGAACCTCTAAAAAGTCATCACTTGTTCGATTGCGATGGTTCCCTAAAGTTACGGTGATTATTGTCTTTATTTTAGCTGGATTCGGTGTCATCAAGACAATTCTATCTGCAAGAAAAACTGCTTCGTCAATATCATGGGTCACAAAAATAATTGTTTTCTGCTGTTTTCTTTGTATTGCTAATATTTCATCCTGCATTTTAATCCGCGTTAATGCATCCAGTGCTCCAAAGGGCTCGTCCATGAAGATAATCTCGGGATCAACTGCCAGAGCCCGGGCAATGGCAACCCGTTGCTTCATGCCTCCTGAAAGCTGTCTTGGGTAACTTTGGCTGAATTTACTTAATCCAACCAGATCAATGTATTGACTGGCGATATCTTGGATTTCTTTTTTTGATCTTCTTTGGATCTCTAATCCCAATTCTACATTTTTTTGAACGCTGCGCCATGGCAGCAGACCATAATCTTGAAAAATGGTAATGTTTTTACTGGAAGGTTTTGTGACTTCCCTATCATTTATTTTGATACTACCACTGGTGACTTTTTCAAATCCGGCAATTAAATTGAGCAGGGTTGTTTTTCCACAGCCACTTGCCCCCAGAAGACAAACGAACTCTCCTTCTTGAATCTCCAGCGAAATATTTTTTAAAGCCTGAAATTTTTTACCATTTTGGGTGTACTCTTTTGAAACATCAGTGATTTGAATCCCCATATTATACACTTCCTTCACCCGGTTGCACAGACCACCGGTTGAAAATCTTTTTTTCAAAATATTTAATGAGTGTGTCTAATAACAGTCCGATGATGCCAATAACGATCATGGTTGCCACTAAGGTGTCCACCCGCATATTATTTCTGGAGTCGATAATTAAATATCCTAATCCTGATTGTGTTCCAACCATTTCTCCTGCGACCAGAAAAACCCAGGCGGTTCCCAGAGCCAGGTGAATGCCTGTCATAACATTTGGAAAAATAGCTGGCAGAATTATCTTTACAATTATTTGCCACTGATTCATTCCAAGGTTGTTGGCGACTTTTAAATAGGTTTCGTCAACCTGACCAATGGCAGAAATGGTGGACAACAAAATTGGAAAGAACCCGGCAATGAAAATAATGACAATCGCCGGTATATCACCAATGCCAAACCATAATACAATAAATGGCAGCCAGGCCACCGGTGAAATGGGTCGTAAGACCTGGACAACCGGATGAACAAATCCCCAAATATTTTTATACCAGCCTAATAAAAGTCCCAGCGAAACCCCTGCGATAATGGAGCTCAAAAAACCAATTGCAAAACGAACCATACTATCCCTGATATCAATCCAGAGAGTCCCTCCCGCTAAGAGTTCCTGAAAAGCATTGATCACATTCACCGGCGTTGGAAATAACGCATTATTGTATCCGCCTAAGAGAACAACCAATTGCCAAATTAATATCAAAACTCCAAAGCCAACAATAATTCTACTTATTTTCTTCATGTTAGTTCTCAAGAAAATTATTCACAAAGTCTTTATACGCTGGTGGGTTGGATGATATGCCGTACTTCACCATATATTGGGTCAGACTTTCATAGGCTTCCTTTGTGATTGCCAGATCATCATAGGAAATCCACTTCATGGATAGCTCCAGTACTTTGTCATCCACACTTAAGTATTTTTTTGCGATGGCATTGGATTCTGTCGGGTTTGTTCCAATATAGGTGCCTGCCTCTTGGTAATTTTTAACAAACTCTTTGGCAGTGTCATTGTTTTTTTGGATAAAATCATTGGTAAGAACCAGGGAGCAACAAATGGAATCGTTCCATAATTCATTGGATTCATACAAAACTTTTCCTGTTTGCAATGCTACCGATTTTGCTCCGAAAGGTTCTGCTACACAATACCCGGCAATTTGTCCCGATGCCAAAGCCGAAGGCATTTCGGATGGTGAAAGTTCCACAACGTTTATTTCGCCGACATTGATCCCTGCTTTTTCCAACATTTGATTGTACAGAATGTTATGAGATGACTGTCTGTGAGGAATTGCAAAGGTTTTTCCTTTTAAATCCTGAGCACTGTTAATATCATTTCCCACGACAATGACATTTCCGTCCTTATGTCCTAGCGCAACGGCTGTTACACCAATTTCCTGTTCTTTCGCCTTAATTGCCAGCTCGATTAAAACCGATGCACCATCGACTCTACCGGTATTCAGGGCATCTGTTAATTCTGCCCACGAACCATATTTAACCAGTTCAATTTCATAGTTTGGATTCTCCTTTTGGAGTTCTGCTTCAACAAACAATGGCAGTGCATGGGTAATTGGTAAATAGGCAATCTTAATGACTGGTTTTTTATTTCCTGTTTTGGTTGTGTTGTTCTGACACCCAACCATACTCACCGCAAGGGTCAGTATTAACAATACTATTGCGATTCTCGTTAACTTTTTCATTTTAAAATCTCCTTTATTCCCATCCTAATTTAACTCTTAATTCATTTATATCTGCTACGATTTGATTCGCAAGTTTGACGTGATCCACATTAACGATCATTCTTGACCCCAAGGTATCCTTGCCGCCATTTAAAACATGTTCCATTACGTTGTCTGAGCCCTGAATTGGCGGATAAACACAATGATAGGAATTAATGCCTAAAAGTCTGAAACTCAGTGCGGCACCAATCCCCTTTTCATTGGACCATTCTGGACTGACAAAGGCAAAGGGCAAATCTTTTAATGGAATTTTCGTGCCACCTGCCACTCCCTTTAATACCGCAGAAGCCCTTGAATTGTCAAGACATTCACCCATATGCCAAACCGGCGGAAGGTCATTTCCCAAGAATTCTCTTAGCCCTTGGCCTGCTTTGGATCTTCCTCCTGAATTGCAATAACCTAATTTTAATAAAGGGAACGAAGCGCAACCATTGGTCATGATTAAAATATCATTTTCCAATAAAATGTCTGCCACTTCAGCAATGGCTTTTTCATAGACGATCCGGGGATTATTGCAACCTACCAGATTAACAATCCCCTTAATTTTTCCGGTTTTCAATGCATCGACTAATGGTTCCAGAGTTCCACCAAAGTAACTAGTCATGTACTCTGCCGAAAATCCGACGTCTGCTTCCACTTCATATTGGGGTATAAATACCGGAATGTCCCGTCTTTGTACAAAACTTTCAATGGCTCTGCTTAAAATTTTTCTTGCCAAACTATCAGTTTCACCAATATTGCTATGATGATGGTCAAATCCATAATGTTCAGCTTCCGGTAGTCTTGTTGCATCGTTGGTTGTCACAACAGTCGTTTTAACGCATTTTGCCACGCTCATAATCCCTGGGAAAACATCCTGAACATCAGCTACCCAAAGATCCAGGGCTCCGGTTCCTAATACGAGCTCAGCTCCCACGGCATTGGATAATGGAATAACCCCACCATATCGATACATGGCTGATAAACCTGAACAGCAAATTCCGTAAAACCGAATCCCCAATGCGCCTTTTTCCTTGGCTAATTCCTGAAACTCCTGGCTATTTCCCAGTTTAACAATGGCTTGGACGAGTAGTGGCGAATGTCCATGCACGGCAATGTTGACAAAGCCCTTTTTTAGAGCGCCTAAATTTACTTTTGTTTTACGCCTAACCGGCAATCCAAACAAACTGTCGGTAGCAATGGCAGAGCCCAATACACTAGACCAGGAAAACGCTAAACCGCAACGGTCAAATTGTTTCATAACATTTCGCCAATCTCCGTCGGTTCCTGTTCCTGTTCGATGCATGGCTTCAAATAATTCATGATATGCACTAATCGGCATAATGTCTAAATCTTCCCATACTTTAATTCGTTCCGGTGATGCAAATGCTTTTAATGTCTTAAGTTCGCCTGGGATGGTTCTTGACAAATCTTCCAATAATATATCGGCAATTTTGGTTGCCAGCACTTCCTTGGTTTCACCTTCTGTTTTTAAGCCAAAGGCCTTTGCTGTTGCCCGGATTTTTCCTTCCCCTTCAATGGGAAGCTTTATCTTTCCTTCTCCGGCAAGTTTAAGGGCAAGCATACTTTCACGACCACGTCCGCCGTGTCCCGCTATTGCTCCGCCCATATGTCTTAGCATATTTCTTGCAACAATTAAATCAGCATCAGCCCCGCATGTTCCTCGTGGCGCTTTCTTCGTAATCCTGCAGGGTCCCATGGTACAATTCTTACAGCATATTCCTGCCATTCCATAAGTACAGTGTGGTTTTTGTGCGTCAAAACGATCAAAGGCCGTTTCACAGCCAATTTCCTGCATATGTAATAGCATTTCTCTGACAGCAGGGTCTGGGGTTTGTTCTATAACAGTTTGTTTGTTTGGAAATGTTTTCTTATACTCTTTCACTGCCTCAATATAATCATTAACATCATCCTGTTCCTGAGTATGTGGATTCTTGTCAGGATGGTGGTCATGTTTTTCAAATCCATTTTCGTCAACTTCAAATTTTCTATGAGAATGTTCTTTAATATTCATTATGATATGCTCCTTCGGTAAATCAGATTTTATTCATCTTTTAAAAAATAAACAATTCAGCACATAGAGTATATAAATCAATTCATAGTTTGTCAATATGAATTGTCAATATTAATTTTTTATGCCAGATAAATTTATTGTTTTTCAGTGCTTTTCATGTTTTCGGAATATAAGCAATCATAATATTAATCCCATTCTCATGGCTTTCCCAACAAGTTTCGGGTTTTTTAAAAAGCAAAAAAAAAAATCCACCCTATTAAAGCGTAGACTTTTCATACTTAATATAATTAATTATTATTAAATCAAGAGTATCCTCATAACCAGCGTGGCTGTACAAGGGGGGGCTCTGGAAAAATTCTTTTTTTATTTTAAATTTATCCATTATTTTTTCTGACTTCATGCCGATATCAATACTAATCAGCATTGTCAATAATAATGATTTAAATTCATCACACATGGAGGTAAGTTAATGCAAATTTCAAGTTCAACTGTAACAATGGCCAGTCAGCATAGCTATACGGAAGTGACTAAAAGTACGGAATCACTTAAAACCTGGAATGATAAAGAAAACGTACCGGTTGACCAAGTTAATTCTTCGACAAAGGGGATTGATACCCTTGATCTTTCCCTTGAAGCCAAAAATCTCCAACTCAATGGAAGCGGCTCGATCACGGAGGTTAAAAGTGAAGAGGATTCGGCTTTTCCCCTGAGCGAATCGGATAAAAGAAAAATCAAACTCCTGCAAGACTTTATTAAATCACTGACCGGGAAAAAAATCAAATTCATTCATCCCAAACATATTCAAATTCAGGACCCTAAATACGATTTCAACATAAAAAATTCAACCACGTTAAACCCTCAGCAAACCCAATCACCTCAAAACCCTGGCTGGGGACTTATTTACAATAAAAGTGTCATCCATTATGAATCAGAAAGCACCTCTTTCAGCGCCCAGGGCTCCATTAAAACAGAAGATGGGAGAGACATCAACATTGACCTTCAATTGAACCTGAGCCGTGAGTTCCTTTCGCAAAATGAATTAAGCATCCGTGCCGGTGATGCCGTACAAATAGATCCGTTGGTTTTAAATTTCGATGCTCCAACCGCCTCTGTCACAGAGGAAAAATATCAATTTGATATTGATGCCAATGGGACTGTGGATCAAATTTCATTTGCCGGTGCCGGCAGTGGTTTCCTCGCCCTGGACCTCAATAATGACGGAATTATCAACGATGGAAATGAACTTTTCGGCCCCAAGAGTGGCAATGGCTTTTCTGATCTGGCCGCCTATGACACCGACAAAAATAACTGGATTGACGAAAATGACGCCATCTTTGATAAATTGCAGATTTGGTCAAAGGACGCGGACGGTAAAGACTATTTATTTGCCTTGGGTGAAAAAGGCATCGGAGCCATCTATTTGGGAAATATCAGTACCAGCTATGCTTTAAAGGATGGCAACAACCAAACGGATGCTCAGTTACAAAGAAGCGGTATTTTTCTTAACGAATCCGGCACTGCCGGAACGATTCAACACATTGATTTATTGGTATAAGAATTTTTTCAATTATTTTTTTTATGAAATACCTATTATATGAAATCAAGGGGGCCGACTTTTACATAAAGCCTGGCCTCATATTTTTAACGATTGATTTTATAAATTTTAGTAAATACGTCCGTTTTAAATTCAAAAAACGCTTGTTTTGAAAGTTCTTCAGGAAAGCTCATCAGTTTAAGGGGTATTTCTTTTTTGCCATCTCCTCTTAAAATCGGCTGTAAATATCCAAAGTCAGACAGATAAAAACCCATTCTCTGGTAAAAACCAATGCGTCTTTTTCCGATTTCCATTTCATTATCTTCCACTTCAAGAACAACCAATTTGTTCGCGTTGTTTAAATAGGCTTTCAACATTTCCGAACCGATTCCAGATCCCCGGAACTCTTTTTTAACTGCGAAATGCTCAATGAAAATAACGGATCCAAGATCCCACTGAGCAATAAAACCGGCTATTTCATCATTATTATTTTTGAAAACTAATATTCTGTAGTTCGGCGCACTTAATTGTTTTAACCCATTTTCATAGGTTCTAATTTCTTCTTTCGGAAAAGAGATTGTCATTAAATTATATATTTCCCCATAATCTTTGACCTCTAAATCCATTAACTCTATTCCCATGGCTTGACTCCCATTTATTTCTTGTCTTTTATAAACATATTTCCATGCCGGCTTCACTGCTTGATCCCTGAAAAAGAAGATCTCCCGCCTTGTTCACCAGCTGGATGGATACATGGGCCGTAATACTTTCAATAATTTCCCGATCCATGAGCCCGTCAACGGGAGCCCTTAAACTTCCCCCGCCATCCATTTGTGCTTGAAAGGTCAGGATTCCGCCAGGGCCCTTCAATTCACCGGAACAGCTTCCTTTGCCGGAATCAACCTGCCAATTGGAAAGCTGGGAATGGTTATAGGTAGCGAAACGGACGGTGACACCATTAAAATCCGTGAAATATGCAAAGAACCCATTGAAGGTTCGTCCTAAAAAAGGAATACGGGCTCTTGAAAAAACAAAGGATGCATTGCAGGTACCAAAATGACTCGCTTGCAGCCATAGATAGGTTTTTGGAAATGACCGGCCGTAGTCTTTCTCGATATAGCCAACCCCACCATTGAAATCCAAAATCTCCCCATCCAACTCAATTTCACCTTGAATCTGATGATATAAATGAATAATGGCGTGATAGCATTCCATGAAAGGAATGAATGAAAAGGGACCCATTATCCCCGGGTTAAACCTGGTGGTTGGAAATGGGTGAACTTCGGCAAAGGCAAGTTTGCCTTTTATTACGCCTTCAATGGTATCAATGCCCAGGGATAAACCCTGGGCACTGAAATGATTATCCCCTATTTTCACATCAAATTGATCCGATGGCGATAGAAATTCTGAATAAGGAAAATGATGATACCATGTTTTTCCGGAAACCGCATTGATGACCTGTATAAATGCATGCTTTTTTCCCTGGGGGTCAACTGCCATTCCTGGAATGATAGCAATGGCGTGTTTCCGATCGGCGCTAATGCATTTGAAATACCATCCTTCGAAATATCGCCTTTTGCGATGCTGCCCCTGAAAATATTCGGGTTTTTTCATAAATTATCTCCCATTTCATACTAATAAAAAAACGTTAACATACCCTGTGTTGAAAAAGTCCACCCACCTTAGGTCACCGGTTGCAATGGCAACAGTTAATTCGTATTATAGCGATTATTGACTCTTTAATCAAATAAAAAACAACCTGGTTACCCTGATTGTTTTTTTATTTATACTTTGGACCTTTTACCTTTACTTACCATGGATGAAAACTATAATTGTTGCAGTACTTCCTCAATATCAGGCAGTTCATGGCGTGGATAGTGTTTTGCCCAAATGACAATGCCTTCCTCATCAATGAGAATATTTGCTCTCTCGGAGGAGCCAAGTTCTTCATTGAATATCCCATAGGCCCTGGTCACTTCACCTAGGGGATGGAAATCTGCCAAAATTTTCACATTATTCAAAGACAAAACTCTTGCCCATACCGATTTACTTGGCTGAGAGTCAATACTAAAACCCAATGGTACCGTATTTTTTTCCTCAAACCTGCTAAAATTTCTTTCCAGGGCTCGCATTTGATCCGTACATACTCCTGTCCATGCCAAGGGATGCCATGATAGAAGAACCTTTTTTCCTTTAAAATCGCTGAGTGATAATTCCACTCCAGTTTGATCTTTTAATTTGAAATCCGGTGCTTTTTCCCCTACTTTAATGATGTCAATCATAATCTTTCCTCCTTCTTTTTATAAGGTCATAATACCCATGGATGTCTATGCTTAATCATAATTTATAAGCAACTCAATTAGCGTATTATATCGCTTTTTGCTAAAAATAGCAACTTTTTCATGGTTGTGGCAACTGACCGCTTTTCTTAACAGACGTTAATATACACTAAAGGGTTTCTTCGGTTTGATGTCTAGTCTGATGCTGAAGGATAAAACCGGCTGCAATCAAAACTACGAGGCCGATAATGGTAATCATAATTCCAAAAACATTCTGTTCGTAGATATTTGCTCCCACGGATACCCAGATCATTGTTCCCGGAATCCTTGAAAGGCCATAGACAATGAACAGCTTCGATGCTTTTATGGGAGTCAGCCCTGCCACATACATCATCAAATCCTTGGGAATCACCGGAATTAAACAAATAATCAGCATTCCGATCATACCCTTGGAGGAGTTGATGACAGTGCTTATTTTATTAATTTTCTCCTGGGCGACAAATTTTGAAATAAAATCATAGCCCAGGATTCTGGAAATATAAAATGCACAGACCGTTCCAATCATTAGCCCACCATAAGACAAAACAAATCCCAGTGGAATCCCATAAATATATCCTCCGCAGATATTAAAAAGGTCTCCGGGAATCACTACTACCAAAACATGGACTGCCTGGATGAGCACGTAAACCAGAGCACCCATATTTCCGAAGGCCAATAGATAAGCCCGGACTTTCTCGGGATCTTTTATGTTTTCGCTAATCCAGGGCCCGTATTTTAAAGCGAGAATGCCCATGGTAAGGGCAAAGAGAACCAGCAGCGAAAATTTTGCGATGCTCTTTTTATCCATTTTAATTTTATTCATCATAACCTCTTTTCAGTTTAATAAGATTCATTATATCGAATTAAAATGAAAAGCAGATGAAGTTCAGCCAAAAACAATCTTAAATTCGGTTCCCTCATTCATTTTTGAGGAAACAAAAATCCTGGCGTCAAGGGCATCACAAATGTCTTTAGCAATGGAGAGCCCCAGGCCGTTACCGCTTTTTTCTTTGTTCCGGGCTGGGTTTTCAGTATAAAACCGATTGAAAATATGGGGGATTTCTTCATTTTCAATGCCGCACCCGGTATCTGCAACCATCAGTACCCCTTTCCCCTTCTCTTTGATGCAGGACAAATGGATATTTCCTCCTGCTGGGGTGAATTTCGAGGCATTATCGCATAAAATACGAATCAGCTGTTTGATCATGCTTTCATTGGATGTAATGCTGAGATGACTTTCGCCTTGGTAAAAAATGGCATGGGTGGTGTCATAAAGTTCTATTTCCTTAACCAAACTTTGACCCAATACCGCAAGGTCAAAGTTTGCCATGGTTATGGGCTGATGGGTGTCCAATTTTGCAAGAGTCAGTAACTTGGATACCAGGTGTTCCATATTTTCCGTTTCATTTTTTATGGCCTCGATGGAGGTATCCAGGGCTTCTTTATCATCTTTTCCCCATCGATCAAGGAGATTAATATATCCTTTAATCACGGATATTGGTGTTTTAAGCTCATGGGATGCGTCGGACACAAATTGTGATTGCTGCTGAAATGATTTTTGGAGTCTGTCTGACATTTCATTAAATGTTTCTGCCATCATATAAAGCTCATCTTTGGATGGTGGCAAAAGAATCCGTTCAGAGAGGTTTTGGGCATTTATTTTTTGTGCTGCCCTGGTAATTTCACCCACTGGTTTTAGCATTCGCTTACTAAAGAGATAACCCAGTAACACTGAAACGCCAATTCCCAGAACATCCATGATGGCAATCACCATGAATAAAAGCTTTAAAAAAACTTTCTCGCTGTCCATGTTTTTTACCAACTGAAGGGTGTAAACAGCATTATTTGCTTCAAAACTTACGGTTTCGGTTAAATAATGCTGTTCATTATCATCATGGGACTCAATGATATTTTGTGGTTGTTTTTCAGGAAAGTCGTATACAAAGCCTTCGGATTCAATAATCTTAGCGTCATCTTTATAAAATCGCATGAAAATATTTTTGTTGGCATTCAGGTTTATTTCTTCGTTCAAATCCAGATTATTCTGGTTGAAATTAACAATTGCCTGTTTGGTACGTTGCATATCTGCATGGGCTGTGACTAATTGATAAGCTTCAACACTGTAGAGTATGCCTGCACTAATAAAAAAGAGTGATAATGAAAAGACCAGAACATAAAAAACAGTTAATTTTTTTGTGATTGACAATTGTTGAAACACTGGTATTTTCAATGGTTTACTCCCTTATCATATATCCATAACCGCGGACTGTAGTAATGATTTTATTGTCCGCATCATCTCCTATTTTGGTTCTTAAATGTTTGATGGTTACATCCACCACATTGCTATCCCCAAAATAATCATATCCCCATACATTTTGGACCAATCGATCCCGGCTTAAAACAATCCCTTTATTGATTAAAAATTCCTCGAGCAAATCAAATTCCCGTTTGGTAAGTTCAATAAAAGACCCATTTCGTGAGACTTCATGGGTTTCGATATTCATGGTAAGGCCTGCAGCGGTGTAATAATTGGTATGCGTCGATTTATTTTTTCGTGTCACAGCACGTATTCTTGCAAATAATTCCTCAATGTCAAAGGGCTTGATCATATAATCATTAGCCCCGCTGTCAAGGCCAATGACTTTGTCTGAAATATCGTCTTTGGCGGTGAGCATAATGATGGGTACCTGGGAAAACTTTCGAATCCGTCGGCATACATCCAGCCCATTGATATAGGGAATCATAAGATCAAGCAGGATCACATCAAAATCCTCTTCTTTGGCTTTTTCAAGCCCTTCTCGACCATCATTGGCGGTGACTACTATGCATCCTTCGTGCTCCAACTCCATTTTGATAAACTTTGCAATTTGTTTTTCATCTTCTATAATCAATACCCGTTCTTTCAATACGAATCACCTCTCTATTCTTCATAGTTTAAAGCATCGAAATGAAAAATAGATTAAATTAGCGACTTTTTCACTTCTTCGATTCCATATTTTTTATCTTGTTATACTCAATCGCTGTCAAAACAATCATAATGACGTCAAATACAGAAAGGGCAATCATAAATGCCGAGGGACTGATAATATAGCGATATACCTGGTAGGCAATGAATAAAGCCAACGCTAAGATAGTCAGGGGATAGGCCCACAGCTTTCGTTTCCACAATAAAAAAACAAGAATGCATTTGATAAACCCATGGGACATAAGGTAAAAGATTCCAAACTGCTGCGTACTGATTGAAAAGTTATGGCCCAGGCCGATGAGGGTATTCGAAACCATGTCGTTTGGATCATGCGATAACTCATTTTGCGTCAGTAAAATGATCAGGCTATTGAGTCGATCCGGATTCAGAAAGAACAATAACAGGCCCCCGACTATTTCCAATAGGCCATTAATGCCCTTTAACAGGAGTCCGATTTCAAAACTCAGATGAAAAAGATCTTTTGATTTCATGCTTTTTTTAATATTCAAGTTACTCACCATTCATATTTCAAATTTTTAATTTCCAGAAAGCCACGCTCTTATTAAGTTTAGTTTATTTTTTAAACAGCTCCTTAGCTCGTTTTGTTATATAAGCTGCCGAGTCCTTGATCAGGGTCCCAACCTCATGAAGAGTCAGGTTCAGTCGAGTAAATATGCGTAAAATAATAAGCATCAAAAGAAGTCCCAGTCCAATCATAAAGAAAATAACTGCCGCCGTGTTTTCCTTGTACATTGCCTCAGCAAAAAGAGTGACAGTTGCCGTGTATCTTTTCAATAAAAGATTGGGTGGCGATGGGAGTTGAACCATTGTAATAAAATCCTGGGTATCCAACTTTGCAATCAAATAATGATAGTAGCTGTTCTCTGTAAGAAGCTCTGCCCCAGCACCTCCGCTAATGACATAGCGAACCCCATTTTTAGTATAATCAAAATAACTGTGAATATGGGATAAATAAACCGTATCCACCTTATTCACGGTCATCAGGTCTTCAAAACGCTGGGCTTCCTGGGGATCCTGAAAGCCATGGTTTATGCTCTGATTTTCGCTATAAATTTCCAGCTTTTGCTCAAGAAAGCTGTCTCCCGGGGGTGCATTGTCAATAAAGGACTGTACTTCATTTTTTGTTGTCCCGCTTCTTGGGTCAATGGGAGGGATATGTGTTACCACATAAATGTTTTTGCCCTGGGCTTTTTTAAGATCTCTGTCCAGCCATGCATATTGTTCATCAGCGATAGCCTGCTTTTGAGACCAGCCAGATGAACTGTCAATAAAGGCAAAATGATTATTGCCAAAATCAAAGGAATAATCCTTGGGACCATAAAGTTTCGTATAGATTTCACGGCCATTTTTTCGGATATCGTGGTTGCCCAGGGTTGTACACAGAGTGGTGGAAAAAGTGGATACTGTCTGGTCAAATAATCGGTATTGATTTGGTTTTCCAGTGAATACAAGATCCCCATTGTCAATGACAAAAACCGGATTTAGAGCATTTACCTGATTAATAATCTGAGCAAATGTTTCATAACCATCACGATTATCTCCAAGAACAACATAGTTGCTATTGTCTGTGGCAGTCGGCTGGACTGGCTCTATTTTTTTATTCTCATCCGGATTGAGGCTCATGGAAAATTTCAAAGTATTGACGGTTGTTTTCACCGGATCAAAACCCTTTTGAATACTATTAGCATAAAATTCCGGATTAATATTTTCAATGGTAATTGATGTTTTTTGAGATGGTGCACTTGTGGCTTTCAGATTCACAATCGGTATCGGCGATAAGGCTCTAATCACAAGACTATCACCTTCTGTACCGTCCTTTTGTATCCCTTTGACAAACCCACCATAGACAGTGATTGTCACACCATTCCAGTTGTAGACTGAAGACGAATCATCGGGATTGAAATTAAGGGGAATTGACGTAAAGTCTTTATTTATATTATAACTGTGATTAGCATTAAATAGAAAAAGGCCTATTCCTGCGGCAAGACTTAGACATATCAATAAAATCATGATTCTTAATATACTACCAGTCTTCATTTTCCTCTCCAATCCTAGGTTTTGTTACTATTAATACCCATTATGCCGACGATTAAGAAAAACTATTAAAATATAGTTGTTGTGTTGAACAATTATAACATAAAAACCTATTCCATAGAATGATATGATAGACTTCAAATAATAAGTATAATAATATCTTAAGGGAATATGATCCATGAATGCATTCAGAAACAAAATGAAATCCTCCAAATATTTAAATCTGAAATAATGTGTTTACTTCTGTCTTACAAAACCAACAACTTAATGTTTAAACAAGCACTAATTTATTCAACCAAATAATCAATCGGTTGTTTGAATCGTTAAATTATTTTTCAATACTTGTCAATAGATTGATCAACCACTTTAATGTCAAGTATTTGAAAATCCCATTATTAAGGTACTTATTGCTTTAAACCCATTGAATTATTCTTCAATTACTTGTTTATTCGTTGATCAACTGCTTGATTATCCATACCAACTCTTCTTGCAAAATTTTGGGACTCATATTCTTACTGGTTTGCTAGGCAATCATTCTATCTTAAAAGGCATTTATACTAATTAATTCTAGTTTAATATAATTATTCGAAATTAATATCATTTTATCGTTATTAATATTATAAAAAATGATATTAGGTGGCTTAATGGGGTATCAATATGAGTATTAAGCTATCATTAATTCAGGAAGTCCTTCTGACTGATAGGCAGGAAATCAGTCATCGAAGACTTGTTGATAGATCGGAAGGAACAAAAAATGAAAGCAGGAGTAAAAAATGAAGAATAATGAAAATCCAGCGGGAAATATCCAGGATACGGACAGCATCACTAAAAGCAATCTTGATATGTCTATGTGTCTTTTCGATGATACAATATCCTCGGAAACACTTGACTTTGTTCTTGAAAACCCAGAAACAATGTCACCTGAAGAAATGCAGCAGACCATTAATAAACTCAGGTTGTATCGGATTGAATTAGAAATGCAAAACGAAGAGTTGCAAAAAACTGAGCTGGAATTGAACGAAACAAAGGCTCGGTATTTTGATCTTTACGAAAAAGCCCCGTTAGGTTATTTGATCATCTCCTTAACAGGGTTAATTCTAGAAGCCAATTTAACTGCTGCGACATTATTGGGAGTTGTTCGATCGACATTAATTAATCAACCATTTTCCCAGCTAATTTTTAAAGAAGACCGTGACCGCTACCATTTTTATAGAAGACACCTTACCGAGACTGACAATCCCCAGCATTATGAACTTAGAATGGTTAAAAATGATGGCACGAGATTTTGGGTGCATTGTACAACCACAACCACACAAGATAATGGCGAATTAATCTGTCGTTTGGTCCTGAATGATATCACTGAACGTAAACATGCCGAGGAAGCCTTAAGGGAAAGCGAAGAAAAATTCAGGCTTCTATACACATCGATGGATCAAGGATTGGGTCTTCATGAAATAATAACGGATTCTAAGGGAAAACCGGTTGACTATGTGTTTCTTGATATCAATGATAGCTTTACCAGAATCCTGGGCATTACTCGTGAACAGGCAATAGGAAAACGGATAACAGAAATTATGCCAAACATCGAACAATATTGGATTGATATTTTTGGCAAAGTTGCACTTACCGGTGAACCGAGCTATGATGAAAATCATCTAGCGCCCTCCGGGGGATATTATTCCACCTATACATATAGCCCGAAAAAGAACCAGTTTGCAGTTCTTGTCACCGATATTTCAGAACGCGCAGCAAAGGAAGAAAAAATCCTTTATTTGAGTTACCATGACCATCTTACCGGTCTCTATAATCGCAGATTTTATGAGGAAGAGTTAAAACGACTTGATACGGAAAGAAATCTCCCATTGACCCTTATTTTAGGCGACGTCAATGGCCTGAAACTGGTTAATGATTCATTTGGTCACGTTTTAGGTGATCAACTTCTGAAAAGAACAGCGGAAGTCATAAAAAAAAGTTGCCGCGCTGACGATATCGTTGCCAGACTTGGCGGAGATGAGTTTGTTATTATTTTACCTCAAACAGATACTTTGGCAACTGAGAGGGTGATTCACCGTATTAAAGATCTGGCATCAAAGGAAAAAGTTGGCTCTCTTGATCTTTCTATTTCTTTTGGTTATGAAACAAAAACTAAAAAGTCAGAAAATATTCAAGAAATATTCAAACGTACCGAAGACAATATGTATCGACAAAAGCTTTATTCGAACTCAAACATGCGAAGTAAAACGATTGACGTGATTATGAATGCCCTATATGCAAAAAACCATAGAGAGATGATGCATTCGAAAAGAGTCAGCAAAACGTGCGAGTCGATTGCTTTTCATATGAATCTTGATAAAGAGGATGTTAATCAGATTAAATTTGCCGGGCTGATGCACGACATCGGGAAAATAGGAATTGATGAAAATATTTTAAACTGCGAAGGCAAATTAAACGCTGATGGATGGGAAGCAATCAAGAGACACTCAGAAATTGGCTATCGCATATTAAGTTCAGCTAATGAATTTTTAGAAATAGCAGTTTTTGTGCTTGAACACCATGAGCGATGGGATGGAACAGGATATCCCAGGTACCTTAAAGGGGATGAAATTTCACTTGTAGCAAGGATCATTGCCGTTGCCGATGCCTATGATGCCATGTCATCGGTGCGTACATATAAAAAAGCACTGAGTGAAGCAGAAACTATTGAAGAAATTAAAAGGTGTTCCGGTACCCAGTTTGATCCTGCCATTGCCAGGATATTTATAGAAAGAGTTTTAGCAAAACCATGGATTTCATAATCGTTAAAAATTCAAGCGATTGATCCATTATTGTCAATCGCTTGATCAACCGGTTGAATTTCAATTCGATCCAATGGCGATAAATCCGTCTCTTCATCAGTTTTCAAAGAACTAAGCTTGTTCTTTCAAGTCCTTGTCAAGGCATTGATAAGCTCTTGAAACGAAAGCCAATCTGACACTTTAAATCAATCACTTTCTTGTTTTCAAGGGCATACACTATCTATCAATTCCTTGTCAACCATTGATAAACTACTTAAATAAAAAATCAATCTAACCCCTTTAGGACAAACACTCCTTTGCTATCATGACTTAACCTCATTTTGCGAATCCTAATCAACCCATTAATCAACAGCAACAAGAGAACATCGATCAAGCGCCTTTGCAATAAACTTTTCTTTTGTTCAGGACTAACCCTATTCTATCAAGCTCTTGTCATGTCCTTGATAAAACCACTGAAATGATTAATCCGCATAGTTTTAATGGGTTATCCTATACTCGGCATTACCATGACTATTGTTCGAAACCAGCTAGTGCTGTTACTTGGGCTTAGTTTTTGTGTTTTTGAATTAAGAATATAAATGCATCAAGCGTTGGATGATGCTTTTTTAAAGCGACTCCAGAAACTTCTTTTTACTGGTTCCTCTATGGGAGTGCTTTCCTCAATTTGTTTGGGCTGATCTTGCTGACGTCCTATTAAAATTTGGTTGTTCCGATTCAATTCGTTGGATTCCTTTAAACGCTCATTTAGCTCTGCGATTTGTTTATCTTTTTCAACAAGCTGTCCGCTTAACACTTTTAATGTTTCTCTTAAAATGGTTGTCAGCTCATTATCAACTGGTTGTTCAACTGGTTGAACTGTAAACAGATCCAAGGCCTTTACATCAATGGCTTTCTTACCTGCAAGAATTTGAACATATTCCTTCAAGTCCTTGTCAAGTCGTTGATAAATTGCTTGAGGGCTTACCCCTGCAAGACCTGCAAATTCTTTTATACTTAAATAACTTTCTTCCATAATCTTCTCCTTAACTCATTTCTTTCTCAGGGCCTATTTATCCTAATAAATAAAATATCATATATTTTCAATTAAATGCCATTATTGGGGTTTTGTCTTTTCTAGCAGTTCTATTTTTTAATATTAGGTACTTATATTATACCCTCTTTTAGTTATATTGTCTGATATTTTATTTACTAATTTCTATACTCTCAGCTTTATTCGTCGGATCAAATCAATAAAAGAGTATATAACCCAGAGCAGCCGCTGCTAAAACACAAATTGAAATGGCAATGAAAGTAGGATTCGAATGATGCCCCAACTATATAATAGAGCAAATATTTAAGGAAATCAGATAACCAGGAAGCCACTCTCTCCAGGCTTCCTGGTTATCTTTTGATAGGTTAAATATTTTAAATACGCTCTTTAAATAGTTGTCAATCTATTGTCAACCAATTGGTCAATGGGTTGAATCTATAATAGCTCTAAAGCCTTTATATCGCTAGTTTTTGTTCTTTCAATGTATTGAATGTGTTCCTTCAACTCCTTGTCAATTCATTGATAAACGCCTTGAATACTTAGTCCTGAAAAACTAGGGCAATGATGCCATCATCCCAATCTTTTTTAGTGGCGTGTCAACGATTTGCCTGAATGAGCTTCTCATAATATTCTTAAAACTTCCTGCTGGCCTATTATTCTATTATTTAATCAAGGTTGCTTATTATCACTTTAACATTTTTAAACTTAATTTCATTTTGAACATATAAATATTACCTTCGTCATATTTTCCCGTTTTAATTAATTTAGGAACGTATAGTTAGGAATGCTCTATTTTGCTGGAGATACTCTATTCAATTTCACATAATTGTTCATGTTCTATATCACCCCATCATAACCAACACCTTAAATAGGCTCTAAAATAAGACATTAAAATAATTTACAGGTCACTTAATACCAAATTACAAAGAAACCTTTTATATCGGGTATATGGGCGATATCCCCCATGTCATGATTTTAACTGGAATATCCACTATTGAAAATGGTATGGTGCTTTATTTTTGAGCTTTTGATTCCAAATAATCCAAATTGCAACCATCCTGTCATATGGCTGAATCGTCAATTATTTTGAAGCTGCCAGATTTAATCTCATCTTAACATATTCATTCGCAATGTCTGCCAGCCGTTCCAACTTTTTCTTTTTCAACCTATACTCCCGGTTTGTTTGCAAAAGATTTTAAAATTGAAATGACTTCACTATCCTGAACTTGGGTGAAATCCTGATAATATGCACCCACCGCACCCCGGTAATTAGCATCGATCTCCAGCGACACTAACTCATCCACCATTGACCTAAGCTTTTGGGCGGTATCATAGGGTGTAACGGGAATCGCAATTACCAATTTTTTTGGTTTGCGTTTTTTTATCTCATCGATGGCTGCTATCATTGTCAGTCCTGTGGCAATGCCGTCATCTGCTATGATCACCGTTTTTCCTTCAACAGGATACAGAGCTTTTCCCTCCTGAAACATTTCTCTGCGTCTTTTGATCTCCCTGCGCACTTTCTTTATTTCCTCTGCCAACCATTCTGGATCGACATTTTTAACTTCAGCAGAATTGCAAATCGTATCGCCATCTTCAGTGATGGCACAAATAGCATATTCACTATTCATGGGATGTCCTATCTTTTTAGTTAAGATAATATCCAGAGGAGCAATCAGCTTATTTGCGATTTCTGCTCCCAGGACAACTCCGCCTCTGGGTAAGGCCAATACGATGACATCATCATCTTTGTATTGTTCCAAGGCGTTTGCAAGTTTGATACCTGCATCTTTTCTGTTTTTAAATAACATGATTAATCCTCCTTAGTGTCTTTCTTTTGCCCAAATAATAAGCTTGAAGAAGGACACAACTTTATATTCAATCATAAAAGTTGTGCCCCTTCTCCAGACATTTAATTATTATTTTTCAACAGCTTTCATTTCTTCCTGTTTCTTTTGCATCTTTTCCATCAGATCAGGAACTTTGTTTAAAAGATTTTCCATGGCAGATTTATCTTTTACCGGAAGCATTGTAACTTCGTTGTTTTTAATGACCAGCACCGCTGTGGGTGTTATTTTTGCTGCAGAGCTTAAGCCGGTACCAGAGCCTGAACCGGTACCACTTTTGTTGGAATCATTGCCACTCCCTGCTCCTGCTCCTGTAGCGCATCCAAAAGTAATTGCCACTATCGGTACAATGGTCGTATCTCCGATAACCATCGGTTGTCCAATAACTGTTTCCGATTTTAAAAATTTCTCCAACTTTTCAAACAATGTTTCAAGATTTTCTTTGACTACATTTTCAACTTCCATGATTTTTTCCTCCATTTTAATTATATATTTTATGCTTCAGTATGAATGCGTTTTTGGAATACAACTTTTCTCACTTCCCTTTTGAATAAATACTTTATGAGTATATAAACTACTACCACAAGTCTTATTCTCCCTGAAATATTGATTTCAACATCTGTCATTTCTGATTCAAATATGGGCTCTAACGCAATTTGCGCCAAAGGGACAAGATCACAGAGTAAGTTTATTAAGAAACTAACCAGGGCCGTATGGGCTGGGTCATTGAAACCGTAATAACCAAATGCCGTTATTTCTTTTGGTTTGAGAATATTAAAAAATTCTTTTACGAATTTCAGGATTTCTTGGAAAAATGCCATACCTGGCATTTTAAAATTTGATTTTCTCCCTTTTTTTTCAGGTTTTTTGTGAGCCCTTTTTTTAGGAAGTTCCTTCATTATTATTCTTCCGAATAACCTGACTTTGATAAAAGGTTTCAAATCTTCAAGCAAAAGTTCAACCTCCAATAACGCCCAATGAACTCGAAAATATAAATTCGCATTTTCTTTTAGCAATGCAGAAATTGTGTATTCAAAGGGAATGAGCAGTATTAACAAGAGTATTAACAGGAGTATAACCACTATTACAATTAATAAAACGAGAACTATTTTAACCAACAAACTCAATATAGCGATAAAAACCATCATTAAATACCGATCACCTTTCAAGATTTTGACATTTATAATCCTGGTAATTTTAAAGTCGCTTTTTATGAATTATTTCAAAATTTTTAACATTGGCAGGCCTTATGTTTAACATATACCCCCATAAAATTGAATTAATCACTTTGTTTTTTAATAACTCAGTCCAAAATTTTAATAAAAACCGCATCATTGGTTAAACATATAAGTTATATAAGCTATATTTAATAAAAGCTAAAAATTCATGGCGATGCCTTATTTCAATTATCTACTTGATACTGTAACTGTTAAAAAGCGAGTCAGTTTAAGTGACAATCGAAATATTAATATAAGACTTGCAGGAGTATAATATAAATGAGTATAATGATAGCAAAAGAACATGTCACTTATATATCATGTATTTACTTCGATAAGTGAATTAATTTATTATATAAGGAGGGCTTAGCTTGTCATCTAAATCAACACGAAGAGGCTTCGACCCAAATGATCACAAATGGTTTTCAAATGAAGCCATATCTATGCTTGGAGTTGCCCAGGAAGAAATTCAATGGCTTCTTGACCGAGGTTATAAAATGGGTTCGGTAATAGAGTTTATTGGCAACCACCACCAGCTTTCTTTAAGGCAGCGAACTGCCCTTCAAAGGGCAACTTCATCTAAACTCCAATATGACAACAGAAATGCCCGCATGCTTTCAATTGAAGCTGCCAGGGATGGGTGTTTGTACATTGATGGATTTAACCTGATTATCACTCTTGAGGTTGCACTTTCCAAAAGTCTTATCATCCTCGGTAATGATGGTGTTTTAAGAGATCTGGCAGGCTTAAGAGGGACCTATTACTTAATTGATCAAACCGATAAGGCATTAAGACTCATCGGAGAAACATTAAGGAAACTTTCAGTGCCAGAGGTTATGTTTTACCTGGATGCCCCCGTATCCAACTCTGGCAGGCTGAAAACCAGCATCCTCGAACACGCCCATGAATGGAATATTCCTGTTTATGTTGAGCTTGTACCTAATGCTGATGTTGTCCTCTCCAAAATGGAACGGATCATTAGCGGGGATTCTGTTATTCTTGACCAGTGCATCAGCTGGTTTAATCTTTCAAGAATAATTGTTGATGATTACATCAAAGATGCTTGGATTATAAGCTTTAAAAATACGCTTTAATTAACCGGATCCGGACTGATTATTTTCTTTCAACAATTTTTTAGTGCATGTTCTCCCACATAAAAATACCAGGTTGCCATGATCCAACCTGGTATCGGTATTCTTTAGTTCGTTTTTTCAAGTCTAGTTTTCTTGAATTCCGATTTTCATGAAATTCAAAAGATAATTTAATCATCATTACGCTCCTCATGATAAAATCTCTCGCCGGTATTTGGATTATAATAAACCCTGAATCTTTTACCATTATTCGGATCTACCGTTACCTCTTCTGTTTTCTCAAAGTCCATCGGAACCTTTACTCCATGATTTTTTCTATACCTTTTATCCCAAAGCAATATGGATATAACAGCGAATATAACAATAACTAACTGAATTAAAATATAAAAAACTATCACCATAGACATAACAACTAATTCTTTTCAATTACTACAGCGGTACCATAAGCAACGACTTCACTCATAGATTGTCCCATTTCGCTGGAATCAAATCTCATCATCACAATTGCATTTGCTCCCATAGCATTAGCATTTATAACCAAACGGTCAATTGATTGTTTCCGAGCATCTTCAAGCATTGCAGTATATTCATGAATTTCTCCCCCAACAAGACTTCTTAAACCAGCAATGATGTTTCCACCTATTCCTCTGCTCCTCACAATAAGCCCAAAAGCCTGACCCTTTACTTCTTTTACTTTGTAACCAGTAATGTTTTCAGTTGTAACTACTATCATTAAATTCCCTCCTTATTTTCTTGTTTCTAGTATACATCTTTTCATCTTTTTTTACAGCAATAAAAGCGGCATAAAAAAAACGGCTAAAAGCCGTTATTAAGCAAACTATAAATGGCGGAGAGAGAGGGATTCGAACCCTCGGTACACTTACATGTACACACGCTTTCCAGGCGTGCTCCTTCAACCAGCTCAGACATCTCTCCAAGGTTGTTTTGCACTTTTTCACATGCTAGATAATTATATGGTTTTCTCCCTTAGAAGTCAATGTTTTCTTCAATTTCTGGTAAAACAATTTCGAATAACCGACATGTATTAATCAATTGATCTTTTGAATAAATAATTGTTATCATAATCATGAAGATTTTGATATTCTTGATGATCAAACAATAGAACTTGAGCCGAACGCCCTTTGGGTGTTCGGCTCAAGAATGCCAATGCTAATAGTAAAAACAGACATCTTCCCAACTTCTAATAAACCGTACTTTTGTTTTAAATTTATTTGAAGAAAGCCTGCCAATAAGCCTTATTCAATAACTTCCAGTACTTCTTCCATGCATCGTCTTGTTTTTGGTCGATGATCTCTGTTTTTATAACCGAATGCAATCATACATGACAAGCCGAAATGTTCTGGATCAATAACACCTTCTTCTTTGAGAATTTTTTCAACCTTGTCTCTGGTATAGCCTTCCATGGGAGTTGAATCCACCCCAAGCATGGCTGCTGCGGTTAGCATATTTGCCAGGGGAATATAGGTCTGCTTACAGGCCCAATCAAAAAATGCTCTTTCACTTTCAAGAAGTTTTAAATCATCTTCCTGAAAACTTTTATATTTTTTCTTTCTGGCTTGCCTCAATTCTTCCGTAAAGTGTTGAACGTTGTTCATCATATACTCAATATAGTCGGAGTCGTATTTCATATCTTTTGGTTTTCTTGCCAGAATAAGAACAAAATGACTTGCCCCTTCTAAACTAACTTCCGCGCCCCAGGCATAGGGTTTAATTTTTTCTTTGATATCCTTATTATTGAGTAAAACAAATTTCCATGGTTCAAGTCCCATTGAACTTGGTGAAAGTCTGGCCGCCTCCATAATCACTGCAAAATCTTCATCAGAAACCTTCTTCTCTGGGTCATAACCCTTACAGGTATAGCGATTATTAAAAGTATTTAGAATCAATTCTCTCATTTCTTTTGTGTCTTTCATAACTTCATCTCCTGTTTATAATATTTTTTCATTTTTATTAGCCAACTGAATCGGTCTTTTGCAACCACTATACTCTATTCCCCAAAATCACACAATATAAATTTATAATATATACAAATAATCAAAATCCTCCAAACAGAATGCTCTGTCACTAAAATATTAATTATATTTGGACTGTTTAATACCCCATATCTATGGCCTTGTTAATAATGGTTATTTCAGTATGAAAATTGCTATTGCTATTGTTGTAAATGATTGACATGTCATAATAATGGGTATATGGTTTTATAGAATGACAAATCATATTTATGCAATTTTTGTACAGAGAAAAACACTGAATTGCAGCTATGCGGTCTCCTAATTAATAGAATTATTCAAAAAGAAAGAGGTGTTTTATGAATGTTATTGAAATCAATCAGCTGACAAAATATTATGGTAAACATCGTGGGATTGAAAACGTGTCATTTTCTGTGGAAGAAGGCGAAATTTTTGGGTTTATCGGGCCCAATGGTGCAGGAAAGTCAACGACTATTCGAACTTTGCTATCCCTTATTTATCCGACAAGCGGAACCGCTACAATTTTCGGTAAAGACTGTATTAAGTTTGGTAAGGAAATACGAAAAGATATTGGTTATTTGCCCTCCGAGGTATTTTATTATGAGCACATGAAGGTGATTGATGTACTAAAATACTCCGCAAGTTTTTATGATCATGTCGATATGAAACGCATTGATACCCTTGCCGAAACATTGGATTTGGATTTGCATAAACGCATTGATGACTTATCTTCCGGAAATAAAAAAAAGGTGGGCATTATTCAAGGCCTTTTACATGAGCCAAAGCTTATTATTCTTGATGAACCCACCAGTGGATTGGATCCATTAATGCAACAGAAATTTTTTGAATTAATACAGGATGAAAACAAAAAAGGAGCAACGGTTTTGTTTTCATCGCATATTCTCACCGAAGTTCAAAAGCTTTGTACTCGGGTTGCCATTATAAAAGATGGCAGTATTATTAAAGTTGAGAACATTCATGATCTCAGAGAAAACAATTATAAAAAATTCACCCTAGAATTTCAAGGCGCAATTGATATGTCTCGGTTTAAGTTTGATGGCATTACCAATTTAACCCAGGATGAAACCACGCTACATTTTCTTTTCAGAGGGAACATTAACAAAGTCATTAACAGCCTCCAAGGCCAATTATTACACAATCTGCTGGTTGAAGAACCATCTCTGGAAGAAATCTTTATGCATTACTACCAAAAGGAGGACTAACATGAACATTCTGATCCAAGAACTTAAAATGGAATGGAAATCCTTGGTCGTTTGGTGTTTATCCTTAATCGGAGTGCTGCTTATGTTTATGTTGCTTTATCCCTCGATTGCTAATCAAATAGCAGATTTCCAGAGGGTTTTCAATAGTTTTCCCATTGAATTTAAACGTGCTTTAGGCCTAACTAACTTTGAGCTTGGTGGGGTCCTCAGTTTCTATGCCTTTGCACTAACTTATATTTTATTAGCAGGGGCGGTACAGGCAATGAACTTGGGTGTTTCTGTTCTTTCAGCCGAGGTAAGAGCTAAGACCGGTGATTTTCTTTTTGTAAAGCCTGTTTCAAGAATCCGTGTTGTTTCCATGAAAATGCTGGCTGTTTTGATTCAGATTTTGATTACAAACGCCGTTTTCTTTTTGGCTTCCTGGCTTATTTTGAATCAATTAAGTCCAACCAGTTTTAATACAGAACTTTTTGTGCTGCTTACCGGAACTTTATTTTTTATTCAAATTTTCTTTGCCAGTTTTGGATTCTTTATTTCAGTATTTTTAAAGCGCATTAAAACGGTTCTTCCTATAAGTATGGGTGTTGTATTTTTGTTTTATATTTTATTTTTACTCAATCAAACCCTAAAAGATGTGAAGCTCAGTTATATTTCACCCTTTGGTTATTTTGATCTTTCTCAGATTTCAAAGAATATGAGCTATGATTCTCCTTACGTTTTGTTGTGGGGTATTTTTGTGGCTTTGTTTGTCTATTTAACCTACGAATTGTTCGTTAAAAAAGACTTACCGTCGATATAGGAGGCTCTTATGAATATATTTTTTAGAGAACTCAAAGGGAATTTCAAGTCCCTTCTCATTTGGTGTTTGGCCCAATTCTTTATTATCTATGCCGGTATGTTGAAATACCAGGGATTTTCATCATCAGGTGTGGATATTAACAAACTGCTTGAAGGATTCCCTAAAGGATTAATGGCTGTTTTTGGCGTGGGTTCCATTGATATTTCTACAGTAGCAGGCTTTTACGCGGTATTCTTTTTGTACTTTATGCTGTTAGCCGGTGTCCATGCCATCATGTTCGGTGCAGTAGTAGTTTCAAAGGAAGAGCGAGACCATAGTGCTGATTTTCTCTTTTCTAAACCCGTCAAACGTTATCAGGTGATTACGCCTAAATTACTGGTAGGCGTCGTAAATATTCTGATTTTCAACCTGGTAACTTTTGCTGCTTCGGTATTGTTTATTGCACAATACAACAATGGTGACGGGCTGGTTGACAAGGTCGCCCTAACGATGGTTGCACTTTTTATACTGCAATTATTCTTTTTAGCCTTGGGCGCCATGCTGGGGGCTGTGCTAAAAACCACAAAACTTGCGACTTCTGTTTCGGCTTTCTTTGTCCTGGCGACATTTTTTCTATCAGTAACCGTTGATTTATATGACAACCTGGGATTTTTAAAATATCTGACCCCTTTTAAGTATTTTGAGGGTAGGGTACTCATGCTTGATGGAACGATTTCCCTAAGTTCAGTTGGGATTCTATTGGTCTTGACGTTTATTTTAACGTCCTTGTCCTATATCGTCTTTAATCAACGTGATTTAACAACTTAATACTAGTCTAGTAGCCTAGGCTTTATTATCATCAATCTCACTAAGCCGGGACTAATTCCCAGTATATAATCCTTTTTTATGTTACTGGCTGGCTATTCGTTTCGGGTAGTTTAATGCTGCTATTTATATTGGCTGTTAAGCGTCGTCGGATTCATGCCCCAGGAAAAAAGCTGATTAAAGTCAGATATTTATACATAAGTAGAACCATTCTTTAAACTCTAAAAAAGCCAGGCAATAATTCATATGGACATTTTCCATATGAATTATTGCTTTTTTATGATATATTAACATTATAATCGTTAATTTGAAATGAAATGGGGAATAATAATGATCATAGCCATAGCATCAGATGGGAAAACTTTAGAGAATAATGTCTCGGAACACTTCGAATTTTGTCGTTATTTACTCGTTGTAAACACATTGAATTTAAGTGTAAATGCGATAGAAAATAAAAAAGATTTTTCAAGTGAAAGTCTGGCGAAAAAAGTCATTGATTTTGATTGTGAAGGTATCATTACCGGAGAATTAAAGGTTGGTGAATTCAATATTTTAGCTAACGCTTATATAACACGTTATTTAGGGTCAGGTTATTCCGGATTAAATGCCCTTGATTTAATGAAAAAAAGAGAACTAACACTCATTAGAACTCATGATGAAGCTGTACAATGCGAAGGAACTCACCAGCATAAGTGATAAGTCTGGGTACACCCTTCGTTTCAAAATAAACCTGCCGAAGTCGAATTTCAATGTAAAAAAGTGACGTTAAGCCATTGGCTTAACGTCACTTTTTCATTACTTACTCGTTGAATTTTTTTTAGTATCCGCTAACTTCTTCACCTTTTAGCATTTTAACAGCTGAACTTGTTCCAATCCGGGAACAACCTTCGTTAATAAAAGCAATCAGATCATCAACGCTTTTAACGCCTCCGGCTGCCTTCATTTTTACATTAGGGCCGATGTTTGCTTTAAATAACTTAATGTCGGCAATGGTGGCACCACCGGTGCCAAAACCTGTGGATGTTTTAATGTAGTCTGCTCCGGCATTGGTTACTAATTGACAAACCTTAACTTTTTCTTCTTCGGTCAGGAAGCAGGTTTCAACAATGACTTTGAGTAGTTTGCCATCAATGGCTTTTTTTATTTCAGCGATTTCATTTTGAACATAATCAAAATCCTTGTTCTTCAGGGCTGTGATATTGATCACCATATCAATTTCATTGGCGCCGTTTTTAACGGCATCGACGGCTTCAAAAACCTTGGTTGCGGTTGTATTATAACCCAGTGGAAAACCGATAACAGTACAAATATTAAGCTTGTCCCCATAGATATCTTTGATTTGTTTAACATAGCCTGGTGGAATACAAACAGATGCTGTTTGATACTCAATGGCGTCATTGCAGATGGTCTGAATGTCTTCCCAGGTTGCGAATTGTTTTAAAAGGGTATGATCGATGTGTCCTAAAATTTCCTTGTTTGTCATTTGTTTCTCCTAATTTTCTTGAATTTATAATAATAAATTCTTTATTTTGCCATGGTGTCTTTTAAATTGTCATAAATTTCGGTGTAGGTATTGAAAACTTCCTGATAAGTATCGTAAAGGGCTTTGTCTGGTTGTACCGAATAGGCTTCTTTAACCATGCCTTCAGTTGCGGCATCAAAGCTTTCATAGGCACCGGAACCAACAGCTGACACAATGGCACAGCCAAGCACACTGGCACTGGCATCTTCCGTTACAATGATAGGTTTGCCCGTAACATCGGAAATAATTTGCATCCAGGTTGAGTCTTTGGTGACGCCGCCACAGCCTACAATAATATCAATGGGACATCCCTGAGCTTCAAAGTTGTCAATGATATTTTTAGTCCCTAAAGCAACAGATTCCAGTAATGCACGGTAGATGTGAGCTTTGGTATGACTGAGGGTTAAGCCGTAGATAACGCCTTTGGCATTGGCGTCTTTATAAGGTGTTCGGTTTCCCTGGAAAAAATCCAGAGCCACTAAACCTTCTGAGCCTGCTGGTATTTTAGCGACTAATTCATTCATATAGGCATAGGGGTTTTCATGAGCTGAAAGGTCAAATTCACGCATGAACCATTTGATAATGGAGCCTGCTGAAATTTGACCGCCTTCTAACAACCATTGATCGGGAACAATGGCGTTGTTATAAGGTCCCCAGATACCTGCCAGGTTTAATTTCTTTTCGGAAAAAGCCAATTGAACGAAGCTGGTACCCATAATCATGGCCAGTTTACCAGGTTTGGCAACACCGAGGCCGAGCATTCCAATATGGGCATCAATGCCACCCTGGACAACCTTCATTTCTCGATTAATATCATAGCGATCGGCAAATTCAGGGATGATCACGCCAACCATTTCGCCAACGTGTTTAACATCCAGCACGAGTTTGTCTTCATAATCTTCTAAGCCCACTTGCTTAAAGAATTCGCCATTCCATCCACCTTCACATTCAACGTAATTCCATTTACAGGTAGCATTACAAATGGACGTTGCAAATTTTCCACAGAGCTGATAGTTCATCCAATCCAGTTGTTCAATGATTTTATAGCTTTGTTCGTAAATATCTTTTTTGTTGTTTTTAAGCCACAGCACTTTTGGAATCATCCACTCAACCGAATCTTCTCCACCACTGTATTCTAAAACCGGGTTTTTGGTGGCATTGATGATTTTCATTTCCTTTTTAGCGCGAGTGTCCATCCACATAATGGCATCGGTTAAAGGGTTACCGTTTACATCAATGGGTACCACTGTCGATGACGTTGAGCAAACACTTAACGCCTGAATATTATGTCTGATTTCTTTTGATAAAGAGCCCATGACATTTTTCACAGCCTCGTTAAAACACTTCCACCAGTCTCCGGGTTTTTGTTCTGCCCAGCCTGCCTGAGGATAAAAAGTTTCGTAGACTTGTTCATCCCCAGAAATAACATTACCTTTAATATCTGTAACAACTACTCTGACACTTTGAGTTCCGGTGTCAACGCCCATAAAATATTTAGCAGTATTCATTTTTATTATTCCCCCCATGGAAAAAACATTATTTTATTGTAAAAATAACCACCTTTGGCTATTTCAGCAAACACATTAGGCACTTCATCAAGAGGTAAACGGTGACTGATGATATCCTTAGCAGTCATGCCTTTTTCAGCAAACATCTTAAGGGATTCTGTCCAATCTTCACCGGGGTAAGGGCTGGTAAAGGAATTCCAGGAACCGATGAGGCTTAATTGACTTCTCATCAGGGTATCCAGTTCTTTTTCACTGAGGTTTAACCCTTTATGGGAAATACCCAGATAAACAACACGACCCATTTTACTGGCCATTAAAATACATTGCTTTTGAGCGGTGGGTGCTCCAGAAAAATCAATAACAATATTGGCCCCTTTGCCATTGGTTGCTTTTTTGACTACTTCAACGGCATCTTCATTTAATGAGTTGATGATCACATCAGCTCCAACTTTTTTAGCAATGGCTAATTTTTCATCCCAGACATCCACCGCGATTACCTGGCTTGCTCCGGCTAATTTTGCGTATTGTGCTGCAAAAAGACCAATCGGACCAGTTCCAACCACACAAACTGAATCTCCGGCTTGAAAATTTGCCCGGGCTAAGGCATGATAAGCATTGGCACAAGGATCAATGGTGGCAGCATCTTCATAGGATACATTATCAGGCACTTTTAAAAGATTGCCTTCTTTAACTGCAACATACTCTGCCAAGGCACCATCACGTCTTGAACCATAATAGTCATAATGTTCGCAAAGTGAATAATTTCCTTTTTTGCACCATTCACATTCAAAACAAGGAATGAGTGGCGGAACGACAACTTTATCGCCAACCTTAAATTTTTTAACTTCAGCGCCTAATTCAGTGATTTCACCGGAAAATTCATGGCCAATAATAATGGGAGACACATGCGCTCCATAGGTGAGGGCTCGTGGAATATCTGAACCGCAAAGACCAACCGCTCGAACCTTAACCATTACTTCATCGGCAAGGACTTGGGGCAGATCAACTTCTTCGACTCGTAAATCACCTGGTTTATACATACGTACAGCTTTCATTTTTTCCTCCTAAATGAAAATAATCCCTTAAGTTTAAAGGTGCTTCAGACTTAAACAAATTAAAGTATGAAACCCTTTTCTTTTAAGATAAATAATTAAGCAGACTGCAATATTCTGCTTTCAAAAATCATCAGTTCGTTTAATGTTTACGCTCTTGTGTTTTTCATCGTTGATTTTAAACTCATTCTACCACCGGAAACCAACGATGTCAATAGCTCATGCGTTAATTTTTAACTTTAATTTTTTCTGTAATTTACAAACATGATGATTTAACGTATAATGATGACGTCAATTAAAACCATAGGAGGCTATTTCCGTTGATTTCATTGCTTACTGCTTTACGTACAAAATACAATCTTTTTTCAAGCACTCAAAAGGTAGTTGCAAATTATATACTGGATCATCCTGATACCGTATCACTGCTTTCCATTTCAGATCTCGCTGGAAAATGCAACACCAGTGAAACAACTGTTATGCGCTTACTTAAAAAGCTGGATTACAGTTCGTATCAAATCTTTCGAATCAACTTAGCCAAGGAGTTTTCAAAAAGTCCTACCGAAAGTATTATGGAAGAAACCATTGGCGATGACGATATTAACTCCATTAAGAAAAAAGTAATTCGTCATACGGTTACTGCCATCAATGATTTGGATCTTTCTCTCAAAGAAGATTTGATTGAAGAGGCCCTGGACATCATCCTTTCTTCCAAGCGTCTGTTATTTTATGGCGTCGGGGCATCGGCATCCATTGCCATGGATGCTATGCATAAATTTGGTAAACTTGGGTTAAATGTGTGCAGCTATCCTGATCCGCATTTTATGAATATTATCTGTTCCCATGCGACTTCAGATGATGTACTGATCGCAGTTTCCCATACCGGTGAAAGTATTGAAGTGCTAAATACCGTGTCCATTGCGAAAAAAAGAACCGCAAAAATTATTGGTTTGACCAGTTTCAGCAATTCCACCCTAGCCAAAAAATCCGATATTTTTTTATCAAGCTCAACCAATGATAAAAAATACCATTCTGAGGCAATGGCTTCAAGAATTGTTCAATTAGCCATTATTGATATTTTATATTTATGTGCCTTTATGCGCCACGAAGAAGAATTTTATGAAGCTTTAACCGAATCCCGAGATGCGGTTGGTTTGAACAAAACCTGACGGTTAATTTAGAAATTGAAAAATAAAATAAAGGAGTCATTTAAGCTATGAGTATTATTACTTTTATCGGTGCCGGACAAATGGCATCTGCCCTATCCTTTCCGGCAACCCAAAACGGCCATGTCGTTCATCTTGTGGGAACACCGCTTGACCGAGACATTATTAATGAAGCCCGAAAAACCGGCTTTCATCCAACACTGAAGCGACAATTGCCGAATATGGGCATTAAATATTTTCAGATCGAAGAATTAAGTGATGCTTTAAAGGGAGCTGATGCCATTCTCTGCGGGGTGAGCAGCTTTGGTGTTGACTGGTTCTCGGAAAATATTTTACCACTCATTCCCGAGGATGTTCCCTTGCTTTCGGTGACAAAAGGATTGCTTGATCTTAAAGATGGTTCTTTGATTACCTATCCTCATTATTTTAAAAGCAGGCTTCCTTTGGGAAGAACACTATCGATTAATGCCATTGGCGGCCCTTGCACCAGCTATGAATTAGCTGACGCTGATCATTCCGCCGTTGCTTTTTGCGGCGATAATATTGATACGATACGAATGTTTAAACATTTATTTGAGACCGACTATTATCATATTAGCCTATCAACCGATGTGATTGGTGTTGAATGTGCAGTTGCCCTTAAGAATGCCTATGCCCTGGGCGTTTCTCTTGCTGTCGGATTGGCCGAAGGCCCAGATGGTACCGGTGTTCAGCATTATAATTCCCAAGCTGCACTCTTTGGACAAAGTGTTAAAGAAATGAAACACCTTCTTCAATTGGTAGGGGGCGGCGAAGAAAACATTATTTATGGTGCCGGGGATTTATATGTCACTATTTTTGGCGGCCGAACACGTAAAATAGGGACTTTATTAGGCCGCGGTCTGTCTTTTGATGCGGCCATTGCTGAGCTGGAAGGAGTCACCCTGGAATCGATTGTTATTGCCACCCGTACCGCCCGGAGTGTCAGGCATTTAGCCGAAAGAGGACTTGCTGATTTAAGTGACTTTCCATTGCTCATTCATGTTGATAATATCATCAATAATGGCGCTTCTGTTGATATTCCTTGGAAAGCCTTTGAAACCGAGAAATTTTAATTAAACTTATAGAGAATTTGACTACTTTATGCTAAGATGGTACAAAACATATTTGAGGTAATTAATGGATTTTTTTTCGACACTTGACTCTATTCAGACGTTTCTATTACAATTTGGTGTCTGGACACCATTAGCTTTTTTTATTTTGCAACTCCTCCAGATCATCATTGCCCCGATTCCCGGTGGCACGGTTGGTTTAGTGGGAGGGGCTCTTTTTGGTACCTTTTGGGGCTTTGTCATTAGCATCGCCGGTACCCTGGTTGGCTCCGCCATTGTTTTTCTTTTGGCTAAGCGCTTTGGCCGACCCTTTGTTCTAAAATTTGTGAGTTCTCCCCTGATCGCTAAATATGAAAATATTGAAGAGTCGAAACTCAATGCAGTACTCTTTGCTATTTTTCTTTTTCCTCTTTTCCCTGATGACATACTATGTTTTGTCGCTGGACTATCCGCCATGAAGTTTAAAACCTTTATGATTATTGCCATCGTCGGACGGTCCCCCAGTGTTTTTATTAACAACATGGTAGGAGCTGGCATTATGGACGATAGCCCCACCCAATTTATTGTGGGAACGATTCTTTACGCCCTTTTAATTATCCTCCTCTATCTGAATCGGAAACGTTTAGAATCATTCATGCATCACCATAAAAAAGAAAATGATCCCCCGTCGGATCCCGAAATCAAGCTTTAGGAGCACTTCATGAAAGAAAAATCAAAAAAAGAATTAAATCAATTATACATGAGTGAGCTAATCACTGCGTTTGTCTGTGGCTCCCTGATTTATGTGCTTTCTGAATCCCCGGGAGGGGCTCTGGATATCCGGCTCATACTTCCTGGAGCTATCCTTATTTTTATCATCTTAGAAAGTGCTGGGTATTGGTTTTATCGCTATCAACTTACCGAAAATCCAGGGGTTCATTATGCCTGGGTAATGCCGCTATTTTCCTTTCTTAAAAAACTAAACCCTTTTTTGTTTATTTTGTATCCCCTGCTTTGTCTTTATTTATTGATCTTTGATCCTGGGAGTCTTCTTGTTCCGATGAATTTTTTTGGTCTCATTCTTTACGCTTTTTCCATACTTGAAAATATAAATTATTTTTATTATAATATCAACATAAGAAACCTTAAAACAAAAAATCCTTCTGAACTGGCCATTGATCTATCACATTATGAAAAAACGAAAGGTAAAGTCACATGAAATTTATTTTTACAGCATTATCTTCAAAAGATAAGAAGATAATGGTTCCCATAACCTGTCTGAAACCCCGGTTAATTAAACGATGAATTATTCAATCTCAATTTTGAGTTCTTTGAATCCACTTCTTTTTGCACTTCTTGCCGTTGCCGGACTGCTTTTAGGGAAAGCCATTTATACCTATAAAACCTTTCCGGATCTTCGTGGGAAAGCCATTAAGGAAATTGTAATTGGAGCCCCTGTGACTCTTCTTGTTTTAGTAATCTTTATTGTGGTGCCCTTAATATCAGGTATTAATATCAATAAAAACGAGCTTTCCCTGAAACTGCCAACAGGCTTTACCTTTGTTACGTACACTGGAAATGATATCCTTTCCGCCAAGATTGTTGACCTGGAAACACAACCGGAATATGCCATAAAATCCAAGGTGGTTGGTACCGAATCAAGGGGTTATCGTGAAGGAATTTTTCAGTTAGCGAATGGCACCGAAGCAGAAGTTCTCCTTAATGGTAAAAAAGCTTTATATGTGGAAACTACTGGAAAGCCGCTTCTCTTAGGGCCAGACTATTTTGATAATTTTGTCAAGGATTTTAGCGAGAATATAAAACCTGTAGAGTAGTAACTCTTTATTGTTATGGAAATCAGCTAAATTAATCATCATAAAATCGGTTTATTTCACTATGTTATACTTTTATCTGCAAAAAAAGGACGCACCTTATTGGATACGTCCTTTTTTTTGATTGGTGTTTTTAGCCTTCATAGATCTTTGCAACACGTCCAACTTGTCCGTCAGCCAGCATGACTTTAATGCCATGAGGATGGTTGGGACTTTTTGTGAGCAGTCGCCCGACTCGTCCCTGGGTTAACTTTCCTGTTCGTTGATCTGCCTTTAAGACAATATCAACTAAAGCACCTACCTTAACATCACTGCGTTTTTGACCATTCATTTTGACTCCTCCCTGGCATGTTCTAAAGCAACGACCAACTGATCCATACAGGAACTTTCTTTTTTCCCACAGGTCTGTCCTTTGAAAAGGCTACTAATCTCTCCAATGGTTTTATCCTCAAGCATAAGGGATAAGGCCTTTAAATTACCTTTGCAACCACCTACAAAAGACAGGTTCTTCACCTTATCTCCATCGAGTTCAAAGTTTATTTCTTTAGGGCAAACGCCCTGGGGTACATATCTATAGGTCATCTTTACCTCTTTCTTTATACTAAATCTATTTTACATCTACACGCTTAACTCGCAGTAGTGTCATATCACTAGACAATAACTTTAAGTTTACCAATTCTTTCTTAAAATAATCTGTTAAATTCCCTGGATCCGGTGGCTGCCAACCTTATATCATGCGGACATGGTTGGTGAACTCTTTATTTTCAACAATAACCAGAAACACATATTTAGACATTTCTTTTTATTTGTAATACTTTTCCTTTTTTCTTGCATTTTTCTCATATATCCGTTATAGTGATAATTACTGAACTGATATTTATTTAGGATCCAGTAAATTTCTTCGTGTGTTCGTGACCTTCCACACGTAAAACAAAACTAAAGGAGTTTTTTTTATGCAAAAAATAAGTGTTCTCTTTGTTACCCAGGCGGCCGTCATTGCTGCGATGTACGTCATTCTGACCTTTCTTTCAAGCTCGATGGGTTTGGCCAGTGGTGAAATTCAAATTCGGCTTTCCGAGATGCTTTGTATCTTGCCTGCTTTTACACCGGCAGCCATTCCAGGCCTTTTTCTCGGCTGTTTACTGAGCAATCTTTTAACCGGATGTACCGTGATTGATATTGTCTTTGGCAGCCTGGCAACCCTCATTGCGGCAATACTCAGCTATCAGCTGAGAAACCACAAGTACCCGCTTCTGGTTACACTTCCTCCAGTTGTAGTAAATATGATCGTGGTGCCTTTTATTTTAAAATTCAGTTATGGTGTCCCTTTACCAATCCCAGTCATGATGGCAACCGTGGGTATTGGTGAAGTGATCTCATGTGTTGTTTTGGGATCAGTTTTGTACTTTGCACTAGAAAGGCGACGGTTTCTGTTTCATCAGAGTTAAAACTTTTCGCACATCAATAGAATCGATTTATTTTAAAGACAGGCCCATGGCTTGTCTTTTTTTATTGATTTCCACATTAGGTTAATCTAAATAATGTGTAGAATTACTGCCGTTAAACGAAGTCGTACAACTCAGTCTCCGCTATCGCTGCGCCTTCGTCGCGGGCTTCGCCCTATAAAGAAAAAGGCGATCAACACGGATATTAAGCAAGCTTATATCCATATTGATCGCCTTTTTCTTTGCACGTCTTCATTTTTCGCGCAAAAAAAAGCCCCGCAACGTCCTATCCTCCCAGGCAGTTACCCACCAAGTACTTTCGGCGCTGGAAGACTTTACTGCTGTGTTCGGTATGGGAACAGGTGTGGCCCTTCCGCCTTCGTCGCGAAACTAGT